>Ga0209377_1000177_pt1 | contig 39126 bp, 36 predicted proteins | sample GraSoiAngelo_141_FD_185898 | JGI IMG/M metagenome (GOLD analysis project Ga0209377, IMG submission 185898) | Grasslands soil microbial communities from the Angelo Coastal Reserve, California, USA - 14_0929_12_40cm (SPAdes) (version 2) | ecosystem: Environmental > Terrestrial > Soil > Grasslands ...
CGCTACCGGGCTGCGCTACGTCCCGAAATTCTAGACGCCAAGACGCCTAGATGCCGAGGCGCCGAGGACATGCTTCCCCACCCGGCCCAACCCCTTCACTAAAAGACGTGTCGGGGCGACACCTCACCCCTCATTCCTCACATCCACTCGGCGACTCGGCGACCCGGCGTCTGCCTCGACGTCTCGGAGTCGCGCCGTCTCATGGAAGCGGGAAGATACCTAGACCTCCCACTTGCAGCCAATGGCGCCCGCCGGTATCGTCGTCTCCCTTCCCATCACGGAGCAATCGGCCATGCGCCCTGTTCATCACCTCGCCTTCCTGCTCGTCGCCACTCTCGGCTGCCAAGCCGCACCGCCACCCGACACCACGGCCGAGGCCAAGCAGGCCATCGACGCCGCCAACGCGACCTGGGCCCGACTGACCGCCGCGGGCCACGCGGACTCGCTCGCCCAATACTACCATCCGAGCGCGGTGATCCTGCCTCCGAACATGCCGCCGGTGCATGGGCGCGACTCGATCCGCGCGTTCTTGGCAGTGCTGAACACCATGTCCAGCCCGCCCCCCGTGCTCACCGTCCGCGCCGACTCGGTGTGGGCGAGCGGTCCGATGGCGGTTGACCTGGGACGCTGGCACTTCGCCTGGCCCGCCGCCGCCAAACGGCCGCCCGGCGCGCCCGCAGCCGATTCGGGCAAGTACATGGTGCGGTGGGTGAGCGAGAACGGGCACTGGTTGATGGCGCAGGATATCTGGAACTCGGACGTCGCCATGCCGATGCCGAAGCGCTAACTCGCTGCCGTGGCGCGAGGCTTAGTCCCCCCTCTCCGAAACGGAGAGGGGGACAGGGGGTGAGGACGTGACGGCGCCCCGCACCACCACCATCGCCGCCACGAGCAGCAGCGCCGCGAGCAAGAACGGCGCGCCCGGCAGGCCGATCCCACGAAATCGGCCGATCGCCGCGGCAAAAACTTGGGTGAACAGCACCGGCGCGATCACGCCCGCGATCCCCATCACACTGGCGATCGCGCCCTGCAGCCGACCCTGCTCGTCTGGCCCGACACGCCGCGTCATCAACCCCTGTAGCGCCGGATACGTCAGACCGAACAGGCCCCCAACGGGAATGCCGAGGAGAAACAGGACGCCGGTGGGCGCCAGCCCGTACAACACGAACGCCACCGCGCCGCAGATGAGGCCCGCGAGTAGGGCCCGCGGCTCGCCCAGCCGCTTCACCGCGGCCCCGACCAGCCCGCCCTGCACGATCATCGACACGACGCCCACCCCCGCGAGCGCGAAGCCGACCGTGCGTGCCGTCCAGCCGAAGCGATAGTCGCCGTACAATACGAACAGGCTGGGCAGGGCATCGTGGGCCACGCGGTAGAGGAAGGCCACCACCGCGAGACCGAGCAGTGCCTCGCGCGCCCGCAACAGCCCGATCGAGCCGACCGGGTTAGCGCGAGTCCACTCGAACGCCGCCCGCCGCTCGATCGGCAAAGACTCGGGGAGCACGAACCAGCCGTACGCCGCGCCCACGAGGCTCAGCGCCCCCGCGGCCCAAAACGGCGCGCGCAGGCCGATCTCGCCCAACACCCCGCCCACCGCCGGCCCGAGAATGAATCCGAGCCCGAACGCCATGCCCAAGAGACCAAACCGCCCCGCGCGCTCGTCCGGCTCCGTGACGTCCGCGATGTATGCGAACGAGGTGGAGAAGCTCGACGCCGTGATCCCCGAGAGCGCCCGGCCGACGAACAGCCAGCCCACCGTCGGCGCGAGCGCCATGACGGCGTAGTCGAGCCCGAGCCCGAGACACGAGACCAGAATCACCGGCCGGCGGCCCACGCGGTCCGACAACGCCCCCAGCACGGGCGCGAACACGAACTGCATCGCCGCCCAGACGGTCCCGAACAGACCCACCGCGCCCGCGGCGCTCGCCTCGTTGCCGCCCTCGAGCTGGATGACGAGCTTGGGAAATACCGGCGCGATGATGCCGAGCGCTAGCATGTCGAGCAGGACGGTGCCGAAAATGAACCAGAAGGTGGCGCGTCGCACGCTCGCGCTTCGCTAGAAGCGTCCGACGAGCCTGGCGATCGCTGACCGGCAACCCTCCCGCAGGTCCGGATCGACGCCCAAGCACAACGCCTTCGCCTGCACGTCGGAATGATAGTAGTACACGAAATCGAGCACGGCGCCCAGGACGCAATACGACCGCTGCTCGTGATCCACGCCGAGTCTGCAGGTCGCCACCGTACCGGGCGCCTGGTCCCGGCTGACGGTCGCTGCATCCCGCCCCAGGCTCTGGTAGCAATTCCTTCGAAACGACGCGCCGACGCCCGCGCACAGCGCGAACACCTTGGCGAAATCGCCCCGCACGACGCCCAGCGCGTACGAGGTCTGCATGTCGAAACACTCCGCCTTGTATTTCTCCCCGACGGCGGTGCAGGGATAGAGCGGCTCGCCCGGCTTCAGGTACTTGCTGTAGTGGCCACCATGCGCGCCGTCCACGATCAGGTTCTCCATGAAGACGCCGTTGACACAGGCATTCTGCTCCATGGAGCCCGTCAGTCCGGCGCAATCATGCAGCGCGTCGAACAGCTCGTCCGCCCTGACGGCCATGATCGCATGTCCCAGGCCATGAACGCAGTTGAAGTAGTCGAGGGACTTCCGCTCCTTTCCCGGAACACCGGCACAGACGGCGTCGAGATCGCTCAAGAGCTTCTCGCGGCCCAGGGTCAAGGCGAAGCCCTGCATCACCCCGTGATAGTATCCTGAGCCGCACGCGTTGTCGCCATAACGAAACGCCTCGGCGACAGTGGAGTACTTTCTCACCGCGGCCTGTCCGATCGCGTGCGTGATCGCATGGCACAGCCGCTGCATCTCGGGGTCGGCTGGGTAACCGGCCTTCAAGTCCGCGAACGCTTCCGCCACGCCTTGCTCCGCGACCGTCGAGCGGTAACGCTGTTCGTAGCACGCTAGTGCGACGCGAGGGTCCCGGGGACAACGGGCTCCCACCGGTTCTCTCGTCGGCGTGAACACGTGGAAGCCCAGCACGCCTGCCGCGGCAACCACGACGAGCAAACCGATTGCCATGAGCCCCGTCCGGCCGGTCAGCTTCATGCGTCCCACCATAACACGGGCGGTGGCCCAGGGGGAGGCTCGCGCCCAGGTATCTTTCCCCCATGACCCATTTCACCGCTCCACGTTGGGTGGCCCGGCTGGCCATGCTGGCCGGCGTCGGCGCCGGCGCCTGCGCCGTGAACCCCGCCACTGGTTCGCGGCAGCTCATGCTCATCAGCGAGTCGCACGAGATCGCGATGGGGCGCGAGTATGACCAGGAGGTCGCCGCGTCTATAGGGCTCTACGCGGACTCCGCGCTCCAGCGCTACATCCAGCAATTCGGCGCGCGGCTCGCGGCTACGTCGGAGCGGCCCAACCTGCCCTGGACGTTCCACGTCGTGGACGACCCTGTGGTCAACGCCTTCGCGCTCCCCGGTGGCTACATCTACGTCACGCGCGGGATCCTGGCCCACTTGAACTCCGAAGCCGAGCTCGCCGGCGTGGTGGGCCACGAGATCGGCCACGTCACCGCGCGTCACTCGGTGAGCCAGATGAGCAAGCAGCAGCTCGCCCAGCTGGGCCTCGCCGTCGGCACCATCGCGAGCCCCGAGCTCGGGCGCTACGCCGGTCTCGCGGGACAGGCGCTGGGCGTGCTCTTCCTCAAGTACTCCCGCGACAACGAGAGCCAGGCGGACGACCTCGGCCTGCGCTACATGCGGCGCGTGAACTACGATCCCCGGGAAATGCCCCACGTCTTCGAGCTGCTCACCCGCGTGAGCCAGGCCCAGGGCGGCGGCCGCGTCCCGGAGTGGCTCGCCACGCACCCCGATCCGGAGAACCGGCGCGGGCGGATCGAGCAAGAGATCGCGGCCCTGCCACAGAACTTCTCCGGGGCTGCGGTGAACCGGGACGACTACCTGCGGCGGCTCGACGGTCTGGTGTTCGGGAACAACCCGCGGGAAGGCTATTTCAAGGACAACCAGTTCTTCCATCCCGACCTGCGCTTCCGCGTGACGTTCCCGGAGGGTTGGACCACCAGCAACGGCAAGCAGGCCGTGGTCGCCGTGAGCCCGCAGAAGGATGCCTTGGTCGAGGTGTCTCTCGCGAAGGAGCAAACCGCGGACGCGGCGGCCCGCGCATTCCTGGCGCAGCGAGGGTTTACGAGCGGCGACCCGGTCCGCGCGAGCGTCGGCGGGCTCCCCGCCGTGAGCGCCGCCTTCGCCGCCGCGACCGAGAGCGGCACGCTGCGCGGCACGGCGCTGTTCGTGGAGCACGGCGGCGCGGTGTACCGGCTCGTCGGCTACTCCACGGAGCCGCGCTGGCCCGCCGTTCAGGCGGCCGCCGAGCGAGCGCTGCGGAGCTTCGCCCGGCTCACCGATCCCGCCGCGCTCGTCGTGCAACCGCAGCGGGTGGACATCGTGAGGCTCGACCGGCGCACCACGATCGAGGAGATGGCGCGGCAGCGGCCGTCAGCGGCCTCCGCCGCCACGCTCGCGCTCGTCAATCAGGTCGACCCGCAGACGCCGCTCGAGCCGGGCCGGCTCGTGAAGTGGATCGTCGGACAGGCACTCCCCTAGGTTGTCACTCCCGTACCGGGAGCCCGCTCGGCACCCTGGCCGGGATGAGCGCGGTCAAGTCCCGGGCCGACGGATCCGTCAACGCCTTCAGAAACGCCACCAGCTCCTGGATCTCTACTTCGCTGAGGTTGAGCGGTGCCAACAGGCGACCGTCCAGGTTCGTGAGCACCGCGGAGATCGTCGCGGCGTCGCCGTGATACATCGGTTGGAGAGCCGGCGGCAGCTGGGACGCATCGTACTCCCGCAATGCGCTCGGCACGTCATTGTAGTGATGCAGCACCGCTTCGAGCGTGGAGAACGCGCCGTCGTGCATATAGGGCGCCGTCAGCTCGACGTTGCGCAGGGACGTCGCGCGGAAGGCGAACCGGTAAAATTCCTGGTTGAAGAGCTCGCCGCGTCCGAAGTCCAGCGGCGCGCCGGCCCCCGTCCCGGGGCCGAGCTGTGGCACCCCGGCGTTGGCGAAGTCTCCGCCCCCGAGCAACGGGCCGCCGTGGCAGCTGGCGCAGCGGGCCTTGTCTCCGAAGAAGAGCAGGGCGCCGCGCTTCTGCTCGGACGTCAACGCGGCGTCGTCGTGCAGGAGATAGCGGTCGAACGGCGAGTTGGTCTTGGTGAGCGCCTGGGTCTCGAAGGCGGCGATCGCCGTCGCCGCGTGCTGGAAGCCGAGCTCGCCGGCTGACGTTTGCGGGAAGGCGGCGTTGAACTTCGACGCGTACTCCGGGATGGCGAGCAGTCGCCGCATGACCGCCTGCCAGACGGACACGAAGTCCGAGTCGCCGAAATCCGCCAGCTCGTTCGGGTTTCCGAAGCGGTCGCGGTCGCCCCGCGCCCCGCGCATCTCCTCCCGGTTCATCACCGGGAACATGGCCTGCGCGGCGAGGAGGCTGGGCAGGCCGGAGGGGAGAGCGGTGCCCGCCGGCGTCTGGAATCCGAACCGGTTTCCCGAAACGCGGCCGTCCCAGAACAGATAGAACGAGCCGAGCCCCGCGTTGACGAGCGTGGGCGCGTTGCGGGGGATGAATTGGCGCCCCGGGCCCAGCGTCCGCGACGGCCCCAGTCCGCTGCCGCCCGTGCCGATCGACAGCGCCAGGCCGTCCGCCGCGTGGGACACCGGGTCGTGGCAGGTGGCGCAGGCGATGTCGCGGTTACCGCTCAAGACCTTGTCGAACATGAGGGCCTGGCCGAGGTCGACGAGCGCCTGCGGCTGGGCCGGTGTCGGCGCGATCGGCACCACACCCCATCTGCCAAGGCTCTGTCGCAGCTCGGCGTCAAGCGACGCCGGCGGTCCCGACGGCGTCTTCCACCCGTCGCAACCGCTCGCCAGCACGAGCAGACCGAGGTACGCCGTCCCGACAATGCGTGTCATCATCGTGCACCTCCTGTCACGCGACTCAGCGCAGCGGGAGCGAGACGGAGAATTGGTGCGTGACCACGTGAACCCCATCGAGGGTCGGCGAAGGCCCCATCGGGGGAAAGAAGCCTCCCGGCCTCTGATCGAGCACGGGGTTGGCGAACTGGTTCGAAGGTGCGACCAGCCGATCCGTCCCGTGCGTCACGCTCCCGCGGTAGCGCAGCTCGAGCTCCGGAAACCGGACACTCAGGCCCCACGTGGGCGTCCATTCGAGCCACGATTCTTCCACACGCCGGGTGGCACCATCGACGAAGTCTCGCTGGGCGAGGTTGTAGTGGACGGAGCGCACCACGAGACCGAGCTGCAGGGCGGCGGTCTTCGTGAGCGACCGCACGACTTCGCGACTGACGCCCAGGCGGAACAGCGCGTTCGAGAAGTGGAAGCCATTGTCGACCGTCCGGCCGCCCACCGGGATCGTATCACCCCGCGCGGTGGCGGTCGGCGTCGCGGCTTCGGACCAGGTGCTGCTCCAAATCGGCTGGTACACGACGTCCACGCCGAACAGTGATGGCCCAGACGTGCGCGAGACGCCGACGCCGAGCTCGTACGCCGCGGCGCGCCCCGGGTCCTGCGGGATATTGAGGAGATCGGTGGTCGGCGCGTTGGGCTGCGATGTGCGATTGGCGGTCGCCAGCCACCCGATGCGCCATCCCGACGCCGTGAGTGGGCGCTCGTACTTGACCTGCAGGCCCCACCGCTGGGTGAAATCGCGGTTGTGCTCCAGCCTGGGACGCTGCAAGAATTGCTGAGTGCTCGGATCCCAGAAGGCATCGACGAAGGTCACGTCGTGCGTCATCCTGAACCGATCGTGCAGGACGACCGCTTCGAAGGACCGGTCTCCCGCCCACTCCTTCAGGAGACCGAGCCTCGCGTCGAACGTTTCGCCGGACTGATCGACCCGCGTGCTCCCGGGATAGAGCAGATCGACGCCGTCGATGGCGCGGAGCTTTCCCCAGCTGATGCTGCCGCCGATCGAAAGCCCGGACGCCGGCAGCTCCTTGCCGATCATCCCGAAGGTGAGCGCGTTGCCGTGCGACTGCGGCCCGGGGCTCAAATCCTGCGCACCCGGCGCGAGCGGGCCAGTGAGTGTGAAAGCTGTGTCGCGCAAGGGCGTGTTAAAGGACGACGAACTGACATGGCTCGCGTCGACCTGTTGCAGCGCGAGCGCGAGGCCGCCGTACCAGGTGCCGGCCGTCGAAAACACGCCGACCGGCAGCGTGCGTCCCGCGCCGGCATCATGCGACACGCTGTACGCCGTGGGGGAGCTGAAGAGGCGGGCGGCCCGGAGCCTCACTCCCTTCGCGGGGTTCACGAACGGGTCGTGCACCGTGTCCGGCACGGCGATCGACACCCCGCCCATGGCGAGCGCGGAGGACGGGAAGATCTCGAATTGGTCTGCCGGAACGAGTGGGACCGTCTGGATCGGGATGGTCTGCGCCGGCGCCGTCCCGGCGACGGTCAGGAGCACAACGGAGAGAGAGACGACGCGGCTCGTCATGCGACACCTCGCTCGGTGGGGATCGTCCGATACACACGATACCCCGCATACCGTGCGCCGCGTCACTGGCGGCCGTGTGGCTCGCGCGGGTGTGGCGCTCGCGCGACAGAGCTCTCAGCGAGCCGTATTCACCCCCAACAGCCCATTGATCGGGCACTGGCGGGTCCGCGCCGTCTGGAACGCACCGACCGCCACGAAGATCCCCGCCACGAGACCCCAGTAGCCTTTGTGCACCACCGGCAACCAGGCGTCGAGCACCGACAGGATCAAGAGTGGGAACCCGAACACCGCGGTTCCGTCCTTGAAGCCGCCCATCGCGAGGATGATGCCCACGTACATCATCGCCGCGCAGATGATCCAGGTGAGAAACCCGAGTGCCTGGAAGAACCCGTCGAGCGCGGTGAGACCGCCGACGATGGCGAGCGCGCCGGCGACCTGGCGGGCACGCGCATCGAGCGGGCCGACGTTGATCCGACCCTGCGCCATAACGCCACCTCCGCTGGAGCGCCCTTTCCTCTATATGCATCGCGAGGACCGGGTAAGGTGGCGCACCAGCCCGTAGCGCGGTAGTATCGAGGAGACCCCCAGCCAGGAGGCGGTAGTCGTGCCGACCGTCCAGGATATCCTCGCCAAGAAGGGCAGCGACGTCATTTCCGTGAAGCCGGGGGAAACCGTGCTGAAGGCGGCGGAGCTGATGAGTGAGCGCGGCATCGGTGGGCTCGTGGTGACCGAAGGCGGCCGGCTGGTCGGCATTTTCACCGAGCGCGATATCCTGCGCCGGGTGGTCGCCCCGCGGCGCGATCCCGCCACGACCAAGGTCGCGGAGGTCATGACGACGCCGGTCACCGCCTGCGCCCCCGATACACCGGTCGAAGAATGCGCCGCCATGATGACCGGGAAGCGTATCCGCCACCTGCCCGTCGTGAGCGACCGCGGCCTCGCCGGTGTGATCACGATCGGTGACGTCCTCGCTTTCCAGGTGCGCGAGCAGCAGGCGACGATCGACTACATGCATCACTTCATGTTCGACCTGAGGTAACGCCTCCTCGCTAACGTCCAGACCGTAACGCTCTACTCCACAACGCTTTATCGAGCGTTGTATCACACGTCGTTGTATGCCTTACCCGCCGCATTGCATATTGGTGCCCCTTATGACCACCGGCGCGAACGACGTCTGGCTGTTTCGCATCGTGCACCAGGACACCGGCAAGCCCGCCCCGGGCGTGCCCGTGACGGTGCTCGACCGCGCCGGCAATGCGGAGGGTCATTGGGTGAGCGACGCCGACGGGACCGTCGCGATCCCACGCCGCGAGACGTTCAAGCTGCGCATCCGGGTGGGCTTGCGGAGCGAGGACCCGATCGAGCTCGCGACCGCCACCCTCGGCGAGGGACCCACGCCGCTCGCCGCGCCGACGCAGCTGCCGCCCACCATCGGATCAATCGGCCACGCGGTTGAGCGACCGGGGCGCGAAGCGCCTGCCGCGCAACCGCCGCCCCCCCCCCGCGCCGCCGAACAGCCGGAGGCACCCGGGCACGTCCTCTACTTCCAACGGCTCGTCATGTTTGCCGAGCGCTCCGCGGCGACGCGTCCTGCGACAGGAGCCGGGGCGGGGCCGCGCGACGGGGCCGTAGATTTCTTCTCGCCCGCGACCGACGGTCCGTCGGCGATGCGCTACGGCGTGCTGATCGAGGTCGAGGAATACTGGCAATCGCTCGGCGTGCTCTGGGGCGAGCTGCTCTACAGCGTGACGCTGACGCCGGGGGACGAGGCCAAGCTCGCCGTGCTCGACGGCCGCTGGCGCCGGGAAGCAGAAGGGCGCGAGCGCCCGCTTCAGATCCTCGCTCGCATGGTGGGGACGTCGATGCTCGGCGACCTGATCACCGCGCTCCGACCCGAGCTGCAGCTCGACCCGCTCACCCTCGCCGAGCCCGGCCTCGAGGCCGTGGCGGCGGACACGGTCCAGATGATCCGCGACCGCACCGAGCGCATGAGTCACGCGCTGCGCCGCCGGCCGCTCGGCGTCGTGGACGCCCCCGCCGACACGCCGGCGACGGGCGCGATCCGTCACGTGCGCAACACGACGCGCGACCGGCTCGTCACCTTCCATTTTTTCGAGCCGCTCGAGCGCTTTAAGGTGATGGTGCGGAGTCCGCGCGCCCGCCCCGTCGTGTTCGTGCCGTTCCGGCTGCCCAACGTCGCGACGCCCGACGTGGTGCGGCGCTTCGGCTACCTGTTCCGGCGCACGCTGCTCGACCGCGGCCTGCTCCCGGACCTGGAGCGCCTGCTCTCCGGCGACGAGCCGAGCGCGGCTCCCTCGAGCGCGCCGCGCGGTCGCCTGCTCGAGCACATCGAATCGAACCTGCTGTACTACTCGACCGCGATCATCTCGGCTGGGGATCCAGCGGCGCGGCACGTGGCGCTCTCGAAGTTACGCGATCCCGCGGGCCGGCCGCTCACCGATGTGGCGGAGAACACCGTGATCGGGCGGGTCGGCAACGCCATCGCGCTGCCCCTGCGCTCGGCGGGAGAGCTGCCGGCCCAGTGGCGGGAGGCGCTCGCCGCCTACCAGGCGCGACCGCTGCGGGTGAGCGACGGCTTCGTGGTCACGATTCCGCATCCCGGCGTCTGGGTGAGCGCCCAGGCGCACGAGCCGATGCAGCAGCAGGCCGATTCGCACGAGGCCGCCGGGTGAGCGGCCCGCCACTGCGAGCCCCTGTGGCGCGCTTGCGGTGGCGTCACGTCCATCGCTGGTTCCTGTGTACGAGTCTAGGCGCGGCGCTCGCAGCGTGTCCGCTCCACACGACGCCCGTGACGCCCCAGGTGACCAAAGACAGCGTCGCCGGCGGGCCGCCGCCACCGCGCAGCGCGCCAGCCCGCGATTCGGTCCTCGAGCAGCGGGTCGCGCGCCTCGAGCTGCGGCTGGTCGAGCGCGATGCGCAGGTCGAGGACCTCCAGGCGCGCCTCGACGATGCGCGGCAGGAGGTCGTGCGCGCCCTCGCGAAGCTCCAGACCGTGGCGAGCCGGGCCGAGGCGGCCTCGGCGATGGCGGAGGCGGAGATCGCCCTGCAGGCGCTCCGCGCGGCGGCCGGCGGGCCGCCAGGCGGGAGCTCGGACGTCGCGCAGGCGGGCACGCTGGTGCAGCAGGCGAGCGGCGAGTTCGCGAAGCAGAACTATGGCGGTGCGCTGTACCTTGCAAACCAGGCGAAGAGCGTGGCGGGCAGCGGGAGAAGCCGGCTGGCGGGCGCGGGCCGTCCGTCGCTTCGCCCGGGTGAGGTGCCGTTCGCCGTTCCCGTGCGACTGCAGGCCACGGCCCGCGGCAAGGTGCGGGACGGACCAGGCGCAGGGTACAAGGTGCTGTTCACCGTGGCGCCAGGCGCCGGGCTCATCGGTTATTCCTATGTGGAGCAGTGGGTGCGCGTCGCCGATGAAAGCGGTCGCGCCGGGTGGATGTTCCTGAATCTGGTGGGACGGCGGGCGACGGAGCCGGGCGGCCGCTAGGGGGTGGGAGGGGGAGGGGGCGGGGGGGGCGGGGGGGGCGCGCGCAGCACGCGATCCCGGCCCTCACGCTTCGCCCGGTACAGCGCCGCGTCCGCGCGGGCGAGCAGCGCTTCGGGCGTGTCGCCGTCGTCGGGGAACTGGGCCACGCCGATGCTCACACTGAGCTTCTCGCCCACCAGCTCGTCGGTCGCCAGGCGGGTGCGGATCCGCTGGGCGGTCTCGATCGCCCCGGGCGCCTTGGTCTCCGGCATCAGCACCACGAACTCCTCGCCGCCGTAGCGCACCGCGCAATCCACGTCGCGTGTCGTTTCCCGCACGACGCCCGCAATCCGTGTGAGCGCTTCGTCGCCCGCCAGGTGGCCGTACGCGTCGTTGTATTCCTTGAAATGGTCGACGTCGGCCATGAGCAGCGCGCAGGGATGGTCGAGGCGGCGCGAGCGGCGCACTTCGTTGGCGAGGGTCTCCATCAGGTATCGCCGGTTGTACAGCCCTGTGAGGTCATCGGTAATGGAGAGCCGCTCCAGCTCACGTCGGCTCTCGCGCAGCCGCGCCACCATGTCGTTGAACACTTCGGTGACGTACTTGAGCTCGCCGCCGCCCACCACGGGCAAGTGCACGTCGAGGTCGCCCCCCGCCACGTTCGCCGCGGCCCGGGTCAGGCGGTCGAGCGGCCGCGTGATGAGGAGCCCGAGGAAGTAGGCGAACAGGCCCACGGCCACGAGCAGCGCCGCCACGATCAGCACGGTCACGTTGCGGAGCCGCGTCACCTGGCGGAATGCCTCGGTCGCGGAGACTTCCGCGAGGACGGCCCAGTCGAGCCGTGGCACGCCCTTCATGGTCCCCACCACCTCCTGGCCCTCGAGCCCGCGGTATTCGCGCGTCGTTCCCTCGTGCTCGAGCAGCCGGCGGACGACGGCGGCGGGCAGGCTGCGGCGCATCAACTCGGTCGGATCGGAGCGGGAGCCCACGATGGGGCGTCCGCCCGCGGTGATGAGGTACACCTGACCCGCCTGCTCCCCGCTGCCGGCGAAGCGTCGTAGGAGCCGGTGGAGCGCACTGAAATCGAGCTTCGCCGTCAGGGCGCCCAGGAACTGCCCCCCCGTCTGGTAGATCGGGACCGCGAACACCACGAAGCCCTTTTTGAGCGCCTCGTCCCACCGCGCGTCGCCGACCACGGCGTTCTCTGCGCGGATCGTCTTCGTCCAGCCCTGCGGCAGGATAACCGCGGTCGGCTCTGGAGCGGTGCTCGCCACCTCCGCGCCCTCGGGATTCACGACCAGCAGCTCCTGGTAGTCCACGAAGCGCTCGCGCACCGACCGGAGATAGCCGGTGAGTCGCTCGTGCGCCCGCGCACCGCCCGCGCGCGGGATCCGATCGAGGTTTTCCGACACCTCGTACGAGCTCGCGAACACGCGCAGCTCGTACAGGCGCTCCTTGACCCAGAGGTCCATCTCGCGGGCGGTCTGCACGCTCACGCTCTGCAGCTCGCCCGTGATCTTCTCCGTGATCGAGCGCTTGTTCAGCAGGTAGGAGATCCACGCCGTCGTCAAGGAGGGGATGAGCGTCGCGAAGAGGGCGAACACCAGCATCTTGCTGCGGATGCTGTCGAGCCGCAGCGCCCGCAGCAGCCCCGAGACCGCCTGCTCCCACGAGGTCACGCGTTCGCCCTAGAAGCTCGGCTCGTCCGCGGTGGGACCGTAGACCGCGGGGACGTGGGCGTCGTTGAGCCGCAGGTACACGGTGAGCTGGCCGCGATGATGTGCCAAATGATTGAGCACGGTGCGACGGTACACCGTGTACTTCGGCCTCGTGTCGACTGTGCGGCCGGCGACCTTGAACGCCCAGGGTTTCTGGAACTCGGCGTCCGGGGTCTTGGCGAGCGCGGCCCGCGCCGCCTTCGCGTTGCGGTCGAACAGCTCGAGAACCTGCTTGGTGCTACCGAGGGCCTCGAACTTGGGGGGCGGCCCGCCGGGTGGCATGATGTCGAGCTCGTCCTTGGTGAGGGCGTGCACCGCCCACGCGGGCAGCTCGGCGACGAGCGTCGCGAGCCGCCCGAGCGTCATCGACTTGGGATGGGGCTTCCACGAGGACTTGCTGTCGGGCACCCGCTCGAGCACCCGGCGGGTGGCGGTCATCTCTTCATCGAACTCCGGGAGCAGCAGCTCGGCCAGTGGCATGCGCGGCCTCCGTGACGGGAGAGTCGCGAAGGTACTCGTCCGGCAGCGGGTCCGGCAAGGCGCTACTCCACTCGACCTCCGCGAGCGCGTCGTGGAACGCGGCGGCCGTGGCGGGGCGGTCGCCCCCGTCGGCCGAGAGGGCGGATCGGAGCAGGTCGCCGAGCGGCCCGGCCACGAGCGGCGGTCCCCCGACGAGCGCCCGGGCGAGCAGGGACTCGGGTGTGGTCGCCGGGTATGGCGGACTTCCCGTGAGGCATTCGCACAGCACGGCGGCCGTCGCGTACAAATCGGTTCGGGCATCGATGTGCTCGCCGAGCAGCTGCTCGGGAGCCATGTACGCCAGGGTACCGCGCGGCGCGCCGGCCGCCCGGGACTCCGGAGTGTCGAGCCGCTCCAGCTCGGCGATGCCGAAATCCGCGAGCTTCACGTCGCCGCCGCGCGTGATCAGGACGTTTTGTGGCTTCAAGTCGCGATGGATGACTCCCTGCGCGTGCACGACGCCGAGGGCACGGCACAGCTGCTTGCCGATCACGAGGGTGGCCTCGACGGGCAACGTGCCGCGCCGCTCCAGCAGCTGCGCGAGCGACCAGCCGTCCACGTATTCCATCGTGATGAAGCGACGGCCCCCCCCTTCCCCCGCCGCCTCGCCGATGTCGTGCGTGCGGACCACGTGCGGGTGCGAGATCCGCCGGGCAATGCGGAGCTCGTGCCGGAAGCGGCCGAGCGCCGCGGCGTCCTCGCTCCCTGCAGGCGCGCGCAGCACCTTGAGGGCGACGATCTCGTCGAGCTCCAGGTCGCGGGCTGCGTACACGACGCCCATACCGCCCGCGCCGAGCGCGCGATTGATCTCGTAGCGCCCGGCGAGCACCTCCCCGGCGGAGATGGGGCCCTCGATCCCGGCGAGCGCCGGCATGCCTCCCCCGATCGCGTCCGTCAGCTCGCGCAGCACACGCCGCTCCGCGAGCTGCCCGGCACTCCGCTCCTGCTCGAGCAGTAGGCGCTTGCGCGCGACGCCCCACCGGTAGCCGCCCGGGTCGCCGTCACCGCGCACCACGCGATGGCACGGGATCACCAGCGCGACGGGATTCGCCGCGCAGGCGCGGGCCACGGCGCGCGCCGCGCCGGGATGGCCGACGGCCTCGGCTACCGCGCCGTAGCTGCGCGTCTCCCCGTAGGGAATGGCGCGCAGCGCCTGCCACACGCTATCCTGGAAGGCCGTCGCGCGCACGTCGAGCGGCAGGTCGAGCCGCGCCTGTTCACCCGCGAGGTGGCGGAGCAGGCTGTTCACCCACGGCGCCAGCGGTGCGCCGTCCCGGCGCAGCTCCACGTCGGGGTGCTCGCGCGCGAGCTCCGCCTCGAGCGCTGCATCCGAATACCCGAGTCGCACGGCGCACACGCCGCGGGCGGTGACGCCCACCAGGAGCCGGCCGAGGGAAAGCGGAGAGTCCACGATGGTGTAGCCGATGACGCGCTCCGGGACCGGGACGGGTCGGGGGATTGCCGGAGCGGTTTCGATGGTCGCAAGCATGGGTGCCTCCTTTCGCGCAACATGCCCGGTTGCGAGCACCGGCGCTATCCGGTTTTGACGTCGAATCCCGCGCGGTGTAGCGTAGTGCCTTGCCTCAACCTCCGGAGCGACCGCCGTGAGCGAACGCGGCAAGCGGCCGGCCACGTGGTATCGGTGGCAGGATCTCCCCCGGGAGGAATTGCACGACCGGTTGTCACGCCGTCTGATTACCGGCGACCACGTCATGCTGGCGCAGGTGTACCTGAAGAAGGGCTGTGTCGTGCCGAAGCACTCGCACGAGAACGAGCAGTTCACCTACATCCTGGAGGGAGCGCTGCGGTTCCTGGTGGGCGAGCAGGGCGCGGATGAGATCGTGGTGCGCGCGGGAGAGGTGCTGCACCTGCCCGCGAACGTGCCGCACGAGGCGCACGCGCTGGAGGATACGCTCGACGTGGACGTCTTCTATCCGCCGCGCGAGGATTGGCTCAACAAGACGGACGCGTATCTACGGAAGAAGTAGGGCCCACGAAAAAAGTAGGGGCGCAGCATGCTGCGCCCCTACATCGTAATCGTGGGGTCAGCGCGCGTGCCCGAGCGCCCTCAGAAACTCCCGGTCCCACGCCGCGGCGATCCCTTCGCGCGGGGAGTAGGGGCCCGGCTGGTAGGCCCGCGAGGCGATCCCCGCGTGGCTCTGCTCGCAGATGTGCCAATCCTGCCGGTTGGTCTCGTCCCAGAAGCGCACGGCATCGTCGGGATCGAAGCCCGGCTGCCCGAAGGCGTCGGGGTGGAACAGCCACTCGCAGGTGATGCGGGTGCGGTCGGGCGCCTGCGGCCACAGCGTGTGGAACATCACGTAGTCCGGGTGCAGCGACAAGAGCAGGTTCGGAAAAACCGTGTAGAAGTAGACCCGATTCTGGTCTGCCGCCGGCAGGTCTCCCACCGCCGGCCCGCACGCCCGGCCGCTCATCGTCAGGCTGCCGCCGGGCGCGGTGATCACCATGTAGCCGCCGAGATAGGGCCCGTCGAACAGATCGTTCTCCCCGCTTGTGTACGGCGTCAGCTTGGCGAGTCCCGGGTGGATGATGGGGCAGTGCAGGCATTCGGAATAGTTCTGAAACACGAGCTTCCAGTTGGCGTGCACGTCGTAGTCGATGCGGCCGCTCGAGCGCAGGCTGGCGATATTGAAGCGGCTGAACCGGCCGGCGAGCGGGGCAAACGCCCGCGCAAACGGCTCCGGCTCTTCGGCCAGGTTGAGGAAGAGGAACCCTTCCCATTCGGCGAGCGCGACCTGGTGGAGCGGGTAGTCCCGCTTGTCGAACCCCGCGACCTCGTTCATGTGCGGTGCGCCGATCAGTATGCCATCGAGCGTGTACGTCCACGCGTGGTAGGGGCACTGGATCGTCTCGGAAAGGCGTCCGCGCTCCGTCTCGCACAGCCGGGTGCCGCGGTGGCGGCACACATTGTAGAAGGCGCGCACCGCGCCGTCCTGACCGCGCACGACGATGACGCTCTCGCCGCCCACGGTGCGGACCACGTAGTCCCCCGGCTGGGCGAGCTCGGCGACGCGGCCGACGCAGATCCAACGCCGCGCGAAGATACGCTCCCGCTCTTCGGCCCAAATCTCGGGCGCGTTGTAGTAGCGCCCGGGCAGCGTGCGCTGGCCCTGCTGATACGCCTGGGTGGCTTTGACGAACGTCGTCATCGTGCCTAAGGGTATGGAGAGCCGCGCCCGAACGCCACTCCCCGACGCTCGGGGCCGACCTGCGCCACGATGGCGCCAAGGATGAACACCGTCGCGGCGGTGAGGGCCATCGCCCACGCGTAGTCCAGATGCTCGGCGAAGCGCGCTTCGAGCCACCCGATCGCGCCTGCAAGGGCGACGCCGCACTGGTAGGCGAACCCCGGCAGGAAACCGCGCACCGGGTCAGGGGAGAGCTCGTTGATGTGCGCCGGGATGACGCCCCAGGCGCCCTGGACGAAGAATTGCATCACGAAAGCGCCGGCCACGAGCAACGCCACCGACGGGGCGAACGCCCACAGGGGGATCACGACCACGGCGGCGCACAATGCCAGCCCGATCGCGCGCCGCCGCCCCAGCCGGTCGGAGTAGAGACCGAAGGCGACGCCGCCCATCAACGCCCCGACCATGGAGATAATGGTGATGTCCCCACGCTGCTGTGCCGTGAAGCCCCAGTGGCGCTGGAGGAACGTGGGATACATGTCCTGCGTCCCGTGCGACACCATGTTCATCATCCACATCAGCACCGTGATGTAGGCAAACAGTGCGAGATTGGCTCGGATCGCGTGACCGAGCCCGCTCCAGCTCTCGTGCCGCGTCTCCCGCCACACCTCCGACTCCTTCACGCGCGCCCGCACGAACAGCGCGAGCAGCGCGGGCAGGCCGCCGATGAAGAACAGCGGCCGCCACCCGATATGCGGGAAGAGCGAGCGGTAGCACAGGGCGGCGAGCAGGAAGCCCAGGGCGTACCCCTGCTGCAGTAGACCCGACACGACGCCCCGATACCGGGGCGGCACCTTCTCCATGACGAGGGACGCGCCCACACCCCACTCGGCACCCATCCCGATCCCGAACAGCGCCCGCAGCACGAGAAACGTCGCGTAGTTCGGCGCGAAGCCGGTGAGCACCTCGATCACGGAGTAGAACACCAGGTCGATCATCAGGGGCAGCTTGCGGCCGTACCGGTCCGCGAGCAGCCCGAAGATGAACGCGCCCACCGGCCGGAACGCGAGCGTGAGCGTGATCGAGAGCGCGATGTCCTTGTCGGATTTGCCGAAGTCCTTGGCGATCGCCGTCAACGTCATAACCACCAGGAAGAAGTCGAACGCATCGAGCGTCCAGCCGAGGAAGCCCGCCACGACGGTGGCACGTTGATCGCTTGCAGGAGGGCGCGTCGAGCTCATTGGTGTCCCGGTCGAGGGACCTCTAGATTACACCCGTTCTGCACATCCCACGACCCGGAGGATTTCGCGTGCACGCAGGCGGTGTTGCCCTTCTGTTGATGCTGGTCTCGGTGACCGCGCCTCCTCTCGTGGCCCAGAGTGGCCAGCCGCGTCCGGCAATCGTGGTGGTGAACCTGCGGTTCGACGGCGAGCACGCCAACGTGCTCCAAGCGAGCGACACGGCGGTCGTGGCGGCGGCGACGAGCAAGCTGCTCGCGACGCTGCGCGCGTCCGAGCTGGTGACGCTGGTCGATTCGGGCGCGGTCGCGACGGCGGTTGCCGCCGCGGAGGCGGGCGGCAACCCGTGCGGCAACGACTGCGCCGTGGCCGTCGCGCGGCAGCTCGGCGCCCGCTGGGTCGCGAAGGGGACCATCTCGAACCTCTCGAACCTGGTGTGGCTCCTCACGGCCGAGTTGTTCGATGCCACGACCGGGAAGCCGGTGCTCGCCGACAGCTACGAGATCAAAGGGGACGCGAGTCGCATGGCGCCGGCGGGGGCCCACGTGTTCGCGCAGCGTGTCGAGAAGACGATCGGAGGCGCGCGATGATGCGGCGCGCGGGCCTGATCCTCGTCGCGGGCCTCCTCGCCGGAAGCGACCTCGCCGCCCAGGCGGACTCGGGGGGGGCCGCCCGCCCGAGCGTGCTGGTGCGCGCGGGGCGGCTCATCGCGGTGCGCACCGGCACGGTGCTCACGAACCAGGCGATCCTGATCGAGGGCGACCGCATCAAGGAGGTCGGCCCCGCGGACGCCGTCGCCGGCCGTGCGCCGCGTGATGCGCGCGTCATCGACCTGCGCAACGCCACCGTGCTGCCCGGGTTGATCGACTGCCATACCCACATCACGTCCGACCCCGGCGATTACTACAAGCAGCTGTTCCGCATCAGCCCGATCGATGAAGCCGTCCGGGCGCACCTCTACGCCAAGCGGACGCTCGATGCGGGGTTCACCACGGTGCGGAACGTCGGGGCCGGCGAGTTCATCGACGTGGCGCTGCGCAACGCGATCAACGAGGGCGCGGTCCCGGGACCGCGCATGCTCGTGTCGACCATGCCCCTCTCCGCCACCGGAGGGCACGGCGACGTGAACGGCATGTCTCCCTATCTCCATTTCGACGGCTTCTCAGGGATCGCGAACGGCGTGGACCAGATCCGCGAGAAGATCCGGTTCGAGGTGAAGTACGGCGCGGATCTCATCAAGGTGCTCGCGAGCGCGGGCGTCCTGTCCGAAGAGGAATCGGTCGGCGCTCCGCAGTACACGCAGGAAGAGCTCAATGCGGTGGTGGAGGAGGCGGCGATGTGGGGCCGGAAGGTGGCCGCGCACGCCCACGGTGCGGAGGCGATCAAGCGCGCCGTGCGCGCCGGCGTCGCGTCGGTCGAGCACGGCAGCCTCATCGACGACGAAGGCATCCGCCTCATGAAGGAGCGCGGTACCTACCTCGTCGCCGACATCTACAACGACGACTACATCATCGCCGAGTACACCCGCCTTGGCTTCCCGCAGAAGATCATCGAGAAGGAGCGCCTGGTGGGCCGCCAGCAGCGTGAGAATTTCAAAAAGGCGGTGCAGGCGGGCGTGAAGATCGCGTACGGCACCGATGCAGGGGTGTACCCGCACGGCTGGAACGCGAAACAGTTCGCGCACATGGTGCGCTGGGGGACGACGCCGCTGCAAGCGATCCAGGCGGCCACCGTCAACGCTGCGGACCTGATCGGCTGGCGGGACCTGGTCGGCGCGCTCGAGCCGGGTAAGTTCGCCGATGTGATCGCCGTCGTGGGCGATCCGTTGCAGGACGTGACCGTCCTCGAGCACGTCGGGTTCGTGATGAAAGGCGGTCAGATCGTCAAGGACAGTCTGACGGGGGGCGCGAAAGCAGCGCGCTGACGCGACGCGTTGCGGTGTTGCGCGCACGCCACAAGCCCATCTTGTGGGCCGTCGTGGCGTGCGTTTCTTTTTTGACAGGCTTCTGATCTCGAGGTCTGTCGATGATCGCGCTCCGTTTCGGCGTGTTCCTCTCGCTCACCGCGTCGCTCCTCACTTTTCCCCTTCGGGCGGCACAACAGGACACCGCGGCCGCTGCAGCGCCGGGCTATAGCGTCGGGGTGATCGCCGCGGACTCCATCGCGCGCACGGCGCTCGCCACGACGTTCAGCGAGCTGATCACGGCGCGCCTCGCCGGCGTGGAGGTGCTGTCGAGCTCGGGGACGATCGGTGCGGCGTCGCGCATTCTGATTCGCGGCGCCGGGGGACTCTTGGGGACGCCGGCGCCGGTCGTGTACGTGGACGGGATGCGTGTGGACGCGGAGGCGAGCGCGCTGACGATCCCGATCGGTGGCCAGCAGGTGTCCCGCCTGGACGACCTCGACCCACGGGACGTCGACGCGGTTGTCGTGCTGCGCGGGCCCGCTGCCGCCGCGCTGTACGGCTCGGAAGCAGCCGGCGGCGTCTTGCTCGTGACGACGAAGCGCGATGCGCCGGGACCGCTGCGCCTCCATGGATACACCACCCAGGGGCTGTCCCACGATCCGCATCTGTTCCCGGTGAATTTCGCGACCGGGCCGACTGGCGTGCTGACCAACGACCCATTGGGCGATCCAGCCAAGAGCCCCTTCCGCACGGGCTATCTGCGCGGCTACGGTGCTGATGCGGCCGCGGGTGACGCGCGCGGGGGGTTCTACGCCGCCGTGCGCTGGGACGGCACGGGCGGGGTGTACGGACTCCCCGGTGCCGAGCGGGCGCGACTCGAGAGCGCGGGCGGTTTGCACCCCGAGGTCCTCAACCCGAGCAACCTCGGCCGGCTGACCCTGCGTGGCAACGGGCGACTGCGGTTGTCGGAGCGCGCAGAACTGTCGGTATCGACCGCCTACGTATCGAGCGACCTCCGGCTGCCGCAGAACGACAACTCGACGTTCGGCGTGCTGGCGAATGGATTGTTGGGGTCCGGCGACTCGACCCTCAACGGAGGCTGGCGGAGCTTCCCGCCCGGCACGCTGTTTCAGCTGGCCACTTCAGAAGCGCTGCACCGCTTTACGGGCAGCGCGCGAGCGGAGGTACACGCCTTTTCCTTCCTCGATATCCACGCGCTGGCGGGGCTCGAGAACGTGTCCCAAACGGACTTGGAGGTGCAGCGCAACGGAGAGGGCCCCGCCTTTGGTCAGAGCACGGGGAACGTGACCGACAGTCGCGTGGCCTGGCGGCGCTGGTCGCTCCGAGGGTCGGCCGTCGGGGCGTTCGCCCCGTCCCAAGCCCTGACTCTCCGGAGCACGCTGGGGGTCGAGTACTTCAAGGACAAGAACCACTGGCTCGCACGCAGGGGTGCGCAACTGCCGCCCGGCTCGACGAGCATCGACGACGCGTCGCTTTACGCCGCGACGGAGGTGCGATCCTTCGGACACACGCTAGGTATCTTCGTCGAGCAGCGCGCGCTCGTGCGAGACCGGCTCTCGCTCGGTGCGGCGGCGCGCTGGGATCGGGTGACGCCGGACTTTGGAGGCAGCCCGACGCAGTTCTACCCGCGGGTCGACGCCGCGTGGATCCTGCCCGTCGCGGGTGCCCCGACGTTCGACCGCTTGCGGGTGCGCGCGGCATATGGCCGCGCCGGCGTGGTCCCCCCAGTGTTCCCGGCCGTGTTCGTGCCGATGGGGACCCCGCTCCCCGATCTCGTGAGGCCGGAGCCGTCGAGCGAAGTCGAGATCGGAACGGACGCGGGGATGTTCCGCGACCGGGTGACCGTGAGCACCACGTACTATCACAAGTCGGTGCGGCCGGTCGTGGTCGTGCCCCTGTCGCTGTCGACGGGGTTTACTTACCGAACCGAAGCGGCGGGCCGTCTGACCAACGCGGGCGTGGAGATCACGCTCGGAGCAACGGTCGTACGGACGTCGGTGCTCACCTGGCAGGCGACCGCGACTGCCTGGGGCAACCGCGACCGGCTGAACGGCGCGCCGCTCAATGTGGTGCCGTTTTTCCCGTCGACGTTCACGGTCCAGCGCCACGACAACGGCCTCCCCGCTGGCAGCTACGTGACGCTCCCGATCATGGGCTATCAGGACCTGGACCGTGACGGCCGGATTGTAACGAGCGAAGTCGCGGTCGGGTCGACGCCGGTATTCGCGGGCACGCCGTTCCCCACGCAGGGTGGCTCGCTCGGCACCATGGTCACTCTGCGGGGGCGACTGCGCGCCTCGGCGCTCGCGGAATATCGCGGCGGCAATCGCCTGCTCAACTCCACGGAGTGGTTCCGCTGCGTCCAGGGCGTGTGCCGCGCCGCGGTCGACCCGACGGCGCCGCTCGCCGACCAGGCAAAGGCCGTTGTCGGCGTCGTGACGCCGATCGGCTTTATCGAGGACGCCGCCTTCGTCAAGCTCCGCGAGGTATCGCTCACGTACACCGCCCCGGCGCCATGGGCCGCTCGCGTCGGCGCCCAGGCGGCCCGCCTGACGCTCGCGGCGCGCAACCTGGCGACGTGGACGCGCTATTCGGGCGCCGATCCCGAGGTGAGCGCCGAAGGCCCCGAGTCGTTCGGGGTGGAAGACTTCTTCACCCAGCCGCCGGTGCGCAGTGTCGTCGTGCGCCTCGACGTCTCATTCTGATGCCCCCCGCCCGTACCCCTGGAGACCCCATGCGGCACGCGTTCGCTATCGGACTCGCCGTCGTCGTCGGCGGCCAGCTGCTCGCCCGGCCCGCCCGCGCCCAGGAAACCGCCTCCGATACCCTGCTCACGGTCGACCACTACCTCGACTGGGAGCAGGTCGCCGATCCGCAGATTTCCCCCGACGGATCGCAGATCGTGTATACGCGACGCTGGGTCAACAAGATCGACGACAAATGGGAGTCGGCGCTCTGGATCATGAGCGCCGACGGGTCGCACCACCGGTTCCTGGTGAAGGGATCCGACGCGCGGTGGTCGCCGGACGGCACGCGCATCCTGTACTTCGCGGACGGCGAGCCCAAGGGCACCCAGATATTCGTGCGCTGGATGGATGCGCAGGGCGCGTCGTCCCAGGTGACGCGCCTGACCGAGACGCCGACGGACGCAAAGTGGGCACCCGACGGCACGGCCATCGCCTTCGTCATGCTCGCGCCGGATTCGACGCCCTGGAGCATCTCCCTTCCCAAGCCGCCGGAGGGCGCGAAGTGGACGCCCGCTCCGCGCGTGGTGGACGATCTGCATTATCGCCAGGACAAGGTCGGGTTCATGCCGCAGGGCTTCACCCACCTCTTCCTCGTGCCGGCCGACGGAGGCACCGCGCGGGCGTTGACGAGCGGGCGCTGGAACGTGGGCGCCCGGTTCGACGGCCTCGCGTTCGGGACGGGCTACGACTGGACGCCCGACGGGCGCACGATCGTGTTCGACGGCCTGCGGGACAGCACCTGGGACCGGCAGTACCAGGTGTCGCGCGTCTACGCGCTGGATGTGGCGAGCGGCGCGATCCGGCCGCTCGTCTCCCGGCCCGGGTTCTGGGCCAGCCCCGCAGTGTCGCCGGATGGGCGGACCGTCGCATTGACCGGATCCGACTCCTCGGACCACACGCACCGCACGTCGGACCTGTGGACCGTGGGGCTCGACGGCTCGGGGCTCCGCGACCTGTCCCGCACCCTGGACCGCGATCCGGACAACCTGCGCTGGGCGCCGGACGGCAAGGGCGTCTACTTCACGGCCCCGGACCGCGGGTCGATCAACGTGCGGTACGCCGATCTCGCGGGCGGCGTGCGGGACGTCACGCAGGGGGCGCAGGTCGTCTCGCTCGCGTCGCTGGCCCGCACGCTCGTCGGTGTCGGCGTGCGCAGCGACCCCGAGCACGGGCCCGACGTCGTGCGGATCGATCTGCGGCGCGGGCAGGCCCCGACGCGCGTCAGCGCCGTGAACGACGACGTGCTGGCGAACAAGCGGCTGGCCCGCGTCGAGGAAGTATGGTACACGTCGAGTGGAGGGACGCGGGTGCAGGGTTGGATCGTCACGCCGCCGGCGTTCGATCCGGCGAAGCGGTATCCGCTGATCCTCGAGATCCACGGCGGCCCGTTCGCGATGTACAACGTGGGGTTCAGCTACATGTTCCAGAACTTCGCGGCGAATGGCTACGTGGTGCTCTACACCAACCCGCGCGGCTCGACGGGCTATGGCGACGCGTTCTCCGACGGCATCGACCACAATTATCCGGGACCCGACTACGACGACCTGATGGCGGGCGTGGACGCCGTCATTGGCAAGGGCTACGTGGATACGACGCGCATGTACGTCTCGGGGTGCTCGGGCGGCGGCGTGCTCTCGAGCTGGGTGATCGGACACACCAACCGCTTCGCAGCGGCCGCGGTGCGCTGCCCGGTGATCGACTGGATCGGCATGGCAGGTCAGACGGACATCCCGCTCTTCACGTTCAGCTTCTTCCGTCAGGCGTTCTGGGACAAGCCCGACGAATGGCTGGCGCACTCGTCGCTCATGTACGTCGGGCGCGTGACCACCCCGACGCTCCTGATGACGGGTGAGCTCGACCGGCGCACGCCGATTCCGCAGACCGAGGAGTACTACGCGGCGCTCAAGATCCGCAACGTGCCGACGGTCATGCTCCGCTTCAATGGTGAGTATCACGGGACGGGCTCGAAGCCGTCGAACTTCATGCGCACGCAGCTCTACATGATGAGCTGGTTCGAGAAGCACCGGCGGAGCGCCACCGAGCCGGCGACGGGCGCGGGCAACCGCTAACTCGGTCGGCGGAGCCGGCCGAGCCAGCCTTCTTCTCTCGTGTGCTCGTCGCGCGTGAGCTGCACCCAGGCGGCGAGAATGGCGGAGCGCTCCACGTAGCCGACCACGCGGGACGGATCGTCCCGGCTCACGACGGGGAGCGTGTCCGCCTCGTGCTCGAGCAGCTTGTGCATCGCGGTTTCCAGCAGCCCATCAGAGTACGTAGCGGGCGAGCCGACGGTGGCGGGGCGAAGGGCCAGCGGTGGCTCCATCACGTCCTCGACGCGCAGCACGTGCATCGGGTTGACGCCGTACTCCTGCGTGACGTGCTGCCCGCGGCGGGCGAGCTTCTCGGTCAGGATCGAGCGCCGCATCAACAACACCGTCACGCCCGCCGCCGCGACGCTGCCGATCAGGAGGCCGGGGACCGCGGCGAAGTCGCCGGTGAGCTCCAACACGAAGATCACCGCGGTGAGCGGCACCTGCATCGTGCCGCCCATGAGCGCGGCCATGCCGACCATGGCCCACAGGCCGGGATCCGGACGGTGCAGGGCGTACGCCCCCAACGCCCCCATCGAGCCGCCCATCACGAGCAGCGGGGCGAGCACCCCCCCCGACGTGCCCGAGCCGAGGCCGATCGCCCAAATCAACGCCTTCACGACCAGCAAGACGAGCAGGAACGCCCCGACGAGTCGGCCCGCCACGAGATCGTGGATCACGTCGTAACCGACGCCGAGCGCCCGCGGTGCGATCAGTCCGCCGAGGCCCACGACCACACCCGCGACGGCGGGCCACCACATCCAATGGATCGGCAGTCGCGTGAATCCGTCCTCCACGGCGTACAGCAGATTCGTGAGGAGGGTGGCGGCGACGCCGGCGACCAACCCGACGACGAGACACTCGGCGAGCGTCGCGGCGGCGAGGAGCTGGTGCGGCCGGATGGCGAAGTCCGGCCCCGCGCCGAGCAGCGGAACGCGGAGCGCCGCGGCGACCGCCGCCGCGCACGCAACGGGAATGAAGCTGCGGGGCTTCCACTCGAACAGGAGGAGCTCGACGGCGAGCAGCACCGCGGCCACCGGCGCGGCGAAGATCGCCGCCATGCCCGCCGCCGCGCCGAAGAGATTCGCAGCCGGATCAGCGCGATCAGCGCCACGGCCGACGCCGGGACGGTGACGCTCGAGCTGGGCGGGCTACAGGTCGGCTTCAACCCGTCGACGCGATTCCGGCCCGACGACGGCGACGGCGATGGGCACGCCGCGCCCATGTCGGAGGGTGGCGACGGCGGGACGGCGCTGGCGGACTTTGTGGCGGGCGTGCAGGCCGACCTGGCGGCCGGGCGGCATCCGGCGGTGAGGGCGCGCCGCACTCCGCCCTCCACGCCGCAGGCCCCGGACGACGCGACCTTCCTCGCCACCGAACTCAGGCTCGACCAGGAGAACGACCATCCCCGGATCAGACTCAACGTGACGAGCGCCAACCTCGTCACCAGTCCGCCGCCGCCTGACGCGGTGCTCAAGGTGTTGGGTCTGAGCATCGAGCTCCGGGTGAGCGACGGCACCACGACGCTCCGGGCGGAGAACCCGGAGGTCGACGACGAGCAGGAGTTCGAGGGGATGGTGCAATCGGTGGACCAGACGGCCAATACGGTTACACTCGCCGACGGCTCGATCATCCACATCGTGAGCGGCACCGAGCTCGAGGCGAGGGAAGGCGGCGACGACGAGCATCTCGGCTCATTGGCGGACGTGCAAGCGGCGCTCACGGCGGGCCGATCGGTAGAGGCGGAAGGGGAGGGGCTGGTGACGGGGGCCAATCCACTCACGATCGACGCCGTGAAGATCGAGTTCGAGGCGGACGAGGTGGCGGAGCAGCAGTCCTAGGGGGTGGGGGGGGGGCCGCCGCGCGAATCTGGTCGGCGATCAGCCGGGCCGCGAGCCGCGCGTCCCGGCTGATGTTGTAGAGGCCGCCTATGGCGTCGTAGTTGTGTCCCACGAAGTACAGGCCCGGCTGGTCCAGACTCACGACCCGGTCGCGGCGATGCGCGAAGCCCTTCGTGTCGACCTGGACCAAGCCGCCCAGGGGCCCGAGCGCTGCTCCGAATCCGGTGGCGAGGATGATCTCGTCGAACCGCCCCGACGTGCCGTCCGTGAAGCGCGCACCGTCGGCCGTCAGCTCCGCGACCCCGACGCGCACGTCGATCAAACCTTGCGCAATCGCGTCCACGAGGTGGAACCCGATGACGGGGATCTCGTCCAAGGGGCTGTGCGCGGGGCGAGGGAGCACGGGCTTCCCGCGGCGGAGCTCCGTCAGGAGCCGCACGAGCGCGACCGCCCCTTCCTGCACCCGCCGCGGCAGCTTGCGCACCCAGTAGGAGACATACTGGATTGGCAGTCCCGCAAGCGTCAGCGGCACGACGTTTGCGCCGGAGCGGACCGCGACCGTCACCTTGCCGCCGGCGCGCGCGATCTCGCTTCCGATCTCTGCCCCCGAGTTCCCCACCCCAACCACGAGCACTCGGCGGCCGGCGTATCCATCGGGGCGCCGGTACGCGACGCTGTGCGCGATCCGCCCCGCGAAGCGCTCCTGCCCCGGGAACTGCGGGGTCTTCGGGTTGGCCACGATCCCCGTGGCGACGACCACGATGTGGGCCGTGAGGACGCCCCGGCTCGTGTGCATCGTCCACGTGCCGTCGGTCCGCGCGATCCGCTCGGCGTCGCGCCCCGTGTCGATGGGTAGCTCGAAACGCTCAGCGTAGCGTCGCAGGTAGTCCAAGAACTCCCGGCGTGGCACGAACAGCGGCGCGGAGCGGGGGAACGGCATGCCGGGGAGGCTCGACATGTGCTTCCCGGTGTGGAGGGTGAGGCTGTCGTACAGGTTCGCCCAGGTGGATCCGACGGTGTCGCCGCGCTCGAGGACGCGGTGGGGTACGCCATGCTGCCGCAGCTGCTGCGACGTCGCGAGCCCCGCCGGCCCGCCGCCCACGACGACGACATCCACTCGCTCAGACACCAGCCGCCGCCCCATGGGGCCCGCCCCCGCCCCCGCCCCCGCCCCCAAGCAGGTCGCGAGCATCTCGCCGGATCCCCTCGGCGACGCGGTCCGCGAGTGCCATGATCGTCAAGTAGGGGTTGATCTCGAGCGCGTCGGGAAACAGGCTCGCGTCCGCGACCCGGAGCCACGGGATGCCGTGCACCCGCCCCCAGCCGTCGGTGACGGAGTCGGCGGCGCTCCGTCCCATCCCGCAGCCGCCCATGAGATGCGCCGCGGAGACGGCCAGCATACCGGGCCGGAAATGGCGGGCGGTGATGCGCTCCTCGAGACGGCCGGCCTCGGCGGCCTCGAGGAGGGGCGGATCGGCCGGCGCATGCACGCGGCGGGCACCGGCGGCGAAGAAGATGCGTGCGGCGGCGCGGGTCCCCCGCACCAGGCCGTCGATGGTCTCCGGCGTGAAGCGGTAGTGCACGACCGGGCTCCCCGCGCGACTCACCGCGATGCGATTGCCCGAGGCCGCGTGATCGCACGCCAGGATCAGGATCATCTGGAGTCGCGGGAACGCGTGCATGATGGCGCTGTGTGCCGCGCCGAAGCCCGTCAAGCTCTTCGCCGTGACGAACGGAAAGTACATGCAGGTTTCGAGCACGAAGCGCTCCGACGCGGCGTGGTCGACGAAGTAGCTCTTCGGGTGCCCCACATCGTTCGTGATTGGGTGCGGATGCTCGGCGACGAGGATCAGCGCCGGGTGACAAGTGAAGCCCTCACCCAGGCGCGGCAGGCGCGTCGGCAGGCGCGAGCGGAGCAGCAGCGCCGTGCTGCCGATAGCGCCACCGGCGCACACCACCATCGTCGCCTGCACCCGGTAGTCGCCGGGCTGCCATTCCGAGGGCCCGCCCTTCGCGCCCGCCGGCCGCTCGGTCACGCGCACGTGCAACGTCCGGTCCGGTGCGATCCGCAGCACCTCGGCGCGCGTCACGACCTCCACCCCCGCGCGCTCGGCGCGCGGCAGCTGGACCCGGTTCGTGCCCTGCTTCGCCTGGTTGGGGCAGCCCAGATTGCACAGGCTCGAGCCACGACACCCCGTCACGTTGACCGGAAACTGCTCCACCAGGTAGCCCGCCTTCCGTCCGCCCTCAAGGAACAACCGGTTGTTGTCGTTGATCAGCGGGTCGTCGAGCGGGTGCACGTTGTTCTGCTCGGCGTACTTCGCTGACCGTCGCGTCAGGTCGCCGTGCGCGAGCCCCGGGATGGCCCAGGCGTGGATGACGCGCGCGGGGGCCGTGAGCGACGTCCCCGTGTACACGACCGTCGAGCCGCCGTACGCCGACGCAAACGCCAGGGTCATCGTGCCGTCGCGCGTCAGGAACGCGCCGCCGTCCTGGTACAGTGCGTCCGCCATCTCGAGCTCGCGACCGGTGAACTCCTGATCCGCGAAGCGCGGTCCCTTCTCGAGCACGAGAACGCGCACGCCCTCGCGCACCAGTGGACCGAGCTCCTGGGCCACGGTGCCGCCGCCCGCACCCGAGCCGATGACGACGATGTCGTAGGACCGCGAGGCGATCACCGCCGCGCCTCCCAGCCGCGCGCATCGGCCCGATAGCCAATGTCCGCCGCGGCGGCGGGGCGCCCGTAGTATCCCATCAGGACGAGGGTCCGCACGCCCCAGAACCCGCGCCGCAAGAGTAGCAGGGGGGCGCGCTGCACCAGGGCGAGGAATCGCGCCCGTCTCGCGGGGTCGAGACGGGAGAGCCGGCGGCCGTAGCGGAACAGCGGCAGCCATTCGAGGAGCTCGAGAAACAGAGCGACCTGGCGGCGGACGCCACGCGGACGGGCGGCGATCGCCCGGGCGACGATTGCTTCCACCTCGTCCCACTGTGCGGCGTCGAGCCGGGTGGCGTCAGGCACCACGCACGCCGCGACCGCCCGGAACACGCCGCGGGCGCGCCCGCTCCCCGGCAGGCGTGGAGGGGCGGGGGAGGAGGGCGTCATCGCGGGAACGTAGGCCGTGCCTCGCAAGCGGGCAACAAGCCGACGCGGTCGCTACTTCGCCGTGGCGGCCCGCTCCTGTTCCAAAAGTGCACGCTTGCGCACGACTCCCCAGCGGTAGCCGCCGAGCCCGCCGTCCGCTCGCACGACCCGGTGGCAGGGGATGATGAGCGCCGCGGGGTTCGTCGCGCAGGCCCGCGCCACGGCGCGAGTGGCAGACGGCTTGCCGATGGCACGCGCGATGTCGGCGTAGGAGCGCGTGGCGCCGTAGGGGATGCGACGCAGGGCTTCCCACACGCGCCGCTGGAACGCCGTGGCGCGAACGTCCAGCGGCAAGTCGGGCGGCTCGGCGCGCCCGTCCAGGTAGCGCAGCAGGGCGCCGACCGCCCCGGCGAGCGCGCCACGATCGCGGCGCAGCTCGGCGGCGGGGAACTCGGCGGAGAGCCCCGCCTCGAGCTCTTCCGCGGCGCTGCCCAAGCTGACGCGGCAGATTCCGCGCGCCGTCGTCGCCACGAGCAGCCGGCCGAGGGCGCAGGGGACGACGGTGAAGGCGATGCGCGTGCCCGGCGCGCCGCGGCTGTACGTGGCGGGCGTCATCCCGAGCTGCGCGTGGGCTCGCTCGTACACGCGGCTCGTCGAGCCGTATCCCGCCTCGTACAGCGCCGGGCTCACGCGGCCCCGCGAGCGCAGCTCCGTCTTGAACCGGTCGAGGCGGCGCGCGTCGCGGTACTGCCGCGGGCTGATGCCGAGCACCCGCTGAAAGGTGCGCAGCAGCCGATGGGGCGTCGCGCCGGCTTGGGCGCTCAGGGCGGCGAGACTGGCGGGCCGATCCGGGTGCGCATCGATCAACCGGCAGACGTTCCGCACGAGCGGAACCCCGGGGTCGGGGGCCGCGGCCTCGCCCGGCCGGCAGCGGCGGCAAGGGCGGAAGCCCGCCAGCTCGGCCGCCTCTGGTACCGGGAAGAACACGACCTGCCCGCGCCGCGGACGGCGGCTGGGACACGAGGGGCGGCAATAGATCCCCGTCGAGTGCACCGCATAGACGAACGCGCCGTCGTAGCGGCGATCATGCGCCAGCACGATGCGCCAGCGACGCTCGGCGGTCAGATCGGAAGCGGCAGCGGCACGGCTCACGCTTGAGAACTTAGCGCGTTGCCGTGCCGCGATCTATCCGGTTCTGACGGCCGAATCCCTGTGGGTAGCCGGCCGGGGCCCCGCGTAGCGACTGCGTCTTTTTGTCGCGAAGCGGGGCTCCGGCCGGCTACGGCCTAGCTCCAGGGTTCGTCCGCCGACGGCCCGTAGATCGACGGGACCTTGCCGTCGGCCATGCGGAGATAGACGGTGAACTGGCCGCGGTGATGCACTTGGTCCATCAGCATGAACCACAGCAGGTCCATTTTGCGCACATCACCCATCTGCTTCGGTGCGACGAAGAACTTCACCGTCTTGTTGAGCTCCGCGTCGGGCGTCCGCTTGACGCGGTCGAAGAAGGCCCTCGACGACTTCTCGTACGTGGCGATCACCTCGGGCAACGTGGCAGGCGCGGGCGGCATTTTGCCGAATTCGATCCCGCCGTCCAGCGCTTGCTCACTCGCCTTCTGCTCGGTCACGAACATCCACGCGAGCTCTTTCGCTGCCTTGCACTTGGCGTGCGGTTTCAGATCCGACTTGGCAGCCGGAAACGCCTTGAGCACCCGCATCGTTGTGGAGAGCTCCTTCTCCAGTTGGCTCAGAAACTGCTCCTTTTCGCTCATGGTCAGTCCTCCTTTGCGAGCGGGTTACGGGATGACTCGGGCGAGTTTGTCGAGACGCCGCGGTCCCGGAACTCCACCGTGACGAGGGGTTCCGGCGCGTCCGGCTCGTTCTCCCACCGCCAAGTGTACACCAGTCTCTTCGGAGGTTCCACCACCCGGTACACCCCGCCGGAGCCGGAGGGTGACGGTGGACTTCCACCGCCTTCGCCGCGGCGCTTTCTTCCCGACATGATCTGCACGATCGGACACTCGACTCGGGAACTCGGAGAGGTCCTGGGCCTGCTCGCCGCCCATCGGGTCGCGCAAGTCGTGGACGTGCGGCGCTATCCCGCTTCGCGTCGCCACCCACAGTTCGCCCGCGATGCGCTCGCAGCCGCGCTCCACGAGCACGGCGTCGGCTACCATCACGAGCCCGCGCTCGGCGGCCGCCGTGCGGCGCGGCGGGACTCGGCCAACACCGCCTGGCGCAGCCTCGGCTTTCGGGGCTACGCGGACTACATGGAGACGCCCGAATTCGAGGATGCGTTGGCGCGGCTGCGCGAGCGCGCGCGCGCCCGGCCGACGGCGATCCTGTGCGCGGAAGCCGTGCCGTGGCCCTGTCACCGTCAGCTGATCGCCGACGCGCTGGTCGCTCGGGGGGAGGAAGTGAGCCACATCCTCGGCGCCACGCGGGTGGCTCCGCACCAGCTGTCGGCGCACGCCCAGGTGCTCCCCGCGGGGCGGCTGCGCTATCCCCCCGGCCCGCCCGACCAGGTCGCGCTGTGTTAGTCGACCCGACCGCCCGTTATCTTCCGGGCGACTGCCGCTCTATAGAGGCACCCTTCACCGCTTCTTTTCGACACGCAGAACGAAGCATCGATGGTGCACTGACATGCCGCGACAAAACATCTCGAGCGGGGCGCCGTGGGAGCCGGTCGTCGGCTACTCGCGCGCCGTGCGTGTGGGCTCCACCGTGCACGTGGCCGGCACGACGGCGACCGGGCCCGACGGGACGATCGTCGGTATCGGGGACGCCTACCTGCAGGCGGTCCAGGCGCTCAAAAACATCGAGCGGGCGCTCGTCCAGGCCGGCGCGTCGCTGCGCGACGTGGTGCGGACCCGCATGTACCTGACCGACATCGCCGACTGGGAGCGCGTGGGGCGGGCACACGGCGAAGTGTTCCGGGAGATCCGGCCTGCCTGCACGCTCCTGGCCGTGAGCCGGCTCGTCGCACCCGAGATGCTGGTGGAAATCGAGGCGGAAGCGATCGTGCAGCGCGACAAGTAGATTCCAGACGGAGGTGAGCCGTGTCGGTCACAGAGGTCAGCAAGCGCGCGACGGTCGCCTGCCCGTTTTGCGCGACGCTCAACCGGGTGGATCTCACCCGCATCGCCGACCGTCCCAGGTGCGGCAGCTGCGGGCGGCCGATCCTGCTCGATCGCCCCATCGCGGTCGCCGACGCGACGCTCGACGCCGTCCTCAAGGGCACCGAGGTGCCGGTCGTCCTGGACGGCTACGCCGACTGGTGCGGCCCCTGCAAAATCATGGCGCCCGTGCTCGACGACTTCGCGCGCGACCGCCAGGGCGAGGTGCTGGTCGTCAAGCTCGACACCGACCGCAACCCGGCGACCACGCATCGCTTCGGCATCCGCGCCATTCCGACGCTGCTCGTGTTCCGGCAGGGTCAGGAAGTGGGCCGGCAAACGGGCGTGATACCGCGGCTGCGGCTCGACGCGCTCGCAGGACTTTCGCAGCCCGCCACATGACCTCCGGCTCGCTGTCGCGTTACCAGCCGATGGAGCCGCCGGAGCCGCGCGCGGCGCAGGCCCCGGTGTCGGAGCGCTCGCGCGGCGTGGCCCTGGCGCTCGCGGTCGTGGGCGGCGTGTTCGGGCTGCACCGCTTCTACACCGGCCGTACCCAGAGCGCGATCTGGATGGGCCTCACCTTCGGTGGCGGGCTGATCTGGTACCTCTACGACATCGTCGTCGTCGCGGCCGGCGATTTCCGAGACGGCGATGGGCGGCGCGTGGCGCGGTGGGAAGTCTCCGATGCCGCCATCGGGTCCCGTGCGTCGGAGCATCGGGTATCGGACCTCGAAGATCGCATGCTCGGGCTCGAGTCGCAGGTCGGCGAGCTGGCGGAGCGGCTCGACTTCGCGGAACGGCTGCTCGCCCAGGCGCGAGAGCGCGGGAGCCTGCCAAAGACGTGAGAGGCCGGTGAGAAGCCGGGGAAGGGTGGTGCGGGGACCCTTCCCCGGCCTCTCACCGGCCCCTTACAGGCGCTTACCGAATATTTCAGGGAGCCGGGATGAACATCGGGGTCCCGAAAGAGACCGCGGCCAACGAGCGCCGTGTGGCCGTGACGCCGGACGTCGCCGGGCGGCTCGTGAAGTCCGGCTTGTCGGTCCTCGTCGAGCGGGGCGCGGGGGAGGCCGCGTCGTGCGGTGACGACGCGTACGGCGCCGCCGGGGCGACCCTGGTCGCGACGGCCGCCGAGGCGTTCGGGCAGAGCGACATCGTGCTCAAGGTGCAGCCGCCCTCGGCTCAGGAGACGCGACTGTGCCGCGAGGGGGGGGCGCTGGTCGCGCTGTTCCAGCCGTCGGCCGAACGGGAGGCCGTGTCGCAACTCGCCGCTCGCCAGGTGACGGCCTTCAGCCTGGCCTTGCTCCCCCGAATCACCCGGGCGCAGCCGATGGACGTGCTGTCGTCCCAGGCGACCGTCGCGGGATACAAAGCCGTCCTCCTCGCCGCGGCGGCGACCGGCCGCTTCTTCCCGATGCTCGTGACGGCGGCGGGAACCCTGCCGCCGGCCCGCGTGCTGGTGCTGGGCGCCGGGGTGGCGGGGCTCCAGGCCATCGCCACCGCCCGCCGCCTCGGCGCCGTGGTCTCGGCGTTCGACGTCCGCGCGGCCGTGAAAGAACAGGTGGAGAGCCTCGGCGCGAAGTTTCTCGAGATGCAGATCGGCGAGCAGGCGGAGGCGGCGGGAGGCTACGCGAAGCAGCTGTCCGAGGAGACCCACCGCCGCGAGCTCGCGTTCCTTGCCCAGGCGGTGAAGGACGTCGACATCGTGATCACCACGGCGGCGATCCCGGGGAGGCGAGCGCCGATACTGATCACGGCCGACGCCGTCCGGGGCATGAAGCAGGGCGCCGTGATCGTGGATCTGGCAGCCGAGACGGGCGGGAACTGCGAGGTGACGGAGCCCGGGAACGAGGTGCGCCACAGCGGCGTGCTGGTCCTCGGACCCCGCAACCTCCCCAGCACGCTGCCGCTGCACGCGAGCCAGATGTACGCGCGGAACATTTCCAGTTTCCTGTTGCACGTTGTACGAGACGGCAAGCTCGTCGTGGATTTCGACGACGAGATCATTCGCGACACGTGCGTGACTCACGCCGGGGAGGTGCGGAAGACATGAACGACCACGCTGTAGTCGACTACTGGTCCATGCTGTTCGTCCTGGTCCTCGCGACGTTCATCGGGCTCGGCGTGATCCGCCGTGTGTCCCGGCTCCTGTACACGCCGCTCATGTCGCTCACCAACGCGATCTCGGCGATTGCTGTGGTCGGGTCCATCGCGGTCACGGGGGCCGAGTACCCGTGGACCATCCGCGTCCTCGGGGGGATCGCGCTGTTCGCCTCCATGACGAACATCGTCAGCGGATTCCTCATCACGAACCGGATGCTCAAGATGTTCAAGAAGCAATGACGTACGCCGTCGCCCAAGTCGCCGCCATCCTCGCGACGGCGCTGTTCATCTTCTCACTGTACTGGATGAACGACCCGAAGACCGCCCGCCACGCGGTGGTTGCGGGCGTCGCGGGGATGCTCGTGGCTGTGCTGGCGACCTGGTTCCAGCCCGAGATCGTGCACCACGGCTGGATCGTCCTGGCGATCGTCGCCGGATTCGTCGTCGGCGTGCCGCTCTCCCTCGTGCCGCTCACCGCCGTGCCACAGCGGACCGCGCTCTCCCACGCCTTCGGCGGGCTCGCCGCCGGCCTGGTCGGGACCGCGGAATACTTCCTCGGTCTGACCGAGCACCCGGCGCAGCTCACCGCCTTCCGGACGAGCGCCATGGTGGCCGAAGTGATTCTCGGATTCCTGACGTTCACGGGCAGCCTCATGGCCGCCGGCAAGCTGCAGGAAGTCCAATGGATCCCGCAGCGCCCGGTCACCTACCCGGGCCAGAACGTCGTCAACATCGGGGTGCTCGCCGCCGCCGTGGCGCTGGGCGTGCTCGTGGTCGTGCACCCCACGGCGGCGTGGTCCGGACAGGCCTTCTACGCGATCGTCGGGCTCGCCGTGCTCTTCGGCGTCCTGCTCATCATCCCGATCGGTGGCGCGGACATGCCCACCGTGATCTCGATCCTGAACTCCTACGCCGGGTTGTCCGCGGTCGCGATGGGCTTCGTGCTGAACAACAAGCTCCTCGTCACGGCCGGCGCGCTCGACGGCTCTAGCGGTCTGATTCTTTCGATCATCATGTGCCGGGCGATGAACCGCTCGTTCACCAACGTGCTGTTCGGCGCGTTCGGCACCGTACAGAAAACAGTGGCCATCGGCGAGCAAAAGGCGTGGAAGCAGGAGACGGTCGAGGGCGCAGCCCAGCTGCTCGAGCAGGCGCGACTCGTCGTCGTGATCCCGGGATACGGCATGGCCGTGGCGCAGGCTCAGCACAAGGTGCGCGAGCTGTACGACCAGTTGACCAAGCGCGGGGTCACGGTCAAGTTCGCGATCCATCCCGTCGCCGGGCGGATGCCGGGCCACATGAACGTGCTGCTCGCGGAGGCCGATATCCCGTACACCGCGCTGGTCGAGATGGACGAGATCAATTCCGACATGCCGCAGTGCGACGTCGCGCTCGTCATCGGCGCAAACGACGTCGTGAATCCCGCCGCCCGCTACGTCAAAGACAGTCCCATCTACGGCATGCCGATCATCGACGCGGACAAGGCCCGCACGGTCCTCGCCATCAAGCGGAGCAAGAAGCCCGGCTTCGCCGGCATCGACAACGAGCTGTACGTGCAGGACAACACCTGGATGCTGTTCGGCGACGCCAAGGCGGTGATCGGCGATCTGGTCAAGCAGCTCGCGGGCGGCAGCGGCCTGCACTAGACGGCGTGAATTTTCTTGCGGTCCGTCGGCTAACTATGCACGCTTGACGTCTGGGTAGTCGAGCAGCACGTTCGAGCTCCCCCAGAACGGAGGCCGTGGCAATGCGTTCGACGTCCCTGGCCGCGCTTGCGGCGATCGTCGCCCTCTCCACCTGTACCCCCAGCGACTCGGGTCGCGTGGCGGCGCCGCGGATCGCCGCTGCGCACGAGGGAGACTTCACCGGTGCGCCGGATCTCATTGTCGACGGCAAAGCGCTGGAGGGGTCATGGGTCGTGTACGATCAGATTCTCAAGGAGGGAACGTGCACGCTCCAAGAAGGCGGCGTGCTCGATCCCACCGTATCGCACCGGGTCGTGCGCTTCACGGTCAATACGCCCAACATCGGCGACGCCGACATCGCGTTGGGCGACCCGGCGGTGCACGTGGCAGCGGGCGACGGGCTGTACCAGCTCTCCACCTGTCACCAGCACTGGCATTTCCAGCATTACGCGACCTACGAGCTCGTGGATCCAGCCACCGGCAAGGTGTGGCAGGCGGCGAAGCGCGGCTTCTGCATGATCGACGTGGTGCCGTGGAATGGCGGGATTCAATCGCCCGGATCCTGGGTCTACCATGTCTGCGGGCGGCCCGCCGGTTCCCTCGGCCCGGCGATCGTGGGCAACCAGGGCATCAGCACCGGTCGCGCCGACCAGTACTACAAGTGGCTCGGCGGACAGTACTTCGTGCTTGACGGTGGCGATGGGCAGGCCCCGGTGCCTCCGGGCAATTACATAATCCGCATTCATGTCAACCCGCCCTTCGCGTGCACCAAGTTCGATCGGGCCCACAACCGGCCGGTGGATCCGCAGGGCCTGTGCCACAACTTCTTCGAGAGCAACTACGACAACAACGTGGCGGAGGCGCCGATCACGCTCCCGGTGAGCCGGCCCGGCAGGACCGGCTTCGGCCCTGGTGGCGGGCAGACCCCGCCTGACGTCGATCCGATCGACGATGAGAATCGGCCCGCGACGACCGACGGCAAATGAAATGCAACGAAATAGGCTAGAGCGCTTCGAGTAGCGCCGCGTAATCGCGGACCATCCGCTCGACCGAGTAGCGCTCCACCGCGCGGCGCCGGGCCGCCAGAGCGAGGGCGGCGCGACGCTCGTGGTCGCCCAGCAGGTCTTGCAGCAGGCGGGCGAACGCAATCGCATCCGCGGGCGGGGCCAGCACGCCGGCGTCGCCCACGAGCTCCGGCGTCCCGCCGCCGCCCGACGCGAGCACCGGTCGCCCGCACGCGAGCGCTTCGATCAACGCCAGACCGAACGCCTCGACGGGGCACGTGTGTACGACGCAGGTCGCCGCATTGTAAGCCGCGACGAGCGTCTCCGGATCTACCTGACCCACGAACCGCACGTCGAGACCGACCCGCTCGGCGTGCGCGCGGAGCGACCCCTCGAGCGCGCCGCCGCCGCACAGCACCAGCGGGGGCGCGGGCCGGGCGAGCCGAGCCACGCTGTCGAGCAGCAGGTCCCAGCGCTTCTCGATCTCGAGGGCTCCCACGCCGAGGAGGACCGGGCCGTCGCCCAGCGCGTGGCGCCGCCGAAACGTGCGCCCCGCCGCCTCGTCCGGACGGAACCGATCGCAGTCCACGCCGCTCGGGATCACGCGATGTCCGACACGGCCCATGAACGGCGCTTCGGCGAGCGCGCTGCGCGCGAGCTTGGGGGTGAGGAACACGGTCAAGGCCACGCGTCGGAATGCGAGGCGCGTCAGCAGGTCGCGCGGCGGGCGGAGCGTGCTGATGCAGTACACGACCGCCACGGGCCGGTTGAACGAAGCGAACGCGGCGAGCCGGATGTCGCGCGCCATGTCCACCAGGATGATGTCCGAGCGCAGCTTGCGCTGGGTGCGGCGCAGCGCTCGCGCAGCCGTGAGGCTGGTATGAGCGACGGGGAGCGTCTGCACGCTTACGCCCTGCGTCGCGAATCCGGCGGCGAGCGGCTGGTACGCGACGAGCGCGGTGGTGGCGTGCCCCCGCGCGGCGAGCCCGCGCGCCAGTGCGGTGAACACGCTGCTCGAGCCCCGCCAGAAGCGGCTCGAGGTCAAGAGGGCGATGCGTAGCGGGCGGCTGGCTAGCGCGGCCACCGGTTGTTCGCGCGATCCACGTCGGGGTAGATCCCCTTCGGGTCCACCACGACGCCGGCGATGGATTGCCCCCCCGTGCGCACCCGCGCGGTGAACCGGCTGCCCAGGTTCCACAGCTCGATCGGGAGCTCGCGAATCTCGCTCGAGCCGTCGGCGTACCGGAGCTCGAGCGTCACCGGCAACACCATGTGCCCTCGATTCGACAGGAAGACGAACGCCGTGTCACCAGCGGCGGCGACGGAGTCGACGGCCTGATCGAGGCGAGCCGTGGTGTACACCCAGGCGCGCCAGAACCAGTCCAGGTCCCGTCCCGACACGTTTTCGATCGTCCGGAAGAAGTCCTCGGGCTGCGGGTGCCTGAACGTCCAGCGGCGCACGTACTCGCGCAGGGCTCGCTCGAACGTCTCTTTCCCCAGAACCGCGTCCCGCAGCACCGTGAGCATCAGCGCGGGCTTCTGGTACGCCGTCCACGCCAGATCGCCCGACTCGACCGGCTTCGTGATCAACGGCTGCTCGTTCCCTGGGACCGCCGAGACCCGATAGGCGGTCAGGAGCTCCCGCCGCACCGTGTCGCCGTAGACCGTTCCTTTGAAGTAGCCCTCCGCCGAGCCGTAATCGATGAAGCTGTTGAACCCCTCGTCCATCCAGGGATAGCGGCGCTCGTCCGAGCCGACCATCATCGGAAACCACTCGTGGCCGAATTCGTGCGTGAGCACCCAGTACTGGTCCTCGCGCTTCTCGATGGACGGCACGAACGTCAGCATCGGGTACTCCATCCCCTCGATCAGGCCTTCGACGGTGGTGGCATGCGGCCACGGA
>Ga0209377_1000181_pt1 | contig 38774 bp, 42 predicted proteins | sample GraSoiAngelo_141_FD_185898 | JGI IMG/M metagenome (GOLD analysis project Ga0209377, IMG submission 185898) | Grasslands soil microbial communities from the Angelo Coastal Reserve, California, USA - 14_0929_12_40cm (SPAdes) (version 2) | ecosystem: Environmental > Terrestrial > Soil > Grasslands ...
CAGCGCGCTCACCGCCGCATCCACCTCGTCGTCGTAGAAGTCGGCTATTTTCGAGAGCATCTCGTCCATGCCGCCGGTCTGCTCGCCCACGGAGATCATCGAGATCACCATCGGCGGGAACACTTTCGACTTGGCGAGCGGCGCGGCGATGGTCTCGCCGCCGGCAATCGAGGCGCGCGACTCCATCACGGCGTTGTGGATCACCATGTTCCCGGCGGTGCGCGCCGTGATCTCGAGGCCGTCGAGGATCGAGACGCCGGAGGAGATCAGCGTGCCGAGCGTGCGCGTGAATCGCGACACGGCCGCCTTGCGGAGGACGTCGCCCAGCACCGGCGTCTTGAGCAGCAGCGTATCGATCTGGAGGCGCCCCGGCGCGGTCTGGTAGTAGCTTCTCAGGGCGAACAGGGCGCCCGCGATGATCCCGATGATCGCCCACCAGTAGTCCTTGAGCACGTTGCTCGCGCCGATCACCATGCGGGTCGGCAGCGGCAGCTGCAGGTTCACGGACGCGAACATGTTCTGGAAGGTCGGGATGACGAAGATGAGCAGCACGGAGATCGCGATGACCGCCACCGACATGATGACGCCGGGGTAGATCATCGCCCCCTTCACCTTCCGCACGATCGAGTCGTTCTTCTCGAGGAACTCCGCCAGCCGGACGAGGATGGTGTCCAGGATGCCGCCCGCTTCCCCGGCCGCGACCATGTTGACGTACAGGTCACTGAACGCCTTGGGGTGCTTGCGCAGCGCGTCGGCGAGCGTCTGGCCGCTCTCGACGTCATAGACCACCTGCCGGGTGACGTCGGCGAGGATCTTATTCTCGGTCTGCTGCGCCAGGATGTCGAGCGCCTGGACGAGCGGCAGGCCGGCGTTGATCATCGTGGCGAACTGGCGGGTGAACACGACGACGTCGCGGGTCTTGACGCCGCCGCCGAACTTGAGGTTGAGCTTGAACTCCTTGGGCGCGGCGCGGACCTGCACCACGACCATGCGGTTCTTGCGCAGGTGCGCGATGACGTCGTCGCGGGTCGGCAGGTCGATCTTGTCGTTGACGAGATCGCCTTTGAGCGTGCGGGCGGTGTACTGGAAGAGCGGCATGGCTCACTCCCTCCGGGGCGCCTAGCGGCGCGCCGCCACCTTGGACGCGCCGACGGCGGGCTGCCCGCCGGACGTCAACGGCTCCCTCTCGTCGAGCAGCGGCTCGCCGATCATCCGCAGGAACTCGTTCGGGGTCGAGGTCACCCGCAGGCATTCGTCCTTGGTGACCTCGCGGCCCACGTACAGCTGGTAGAGCGCGTCGTTCAGCGTCTGCATCCCGTGCTTCTTGCCCGCCTGCATCATCGACGGGATCTGCTCGATCTTCTGGTCCCGAATCAGCGCCCGCACCGCGGGGGTCATGATGAGGATCTCGCACGCCATGACGCGGCCGCGGCCCTTGGCCTTCTGCAGCAGCGTCTGGGTGATGACACCTTCGAGCACGAACGACAGCTGGGCGCGGACCTGCGCCTGCTGGTGCGACGGAAACACGTCGATGATGCGGTTGATGCTCTCCATGGCCGAATTGGTGTGCAGCGTGGCGAACGCCAGATGCCCCGTCTCGGCAATCGTCAGCGCGGCCGCGATCGTCTCGAGATCGCGCATCTCGCCGACCAGCACGACATCGGGGTCCTGCCGCAGCGCGTACTTGAGGGCCGCCGCGAAGCTGTTGGTGTCGGTGCCGATCTCGCGCTGGTTCACGATGCAGCTCTGATGGCGGTGGATGAACTCGATCGGGTCCTCCACCGTGATGATGTGTCCCTTCAGCTCCTTGTTGATCTTGTCGATCAACGCCGCGAGCGTGGTGCTCTTGCCCGACCCCGTGGGCCCCGTCACCAGCACCAGGCCACGCGGCCTCTCGGCCAGCTTCGCCACGACGCCCGGCAGGCCCAGCTCCTCGAAGGTCCGCACGTTGAAGGGGATCTGCCGGATCACGAGCGATACGCAGCCGCGCTGCTTGAAGCAGTTGCCGCGGAACCGCGCCAGGTTCTGGATCCCGAACGAGAAATCGAGCTCGTTCTCGAGCTCGAACCGCTTTTTCTGGTTCTCGGTCAGCACCGAGTAGGCGACCGACAGCGTGTCCTTGGGCGTGAGCACCGCCTCCGCCGAGGAATCCACGATGTCTCCGTCCACGCGCAGCTTGGGACGCTCGCCCGCCACGATGTGCAGGTCCGACGCGTCCCGCTCGATCATCTCCTCGAGCAAGGTGCGCAGATTCACCGATTGCGAAGCGCCTGCGGTCATGCCGCCGTCTCCTTCACGACTTCTTCCAGGGTGGTGATGCCGCGCTTCACCTTCAGCATGCCGTCCATGCGGAGCGTGAGCATGCCGTCCTTCACCGCCTGCTCCCGCAGCTCCTCGGTCGATCCGCCTTTCAGGACCATGCGCCGCGCCGCGCTCGTCATGGCCATGACCTCGTACAGCCCCTGCCGGCCCTTGTACCCCGAGCCGTTGCAGGTGTCGCAACCCGCGCCCTTGTAGAACGTCAGCTTCGCCGCTTCGGCCGGGGCGATGCCGAACGCGTGGATCTCTTCGTCGGTGTACTGGTGCTCCTGCTTGCACTCGGAACACACGCGGCGCACCAGCCGCTGCGCCACGATCAGGTTGACCGCGCTCGCCACGTTGAACGGCTCGATCCCCATGTCGATCATGCGGGTCACCGTGGACGGCGCGTCGTTGGTGTGCAGCGTGGAGAGCACCAGGTGGCCCGTGAGGGCCGCCTTGATCGCGATCGAGCCGGTCTCGAGATCGCGGATCTCGCCCACCATGATGATGTTCGGGTCCTGCCGCAGGAACGCCTTCAACGCCGCCGCGAACGTCATCCCCACGTCGTTGCGCACGAGCACCTGATTGATCCCCATCAGGTTGTACTCGACGGGATCCTCGGCGGTCATGATGTTCACGTCGATCTGGTTGATGCGCGACAGCGCCGAGTACAGGGTCGTGGTCTTGCCCGACCCCGTCGGGCCCGTCACCAGCACCATGCCGTACGGGTTCAGGATCGCCCGCAACAGCTCCTGCTCAGCCTTGGGCTCGAAGCCGAACTTCGTCAGATCGAGCGTCAGGTTGCCCTTGTCGAGAATCCGGAGCACGATCTTCTCGCCGAACAGCACCGGCAGCGTCGAGACACGGTAGTCGATCACTTTGGCGCCGAACTTGAGCTTGATGCGGCCGTCCTGCGGCACGCGCCGCTCCGCGATGTTCAGCTGCGCCATGATCTTGATGCGCGACGTCAAGGCCGCGCGCATCTTGATCGGCGGCTTCATCACCTCGTGCAGCGCCCCGTCCACGCGGTACCGCACCCGCATCTCGTGCTCGAACGGCTCGATGTGGATGTCCGACGCCCCCCGCTTCACCGCGTCCGTGAGCAGTCCGTTGATCAGCTTCACCACCGGCGCGTCGTCGGCCAGGTCCTGTGCCTTGACGTCCTCGTCCGTCTGCTCCTCGACGACCTCGAGGTCGTCCGCGGCTTCGATGTCCTTGAGCAGCGTCTGCAGCTGGGCGTCCGATTGCTGGTAATACTTGTCGATCGCATTCCGGAGGGTGTACTCGCCCGCGATCACCGGGAACACGTCGCAGCGCGTGATGAACTTGATGTCCTCGATCGCCGTGACGTTGTTCGGGTCCGCGATCGCGACGGTGAGGGTCCGGCCCTCGCGCTTGAGGGGCAGGACGGTGTGCTTGATGGCGACGTCGGGGGGGAGCAGCTTGATGATCTTGGGGTCGACCTCGAAGCGGGACAGGTCGACCGCCGGCATGCGGTACTGGCGGGCCAGCATCTTGGAGATTTCGGTCTCCTCGACGAAGCCCAGCTTCACCAGGGTGTAGCCGAGGCGCATCCCCGTGTTCTTCTGCTCGAGGAGCGCCTTTTTGAGCTGATCCTGGGTGATCAGCCCCTCCCGCAGGAGGATCTCACCCAGCTTGTCGGAGGTAGCTGCTGCGGTCGCCGTACGCAACTCGTTGAAAATGAACAGCATAACATAGTTGGCGGCGAAGGGAAGTCAAGGCGCGGACGGGATCACCCCCGAAAACATCACGTAACCTCGCAAGCCCTCGAGCAGCTTCGGCCCCACCCCCGGCACACTGTCGAACCGCGCCAGGCCGCCGAACGGACCGTGCTGCTCGCGCCAGGCGACGATCCGCTGCGCGAAGGCAGGACCGATTCGCGGGAGCCGCGTGATCTCCGTCACGTCGGCGCGGTCGAGGTCGACGCGCTCACCGGGGAGCAGGGGCCGCGCGAGCCGGGCGGCGTTCCGCGCGGTGGCGGAGAGCCCTCCGGGAGGCGGCGTATCGACGGACACGAGTCGCACGTCGCCCGGGGCTGCGGCCGTGGCGGGCGCGAGCGCCAGGCGCACCCCCGCGCCCGCGAGCGCGAGGAGGGCGAGCAGCAGCGCGGCGCGGCGGTCGTCCATGGGTGCACCCTAACGGCTCGCCAGCCAACGTGCGGTGTCCGTTCTATGCGCGTATCGCCGAGAAATTGCGGTTCACGAGTGCGGAATGTGGAATGCGGAATGCGGAATGTCAGTGGAAGCGTCGCGGCGCGCCTCGACCTCTCATTTCAATTCCGCATTCCGCACTCCGCATTCCGCATTGTCACCGCACCAACGCCACCGCTACATCGCCAACTACTTGGAGCGACGCGGCACTCACCTTGTCGATCGTGTCTTCCGTCGTGTGCCAGTACGGGTAGTCGAAGTCCACGACGTCGATCGCGTGGATGCCCGCTTTCTGCAGGGCGACGTGATCGTCGGTCAACGTCTGCTTCACGCCGGGGATGAAGACGCGCCCGTAGCCCAAGTCGGCGGCGACCCGCCACACCCGGTCCACCACCTCGGGCGCCCCCGCCTGCGAGTTGCCCTCGTAGTAGAACTGCTGGTCCTTGTCCGCGACCATATCGAACAGCACGGCGAACAGCGGCTGGTAGCCGGGGGGCTGGTGGGCAGCGAAGTAGCGGGAGCCGATGAGGACATCGCTGGTATCGGCCTCCCAAGCGGACCAAGAGGTTCCATAGTCCTCGCCATCCGTGAACAGCAGGTCGACACCGATCGCGGGTGGCTTCGCCTTGAGCGCATCGGCGAGGCCGAGGAGGAGCGCCACGCCGGACGCCCCGTCGTTCGCGCCGGGCACCGGGAGGCGCTGCTGGCCGAGGTTCTGGCTTTGGTCCGCGTGGGGCCGCGTGTCCCAGTGGGCGAGGAACAGAATCCGCTCCGTGGCGGCCGGTCGGAACCGGGCGAAGAAGTTGCGCAGGTGCAGGACCTGATGGGTTCGGGTCTTGAAAGCAATCTCTTGGACCACAACCGTGTCGGCCGTGGCGCGGAGCCGCTGGAGGATCCAATCGCCGGTGCGCTCGTGGGCGGGCGTGCCGGGGATGCGTGGCCCGAACTGCATCTGCTGCTCGAGATAGGTGAAGGCGCGCTGACCGGCGAACTCGCGCGGGCGGCTCGCCCCGCCGCGTGCGGTACAGGCGAGGCCGAGCGCGAGGCAGGCTGCCGCGCGCCAGAGGCGGCTCTTTCGGATGGTCACAGGGTAGTGATGTCTTGTAGGGACTTGGACTTCGGAATATAATGGCGCCACCGATCGTGCGCACCATCAGCCGGTATCTCCTCCGCCAGCACGTCGCGCCGCTCGCCTTCGCGCTGGCGGCGCTCACGTCGCTGATGCTCATCCAGCAAGTCGCCAAGCAGCTCTCCGGCCTGCTCGGGAAAGGGCTGCCGGCGGGCGTGATCGCCGAAGTGTTCCTGCTCTCGCTGCCGTTCATCGTGGCCGTGACGCTGCCGATGGCGGTGCTGGTGGCGGTGCTGCACGTGTTCACGCGCCTCGCGGGCGACAACGAGATGACGGCGCTGCAGGCCGGAGGCGTGAGCGTCGCGCGGGTGGTCGGGCCGGTGCTCGCGGGCGCGACCGGCGTCGCGCTGCTGTCGTTCTTGTGGAACGACCAGCTCCTGCCCCGCACCAACCACGAGCTGCGCACGCTGCAGGTGGATATCGCGCGCAAGAAGCCGTCGCTCACGCTCAAGGAGCAGGTGATCAACGAAGTGGTGCCGGGGCAGACTTTCCTGCGCGCTTCGCGCATCGACGGCAATACGAACAAGCTCAAGGACGTGACCCTCTACGACCTGAGCGACGCCGAGCGCCGCCGCATCATCACGGCGGACAGCGGACGCATGGCGTACTCCGCCGGCGGGCGGGACCTGTTCCTCACGCTCCTGGATGGCGACATCGAGGAGGTGAACCGGACCGACCCGGCCCAGTTCAACCGCACCTTCTATCGGACCAACCGGATGCGGGTCTCGGGCGTGGGGAACATCTTCACCCAGACCGAGCACGACACCTACAAGAGCGACCGCGAGATGTCGACGTGCGAGATGCGCCTGGCCGCGACGGCGGCGCGTCGCGACGCCAGCCGCGCCGCCGGCGACGCGCGGCTGGTGATGGAAAACGACCTGCGACGGCTCGCCGGGCTCGCGCCCGTCGTGGCGCCACCCGTGCCGTACGTGCCCGACACCGCGCCCCCCGGTCTGTACTGCCGGGCTCTGCGGCGGCTCGCCGCGTGGCTCCTGCCACCCGAGGCCGAGGCCCAGACGCCGCAGGCCACACCGCCGCTCCCCCCCCCCGCGCGCACGCCGGGGACCCAGCTGTACGTCACGCCCGGCGCGGGCGTCGGCGAGGCACAACGCCTGCGCGACGCCCGCACGCGCGCGGCGACCTACGAGGTCGAGATCCAGAAGAAATACGCCATCGCCGCCGCGTGCCTGGTCTTCGCCCTGGTGGGCGTCCCCGTGGCCCTGCGATTCCAGCGCGGCGGGGTGGGGCTCGTCATCGGGATGAGCGTCGCGGTGTTCGCCGTCTACTATTTCGGACTGATCGTCGGTGAGGATCTCGGGGACCGGCTGGTCGTGTCGCCGTTCCTCGCGATGTGGACGCCCAACCTCATCTTCGCCGCCGCCGGCGTGTTCGGGCTGTGGCGCATCCGCAAGCCGGGCAACGCTCCCAACGGCGGCGACTGGAGCGACGTCGGCGAGGCGGTGCGGCGCGTGGTGAGCTGGCCGGTCTCATTGCTCCGGCCCGCGTGGCGCAGCCTCCCGTGAGCACGCTCGATCGCTACGTGCTGCGGGAGTGGACCAAGGTGTGCCTCCTGGCGGCGCTGGGATTCCCATTCCTGGTCATGGTCATCGACCTGGCCGACAAGTTCGAAACCTACTTCGGCCGGGGGCTCTCCAAGGCGCGGGTCGCATACTCGTACCTGTTCTTCCTGCCGGAGACGATCTCGCTGGTGCTCCCCGTCGCCGTGCTGTTCGCGGTGGTGTTCACGGTGGGCGCGCTGGGTCGCCACTCGGAGCTGACGGCCGCGAAGGCGTCGGGGATCTCGTTCCACCGGGTGATGCGGCCGCTGCTCGTCGCGTCGGTCGCGGTGGTGCTCCTGGATCTGGGGCTCACGGAGCTCGCCCCAGGGGCCTCGGCCCGGCGGGCCGAGCTGCTCGGCGAGAAAGCCGCCCGCCCGACCAGCTCGCGCTTCTCGCCCTTCGTCTATCGCGCGGACAGCGGGTGGGTGTACTCGATCCGCTCGCTCGAGCTCAGGGCGAACGGCGCGGAGATGCGGGATCCGATCATGGAGCGTGGGGGGACGGGGGAGGACTACCCGACGATCCTGGTCGCGGCGCAACGCGCCACGTACGACACGGCGCGGGCGACGCGCGGCTGGACGCTCGCCAACGGCGCGGTCCGCTACCTGCTCGGCCCCGGCCGCGAGCCGACGTTCAAGTTCAATGCGCTCCGGACCACGACGCTGCGCGAGACGCCCACGGCCTTGCTCGCCGAGCCCAAGGCGCCGGACGAGATGCGCTACGCGGAGCTGGGGCGCTACGTGGACGCGCTGGCCCGCTCCGGCTCGGACACCAGGAAGCTGCAGGTGGAGCAAGCGCTCAAGCTGTCGGTGCCGTTCGCCTGCATCATCGTGGCGCTGTTCGGGGCGCCGCTCGCGATCTCCACGCCGCGGAGCGGCATGGCGTGGGGCGTGGCCGTGTGTCTCGCGACGACCTTCGTGGATCTCCTGATGTTTCAGCTGTCCAAGGCGGTGGGCCAGGGCGGTGCGCTGCCGCCGACGTTCGCGGCATGGATGCCCAACCTGCTGTTCGGGGCGGCGGGCGTGTGGCTGTGGCGGAAGGCGCGGACGTAGACTAAGGGCGCCGCCCTTCTCAGAACGTGTAGCGCGTCCCCAGCTGGAACACCCACCGCGACCCGATGCTGTTGATCGTCACCGCGTTCTTGGGCGGGATGGCGAGCGCGTAGATGCCGCGCCCATTCGCGGCATCATACCCGGTCTGCGAAATGAGGTTCTGCTCTTCGAATCCGGTGCCCGTCTGCCGAATCAGGCCCCATCCAGAATTGATGAAATTCAACACGTTGAGCATGTCCGCCGTGATCTCCAGTGTGTGGCCGGAGACCGTCGGGATCGCCCAGCTGAGCCGGGCATTGAGGAAGTTCTGCCAAGAATTGTGACAGGAGTTCCGGGGCAGCAGCCGCCCGCGGTTGTCCCGCAAACAGGGCTCGTTGTTGATGTAGGCATCGAGGATCCCATACACCGAGTCTTGCTGGGCGACGGTGCCGAAGCCCGCAGCGCTGGCGCCGTTCCCGTCCATCGACATGTCCGCTCGGTTCCGCGCCACGTATGCAAGGTCGTTCCCGAACACGCCGTCGGCGTTGGCGTCGCCACTGACCACGTAGGTGAACGGTGTTCCGGACACCCCGTTGTAGATCAGGGAGAACCGCGCACCGAACGGGGCGTTCACCGTACCGCTGATCGAGACCTTGTGGGGTCGGTCGAACGCCGAGGTGCGCAGGTTGCGGTTCGCGATCGTCCCGTCCAGCGCTCCGAAGTTGTAGTTCGAGCTCGTGATGTCCGACGTCATCGACATGACATCGAGCGAGTGCGAATACGTGTACGCTGCGCTGAACTCGAGACCATCGCTGAACCGCTTTTGGAGCTGGAAGGCAAGGGACGTCGACTGATCCTTGCTGACGTTGCGGTTCTGGATGACGTCGTTCGCGCGATTCGTTACCCGGCTGACCGTCGCCCCGCCGGTCGCCGGGTTGATGGTGCCGTACAGCGGGCGGCCGGCCTCGCCGCTCGAGGCCCCCTGGATGCCGCGGAGGTTCACGTCCTGGAGGTAATACTGGTTGATCGCCTTCGTGAGGATGAAGTCGACGGTCGCGAACAGGTTCCAGGGCAGAGCCCGGTCCACGCCGAGCGCGAGCTTCAATGCCTGCGGAAACTTGAAGTTCGGGTCGTAGAAGACGATCGACGTCGCGGAGGCCAACGCACTGTCGCTGGTAGGACCTTGCGCACCGCACTTGCGCGGCTGGTTATTGGGGTCCACCGTGAAGGCCGGTACGGTATCCGTCGAAGGGCCTGATGCAGCGCCGTTGCATGACACCGTCCGTTGCTCGAGACCGGTATTGCCATAGGCGTTCGACACCCAGACGTACGGAGGCCGCCCGCTGAATACGCCGATCCCGCCCCTCAGGATGGTTGCCTGACGACCGCCCACATCGTAGTTGAACCCCAGCCGCGGCGACCACAGGATGTTCCCGCTCGGCGAAGAGCGCGTGTCGACTCCGGTCCCGAGCGTTGGAAAGACGACGCCGGTGTCGAGGGCCGTGTTGAACGCCGGTGCCGGTACGCTCGGCACGTCAATCCGCACGCCCGCGGTCACTGTGAGGTTCGGAACAGGGGTGAAGCGGTCCTGCCCATAGAACCCGACCTGCGTCACGTCGAAGTCCGCCACGGGACCGTCGGGGCGGGACACGCCCGGCAGGGCGCGGGCATACAGGTTCGGCGTGCCAGCGGCAAGCGCCGCGGGATTCGCGAAATTCCAAACCCCCATGGACAACGGGAAGAACACGTTGCGGAAGTGGATGAACTCGTTGTGCGTGCCCACGGTGAGGAGATGGTTGCCCGCCGGGAACGTCACGTTGTCCGACACCTCGACCACCCTCTGGTCGAGCGAGTTCGCATGGGAGAAGCGCTCGGCGCCCGCCGCGATATACGTGCCCGCGGAGTTGCCCCCCACCAGGATCAACGGGTGGTTGCTCACCGGCGGACGGTTGTCCGCGATCGTGGTGCGTCCTACAATGAGCTCGTTCGAGAACCGGTTCCCGAAGCTCGCGGTCCACTTGCCGCGCAACGTGCGCGTCTCGTCCTTCATGTAATATCCGCTGCCCGAGAGCTCGTAACCGTCCCGGGCGTTGGACAACGAAGGGGGCTGCGTGAACCCGTTGCGGTACGTGTGAATCAGCTTGTCCTGGTTCACGTTGATCAAGGTCCCGGACACCTCCACCTGGCTGTTGGTGCCCAGCTCCAGGTCCAGCTTCCCGAATAGGTTCGTCTCCGGGTTGTTGATCTGCGGTGCGCGCCACGTCCCGGGATCGAATCCGTACTGCGTGGTCAGGATTTGCTGCACCGAGTCGAACCGCGCCTGCGTGATCCCGACGCCGGTCGTGTCACCCGTGGGGCCCAGCTGGATGCTCGTCGCGAACGGGCGGTTGTCATGGCGGAAGTCGCCGGTAACGAAGAAGTGCAGCCGGTCGCGGACGATCGGGCCGCCGAAGGAGAAGCCGTATTGCTGCTGCTTGTAGTCGGCCACGGGTATCGAACACTTTTCGCCGCAGGTTCCGGTGTCAGCCCCCACGAAATTCTCATTCTGCATGTACGCGAACGCCGACCCGTGGAACTGGTTGGTGCCGGACTTGGTGACGGCGTTGATCAAGCCGCCGACGAAGCCTCCTTGCCGCACGTCGAACGGGGCGACCAGGACCTGGTACTCCTTCACCGCTTCGATCGAGAGCGGCCGGGCGTTGACGCCACCACCCGGAACCTGATTACTCGCGCCCAGCGCGAAGAGATCGTTGTTGACGGTGCCGTCGATCTGGATGTTGTTGAATCGGTCGTTTTGCCCCGTGAACGAAGTTCCGCCCCCGGGCGTCTTCACGATCTGTGGTGACGTGTTGACGAAGTCGTTGAACGCGCGATTCAGCGTCGGGAGCCGGCGCAGCGCCGAATCGGAGATGAATGTCTGCGCGCCGGTGCGGGCGTTGGAGAGCAGTGGATTGGACGAGGTCTCGACGATCACCCCCGCCAGCTCCACCGCAGCGCGCTTGAGGTTCAGGTCGAGCGCGAAGCGCTGTCCCAGCTGCAGGTTGAACGGCGTCGACGTCTTGGGCTCGAAGCCGAGGGCGCGTGCGGCGAGGGTATACGGGCCCCCCACGTCCACGTTCTCGAACGAGTAGCGTCCATCGTCTCGGGATCGCGCGGCGTAGCGTTGGCCTGTGGACCCATTCACCAGCGTGAGCTGAGCGGCGGGGACAGGCGCCCCCGATTCGTCGGTGATGCGCCCCGCCACCGCCGCCGAAGCGACACCTTGCGCCGTCGCCGCGCGGTCCGGAAGGAACAACGCGATCGTGACAAGCACGCCACATGACCAGACAAAGCGTTTCATCAGAACGAGCTCCGGGATGGCGGAAGGGAACGGTATTTGGGCGGATCAAACATGGCGGCCCCCGGAAAGGTCGTCAATCCGCCAGGAGTCACATTTTCATCACGCCGGCCCCGCACGCTGGCGCGCGCGAATCCACCAAGAGTAGGCCGGGACGCCCAGCAAGATGATCACGAACGCGAACCCCGTCTCACGCGGGTGCGCCCACAACGCGTTCCCGAGAATGACGAAGCTCGCGAGCACGAACAGCAGCGGCACCACCGGATAGCCGAGCACGCGCACCGGCCGCGGCAGATCGGGACGCCGGCGGCGCAGCACGAACACCGCCGCCGCCGCGAGCGCATAAAACGGAAAAATCGCCACCACGAACTGGTCGGCCAGCTGCTCGAACGTGCGGAGCAACACGAATCCCACGCCGAGGCAGGCCGTCAACACGATCGCCGCGGAGGGCGTCTGGTAGCGCGGGTGCACCGTCGCGATGGCGCGGAAGAACAGCCCGTCGTCCGCCATCGCGAAAAAGATACGGGGCGCCGTGAGGATCGACCCGACCAGGGTCGAGAAGGTCGCGAGCATCACCACCACCGATACTGCGCCGATCCCGATCCGGCCGAGCACCGCCTGCGCGGCATCGGCCGCCACCAGCGGGGACCGCGCCATCTGGTCGAGGGGCAAGAGGTACAGATACGCCGCGTTGACGAGCAGGTAGATCGCGATGATGCCTGCCGTCCCCACCACCAGCGCACGCGGCAGGTTTCGCTCCGGATTGCGCACCTCGCCGCCCACGAACGAGAGATCGCCCCAGCCATCGTACGCCCACAGCACCGAGACCAGTGCGAGGCCGAACAGGCCGGGGGTGACCGGGCCCGCCGCGGTGGCGAAGTGGCTCCAGTCGCCCTGCCCCACGAGAAACGCCAGCAGCACGAGCAACAGCAGTGCGCCGTACTTCGCGCCGGTGGTGAGATTCAAGACGAGCGCGCTCCAGCGTACGCCGTAATAGTTCAGCGCCGCGGTGGCCGTGATGGCCGCCGCGGCGACGTAGTGCACCAGCGCTGCGTTCTCCGGCCGCGCCGGGTCCCGGCCGAGCGAGCGCAGCAGATACTCGGCAAAGGGAGTGGAAATCGCGCCGAGCGCGGACGCCCGGATCAGCACCAGCTCCGTCCACCCGAAGAGAAACGCCGGCAATCGGCCGAACCCCTCGCGGACATACACGTACACGCCGCCCGAGCGCGGGAACAACGCCGCGAGCTCCGCGTACGTAAGCGCCCCGCACAACGCGAGCAGGCCGCCCAGCACCCACACGCCGAACATCGGCAGCGACGCCGGCACGCGCTCGGCGATCACCGCGGGGGTGCGGAAGATCCCGCCGCCGATGGTGGAGCCGACCAGCACTGCGACCGCGCTCCAGAAGCCCAGCCGGCGCGGCAGCCGGTCGCCCCAGCGGTCCGCCGCAGGCGCAAGGGGGGACGTGGACATGAGAGGCCGAATATACTGCGCGTCGGCCCGTTCGAGGCGCCCGACGGATCAGAGCGCGGCGGAAGGCGACGCCGTGGGGCCTTCAGGCGGCTGCCGCCGACGCTGCGCCGCGGATCGGGCGATCTCCGACAGCCAGGCGAACGCGCTTCCGGCGCCGGGATTGAAATCCTTCGCCGCGTGCCACGCGCGCTCGAGCGCTTCCATCACCACGCGCTCGGCCGACGCCGCGTCCACGAGCACGGCATACACTTGAGCGTAGAGAGAGAGACGGTGCCGCTCGCAGAACTCCTCGTGCGCGTCGCGATCACCTGCGGCCATGCGCTCCACGAGTCGAACATCGGGCGTTGGTCGACGGGTCATTCGGGGCCTCGATACGAAAGGTCCGGGCGATTGGTGGTTGAGCTACGGCGACCGCGGGAGTCGACCCCCGCGCGCCTCGGCATCGACGCGGGCGGCCCAGCCGGCAAAATAGAGCGCCTGGCGCTCCCACGTTCCCGGGAAATGCTCCTCGACGTCGCCGTCGTTCCCTGCGGTGTAGATCGCGTAATGCTGCCCCTGATGGCGGTCGAATTGAAAGAAATGGTGACGGCCGGACCGATCGTACTCGAGCCTGGCGACTTCCATTCCTCCGGTCTTGTGGCTGCGCACCACCGCCCAACGAAAGTCGCGAATATTCAAGTCCGTCGTCGTCTTGATCAGCGCGAGCACCTCGGTGCGCTGCGAGGCCCAGAGGACAACGCGTCTCATCACCCCAGCCGATCAGTTTGTGCAGTTGCATATCACTACGGCGCAGTACCGCTGGTTGTCAAGTGACGCGTGACACGTCACACCCGGTCGCCCGCCCGCGGATGGTCCGGCTCCTCACCCGACCCTACATTTCCGCACCCATGACGCGACGCTTCACGCGGCTCGCCTGGACCGCGGCGACCTTCACCTACCTGCTCATCATCCTCGGCGCCATCGTCCGGATCACCGGATCGGGGCTGGGCTGCGGCGAGCATTGGCCGCTCTGCAACGGCAAGCTGCTCCCCCCGCTCGACCTGCCGACGATGATCGAGTATGGGCACCGGCTCGCGGCGGCGGCGGTGAGTGGGTTGGTGGCGGCGCTCGCGGCGTACGCCTGGTGGCTCCGACGGGGAGCAGGGAGCCCTAAAGGAGTCCCTCACGGTCCCGGTGAGCGGTACACTCCCGGTAGGACGGCCTACGTCGCGCTGGGGTTACTCGTGGTGCAGATCCTGCTCGGTGCGGTGACAGTGAAGTTGAGCCTGCCCCCGTGGACCGTGATCCTGCACCTCGGAACCGCGATGCTCTTGCTCGCGACGCTGATCGTTGCAGCAAAACTGACCCCGGGCGCGAGCCCGGGGAACACGGAGCCCACGATCACCGCGGGCTCGCGCCCGGGGTTAGTGGGAATCGGGGCGCTCGTTCTGGGCTTCGTCACTGTGCTGCTCGGCGCGCTCACGGCCAATCTCGGCGCGGCCAGCGCGTGCCTCGGATTCCCGCTCTGCAACGGGCAGATATTCCCGGCGGGAAACTACCTGCAGCACGTTCACTGGATCCACCGGCTGCTCGCCTACACGCTGTTCGGATACGCGGTGTGGTGGGCGCTGCGCACCCGGACGCGTGGTGCGTGGTGCGTGGTCGCTCTCGTTACCCTACAGGTCGCCGTCGCTGCGGCGATGGTGCTGTCAGGGCTGCCCCAGCCACTCCAGGCCACCCACGTCGCGGCGGGCGCCGCCGTGTGGGCCGGGCTGGTCCTGGCCGTGCTCTGAGCCGTCCGACCGTCAAACCAGGATCAGCTCGTCCTGCGGGCGGGAGGGACTCACCTCGGGACCCGAGGTGTCGATGTACATGTTGATTTCGCTGCGCATCCCGAAACGCCCCGGGAGATAGACACCCGGCTCGATCGAGAAGCCCACGCCGGGCACGAGGGCCCGCGCGTCCTCAGTCTCGAAGTTGTCGATGTGCGGCCCGGAGCCGTGCAGCTCGCGATCGATGGAGTGCCCGGTGCGGTGCACGAAGTATTCGGCCAGCCCCGCTTCGCGGATCACGGCGCGCGCGGCGTCGTCCACCTGGGCTCCCGTGACGGCGCCGTCCGGCCGCCAGCGCTCCCGCAGGAAGCGGACGGCGGCATCGCGCGCCTCCTTCACCGCTTGCCACACGCGACGCACGTCCGCGTCGGGCGAGCGGCCCGCGAACCCCATCCACGTCTGGTCGGCGAACACCGAACCCTGCCCCGGCCCGCCCCACAGATCGAGCAGGACGACGTCGCCCGCCGCGAGGCGCCGGTCGGCTCCCGGATGTGGCTCGTAGTGGGGCATCGCGCTGGTCGGTCCGAATGCCACGATGGGCCCGTCGTTGGTCCAGAGTCCCGCGCGCTCCATCGCGTCGAGCACGCGCTGCTTGACGCCCGTCTCCCGGACCTCGGCTCCGCGCGCCGCCTCGCTCACCACCCACGTCAGCGCATCGCGCGCGACACCCGCGAGGATCTCCGCCGCCTTGCGGTGGCCTGCCAGCTCCGCCGCCGACCAGCGGGCCGCAAACCGAGACACGAGCGGCGCGGACGACACCAGCCGCGCCCCGAAGGATTCGAGCAGCTGGACCACACCGTGCGGGACGCGATCCAGGTACGGAACCTGGTCCCGAGGCGAGATCTCGATCGCGAGGGTGCGGCCGCGGACCAGCGCCTCGAGGTGTCCGTGGAGCTCGCGCCACGCGCCGTAGGGCCGCACTTCCCCCGGAAAATCGGCCAGTGCCTGGAGCTCGATGCGATGGACCACCGCGACCGGACGGCCCGAGCGGGGCAGCAGGACGAACAGGCGCCGCGTTCCCATCCCCGTGTCCCCGAGGATGCGGCCGGCAATCGGGTTGAGCTTGCGGAAGTCGTACAGCAGCCAGCCGTCGGCCCCGAGGGCGCCAAGTGCCTGCACGAGCGCCGGGAGGTCGAAGCCGTCCAGCAGGGGCATCAGTCGTGTCGCGGATCGGGCGGGGCGGCCCGCCACTCGCACACGTCGCCGCCGGTCGCCCGGCAGGAGATATGGAGCATGGCCCCCTCGAAGCCGACGAGGAGACGGAGCAGCTCGGTGAACCCGGCGCCGTACAGCGCGCACGCGGCGCCGTCGGGCGTCGCCTGCACGGCGAGCGCGTCGCCCACGCGCGCGACCGGGATATGGCTCTCGCGGCGCAGTTCCCCGGCGAACACGGCGTGCGCCGCGCGCCGGGCGGCCACGTACCCGAGGGCCCTCGGGCCCGCGCGCGCGGCGAGCCGGGTGAGCACGGAGAGGCGCCGAACCGCCCGTCGCGCCGCGCGCCGGCCGGCGTCCGCGAATACCAGGTCCGCATCGGGCCGCCGCCCCACCAGCCGGAGCAGCGCCTCGACGTGCGACCGGTCGGCTGCCGCGTCCCGCCGGACCATGCCCTCGTATTCCCGCAGCTGCATCGCCACCGTGGCCGAGAGGCCGAGCCGCTTGGAAAGCAGCTCCTCGGCGAATTCCGACAACCCGTCCTCGACCGGCGTGTCGAGGTTCCTGACCGCCTCGAGAACGGCGAGAGGGACGATGCTGTGCACCACGGCGCGCGAAACCTAGCCAGCCACGCCCCATTGCGGAACCCGGGCGCGCGGGGAGAGGTTACGTGACGCTATGACCCCGCCCACCCCCCCGACCCCCCCGCCTCCTGCGCCGAGCCCGGCGGCCGAGGCCGACAAGCGCGCGAGCTTCGAGCGCGAAGCCCTGGTGCACCTCGACAGTCTGTACCGCGTGGCCCTCCGCCTGACCGGCAATCCCGCGGAAGCCGACGACCTCGTCCAGGAGACGATGCTCAAGGCCTACCGCGCCTGGCACCAGTTCGAGAGGGGAACGAACGCCAAGGGGTGGCTGCTCACGATTTTGCGCCACGCCTTCATTAATGAATATCGGCGGCGCACGCGGCACCCGGAGACCGTCGATATCGACGCGATCGAACCGTTCTCCGTCTTCGAGGAGCTCCAGGACGAGGACCCGCAAGGGACCTTCTTCGACCGCATCGTGGACGACGAGGTGCTCCGCGCCATCGACAACCTCCCGGAACAATTCCGGGAGACCGTGGTGTTGAGCGACGTGGAGGGTATGTCGTACGAAGACATCGCTCGTGTCCTGGAAGTACCGGTTGGCACGGTGAAGTCGCGACTGTTCCGGGCTAGGCGTCTGCTCCAGCAGAAGCTGTACGATTACGCCGTCGGGATGGGGTACATCAAGGGGTCCGCCAAATGAATTGCCGGGAGTGCAAGGAGCACCTCTATGAGTACCTCGACCGCGAGCTCACGCCCGCGGTGGAGCAGGAGATCCGTCAGCACCTCACCGACTGCCCGCCGTGCGGCGAGCAATTCGACTTCGAAAAGCTGTTCCTCGGTTTCCTGCGGGCCCGCTGCCGGGCCCAGGGTGCACCCGCCGACCTGAAGCGCCGGATCCTGGACGAGCTGCTCGACGAGTGAAGTGGCTCACCCCCGGCGGGCTCCTCGCGGCCTGCGCCGTCGGGACCGGCGTGACCTGGCGCCTGGGCTGGCCGGGGCTCGCGCTACTCGCCGCGTTCTTCCTCACCGGCAGCATCCTCACGCAGCTCGCCGAGCGCCGGGGCCCGAGCCGCAACGCGCGGCAGGTGCTGGCTAACGGCGGCATCGCCCTGGTCGCCGCCCTGCTCGGCTCGTGGGCGGGGGCCGCCGGCGCCATCGCGGCCGCCGCCGCGGACACGTGGGCCACCGAAATCGGTGCCTTCTCGCCGCTTCCGCCGCGCCTCATTACCTCCGGGCGGCGGGTGACCCGCGGCACGTCGGGGGGTATCACTGCGCTGGGAACGCTGGGCGGCGTGGCCGGCGCCGCGTTGATTGCCGGATTGACGACCGCGCTTTCACCCCGGGGCATGACCCCGGGATTTGCCATACTCGCGGCCGCCGGCGTTGCGGGGATGCTCGCGGACTCTCTGCTGGGCGCGACGCTACAGGCGAAGTATGAGTGTCCCGCCTGCGACGCGCGGTTCGAGAGCGGGAATACCGTGTGTCACGAGCCGGTACGACTGGCGAGAGGTTGGCGATGGCTCGACAACGACGGCGTGAACGTCGCCGCGACGCTCGTCGGAGCCGCCGCGGCCGTGCTCGGCGCGCACGTTGCACCGCCCTGAGCGCGACGACGTCGTGACCAACCGCTGGGACGTCGTCGTCGTCGGGGCCGGTCCGGCGGGAGCGACGACCGCCTTGCTGCTCGCCCGCGCGGGCGCATCGGTCCTGCTCGTCGACCGCGCTCGGTTCCCGCGCGACAAAGCGTGCTCCGAGTATCTGAGCCCGGCGACCACGGAAATCCTGCAGCGGCTCGGCGGGGGTATCCTCGACGCGGTGGAGGGTTCGGCGCACGCCAAGTTGTACGGGATGAAAGTGGTCGCGCCCTGCGGGGCAGCCATGTGCGGCCGGTTCCGCGGCGGTCCCCGCCCCTACAGCTTCGCCCTGCCACGGACCACCTTCGACACCATCCTCGTGGCCGCTGCCGCGCGCGCCGGCGCGGACGTGCGCGAATGCGTGACCGTCGAGAACCTGGTCTTCGACCACGGGACTGTCGCCGCGGTCGTCGGGCGTTCGGGAAACCCTAAAGGACTCCCTGACGGTCGCGGGGAACGGGAAACGTACGGCAGTCGTGTGGTGGTCGGCGCCGACGGGTTGCGCTCGGTCGTCGCGCGCCGGCTCGGCCTGGTCCGCTCGTCACCGCCGCGGCGCGTCGCGTTCACCGCGCATGTCGCGGACGTCGCGGGCATCGACGGCGTGGGCGAGCTGCACGTCAGCGAGCGTGGCTACGTGGGCCTTGGCCCCGTCGGCGGCGGCATCACCACGGTGGCGCTGGTGTTGCCGCTCGCCACAGTACGGCGGGAGGGCCGGGGCGGGGGCCGGGGCGCGGGCCGGGACTTCCGCAGAAGTTTTTTCGCCGAGCTCGAGCAATTCCCCGGGCTCGCGGGGCGGTTCGACCCCCGGCGTTTGGTTCGCGACGTGCTGGCCACGGGTCCGTTCGCGCAGTGGTCGCGGACGGCCGCCGCGCCGGGCGGGGGGGCGCTGCTCGTGGGCGACGCGGCGGACTTCTTCGACCCGTTCACGGGCCAGGGGATCTATGCTGCGTTACGGGGCGCCGAGCTCGCGGCTCAGTGCCTGATCCCCGCGCTTGCGCGCGGGGCCAGTGCTCACTCTGACCCCGGGCGCAAGCCCGGGGTGCGCGACACCAATGGGCCCCTTCCAGCTGCAGCCCTCGAGTCCTACGACCACGCGCGCCGGCGCGAATTCGCCGGGAAGTGGCTGCTCGAGCGGCTCATCGGGGTCGGTGTCGGGTGGCCGGCGCTCACCAACCGCGTGGTGTGCCGCCTGGCGGGGCGCCCGGACCTCGCGGATCTTCTGGTGAGCGCGACCGGGAACATCGTCCCCGCGCGTCGCGTGCTCGCAGCGAGCGTCCTCGTCCAATTCCTGTGGTGACGATATGTCCGGCGTCGACCCCGCTCAGTTCCGCCAGCTGCTCGGTCGCTTCGCGACCGGCGTGACCGTCTTGACTACCCGCGACGCCGCCGGCCGCCCGGTCGGCATGACGGCGAGCTCGGTCGCTTCGGTGTCGCTCGAGCCACCCCTGGTTCTCGTGTCGGTGGATCAGAAGAACGACATGTATCCCGCGCTCCGGGCCGCGCAACGCTTCGTGTTGAACGTGCTCGCGGCGGACCAGGAAGCCGTCTCGCGACGGTTCGCGGAGGACCACCCGAACCGGTTCGACGGCATCGGCTACCGGGACTCGAAGCACGGCATCCCGGTACTCGAAGGCGTCCTCGCGAGCATCGAGTGTGAGAAACAGGCGGAGGCCCCGGGCGGGGATCACACCGTGTTCTTCGGGTTGGTCACGGGCGGCACCGTCTCGGACCGCCGGCCCCTGCTCTACTACCGCGGTGGCTACGCCGGTCTCGGCGCCGGAGGCCCATGATCGGAACCGAGCTGCTGGACGATCCTCGGGCCGATCCCGTTCTCGTCAGGAGACAGCTCCGCGACATCGCCCGGCTCAACGCGCTGTTCGGTGGAACGCGTGCCGTCCTGCGCGAGCTGGAGCCGTACTGCGAGCGCGGGAGACGGGAAACCCTAAAGGACTCCCTGACGGTCGCGAGAAACGGGAAACGGCACACCTGGACGCTGCTCGACGTCGGAACGGGGCTCGGCGATATCCCCCGCGCGGCGGCCGCCGTGGCCCAACGCTATGGGATCACGCTCCGGCTCGTGGGGATCGAGCTTAACCGGACCGCGGCGCGGCTCGCGCGGGGAGCCGAGGGGAACGGCCCGCCGCTCGCGGTCGCCCTGGCGGACGGCGGGGTGCTGCCGCTCGGGCCGCGCTCCGTGGACGTGATCGTGGCGAGCCAGGTGCTGCACCACTTGCCGCGCGCGGTCGCCGTGCGCTGGATCGCCGCGTTCGACGGTGTCGCCCGGCGCGCCGTGGTGCTCGCGGACCTGCGCCGCTCGCGCGTGGCCATGGCCGGCGTATGGGCGGCCTCGGTCGGCCTCGCGATGAGCGGCGTGACCCGGCACGACGCGGTGGTGTCGCTCAAGCGGGGCTATACGCTGCCGGAATTCAGGGCCATGCTGCAGGAGGCAGGAGTCACCGCGGACGTGCGATACCAGCCGGGGTTCCGAATTGTGGCATCGTGGGCACCAGGAGACACGGCTCAGTGAAGCCGCAAGCCGCAGGTCGCAAGCGGTTGACAGTCGCAGGCAACCAGTCTTCCGCGACTGGCATCTGTACGCTGCGGACCGCTTGCGGCTTGCGGCTTACGGCTGGGGTCTGCTCCTGATGCGCACCGTCGACCAGATCGCGATCCGCGCGCCGATCGATCGGGTGTTTCAGGTGGCGTCGGACGTCGAGCGCTGGCCTGCGATCCTCTCTCACTACCGGTGGGTTCGCTTCCTCGAGCGTCGGAACGGCGGTGGCACCGTGGAAATGGCGGCTTGGCGCCCCTTCGGCGTGTTCCGCTACCCCACGTGGTGGGTCTCGGAGATGATCGTGGACCGGCGGGCTCGGGAAATCCGTTACCGGCACGTCCGGGGTATCACGCGGCGGATGGACGTCGTCTGGCGGCTGGTGGAAGAGCCGGGCGGCGTGGCAGTGACGATCGCGCACGAGTGGGCGGGCCCGGCGTGGCCGCTCATCGGTCCGTGGGCCGCGCGGCTCCTGATCGGGCCGGTGTTCGTCCACGGGATTGCGTCCCGCACGCTGGCGGGGATCAAACGAGAAGCAGAGCGCGCGTGAGGCGACTCGGGCAAATGCGGAATGCGGAGTGCGGAATGCGGAATTGCAGTGGAGGGTCATGCACCTGCGCCAGGCTGGGCGCCACGACGCTCGCCGTGACATTCCGCACTCCACATTCCGCATTCCGCATCGGCGGGGGGTGGCTGTGAGGAACGGGCAGCGTCGTGTGGTGATCACAGGGGTGGGGGCCGTCACCCCGATCGGCACGGGGGCCGACGGCCTGTGGGCCGGGCTCGCGGCCCGCTCCTCGGCCGTCCGGGAGATCACGCGCTTCGATCCGGCTCCGTTCAGGAGTCGGATCGCCGCCGAGATCCCCGATTTCCGCCCGCAGGACCACCTCGATGCGAAGCGGGTCAAGCGACTCGACCGCTTCTCCCAGCTGGCGGTGACGAGCGCGCGGTTCGCGCTCAGCGATGCCGATCTCGACCCGGCGCGAGAGGACCGCGACCGGATCGGGGCGATGATGGGATCGGCGCTCGGGGGCGTGGCGTTCGCCGAGTCGCAGGTGGAGCGGTTTCGCGCGGAGGGCCCCCGTGGGCTCGACCCGGCGCTCGCGCTCGCCGTGTTCCCCGGCGCCGCAAGCTGCAATATCGCGATCGCATTCGGGTTCACGGGTCCGAACTCGACCAACGCCATGAGCTGTGCCTCCGGCACCATCGCGGTGGGAGAGGCGTTCCACGCGATCCGCGAGGACCGAGCCGACGTGATGCTCGCGGGCGGCGCCGAGGCGCCGCTCGCGCCGATGACGTACGCCGCGTTCAGCGTGATCCGTGCGATGAGCACCCGCAACGACGATCCCGCCCACGCCTCGCGCCCGTTCGATGAGGACCGCGACGGGTTCGTGATGGGCGAGGGGGCGGCCGTGCTGGTGCTCGAGGAGCGTGAGCGTGCCGTCGCGCGGGGCGCCAAGATCTACGCCGAGCTCGCGGGCTTCGCCTTCACCAACGACGCCTACCACATGACCGCGCCGCGCCCGGACGGCCGCCAGGCGGCCCGCGCGATGCACCTCGCCCTCGCGGACGCCCGCGTCGCACCGGTCGAGGTCGGCTACATCAACGCCCACGGGTCGTCCACTCCGCTCAACGACGCGACGGAGACGGCGGCGATCAAGCACGTCTTCGGCGACCACGCCTACCGGCTCAGCGTCAGCGGGACGAAGGGCTACTATGGCCACGCGCTCGGCGCGAGCGGCGCGATCGAAGTGGCGATTTGCGCGCTCGCCATGGAACGGCGCTGGCTCCCCCCCACCATCAATCTCGAGCGTCCCGACCCAGCCTGCGACCTGGACTGCATGCGCGGCGATGGCCGAGCGGCGGCACCGGCCGTGGTGCTCACCAACTCGTTCGGGTTCGGCGGGATCAACGCCGCGGTGGTGTTGCGACGTCCCGATTGACGTAGATTCTCCGCGGCCCATAACCTCGAGGACGTACGTCATGCCCAAGCTTCTGCGGCCACTCACAGCCGAATTCATCGGCACGCTGCTGTTCGTGTTCCTGGGCGCGGGCAGCGTCGTGGCGTTCGTCGCCAACGGCCCCACGACCGGCAGCATCGGCCCGCTCGGCGTGGCCCTGGCGCACGGCGTCGGGATGGCCATCATCGTGTCCATGACCATGAGCATCTCCGGCGGTCACATGAATCCCGCCGTCACGCTGGGCCTGTGGCTCGGGAACCGGTTCGCCGGCCGGCTGGTGTGGCAGTATGTCCTGGCGCAGATCCTGGGCGCGGTGGTCGGCGCGGCGCTGGTGAAGGCCGTGTTGCCGCCCATGGCCGTGCGCCTGGCGCTCGGGGGCACGCCACGGCTCGCGACCGACGTGGGCTTCATGCAAGGCATCTGGATCGAGGCGGCGCTCACCTTTTTCCTGGTGAGCGCGGTGTTCGGGACGGCCGTCTCGTCGGAAGCGCCGAGGATCGCCGGCTTCGGCATCGGCCTCGCGATCTTCGTGGACGCGCTGGTGGGCGGCAGCTTGACCGGCGCGGCGATGAACCCCGCCCGCGCGATCGGACCCGCGCTCGTCGCGTGGCAATGGGACGCCCACGCGGTGTACTGGATCGGCCCGGTGATCGGCGCGGGCGTGGCTGCGGCACTGTGGAGGGTGCTGCTGCTGCCGCGATCGTGACGTAGGGGCGCAGCATGCTGCGCCCCTACAGCGATTCCGCCACCGTCGGGGCGAAGTAGCTGAGAATGATGTCGGCGCCGGCCCGACGGATGGCGTGCAGCGTTTCCCACATCGCGCGCGCCTCCTCGAGCATGCCGCGCGCCGCCGCCGCCTTGATCATCGCGTACTCCCCGCTCACCTGGTACGCGGCGAGCGGGGAGCCGAACTCCTGCTTGGCGCGGCGGATGAGATCGAGGCAGGGCAGCGCGGGCTTCACCAGGACGATGTCCGCCCCTTCCTCGACGTCCAGCCGGATCTCTCGCATCGCCTCGTCGGCGTTGGTCCCCTGCATCTGGTAAGACTGGCGGTCGCCGAACTGCGGGGTCGAGCCGGCCGCTTCGCGGAACGGCCCGTAGAACGCCGACGCCATCTTCGCCGCGTACGACATGATCGGGACGCGTGAGAATCCGGCGGCGTCGAGCGCCTTGCGGATCCCGGCCACCCGGCCGTCCATCATGTCGCTTGGCGCGACGATGTCGATGCCGGCGCGCGCCTGCGTCACCGCGACCTTACCCAGCAGATACACCGACGCGTCGTTATCGACCTCGCCGTCCTGCACGACGCCGCAGTGCCCGTGGTCGGTGTACTCGCACAGGCAAGCGTCCCCGATCACGAGCACGTCCGGCGCGGCCCGCTTCACCGCCCGCGCCGCCTGCTGCACGATCCCCTGCTCGTCGTACGCCTCTGAGCCGGTCGCGTCCTTGGCTGCGGGAAGGCCGAAGAGAATGATGCCGCCGAGCCCGAGCCGCCGCGCCCGCTCGGCGTCCTTCACGAGCTCGTCCACCGAGGTCTGATAGACACCGGGCAAGGCGGCGACTTCCCGCCGGACGCCCTCCCCGTGGCACGCGAACAGGGGCCAGACGAGCTGCGAGGGGACGAGGTGCGTCTCCTGCACCAAGCGGCGCAACGCAGCGGTGCGGCGCAACCGGCGCATGCGGCGGATCGGGAACTGGCTCATCGGCCGAGCAATCTCGACGCACCCTGCGCCCGGAGCAAGTCCGCCACACGCGCCCCCGCCGCCCCGGGCTCCCGCTCGTCGATCTCGGCCGACGCCGTGACCTGCACCGAGCCGTCCTGCGCGGTCACTCGCCCGTACAACCTGCTCCCCGCTCCCCGCTCCCCGCTCCCGCAGTAGGCCGCCACCGGCGCCTGACATCCACCCTCGAGCGAGGCGAGGAGGCCCCGCTCCGCCGCGACCTGGCACGCGCTCGCTGGATCCTCGAGCGGCGCGAGGGCGCCGCGGGCCTTGCGGTCGTCCGCGCGGACCTCGAGGCCGAGCGCTCCCTGACCCGGCGCCGGCATGACGTCCAGCGGATCGAGCCGCGCGGCGATCTGCCCTGCGAGCTCGAGCCGCTCGAGCCCCGCCCCCGCAAGGAGCGCCGCGTCCAGGCCATCACGCCCTTCCTTCACCTTCTGCACCCGCGTCGGCACGTTGCCGCGCAGCGGCACGATGTCGAGGTCGGCCCGGAGGTATCGGATCTGCGCGACACGGCGCAAACTGGACGTGCCGAGCTTGGCGCCTGCGGCAAGGCCGGCGATCGACGTGATCCCGGCCTCGCGCGTGACCAACGCCTCGGCGGGATCGGCCCGCTGCGGCACCGCCGCCAGCACCAGGCCGGCTGGGAGGGAGGTCGGCAGATCTTTGAGCGAGTGTACCGCCACGTCGATGCGACCGTCGCGGAGCGCCTCCTCGAGCTCTTTCGTAAAGAAGCCCTTCCCCTCGAGCTCGTGCAGCGGGCGATCGACCTCCGCATCGCCACGCGTCTTGATGATCACGAGCTCGGCGTCCACGCCGCCCCGCGCGAGCGCGGCCTTCACCCACTCGGCCTGCCACCGTGCGAGCTTGCTCCCCCGTGTGCCCAGCTTGAGCGCAGCGATCACCCTTCCCTCGTCCCTCGTCCCTCGTCCCCGTAATACCGCACGATCGCGCTCACCAGCCCGGGCACCGTATAATCCCGCGCCTCGATAGCGACTGCGATCCCGAGCTCCCGCGCCGTCCCGGCCGTGACGGGGCCGATCACCGCGGCGGCGAACCGGCCGGACGCCGCGGCCGGCCTGCCCACCAGGTCGACGAAGCCGCGGACGGTCGAGGAGGAAGTGAAGGTGACGAGATCGATCCTCCCGGCGAGGAGCTCCGTCGCGAGGCCGCTGCCGTCTCCCGTCTCCCGGATGGTCTCGTAGACCGGGATCACGTCGACCAGCGCGCCCAGCGCGCGCAGCCCGTCGGGCAGCGCGTCGCGGGCCTCACGCGCGCGCGGCAGCAGGATCGTCTTGCCGCGCACGTCGCCCTGTGCCGCGAGCGCCGTCACGACCGCCTCGGCGACGAACCGATCGGGCACGAGGTCGGGGACGACGCCGCGGCGCACGAGCGCCTCAGCCGTCGCGGGTCCGATCGCCGCGACCGCGGCGCGTGCCACGTCGCGCGGCGCGAGCGCCCACTCCGGCAGCCGGTCGCACACCACCTGCACCGCGTTCTGGCTGGTGAACACGATCCAGTCGTAGGGCGGGTCGCGGCTGAGCGCGGCGCGGAGCGCGGCGAGATCGGTGAGCGGCGCGATGCGGATCGTCGGTGCGGCGACGACCTCGGCGCCGAGCGCCTCCAGCTCCCGCGCGAGGTCGCCCGTCTGCTCGCGCGCGCGGGTGACCGCGATGCGCCGGCCCGCGAGCGGGTGGGCGCGCGCGGGACCCGGCGGGCGCGGCGTGCGTGACATAGATTGGTGCAATCTACAATGCTCCGCTCCCTGCGCTCCGCGCTCGCGCGCTTCGCCGTGCGGCGGGCGGCCGCCTGTCAACGCGACGCACCCAAGCGCGCCGACCTGTGGCTGCGGCTCGGCTGCGCGGTCGCCCCGACGTTCGCGGAATCCCATCCAGCGCTGGTGCGGTTGCGGCGCGCCATCGAAGACCGCTGGGGCGCGGTGGCCGCGGCGCAGGAAGCGGCGCAGCGGTTCCCCGCGAATCCCGACGCCTGGATGCTGCTGGGGGAGGCCTGGCTTATGGTGTTCCGCCAGCAGGACGCGCTCGTGGCGTACGAGCAGGTGCTCGCGCTGGAGGAGCGTCCCGATGCCGCGCTCGCGGCGGGCGATCTGTATCGCCGCGCCGGTCGCCACGCCGAAGCGGCGGCGCGGTTCGCCCGCGCCTACGCGGCCGGCGGCGGTGCCGAGGCGCTGTGGCTCAACGCCCAAGCGCTGTTCCTGGCGGGCGACTTGCGCGCCGCCGACGAAGCGCTGCACCTCTGGGCCACGCAGGTTCCCGACGGGCTGGCACGCCTGTCCGAGGCGCGCGCCGAATTGTTCCCGGCGAAGCGCGGCGGCTAAGGCTTGTTGGCGCGGCGGTACAGGGAAACTGCGTACGCGATCAAAATGACCGCAGTCACGATGTACGCCGCCACCGCGTAGCCCGCGTTCTGGGGCACGTCAGACAGGGCCGGCCTCCGGGCTCCCCCCGCGCTGCGCGTCGCGCGCGAGCGACAAGGCGTAACGCTGCGTCACGAATCCTACGTACAACAGCGTGAACGCCGTCAGGGAAAAGAGCCACGTCGCCAGCATGCTGCTCGGCAACGACGGCGCGCTCGGCTTCAGGATGATGGGCTGGGGATGCAGCGTGCGGAACAGAAAGACGCTCAGGTGGATGAAGGGCACCAGGCACATCCCGCAGATGCCGAGCACGGCGGCGTAGCGGGCGCGGAGCCCCGGATCCCGCACGGCCCCGCGCACGAGGAGATATCCCACGTACAGGAAGAAGAGGAACAGGGTGGACGTGAGCCGGGCATCCCAGGTCCACCACGTCCCCCAGATCGGCTTCCCCCAGATGGGGCCGGTCGTCAGCACGATGGTCGCGAACACCGTGCCCACCTCCGCCGACGCTTCGGCGAACCGGTCCAGCCGCGGATCCTTCAGGAACAGGTAGAAGGTCCCGGCCAAGCCCACGAGGATCATCGCCGCTTCGGTCCAGAGCGCGGCGGGCACGTGCAGATAGAAGATTTTCTGCGCGGGCCCCTGCAACCGCTCCACCGGTGTGAACGCCAGCGCCCGAACGTACACGGCGGCGACGCACACCAGCGCGACCAGCGTGATCCAACGACCCTTGTGCGCTAGGCTCATTCGTCCACCGTAAAGCGAAACAGGAAGCTCGCGAGCGACACGAACACGATGTCGTAAGCGGCGAGCAACTTAAGGTACCCCACCGACTCACTCAAGGGACGCCCCCCGAGGAGCCGCGCCGTGACCTGCACGGCACCGATGAGCGGGGGGACCAGGAACGGCAGCAGAATCACCACGAGGAGCAGCTCGGCGAACCGGGTTCGAATCACGAGGGCGCTGAACAGCGTTCCCACCGCGACGAACCCGAGCGTCGCGAGCGCGATGACCCCGATGAGCGGGACCAGCACGCGACCCACGGGCACGTCGAAGAACAGGACGAACAGCGGCAGCCCGACGCCTTCCACCACCGCCACGAACACCAGATTCGCGATCAGCTTGCCCCAGTAGAGGCTGGTGCGGCTGAGCGGCGACACCAGGAGCCCCTCGAGCGCCTGGTTTTCGAGCTCGAGCTGGAAGGCGCGGTTCAGGGCGAGCATCGCGGCGAACGTGAACGTCACCCAGAGAATGGTCGGGGCGAGATCGATGGTGGGGACGGCCGTCGGGTCGCGTCCGAAGTTGAACACCGTGAGGACGAGCGCGGTGAACACCACGGCCGAGATGAGGGCCGTGCGTGTGCGGAACTCGAGCACCAGGTCTTTACGCGCCACCGTCCACGCCTGCACGAGCAGTTCACCCATCGAACACCGCCCGCCGGTACGCCTCGGCGATCTCGGCCGGCCCCCGCCCGCCCCGCGGCGCGAAATGGACGAACCGTCCGCGACGCTGGAACGCCACGTCGGTCGCGAGCTCGACCCCCTCGTCCACGTTGTGCGTCGCCAGTACGAGCACGCGGCCCCCCCCCGCCGCGCCGCCACCGCGCAGCTCCCCGAGGAGCGCCCGGAGCTCGGCCGCCGCGGCGAGATCGAGCCCCGTGAACGGCTCGTCGAGTAGCAGGACGGACGGATCGTGGATCAGCGCCTTGGCGATCGCCGCTCGCTGCGCCAGACCCCGGGAGAGCGACCACACCGGCTGATCCGCCCGATGGGCCATGCCGAGACGCCCGAGCACCTCGGCGGCGCGGGGACCGCGGCGCGCGGCGGCCACCCCGTAGAGCGCCGCCCAGAAGAGCAGGTTCTCGCGTACCGTGAGGTGCTCGTAGAGGTGGGATTGGTGGCCGATCCAACCGATGGCGCGCCGCCCGCCGGTCACATGCACCGACCCCACCTGGGGGCGGATCAGACCCGCGAGCACCTTGAGGAGTGTGGTCTTGCCCGCGCCGTTCGGCCCGAAGATCGCGAGCGCCTGGCCCGACGTGAGGTCGAAGGACACGCCGTCGAGCGCGACCACCTGTCCCCTCCCCTCACCGAAGGCGTGCCGCAGGCCCTCAGCCGAGAGCATCGATGCGGGCGGCGAGATCTTCCAGGTCGAACGGCTTGACGAGGTACCCCGAGTGGCCGAGGTCCAGCACGTTGATGAGCGGCTCCATGCTCACGTACGACGTTGTGACGATCACGGGGAGCGAAGGCTGCGACTGACGGATCTCTTGCAGCAGGGTGATACCGTCGGTGTCGGGCAGTCGGAGATCGAGCACCAGCACTTCGGGGTGGAATTCGTCCATCTGGCGGCGAGCCTCGCTCCCGCTCGCGGCGAAGGCCAGGTGGTAGCGTTCGGCGAAGAATCGCCGATAGGTCCGCCGCAGCGTCGACTCGTCCTCGACGAACAGCACTTTGCGCCGCGGGCCGAGGGTGGGGGACCCCATGGTGGGCCAATATATGCGGGTCCCCCCAGCCGTCTACGGGCGGCTCAGCGGGCCGCTCTCCAGCTCGAACAGGTCGTCGAGCTTGGTCAGCACCAGCAGGAATCGCAGCTCCTCGTTGGCCCCGCGCAGGCACACCGTCAGTCGGCGCTCCGCGGCCTTCCGCTGGATCAACATCAGGGCACCGAGGCCCGCGCTGTCGATCTGGCGTGTGCCCGCGAGGTCGATGACCAGGCGCCCGGCACCCTCCGCCAGCTGTTCCAGCAGCTCGGTGGCCGCACGGCGGAACGCCGTACGTGAGTCGAGCCCCAGCTCCTCGGGAGCGGCCAAGACCTTCTCGCTCGGACGCGTGGACATGGTCACCAGCTCCTCCACAGTCGGCTCCAGTAGTTCACCGGCCGGGGGTTATGCGACTCCGATGCCATACAGCTAAGCTGCGGGCCGTCAACCGCTTGTCAAAGCGGGGTGAGGCGTCTCACCCGCCCGGCTGCCGCAGACGGAATGCTTGCGGCGCAGTTTGCAAGGGCCTGCCTTGACCACCGTCCATCCTGAGGGCATACCTTACTCGCTCCCCCCTGAACGCACGACATCTCGGTACGGTTTGAGCAAAGGGGAATTTGTGCTCGCGAGGAGGCAACGTCACATGGCAAAGACGGTCAAGAGGGCGAAGGAGCTAACCGAGGTCAGCGAAGCACAGATCGCCGTGCATTGGAAGGAAGAGGCGTACTATCAGCCTTCCGAGAAATTCAAGGCGCAAGCGAACCTGCGAGACCCGCACGTCTTTGACAGGTTCGGGCTCGACAAGTTCCCCGACTGCTTCAGAGAATATGCGGATATGCTCACCTGGTTCGAGCCATATCACACCGTCCTCGATACCAGCGACGCGCCGTTCTGGAAATGGTTCGCCGGCGGCAAGATCAACGCGTCGTACAACTGCGTGGACCGCCATCTGGCCAAGCACGGAAACAAGGCAGCCTTCATTTTCGTGCCCGAGCCGGAAGCGGAGCGGGACGTGGTCATCAAGTATCAGGAGCTCTCTGACCGCGTGAATGAAGTGGCTGCCATGCTTCGCGGCCTGGGACTCAAGGCCGGAGACCGCGTCACCTTTCACATGCCGATGGTCCCGGAGCTGCCGATCACGATGCTGGCGTGCGCGCGGCTGGGGGTCATCCACTCGCAAGTCTTCGGCGGGTTCAGCGGTCAGGCGTGCGGCTCACGCATTCAGGATTCGGGCAGCCGTGTACTGATTACGATGGACAGCTACTGGCGCAACGGCACGCTCGTCGATCACAAGGCGAACGCGGACATCGCGGTGCGGGCGGCGAAAGAGTTGGGGCAGGACGTCGACAAAGTGTTGGTGTGGCAGCGGTACCCCGGAAAGTATTCCGCCAAAACGCCGATGGTTTCGGGTCGCGATTTCTTCGTGAACGACCTGCTCAACGAGTACAAAGGTAAGACGGTAGACCCGGTTCCCCTGCCGTCGGAAGCACCTCTGTTCCTGATGTACTCGAGCGGCACCACCGGCAAGCCCAAGGGCGCACAGCACAGCATCGCGGGGTATCTGGCCTACGTGACCGCCACGTCCAAGTGGATCCTCGACATTCATCCCGAAGACATCTATTGGTGTATGGCGGACATCGGCTGGATCACCGGGCATTCCTACATCGTCTACGGTCCCCTGGCGAACGCGGCGACGAGCGTGCTGTACGAAGGCGTGCCGACGTTTCCCGACGCCGGACGGCCGTGGCGCATCGCCGAGCGCCTGAAGGTGAACATTTTCCACACCGCGCCGACGGCGATTCGGATGCTGCGGAAACTCGGCTCCCAGGAGCCGCGCAAGTACCAGTACCATTTCAAGTCGATGACGACGGTGGGCGAGCCGATCGAACCCGAGGCCTGGCGCTGGTACTACGACGAGGTCGGCAAACGGGAAGCCGTTATCACCGATACGTGGTGGATGACGGAAACAGGAGGATTTCTCGGAACCACGGTTCCCGCGATTCATGCGATGAAGCCGGGGAGCTGCGGCCCCGCCGCACCGGGAATTCATCCGGTCATTTACGACGAGACCGGCGCGGAGATTCCCAAGGGTTCGGGCAAGGCGGGCAATATCTGCATCCGACATCCCTGGCCCGGCATCATGCAGACGATCTGGGGCGACCACGACCGCTACATCACGACGTACTACAGCAAGTACAACAAGAATCCCCGGAGCAAGGACTGGCGCGACTGGCCGTTCCTGTGCGGCGACGGCGCGGTGCAGGCGGCAGACGGCTATTACCGCATCCTGGGCCGTATCGACGATGTGATCAATGTGGCCGGCCACCGCCTCGGTACGAAGGAGATCGAGTCCGCGTGCCTCACGGTCCCGGAAGTCGCCGAAGCCGCCGTTGTGCCGGTCCAAGACGAGTTGAAGGGACGCGTGCCTGAGGTGTACATCGCGGTCAAACCGGGCGTGCAGCCGAGTCAGGACGTGATCGACCGCGTGGTCAAAGCGAACGAAGAAGTGATCGGTAAGATCGCGCGGCCCAAGCACGTGTACATCGTGCCGGACATGCCCAAGACGCGTTCGGGGAAAATCATGCGCCGCGTGCTCGCGGCCATCTCGAATCGCAGGGATGTCGGCGATGTGACGACGCTCGCGAACCCGGATGTGGTCGAGCAGATCCGCGCGATGGTTCAGGGCAAAGACACGATAACCACGCAGGAAGCGCTACCGGAGGACATCGCCACATTCGGCCAGAATGAATGAAGCGCGCTAGAGCTCGACCTGCGTTCCCACCTCGAACACCTGGTTCGCCGGGATCTTGAAGAAGGCGGTGGCCCGCAGCGCGTTCCGCGACATGAACGCGAACAGCTGCTCCCGCCACTGCGCCATGCCGGGCCGGTCGGAGGCGACGAGCGTCTCGCGGCCGAGGAAGAACGTCGTTCCCTCCATCCGGATGTCGAGCGTTTGCACGCGGCAAGCCCCAAGCACGTCGTCGATGTCCGGATCGTCCATGAAGCCGTAGCGGGCGACCACGGTGTGGAATCCCTTTCCGATGTGTCGGATGGTCACGCGCTCGCGCGGCTCCACATGGGGAACGTCTTCCGTCACGACGGTGAGGAACACGACCTTTTCGTGCAGCACCTTGTTGTGGGCCAGGTTGTGGACGAGCGCCGGGGGCGTGTGATCGGCGGTGCCGTACATGAAGACGGCGGTGCCGGGCACGCGGATCGGCGGCTCCGCCGCGAGATCGGCGAGCAGCATCTTGAGTGGCACCGTCTTCTCCAGCATGCGCTTCGCGAGGATCTCGCGCCCGCGCTTCCACGTCGTCATCAGCAGGAAGATGGCCGCCGCGATCACCAGGGGGACCCAGCCCCCGTAGCGGATCTTGAGCATGTTCGCGCCGAAGAACAGCACGTCCACCCATAGGAAGAACCCGGACACAATCGCGGCGCGCGCAAAACTCCAGCGCCACACCTCACGGCTCATGACGTAGAACATGAGCGTCGTGATCAGCATCAACGTGGACAGCGCCACGCCGTAGGCGCCCGCGATATTGCTCGACGTGCGGAACCCCAGGACCAGCGCACAGGTGAGCGCCATGAGACCCCAGTTGACCGCGGGAACATAGATCTGCCCGATCTCGCGGGACGATGTGTGCTCGATTTGCAGCCGTGGGCTGTAGCCGAGCTGCACCGCCTGGCGTGTCAGAGAGAACGCGCCCGAGATGACCGCCTGGGACGCGATGATCGTGGCCGCGGTCGCGAGCGCGATCAACGGGTACAACCCCCAGCTCGGCGCGAGGTGGTAAAAGGGATTGACCGCCGCCGCCGGGTCGCGGAGCAGTAGCGCCCCCTGCCCGAAGTAGTTGAGCAGCAGGCAGGGGAGCGCGACGCCGAACCACGCCATCTGAATGGCGCGATGGCCGAAGTGACCAAGGTCGGCGTACAGCGCCTCACCCCCGGTGACCACGAGGAACACGGCGCCCAGCACCACGAAGCTCCGATGCAGATCTTCGGCGAAGAAGCGCACGGCGTAGTACGGAGAGATCGCCGCCAACACCCCAGGCTGGCGGAGAATCTCGCTCAATCCGAGCACGCCGATGGTAGCGAACCAGACGAGCATCACCGGGCCGAACACCGCGCCGATCCGGGCGGTCCCGCGACTCTGCAACAGGAACAGCCCGATCAGGATCACGAGCGTCACCGGGATCACCCACGAGGCCAGCGCCGGCGTCGCGATCTCGAGCCCCTCGACGGCGCTCAATACGGAGATGGCCGGCGTGAGGGCGCCGTCCGCGTACAGGAGCGCCGACCCGAAGATCCCCAGGATGATCATGACGCGGAGGGGCGAAAGCCCCCGGGCCAGCCGGCTGCCGTTGACGAGCGCCATCAGGGCGAGCACGCCGCCTTCGCCCTTGTTGTCCGCCCGGATGATGACGATGTGGTACTTGATCGTGACGACGATAACCAGTGACCAGAACACGAGCGACAGCACACCGAGTACGTTGCCCGGGGTGACCGCGATGCCGTGGGTCCCGTAGAAGGACTCGCGGATCGCGTACAGCGGGCTCGTGCCGATGTCGCCGTAGACCACGCCGAGCGCCGCGAGCGCCAGCGTGACGAGATAGCGGCCGCGCCTGCTGGCCCGAGCATCCGCGTGCGCCGTCACGGCATCGGCGACCACGGGCGACGGCGCTGCGTGATGGACAGCACCCAGATCGCCGTCATGATCACGGCCGAAACGACGCACCACCGGCAGATCGCGTGCAGCACGAACAGCTCGATCGCGGTGAGATACAGCGTGAACGCGAACCCCACGGTGGCGAGTGCCGCGAGCAGCGTGCCGACGCGCCGGTCCGCGGTAAACCTCGGTTGCAGGCCTGCGAGCCCAAGTCCCAACAGCGCCGCGTACCCGGCCACGCCGTAGAAGGCGACGGGGATCCCCAACAGCTCCGCGTAGCGGCTGGTCTGCACGTACTCGCAGCTCCCGGTGCCGCACTGCAGCTCGCCGAGCGCGCCGATCTTGTAGAGCCAGAGATAGGTCGCGACGAGCAGCCCCACGAGCGCGAGGAGCACGATCGCCTGCCGCCGGATCACTTGTGCTTCTTGGTCAGGCTGTCGACGAGGGCCTTGAAATCGTCCGACGTGGCGCGCCCCGTAAACGGACGCCCGTTCACGAAGAAGCTCGGCGTTCCCCGCACACCGAGCGCCTCGCCTTCCTGTACGCTCGCCTCGATCCGCGCGGCGTAGCGCTGCCCGTCCATGCAGGCGTCATACTTGTCGAGGTCGAGCCCGATGGCCCGCCCGAAGTCGCGGAACAGCGAGCGCGGATTCTTCCCCGTCTGCGCCCACTGGTGGTTGTTGAACAGCTGGTCGTGCATCTCCCAGAACTTGCCCTGCTCTCCGGCGCACTGGGCGGCCATCGCCGCATAGCGGGAGTACTTGTGCGAGGGCAACGGAAAGTCGCGAAAGCGCCACCGCAGCTTCCCGGTGGCGATCAGCTGCTCGCGGATGACGGGCATCTGCACCGTCGCAAACGACGCGCAGAACGGACACTCGAAGTCCGAATACTCCGTGATCTCGATCGGCGCGGAGTCCGACCCCAGCGTGTAGCCGTGGAACGCCTCCGCTGCCGCGACCGGGAGCGGCGCACTCGGCGCGGGCGGCGCGGCGCGGCGTTGCGACCCGTACCACAGCGCCCCCCCGCCGATCACGGCCACCGCCACGAGCAACATGTAGAACCCTTTCATTCGTCCCGAGCCCTCCGCCACGGTTCGTCGTCCTCGTCGTCGTCGAGTCCGGCGGCGGCGTCGCGCGCCCGCCGCTCCGCTTCGTCCACGATGCGCCGACCCTCCGCGATCTCCGGCGTATCGTACGTCACGCGCACCTCATAGTGAAACAGCTCGCTCCGCGCGTTCCCCAAGAGCTTTTGGAGCTCCGGCGCCCGCTCGAGCAGCCGGCCCGTCCGGTCCAGCGCCTGAATCCGCTCGGCCAGCGCGCGCAGCATGGCGAGCAGGCGCTCGGCGCGGTCTGGGCCGTACACTTCTTCCGAGTGGTCGCTCATGTGCCCGCCTTCCCTGATGGGTCCACCGCCCCGTCCATCATAATACCACCCCCGGCGGCCGCGGTCGGCCTTTGCGTGGCGCAAAGCGCCCTATTACATTGCGGCGCCGATTGATCGGCGGCTTCGAGCGACCCGAGCCGTCTCCCTATCCCCGCGTTCCCGGTCCAAAGAGCTGAGAGGAGCACGCCACGCATGACCAAGAAGCGTTCGGAACCCCGCAAAATGTCCACCCCCACCCCCTTCGAACAGGCCCGCGACGAGCTGTTCTCGCACATCCTGCGCTGCGGCGTGCTGGAAGCCACCCCCGAGCACCAGAAGGAATGGTTCGACGACACGATGCTGTACCTCGCCGAGCGCTACGATGCGTTGGACGAGCAGCGGCTGGCGGAGTTGCGCGTGCTGGGGGAGCGCTACTGCCGACCGGTGGTGGCGCGGAGCGCGCCCGTGGGCGCGAGCGCCTGAGCGTCGCCGACTGGAACGCATCTCCGGGCGCCCCCTCTCGCGGTCGCCCTTTTTTTTTAGTGCGGCCACCAGGAGGGGAAGCGCCGGAAGCGGCGCCCCAGGGCGAGCCGCACCCCGCCGCCCAGTCCGAGCTCCGCGTACCACCCCCCTCGGGCGCCCGGCCCCTGGTCGACGCCGAGCAGCGCCGTCAGATAGCTCGCGCCCCGCGCCCCTCCCGAGCCGACGAACGCCAACCCCAACCCCCCGTACGGCCCGACGCCGCTGCGCTCGCCCGGGCGAAGCAGGAACTGCGCGGTCGCCGCGAGGCGGACGCCCAGCGCCCGCTCGTAGTCGCCGCACGCCGCCGCGAAGGCGAAACGTCCCTGGCCGCCGGAGCGCCGCGCCACTCCCAACTCCGGACCCCAGAAGCCGCGGTGCGCCAGGACCACGGTGGCCCCGGCGCCGATCTCCGTGGCGCTTACGGCCTGCGCGCGCACCGGCACCGCCACGCCCACGGCGAGCCCGGTTGCGGCGACCACGGTTCTAGCCCCGTTCCGACACTTCGCGCGCAGACGGAGGAGACATCGGCCACCCCACGCCGGAACGGGGCTAGCGAAGCGCGACGTCGTAGGTGACGTGGATGTCGGGGGCGAGGGACGCGACGACGGAGCAATACTTCTCGAGCGAGAGGTCGATGGCGCGGCGGGCCTTGGTCTCGTCCACCCCGACGCCCGAGATCGTGAAGACGAAGTGGAGCGCGGTGTAGCGCCGAGGCTGCTCCTCGCGACGTGTCCCCCGCAGGGCCACCTCGAGGCCCCGCAGCGCGACGCGCTGCTTCTCGAGGATCAGCACGACGTCCGACGCGGAGCACGTGGCCGCGGCGACCAGCAACATCTCGACCGGCGACGTGGCGACCGTGCCGTCGCCATCCACCAGGAGGGCCGGCCGACCGGACGCGCCGGCCTCGAACAGCAGCCGCTCGCGCCATCGCATGGTGATCTCGCGACTGTCGCCCGCCACCTCAATTCCCTCGCCGCGTTGTCAGCCCCACGTATAATCGGTTGTGACGGAAGCCACCCATGCCGTGGTACTCGAGCAGCCAGTTGAACGTGGACCGGTAGTGGAGCTCGAAGCCGACCACCAGGTTGGCCCACACGTCGGGACAATCGGGGTCGGCCCCGCAGGACTCGTGTCCCACCAGGCTGAATCCCGCACCCGCGTACGGCGTCGCCACTTGCTCGTCCCCGAAGCGATACAGCCCCTCGAGACTGCCGACGTAGCTGTTGCGCCCATTGAAGAAGCCGATCTCGCCGGAGGGACGGATCCGCAAGCGGTGGGAGACCAGATTCCCGGCGTCGAGCGTGACGCCGAACACCATCTGCGTGCTGCCGGCCAGGTCGATGCCGCCGCGCACGCCGAACCCGAACAGCCCGAGGTGGGTGCCGCGACCCCCCGACGATCGTACCTGGGGCGGATGGAACTCCTGGGCGGCGAGCTCCGTGAGTCCGCCCGCCGCGAGTAGCAGGGCCAGCCACACCGGCCGCATCAGGTCCCCTTCCCCCTCCACCACGTTGCGCGCGCCCGGGCGGCCGCCCGGCCGTAGTCCCAGATGGCGTACAGCCCAACCGCCGCAGTCGCCCAGGCGAGCGGCCGCACCAGCGGGGAGCGGGCGATGAACGCCACCAACGTGAGCAGTTGCAGTACGGTGACCGCCTTCCCGCCGGCGCGGGCCGGCAGCGCGGTCGGCCGCCGCCACAACCACGCTCCCACGTACCCCAGCGCCGCCACGATGTCCCGGGCCACCACGCCGACGATCTCGAGAGGATGCAGCAGTCCGGTCCGAGCGACGGTGAGGAACGCGGCTGCCATGAAGACCTTGTCGGCGGTCGGGTCGAGGACGGCGCCGGCGCGCGACTCGCCGAACCGGCGCGCCAGCATGCCGTCGAAGAAGTCCGACGCGGCGGCCGCGCCGACGAGCGCGAGCTGCCACGCCGGCTGGTGCACGAACGGAAACGCGGCGGCCAGAGGAAGACGAAGCGCCGTCAGGAGATCCGCCCGTGTCACCCACGGTTTCACTTGCCCCTCCCTCCCGTGCGTCATACCTTCGTCCGCGTGAACCTCAATCTGTTGAAGCAGGCGGCCATCTTCCAAGACCTCGACGACGGCGAGCTGGCCCGCGTGTCCGAGGTCTGCCGGGAGCAGAAGTTCGCCGTCGGCCAGCAGGTCTTCAAGGAAGGGGAGCCGGGCAACCGGCTCTTCATTATTTCTGAGGGCGAGGTGCGCATCTCCCGCACCATCCCCGGGTCCGGGGAGGAAGCCCTGGCCGTCCTCAAGCCGGGCGCCTGCTTCGGCGAGATGGCGATCTTCGACCGCTCCGAGCGCTCCACCGACGCGATCGCCAACACCTCGTGTACGCTGATCACCATCGCCCGCTCCGACTTCGAGCTGCTGCTCGATTTCAACCGCGACATCGCCTACAAGGTGCTGTGGTCGGTGGTGCGGCTGTTGTCGGCCCGGCTGCGCGTGACCAACGACAACCTCCGGTCGTTCCTCGCGATGTCGATGTTCTAGGGATCCCGGAGCAATCCCCGGCTGTCGGTGTTCCATAAGTGTCCCGACGGCCCTGGTCCCCTGCGACCGCTTCCCCTTACACTTAGGCCCTATGACACGATACGTGTTCGCACTGCCCCTCGCCGCCGCGACGGCGCTCGGGTGCATCAACGTCTCGGACAACAACCAATCGTTGTTCCTCGTCGTGGCGCCGATTTTGGACTCCGTCTTTGTGGGAGACACGCTGCTCCCGAGGGACGTCTACCTGCGGGACGAGAACGGCGTCCATCACGACCCCGGAGCCTTCAAGTGGAACATCGTCCCCGACTCGGTGGCGACGATCGACTCGGTAACCGGCAAGATCGTTGGAGTGTCCAAGGGAATCGCGGTCGTACTCGCGACTGTCTCGGGCGCCACCAGTGGCGCGCTAGTGATCGTCTCCCGGCCGCTCGAG
>Ga0209377_1000189_pt1 | contig 37947 bp, 30 predicted proteins | sample GraSoiAngelo_141_FD_185898 | JGI IMG/M metagenome (GOLD analysis project Ga0209377, IMG submission 185898) | Grasslands soil microbial communities from the Angelo Coastal Reserve, California, USA - 14_0929_12_40cm (SPAdes) (version 2) | ecosystem: Environmental > Terrestrial > Soil > Grasslands ...
GGGGACTGTCGATGCGCTCATCAAGGCCGTTGAAGCGTGCCTTGCTTGTGCGAGTGACTGTTATGCTGCGCAGAATCGAATCCCAAACATTTCGCGCGATTCTCAACGTCAACACCTCAGATAATGCGAACCACCCATTGTTCGCGATTTCCCGGTGGGAACATGGCAAGGCGCGCTTGGCGGGAGACGCCTAACGAACTTCCTGCCATTGTAACAATCTCACTTATACGGCTGAGCGTCAAGCCCTATCTTTTTGGCAATAAGTTCCAGAGACATACTGCAGCCCGTCGCTTTTCTTCAACTAAATCTTCCGTTGCAGGCTGAACACGCGATCGATGGAATTTTTGGGAATTCTTTTACGCTGACAATCTCGCTCGACTAATTTCGGGCACTGCGAATCGTCGCAAGCGAGTCTTAAAATAGATAGTTGAGGCGGGGGCGGGAATCGAACCCGCGAATAGCGGTTTTGCAGACCGCGACCTTACCACTTGGCTACCCCGCCGTTTTTGAGGAGACGCAAACTATCTGGGCACGGCGCAACGGTGTCAATGTAGAGTCCGTTGAACCGTTGCATCGTTGAAAGTTAAACCGATTGCGATTTAGCGATTTAATGATTTAACACTTATCTTGGTCGCGTGACTTCTCGTTCATTCGAGCTTTTCGCCGCAGCGCAAAAACGTATTCCGGGCGGCGTAAACTCGCCCGTGCGCGCATTTCGACACGTTGGAGCTGAACCTTTTTTCGTCGAATGTGCGCGTGGCGCCAAGATTTGGGATGTCGATGGGAACGAATATATCGACTACATCGGCAGTTGGGGCCCGGCGATCCTCGGTCATGCCCCGAAACTCGTTGTAGATGCGGTTCGTGAAGCCGCAACGCGCGGATTGAGTTTCGGAATTCCGAATCCGCTGGAGGTAGAAATGGCGGAATTGATCTGCGCGTGGATGCCATCCATCGAAAAAGCGCGGATGGTCAATAGCGGGACGGAAGCGACCATGTCGTGCATTCGGCTCGCGCGCGGATTCACCGGGCGGGACAAAATTATCAAGTTCGACGGCTGTTATCACGGACACGTCGATGCATTGCTTGTGAAAACCGGCAGCGGCGCGCTCACGCACGGGCGCCCCGACAGCGCCGGAGTGCCGCAAGCTTTTGTCGATCTTACCGTTTCGTTGCCCTTCAATGATGTCGAGCTTGTGCGAAAAGCGTTTCGCGAAAACAAAAACGAAATTGCGGCGGTGATTCTTGAACCGATACCGGCAAACGCGGGCCTTTATTTTCCGCAGAAAAATTTTTTGTCCATCTTGCGCGATGAATGCACAAGGCACGGCGCGTTGTTGATCTTCGATGAAGTGATGACTGGATTTCGCATCGCGCGGGGCGGCGCGCAGGAGATCTATGGCGTCACGCCCGATCTCACCGCGCTTGGGAAAGTCATCGGCGGCGGGCTACCAGTCGGCGCATTTGGCGGGCGCGCCGAGATCATGGACCAACTTTCGCCAGATGGTCCCGTCTATCAGGCCGGAACATTGTCAGGCAATCCGCTCGCAATGGCGGCTGGTCTAGCGCAGTTGCGTGAACTGGAGCGGATTAATGGATGGAAGCTGCTCGAACAACTCGGCGGACAATTTGAGAAGTTTGCGCGTGACGCGATCGCAAAAGCAAAAATCGAGATCACATTTCACCGGATCGGTTCGATGTTTTGCCTGTTCTTCGCCCGTGGTCGGATTGTCGATCTCGGCGGCGCGCAGCGAAGCGATTTAAAAATGTTTAGCAAATTTTTCCATACTTGTTTGCAGCAGGGCGTTTATTTCGCACCATCGCAGTTCGAGACGAGTTTTATCTCAACGGCGCATACGTCGAAAGATATCGAGCGCACGGGCGCCGTAATTCACAAAGTACTCGCGGAGCTGTAGCGGCAGGCTCGGCGCGTTCGATCCTTCTTGCATTCAGTCGAAACAGCTGCCTCTACGGTTAAATTCTTTGCGTCGATGTCGTGGATGGACTAAGGGAACTGCCGCTGTGAGCGCAGACTCGCGAATTCGCCCGGTGGCGAAATTCTTGTTTGAAGGGGAGAAAAAATTCTTTGTTAAAGGCATTACGTACGGACCCTTCAAGCCGGACGCCGAAGGAAATTATCTCGGGCAACCGGAGCAGGTGGATGTCGATCTTGCGCTCATGCGCAACGCCGGCTTGAACGTTGTCCGGATCTATCATGCACCGCCGCGCTGGTTTCTTGATCGTTGCGCCGTTACCGGGATGCGCGTGCTGGTCACGCTACCCTGGGCGAAGCATATCGAGTTTTTGCGGGAACGATCGACACGCAGAGGCATTGTCGAAACCATCCGCGCTGCGGTCAGCGCCTATGCCGGTCATCCGGCGATCTTTGGTTATCTCGTCGGCAATGAAATCTCGAGCACCATGGTGCGCTGGCTCGGCGCGCGTCGTGTCGTGGAGTTCGTGGAGGAATTGATTCGAATCGGGCGGGGGATCGATTCAGATGTTCTTTTCTCTTACGCCACGTATCCGCCCACGGAGTATCTCCTCCCGCAGAATGTCGATTTTTGGTGTTTTAACGTTTACCTGCACGATCAACGCGATTTCGAGCGTTATCTGTTGCGTCTGCAAAATTTGACCGGAGAGCGCCCGCTCATCCTGGGTGAATTCGGCATGGACACCATCCGGCATTCACAGGAGGAGCAAGCTGAAATGCTCAGTTGGCATGTCGATAGCGTGGTGAAGTGCGGACTTGCCGGAACGATTTTTTTTACATGGACCGATGAATGGTTTACCGGCGGACAAGAGATTACCGATTGGGCGTTTGGGATCGTCACGCGTGAGCGTAAACCAAAGAAAGCGTTCTATGCGCTTCGCGAAAAACTCGATCAGGAAAATTCCGAATTGCCGCATCGTCCCCTACCGCGAGCGCCGTTCGTTTCGGTGATTATTTGTTCGTATAACGGTGGTAGAACGCTCGCAGCCTGTTTGAATTCGTTAGGGAAACTGAATTATCCAGATTATGAAGTGATTCTGGTCGATGACGGGTCAACGGATGATACCGCTTACATCGCTGCGCAGTTTCCACAGGTCCGCTACATCCATCAAAGCAATCATGGCTTGAGCCATGCGCGCAACACTGGCGCAGTTGCGGCAAAAGGCGAAGTGCTCGCCTACACCGACTCCGATTGCATGGCGGATGTCGATTGGCTCTACTATTTAATTGGCACTCTGGTATGCGGCGACTGCGCCGGAGTGGGCGGACCGAACGTTACACCGCCGGCGCAAAATTGGGTCCAAGCCTGTGTTGCAGCGGCGCCGGGTGGCCCCAGTCATGTCCTGCTCACTGATACGATCGCGGAGCATATTCCTGGCTGTAACATGGCGTTTTATCGATGGGCGTTTGACAATGTTGGCGGCTTCGATCCCGAATACCGCAAAGCCGGGGATGATGTTGATTTTTGCTGGCGAGTTCAACAAGCCGGGTGCGTCATTGCTTTCAGCCCGACTGCGATCGTGTGGCATTATCGGCGTTTTACGCTGCAGGCGTTTTTAAAACAGCAGGATGGCTATGGCGAAGCGGAGTCGCTCCTGCGTTTCAAGCACTTGATCTTTTTTGGTCCAACCGGCACAGCGAGATGGCGCGGCCAAATTTACGGGGCGCCGCGTTTTAGCTGGTTCGCTAACCGGCCAGTGATCTATCACGGAATTTTCGGCGAAGGATTTTTCCAATCGATTTATCCCAGGCCGCAATCGGAGATCGCCGCTTATCTCAGCAGCATCGAATGGTTCGCACTAACGATTTTCCTTTTCGGTCTGGGAATTTTTCTGCCTACGTTGCGCATTGTGCCCTACCTGATGCTTGGAGGCACTTTTTGCGTCGCGCTTTCCTACATGGTGCGGGCGCAGATTGAGCCGAAATTTGATACTGTGCATGCGCGGCTGCTGGTCATGTTGCTCGCTTTTGCGCAGCCGCTCGTGCGAGGGTGGTCCCGTTACTTCACCTGGCTCCATTTCAAACGGACACCGCGGAGCGTGATTCAAGCACACGAGCATTTGCCAAATGGGAACGGCGTCTTCAGCACTTTGAGTCGCCGAATTTTTTGGAGCGAACAAGGCAGGGACCGTCATTACCTGCTAGGCGCCCTGTTTCAATTGCTTGACGAAGAAGGCTGGCGCTATTCCACTGACACTGGCTGGAATGAGTGGGACATTCAGATTTACGGAAATTTTTGGTGGAGTGTTGCGCTGCACACCGTGACCGAATATCACGGCGCCGGAAAATGCCTGACGCGGGTCCGGCTTCGCGACCGATTGGTCACTACGACCGTGATTTTCAATCTGATTGCGTTGGCTCTGTTGGTATATCGGCAGCTCAATATTTCCCACCTCGATCTGTGGTCTATCATTCCCTATGGGCTTTTCGTGCTTTTTCTTGCAACGCGCGCCCGAGCGTTAAAATCGCGAGTCGCCGAGGTTGTGGATCTTGCGGCGTTGCGCGCAGGTCTGCAGCGGGTCCTGCGCAAAAGTAAAATCGCTGCGTCCGCCCCGGCCCCGCACGTTCGGCTCGCAGTGAACGCGATTGATCCTGCGTCGCCACCTCTACCGTAAATCCCAATGGCGTCTGACGCAGACGCGCTACAGCTTCAAAACCGTTTTTCCTGATCCGTGTTCTATTCGGCCAATCTGTTTCGCGCCCAAAATCGACATTGCGGGCTGCGCATCTCCCTTTGCGACGACCGCCACCATCCCAATCCCCATGTTGAAAACGTGATACATTTCCGAGAAATCGATATTTCCATGGTGCTGCAGCATCCGGAAAATTCGCGGAACCCGCCAACTTTTGGTTTCAATCACCGCGTCGCAGTTCTGGGGCAAAATACGCGGCAAATTGTCGATCAAACCGCCGCCGGTGATGTGAGCGAGACCTTTGATCATGCCGGTCGGAGCTTTTGCCAGGATTGGTTGATAATTTTTGTGCACGCGCAACAGCTCTTCGCCGACAGTGATTTTTGATCCTGGCAGGCGGGAATTGATCGTGAGCCGCATTTTTTCGAACAGAATTTTTCGCGCGAGCGAATAGCCGTTCGTGTGAAGACCATTTGAAGCAAGACCGATAACGACGTCGCCTGACTGGATTTTGCTACCATCGATGATTTTTGCTCGATCGACCATACCGACGATGCAACCTGCAAGATCATACTCGCCCTTGCGATATATCCCGGGCATCTGTGCGGTCTCGCCACCAAGCAAAGCGCAACCGGCTGATCGACACGCGCGCGAAAGTCCACGTAACAGTTGGCGGAAAACCTTCGGTTCGAGTCTCTCGCAACCGATGTAATCCAAAAAGAAAAGCGGCCGCGCACCGAGCACGGCAGTGTCGTTTACGCAGTGGTTAACCAAATCGGCGGCTACGGTGTCGTGCTTGTTCATCGCAAACGCGATTTTCAACTTTGTGCCGACGCCGTCGATGCTGGCGACAAGAACCGGATCGCGCATTCCGGAAAAATCCGCTCGAAACAATCCTCCGAAGCTGCCGCTTTTCCCAAGGACCTGCGGGCCGTGAGTTTGCCTTACGAGCGACTGAATTCCTCGCTTCAGTTTGTTGGCAAGATCAACATCAACGCCAGCGCGCGTATATGCCTTCTTTTTTTGATCCGCAGATTTCACAGATTAAATTCAGAATCTGAATCTGTGTAAATCTGCGTAATCTGTGGATGTCGATCTTATTTCAGATCGGCGAACAAGGTTGGATGCGCTTCCTGCTCGGCAAGCGCTTTCGCGCGTTGTTCGCGTTTTTCCATGATGAATTTGTCCAGCGCGGGATCGACGGGCAGGGGATAATCACCCGTGAAACAGGCAAGACAGAAACTGTTTAACGGTTTTCCGGTCGCGCGCACCATTCCTTCGACATCGAGATAACCCAGGCTATCCACACCGAGATATTTGCAGATTTCTTCCATCGACATCTGATTGGCGATCAATTTCTCCGGGTCCGGAAAATCGATGCCGTAATGACAGGCGAATCGGTGGGGCGGACAACTCACCCGGATGTGCACTTCCTTCGCGCCGGCCTCGCGGAGATTCACAACGCGCGCGCGCGCCGTCGTGCCGCGGACGATTGAATCGTCCACAACCACAACGCGTTTTCCGGCGACCATTTCCTTGATTAAATTTAGTTTTACCCGGACGTCGAAATCGCGGATGAGCTGGCTCGGCTGCAAAAATGTGCGGCCGATGTAGTGATTGCGGACAAAGGCGTGTGCGTAAGGAATCTTCAGTTCCTCAGCAAAGCCAAGCGCGGCATAATTTCCGGAGTCGGGCACCGGCACGACAATGTCTGCATCGACCGGAAACCTGCGCGCGAGTTCGCGTCCCATCTCCATGCGCACTTTTCCGACGTTCACGCCGCCGATCATGCTGTCCGGACGCGCGAAATAAACATATTCAAACATGCAGAACGCGGGCTGTTCCTCCGGGAATGGCCGCTCCGAGCGCAATCCGTTTTCATCGATGATCAACACTTCGCCTGGCTCAATTTCACGAATGAATTCCGCGTGAATGAGATCAAAGGCGCAGGTTTCGGAAGCGACCACGTACGCGCCGTCGAGTTTACCGAGTGCGAGCGGCCGCCAGCCAAACGGGTCGCGCACCGCGATGAGCTCGCGCTCGCTCATGATCAGCAGCGAAAATGCGCCCTGAATCCGGCGCAACGCGGCCAGCACATTGCCGCCATTTTCCGAGGGCTGCGCAAGCAGATGCAAAATGATTTCGCTATCGGCGGTTGTTTGGAAGATCGATCCTCTGCGCTCCAGTTCATCCCGCAAAAGATCGGCGTTAATCAAATTGCCGTTGTGTGCGATGGCCATTTGCCCGCGCACACAGTCCACCACAAAGGGTTGCGCGTTTTTGATCGTGCTCGTCCCGGTGGTCGAGTAACGTGTATGCCCGATCGCGCGCGTCCCTTTGAGCTTGGCCAGTTCTTCCTGCCCGAACACCTGCGAGACAAGGCCCATGTCTTTGTGCACCAGAAATGTGGTGCCCGGCCCGTTACTGGTCACAATTCCCGCGCTCTCCTGGCCGCGATGCTGGAGCGCGAACAGGCCGTAGTAAGTAAGCGCTGCCGCGTTCGGATGGCCGAATACACCGAAGAGCCCGCACTCGTGCTGCGGAAACGCAGCGGAGTCGTGCCTCTGGTCGATGTCGAGTTCGTCTGGGGGAGGAATCACAAAAGATAATCCATCAAATTGTGCTGCGATTCAATCTCGCGTTCCGGAGCAATCTTCACAAGCTCGGAATTCTTTCCCTTTCGTCTTCAACAGTGCGGCGAATCGCATTCCACCAGTCATCGTAAAGATCGGCAACCTGCCAACGAAAAGTTTCCCCGTTTACGCGGATAGAAAGGGTGTCGCCCCCTACTTCACCTAATTCCTGAAACAAAACGCCTTGCTCACGCAAGAGCGATACCGTTTTTTCCAAGTCGGCACGCGCGACGGAAATGACGATGCGCGACTGCGATTCGTCGAACAGCACTGTAGTGGCAGGCGTGTCGGCCGCTTTCAGGTTGAGGTCTGCGCCCAAAAGCTTTTCCGGATTGAAGCAACATTCGGCCACGGCCACGGCAAGCCCCCCTTCGGAACAATCGTGCGCGCTTTTCACGAGGCCCTCGCGGATCAGATCTCGAACAGCGTTTTGTACTTTGATTTCATGCACAAGATCGACATGTGGCGCTGGGGCAATTTTCAGGCCGTGGCAGACTCTCAGAAACTGCGAGCCCCCAAGTAACGTGGCATCGGCATCCCGCCGATCAGACGTCGGTTGGAAGCCAATGCCACGGCCGACGAGAATAATCAAGTCGCCGGGCTCTTTGAACCACTGCGTGGTGATGTGCTTTTCGTCATCGATCAATCCGACCATGGCGATGGTCGGCGTTGGATCGACAACGCCGGCCGGGCTTTCGTTGTATAAAGAAACGTTTCCGCCAGTGACCGGCGTGCCAAATGCGCGGCAGGCTTCCGCGATCCCTTCAACAGCTTCGCGCAATTGCCAGAAGTTCTCCGGTTTGTAGGGGTTGCCGAAATTCAGGCAATCCGTAACGGCCAGCGGGTATGCGCCCGAGCAGGTGAGATTGCGCGCGGCTTCGGCGACAGCGATCTTCCCGCCCACGCGCGGATCAAGCGCGCAGTAGAATGAATTGCAATCGGTGGTCGCGGCCAGGATTTTATTCGCATAGCGAACGAAGAACACGGCAGCATCCGATCCCGGTTTGACGAGTGTGCCGGTTCGCACAGTGTGATCGTACTGACGATAGACCCAGTTCTTTGACGCGATCGTCGGATCAAGCAGCAATTGGCGAAGCGCTCGACGATTGTCGATCTTGGGCAGATCCGCGATTCGCCGGTCAGAGACCGCCGCCGCTACGGGCGTGGCTTCGCGGGAATATAGCGGCGCTTCTTCGGCTAAGGGTTTTGCCGGAATTTCCGCGGCAATCGCGTCGTTGTTTCGCACGCGCATCATACCGTCGTCAGTTACGCGCCCAATCTCTGCGCATGGGACATCCCATTTCGCGAAAATTTCGCGGACCAGATTCTCTTTTCCGCGCTTCGCGATGATGAGCATTCGCTCCTGCGATTCGCTCAACAGAATTTCATACGGCGTCATCCCGGGCTCGCGTTTCGGCACTTTCGCCAGATCAATTTCAATTCCGCTTCCGGCCCGACTGGCCGTTTCGCAAGTTGAACACGCCAAGCCGGCCGCGCCCATGTCTTGAATTCCGGCGATAGCATCGTGCGCGAGAAGGTCCAGACACGCTTCGAGCAAAAGTTTTTCCTTGAATGGATCTCCCACTTGCACGGCCGGACGATCTTCACGCGATTGTTCGGTCAATTCACGCGACGCAAACGCGGCGCCAGCAAGGCCGTCGCGACCTGTTTCGGAGCCGACGTAAAAGACGGGATTGCCGACGCCTTTTGCAGTGGCGCGCGCGAGCTGCTCGCGACGCAGGACGCCGAGGCAAAAGACATTTACCAGGGGGTTGCCCTCGAAACTTTCATCGAAATAAATCTCGCCACCGATTGTGGGGATGCCGACGCAGTTTCCGTAGTGCGCGATTCCGGAGACGACGCCGGTGAATAATCGGCGGTTCTCCGCCAATTTCAGATTTCGAATTTCGGACTTCGGATTTTCGGCTGTTATTGGTCCGAACCGCAGCGAGTTGAGGCAAAATTCCGGGCGGGCGCCCATGGTGAAAATGTCGCGAATGATTCCGCCGACTCCGGTGGCGGCGCCTTGGAATGGTTCAATCGCGCTCGGATGATTGTGGCTCTCCATCTTGAACGCGATTGCCCAACCATCGCCAATGTCCACTACGCCGGCGTTTTCTTCGCCGGCTTTCACCAGAATGTTTGGCGCAGCGATGGGAAATTTCTTCAGTTCTTTCCTCGAATTCTTGTACGAGCAGTGTTCGCTCCACATGACCGAAAAAATTCCGAGCTCGGTAAAGTTCGGTTCGCGACCGAGGATTTTCTTGATCCGCTCGAATTCTTCTGAAGTGAGACCGTGCTGCTTGACGAGTTCAGGTGTAACGACGGGATCGGCAGTCGGCATTTGGCGGCTCATCGCCTTGTCACGTTAACAAATCCGGGTGCACGCTCAATCACACAAATAACGCCCTTTTAAATCGGTTTGAATAGCGGCGTTGCGGACACAGTCCAACCCTTGAACGAACGGGTAAATCCCTTGGGAAGCCGTCCGTTGAACCCCTGAGTCACGAACCTTGGGGAAAAAGCAATAACCACAAAACAGGAGGTATCAGAGTGAAGAAAGTAATCGTTGCTCTCGTGTGCGCGCTCGTTTCGCCCTTAGCTTTTGCGCAAACCAGCACGACAACGACCGAGCAAACAACAACACAGCCAACAACGACAACAGAAACTACAACCACAACTTATACCGCTGGCACGGTAACTACCTATACGCCCGGCAAGACCGTTGTGGTCAAGAGCGATCAAGGACCGGTCAGTTTCGCTCTAGGTACAGCTGCACGTATCGTTGACGCCACCGGCAAAGTAGTGACAGCCCCGCTACGAGCTGGTCAAAAGGTACGCGTTTATTACACGGGCCCAACTGAGAGTCGTGTGGTCGAGCGAGTGATCGTTGAGGAATAAGCGAAAAATTAGTTCTCAAAGGCAAAGTCGCAGGGTTTGTAAAACCTGCGACTTTTGCTGGCAAGGCGCATCGCGCCGCGATGTTTGACCACATCGTGTCGTTCTTGCCAATTGCGGTTCAGACCGAGCAGCGTGCTGTCTGGCCGCGAGGCATCCGAAAGGAGCGCCCGCCGCGAAACAGCTACGTAAGGTCAATTAATGAAAGGGAACTCCATGAGACGAATAACTATCATCCTTGTTTGCGCGATGATCGCGCCATTGGCGTTCGCACAAACAGGGACTAAGAAGGTCGAGCAAAAGGCCCCGACACAACCAGCGGCCAAAGAAACGGCCACGACTTATACTGCCGGTGTTGTAACAACATATCAGCCTGGCAAGACGATTGTGGTCAATAGTACCCAAGGGCCGGTCAGTTTCGCGCTCGGCGCGTCCGCGCGAATCGAGAATACCGCCGGTAACGCGGTCACAGCGGCGCTCACGCCGGGTCAACGTGTCCGGGTTTATTACACGGGCACCGGCGAGAATCGCATGGTTGAGCGAATAGTGGTTGGGGATTAGGCGAAAAAGCAGTTCGCAAGCGCAAAGTCGCAGCGTTCCTGTGAAGGGCTGCGGCTTTTTGCAGCAGGCTATCGGAGGCATCCGAAACAAGTGCGCGTCGCGAAACAACTTACGGAAAGTCAATTGAGGGAAAGGAACTTATGAGACGAACAGCTGTTGCTCTGATTTGCGCGATAATTGCGCCTTTCACGTTGGCACAACCCGTAGCAAAGACATCGGGTGTTTCACATACTGGTCAGACGCAGAAAGCACCCACGCAGATGACCACCGGCGCTGTTAAAATCGGTACGGTAACCGCGTTTAACGCCGGCGTAAAGCCCATTGAGGCCCCCTCGCCGATCGTTGTGCAGTCTTCGCCCGACACCAAGCCGGTGTCGTACATGCTTGCTAAAAAGGTTCGCTATGTCGACAAAGACGGCAGAGCGATCGACCCGCACCTGATCCGACCGGGTACTCGCGTGAGTCTGGGTTTTGATCGCAAAGGCAGAGTCGCACGGGTTACCGTGGTTGAGAGAGAATAAGCAGAGCTAGCCCGCCTAGCTTTGAAGCCGCAGGACATCTCCTGCGGGGAGGGGGAACATGGCTTTGCGATGCCGGGGTAGCGCGCGGCGCGCTGCCAGTGAGATTTGCGTTCCGAGTGCAAATCGCCGAAAATTGCCCAGTGTCGTTGGATTTAAAGGAAATTATCGCTGCGCGACTGGGCGAGAATTATCAGCTGCACGAGCGCCACGTGAACCGCACGCTTGTGTCCGCACAGCGCGTGATCGGGTTCGACAAAGTCTATGCCCGTGCCGAGGGCGCGTACCTCTACGACATGGATAACCGGCCGTATCTGGATTTTCTGAGCGGCTACAGCGTTTTCAATATTGGGCGTAATCATCCTGTCGTGAAGCAGGCGATCCGCGATGTGCTCGATCTCGATCTGCCAAACATGGTGCAGATGGATTGCTCGCTACTGAGCGGATTGCTGGCCGAGGCGATCGTCAAACGGACGCCGCCGCATCTGAACGCCGTGTTCTTTTGTAACTCCGGCACGGAAGCAATGGAAGGCGCGCTGAAATTTGCGCGTGCTGCGACGGGACGTAAACGCGCGGTTTCGCTCGCGAGCGCCTTTCACGGGCTCAGTCTCGGCGCGTTGTCCTTGATGGGCTGCGAAAGTTTCACGGAAGGTTTCGGGCCCTTGATGGAAGGCTTCGATGCGCGCGTGCCGCTCGATAATATCGACGAATTAGATCGACAATTGCGTTCGCGCGATGTCGCGGCCTTTGTCATCGAAACCGTTCAGGGCAAAGGCTGCCAGACACCGAAAGGTGATTTTTTCGTTCGCGCCCAGGAACTCTGTCGCAAATATGGAACGCTCTTAATTGCAGACGAAGTGCAGACCGGCCTTGGCCGGACCGGCAAAATGTTCGGTTTCCAGCATTGGAATTTGGAGCCGGACATCATCACGCTCGCAAAGACGTTGAGCGGCGGTTTTGTGCCGTGCGGCGCCATTGTCACCGGGCGCGATATTTACCAGAAGACTTTTTCCCGCATGGACCGGTGCGTCGTTCACTCGTCCACATTCGGGCGCAACAATCTGGCAATGGCCTGTGGACTGGCTGCGCTGGAAATTATTGAACAGGAAAATTTGGTGGAGAACGCGGCGAAAATGGGCGCGCTCCTGATGGAGAAAATCGATGCGCTGCGCGCCAAGCATTCCTTCATCAAAGAAGTCCGCGGGAAGGGACTCATGGTCGGAATCGAATTTCAGGAGCCGCAGGAATTCAGGCTCAAGATGGCGTGGAAACTTCTGCACAAGATCGACAAGGTGCTCTTTGCCCAAATGATCGTGAGCCAAATGTTGAGCAAGCATCGGGTCCTTACGCAGGTCGCCGGCCACGCCATGGACGTAATGAGGATCCTGCCACCCTTGATCATTGGCGAGCGCGAGGTGGACATGTTCGTCAACGCGCTCGACGATGTGTTGACTGAATGCCGCAAATTCCCGGGCCCGATATGGGAGCTGGGAAACAATTTCGTGCGCGCCGCGCTCGGCTCGCGTCGCTCAGTCGAGACGCGCCCGGTGGTTTCGGCGTAGGCTGTAGCGGCGCTCTGTGAGCGCCGATAACGTGACACGGGCCCGGCGATCATGAGCCGCTGCCGTTCAGTTTGCGATTGTCGATCTTTCGTTCAGGCGTACGTTCTACCCAGAAACGGAGGATTGACTATGAGCACCGCAATTGCTGAAGAGAAGAAAGCTCAAACGAAATTGAATCAGCTCGAGCAGCTGAAGAAATTTACCAAGATCGTGGCCGACACGGCCGATTTCGAGTCGATGAAGCAATTCAAGCCGCAGGACGCGACCACGAATCCGAGTTTGGTTTATGCTGCGATACAAAAACCTGAATACACGCATTTGCTAGAGGAAGTTCTGACGGATCGAAAGAAATCAGGTTTGAGCGGACACGAGCAGATCGAAGACATTTGCGATCATCTGCTTGTCCAATTCGGGTGCGACATTCTGGAAATTGTGCCGGGACGCGTTTCGACCGAGACCGACGCGCGATTGTCGTACGATGTCGAAGGTTCGATCAAGAAAGCGCGGCGACTTGTTCAATTATATGAAGAGCGCAAAATCCCACGCGAACGGGTGTTGATCAAAGTCGCATCGACTTGGGAAGGGTTGAATGCCGCCGAGCAACTGCAAAAGGAAGAGATCCGCTGCAATTTGACGTTGATGTTTTCACTGCCCCAGGCGGTGCGCGCGGCCGAAGCGAAGGTGCAGCTCATTTCGCCCTTTGTTGGCCGGATTTACGATTGGTACAAGAAAGAGATGAAGCGTGATTACACCGGTCCGGAAGATCCTGGGGTGCAATCGGTGACGGAGATCTACACCTATTACAAAAAATTCGGTATCCTAACGGAAGTGATGGGCGCGAGTTTCCGGAACATCGGCCAGATTCGGGAATTGGCCGGCTGTGATTGCCTGACGATCAGCCCCGAATTGATGAAGGAACTTTCCGAATCGCAGGAGCCGCTCGAGCGCAAACTCGATCCCGAAAAAGCGAAGTCGGCGAAGGTCGAGAAGCTGGAGCTGGACGAGAAGAAGTTCCGCTGGCTGCTGAACGATAATGCGATGGCGTACGAGAAAACGGGCGAGGGCATTCGCAAGTTCGCCGCGGATGTGGTGAAGCTCGAAAAACTCGTCGCGTCGAAATTGTAGCCGCTGGCCGCGTCGCACAGCAAAACGGCTGCAGCATGTTCAATGTTGTTTTAGTCGAGCCGGAGATTCCGCCGAACACAGGGAACATTGGTCGCCTTTGCCTTGCCGCGCGATCGAGACTGCATTTGGTGAAGCCGCTCGGGTTTTCACTCGAAGATCGAGAAGTGAAACGCGCGGGTCTCGATTATTGGGATGAAGTTGATGTACGGATCTGGGATTCCTTTCGTGAATTACAGCGCGGACAACGAGCCACTGGGCGTTATTTTTTCCTGACGACGAAGTCCACCCGGCCGTATTACGACGTCGATTTTCGTGACGGCGATTTCCTCGTTTTCGGGAGAGAAACAAAGGGATTGCCTGAAACTCTGCTGGCGAAGAATCCGGATGCATGCATCACGGTTCCAATGCACGGGACTCGTTCGCTGAACTTGGCGACCGCAGTTGCAATTGTCTTATTCGAAGCGGTACGTCAGCAGCGCTGCTGATCAGAAAGACCGCAACACGCCAGACGCGACCAGAGTTAAATTGATGAACGAAATAGAGGGAAATCATGAAACGTGTTCTGTTTTTAACATGCATTGGGAGCCTTGCGCTGGTGCTGACGGCGTGGGGAGCTCCACAGAATAAATCAACAACAAGATCAGCGAAGGGAAGGGGCGCGCCAAGCGCTCATGTGGCATCGGCCAAAGGCGGAGGCCACGTTGCGCCGGCGAAAGGCGGCGGCCATACGGTTGGTCGGTCTGCCAGTATGAGAACATCGAAAGGTATATCTGCCGGCCGCATTAGACCTAGTGCGGTCGCTCATGCAAACACCTCGCGAGGCAGCCGCATGGAAGCCGCTCGCACCAGAGTGGCGGTTAATCGCGAGAGAAGCCTCACTCGCGCAAACACTCTGCGAACGAACCGCGCAGAGGCGGCGAGATTGCGTAGTACGCAAACCGCACAGGCTAACGCCCGAATTGGCGCTGGCACCAATGTCGCGGCGAACCGGGGGAGAAATCTAACGTTGGGACGTAATGTGGCGATCAATCGCGCAACAAACGCCCGCGTCGTCGACTATTGGCGAAGCGCTCCTTTCCACGGCAGGAATTACGCCGCGTTCTATAATTACAACCGGGTATGGCATGGCAGCGGCTGGTGGGTAAGTAACTACCCGTGGATTGTCTATGCCAATCCGCTGGGCGGATGGTGGTACTGGAACGCCGGCTATTGGTATCCGGCTTGGGGTTATGACCCGTACGCTTACTACCCATACGACGGGCCCATTTACGGCTACGGCAACCTGACACCCGATCGGATTGTCGAAAACGTGCAGCTCGCCTTGCAACAGCAAGGTTATTACGCCGGACCAATCGATGGAGACCTTGGACCGCAAATGCGCGGGGCGCTGGCGGCTTTTCAAGCCGACCATGGCCTGGCGGTCACTTCGGCAATTGACAGGCCCACGATTCGAGCGCTCGGGTTAACGTAGGCTCAACAATCTCCTTCACAGAGGACCGCACGGTGAGTTCGACGGTGCGGCCTGCATAGGAGGTGCGGTTTGCCTTCGTTTTCGCTGAATAAGGCATCCAAAAAGAAACGTTGCAACGTTGAATAAATGAGACATTCGAAATGTCAAAGAGCCTAGAAGGAAAAAACTATGAGAATATTTATCGCTTTCATTTGTAGTCTAGCACTTGCGTGTGTCGCAGCCGCGCAAACTCCGCCAGAAAAGAAGGGACAACCAAAGAAAAAGGGTGCGCAAGCTGGACAGGTTTCGCCGCAACCTGGTGGAAAACCGACGGGAGCGGGCAAACCCACAGGAGCAGGTAAGCCGACGGGTGTTGGTCAGCCGGCAGAAGTCGGCAAGGCCAAAGGGGCAGGCAAGCCGACGACCACAGGGAAACCAACGACTACGGGTAAGCCCACGGAGGTTGGTAAACCAACGGGAGCAGGCAAGGCGAAGGCAACAGCGAAGCCCACCGAAGTTGGCAAGCCAGCGGAAGTCGGAAAAGCGGCGGGAGCAGGCAAGGGGAAGGCAACAGCGAAGCCCACCGAAGTTGGCAAGCCAGCGGAAGTCGGAAAAGCGGCGGGAGCAGCCAAAACGACGACAGCAGGCAAGACGATTAAGCCGCAGCACTTTGATGTTCCAAAACAGCCAAATACCGCAAAGGCTCCGCCCGTGAAGTTCCAGCAAGGTAGACACATTGAAGGAAGCCAAAACTGGCAAGGCGAGCAATATGCTGTTTTCCGCAACTACCATTCAGAGTGGCACGATCAGGGTTGGTGGCATGGCCACTACGGCAATAACATCGTGTTCATGTTCGGCGCGCCGTATTTCTTGAACGCTGGTTACTGGTACCCTGCCTGGGGCTACTCGCCGAATGCTTATTACGCTTGGGATGGCCCGGTCCCGGCGTATAACAACCTGCCGCCTGACCAGGTGATTGCAAACGTCCAGTCGGCGCTGCAACAGCAAGGTTATTATCACGACGAAGTAGACGGTCTGCTCGGACCGCAGACGCGCGCTGCTATCGCCGCTTACCAACGCGACCATGGGCTGGCAGAGACAGCCGCGGTCGATCAGCCAACTCTGCAATCGTTGGGAATGACATAACGAGATTTCGATTACCAAGAAGCCGCCGCGGGATGATCTTGACGGCGGCTTCTTTACGGACTCGAGAAATCGATGCGCTGAAGACTGCATTTGAGCACTTGAGTTCTGCGTCGGGCTACGCAACTAAAGGCCTCGCTTCGACGTTGAATAAACGGAGAAAGTAAAACATCTAACTGATCGAAGGAAAAAAACGTATGAGAACATTTTTGGTTCTAATTTGCACTGTTGCGCTCGCCTGCGCCGCAGGCGGTGCGCAAAATGAAAACCAATCAAAGAAGTCAACAACGAAGAAAAAGCAGGTTCAATCATCGCAGCCCGCAACCGCTGCAAGCAGAGCAAAAAAGGCAACGCCCACGCACTATCAGGCAGCCAAAGCGACGCACTATCAGAAGACGAACGGCGCCCAACACGTGACTACGGCTGGTGGACGTTCGACGGGCATTGGAGCAAACAAGACAAAAGACAAGCCGAAGGGATCACAGCAGATCGCTACACAGAGTGGTCAGCCAGCGGGCGGAAAGCTACAGAAGACAAAAGGGTCGCAGCAGGCGGCGGTGGCTGGGAAATATACAGCATCTTCAACGTATTCTCAGAAGACGAAACAATTAAAAGGCCGCACGACCTCTGCCGCCGCGTTTCAGTCAAGCTCTGGGATATACAAAGCCAAGCACTTTGACCTCCAGACCAGGACGCGTCCGGCAACGGTCGGAGCCGTAACGTTTCAGCAAAACAGACGAATTGTGGGAAGCCAAAACTGGCAGGGTCAAAATTATTGGGCCTTCCGGAATTACAGACCTGTGTGGCACGAGAGGAGCTGGTGGAACCGCCATTACAACCGCGTCGTGTTCGTGTATGGCGGATGGTATTATTGGAATGCGGGCTGGTGGTACCCGGCTTGGGGCTACGCTCCGAATGCATATTACGCCTATGATGGCCCGATCTACGCCTATAATGGTTTGCCACCCGACCAGGCGATCGCAAATGTCCAGAGCGCACTGCAACAGCAAGGCTATTATCAGGGCGAAGTTGACGGTCTGCTCGGACCGCTTACGCGTGCCGCGATTGCAAATTACCAACGCGACCACGGCCTCTACATAACGTCAGCCATTGATCGGCCGACGCTGGAATCGCTGGGAATGACATAACGACGGTCCTACCGCGCAGTTTGGAGTTTGTAAGGGAAGCTGGTACCTCTCCCCTACAATTTCCGATACGTCGAGCTCCGTTTATCCTCAGCTCGTCGTTTTGACTGATCTTGCGCGATGTCGATCTTAGGGGGAGATAGTTGCTCGTGCAGGCACCGCAATTAATTGCCCGCGATATTTACCAGTCGTTTCGGATGGGCGCGCGCCGGATCGAAGTTCTGCGCGGTATCTCCATGGACATTGCGCATAACGAAGCCGTTTTCCTTTCGGGTGCGTCCGGCGCGGGCAAGACAACCTTGCTGTACACGTTGGCCGGGTTGGAACGCCCTGAATCGGGGACGGTTGAATTCGAAGGACGCCGGCTCTATAACGGCAGCTCGAAGGCGCAGGCGCGATTTCGAAACCAAAAGATGGGCTTTGTTTTTCAAGGCTATTTTTTGCTGCCTGAACTCACTGCCTTGGAAAACGTAATGCTGCCGGCGATGATTGGGCGTAGGGCGGCAAGAAGCGAAGCTGAGGAAAGCTTGGCTGCTGTCGGTCTGGGCGATCGCATGCACCATCTGCCAGCAGAGCTTTCTGGCGGCGAGCAGCAGCGCGTAGCCATTGCGCGCGCGTTGACCAACAATCCGGACATCATTTTCGCTGACGAGCCGACTGGGAACCTTGATTCGAAAACCGGTGACGCGATTGTCGATCTTCTATTGCAGCTGGCGCGGCAGCGAAACAAGACGCTGCTGGTGGTGACGCACGATACGCGGCTGGCTGCGCGAGGCGACCGCCAGTTGCATATCAAAGACGGCGTCTTGCAGTGAAGGAAAAGGGAATCGTTAAAAGAGTTAAAAAGTTACAGATGTGGTGGCAGCCTTAGCCGATGTAACTATGTAACACCTGTAACATTGTAACGCTCATTCATTTTGCTGCTTGAATTACGCGAGTAAACGTCGAACATTTTTTTGCGATTATGAAAACTACTGATGCAGCGGTATTAGACGAACCCAAAACTCACGAACCTACTGCGGACGCGGTAGTTGAACCCGCGATTGAAAGTCGCCCACGGCCCACTGCGCTGGGCGTGAAGGAAGCGAAGATTTACATCGACGGAAAATTTTACTCCGAAGCGAACGCGAAGATCTCCGTCTTCGACCATGGTCTGCTGTACGGCGACGGAATTTTCGAGGGCATTCGCTTTTACAACGGGCGCGTTTTCCGGCTTGGAGAACATCTGGATCGTCTGTGGGATTCGGCTCGCTCAATCTGCCTGGAAATTCCAATGACGAAGCAGGGCATGACGCACGCGATCCTCGAGACAATTCGGCAAAATCATTTACGGGACGGCTATATTCGGCTGTTGGTGACGCGCGGCATCGGCAATCTGGGCTTAAACCCAACGCAATGTAAATGGCCGAGCGTCATTATTATTGCCGCAGCGATCGCCCTCTATCGCGAGAATCTTTATCGCAAGGGATTAACCATCGTGACCTGTGCAACGCACCGCTGCAATCCGGGTGCGCTGAACCCGGCGGTCAAATCCCTCAATTATTTAAACAATGTGATGGCACGGATAGAAGCGAATCTGGCTGGCGCGGACGAAGCGCTCATGTTGAATGATGCGGGCAACGTCGCGGAATGTACCGCAGATAACATATTTATCGTCAAACGCGGTCAAATTGTTACGCCACCTGTTACCGCGGGCGCGCTCCGCGGCATTACGCGCTCGGTGGTGTTTGAGATCGCTGCGGAAGTCGGCATCAAAACCTTGAAAGCGGATATCACGCGCCACGATGTTTTCGTCGCGGATGAATGCTTTCTCACGGGGACGGCTGCGGAGATCGTTCCTGTTGTCAAAGTCGACGGGCGCTCGATTGGGAATGGAAAACCCGGACCAATTACTACACGCATCATTGCGCGCTTCCGGGAGATGACGCGCGAAACAGGCACGCCAATTTTTGACCAAGATTGAACATAACCGCCTCGGCAATATCTCGTCCGCAGGAAATTATTCCGGTTGAATCTTTCCAAACCTTCGCACTCTAATTAACAGAGATGTTGTGTGACGTCTGTAAATGCAATGATGCGACGGTCTTCTTGACGCAAATTCAGGACGGCAAGATGCAGAAGGTGAACTTATGCGACGCCTGTTCTAAGGAAAAGGGCGTCGAAGACCCCAAGAGTTTTGCGCTGGCGGATTTGCTTCTCGGCATTGGCGCTTCGGAAGAAATCGAGAAAAGCACGCTTACGCAGAAATGTCCCGTGTGCGGCTTTAGTCAGGCTGACTTCAAGAAGACAGGCCGCCTCGGATGCGCGGCGTGTTACACCACGTTTGCAGAAGGCTTGCATACGCTTTTAAAAGCGATGCACAAGGGCACCGAGCATGTGGGCAAATTGCCGCAACGTGCGCATCGGACCATCGAGCTGAGCCACCGCATGCGCACACTGAATGAAAACCTCCAGAAAGCGGTCGCGGAAGAAAACTATGAAACGGCGGCCTCGTTACGCGATCAAATCAAGCAACTCGAAAGCGAGCTCTCGAACCCATGATGAAATTCTCCAGCGTGATGACCACTCCCGGCGAATGGTTGCGCGGCGAAGGACCGCATCACCAGGTCGTCATTAGCAGCCGGGTTCGGCTGGCGCGCAATTTGCGCAATCATGCATTTCCAGGCTGGGCCAAGAAAGCCGAGCGCATTGCCATCCTCGACTTGATCCGGCCGCGTGTCGAACAGCTGGCTGAAATGCAGGATTCGTTTTCGGAAAACCTGCAGGATCTCTCGGCGCTGGAAAGGCAGGTTTTGATCGAACGGCATCTCATTAGTCGCGAGCATGCAGCCAAGGGCGTGGGCAGCGCAGTAGTGATGAACCGCCGGCAAACTCTCAGCGTTATGATTAACGAGGAGGATCATCTGCGCATGCAATCGATCCGTTCCGGTTTGCAGTTAAAACAGGCTTTCAAGCTCGTCGATAAAATCGACAGCGCGCTCGAAGAGAAGTTGCAGTTTGCGTACGATCCGCGGCTCGGATATCTGACCGCGTGTCCTACAAACGTAGGGACGGGCATGCGCGCCTCCGCGATGTTGCACTTGCCAGGGCTCGTGCTGAGTGAGCTGATTAATCAGGTGATTCAGGCGGTGAGCAAAATCGGCCTAGCGGTGCGCGGCCTCTACGGCGAAGGGACTGAAGCGATGGGCAACCTCTTCCAGATTTCGAATCAGACCACGCTCGGCGAGAAGGAAGAAGACATCATCAACCGCCTGAGCAAAGTGATTGAGACAATCATCGAGAAGGAACACGACGCACGACAGATTCTGCTGCAGAAAAAACCCAACACGCTTTGCGACCAGATCGGCCGCGCTTATGGCGTTCTGACTTATGCGCATGCCATGGCTTCAAAGGAAGCGCTCAATTTATTGTCGATCATCAAGCTCGGCATCGACTTGGGCGCATTTCCACAAGATCACCGTTTGTCGATCGACGGATTGTTCATTGATACGCAGCCCGCGCACTTGCAGAAGTGCTCGCAGCAAAAATTAAATGCGGAAGAGCGCGATTATCTGCGCGCCCAAATTATTCGCGACCGTTTGAAACTGCTCCCCAAACCTGATATTAGTAAGATGGCCAGGGAGTCTGGGAATGGCTCGACTGCCAGGGCCAGCGAAGATGAATAATTTCACACCCCGCGCCCAACAGGTCCTAGCGCTTGCCCGCAAGGAAGCGGACCGGTTTAATCACAATTATGTCGGCACCGAACATCTGCTTTTGGGGCTGATCAAGCTGGGGCAGGGGGTAGCGGTAAATGTTTTGCAAAAAATGGGTCTCGATCTTGAGACCGTGCGCATGGAAGTGGAAAAGCAGGTCGGCTCCGGCCCCGAAACCAAAATGGTTGGCAACGTTCCCTATACGCCGCGGGTCAAAAAGGTGCTCGCCCTCGCTGGGAAGGAAGCCAAGGTCCTCAACCACTCCTATGTCGGGACGGAACATATTTTGCTCGGGCTATTACGCGAAGGCGAAGGGGTAGCAGCGCGAGTACTCAAGAGTCTGGAGCTCGACATCGAACGCACCCGCAACGAAATTCTCAAAGAGCTCGATCCGAATTTTATGCCGTCCGATGCGGATCAGGAAAGTGGCGAACCAACAAAACGCGATGTCAAGACTCCTGCGCTCCGCGCATTTGGACGTGACCTGACTGATTTGGCGAGGAAAGGCGAGCTCGATCCGGTGATTGGCCGGCGCAATGAAATCGAGCGCGTGATCCAAGTGCTTTGCCGACGGACGAAAAATAATCCGGTCTTGATCGGTGAAGCGGGTGTCGGCAAAACGGCGATTGCTGAAGGACTCGCGCAAGAGATCGCAAACGGCAATGTGCCCGAGCTTTTGCGCGATAAAAGAGTGATCACGCTCGATCTGGCATTGATGGTCGCCGGCACAAAATACCGTGGTCAGTTTGAAGAACGCATCAAAGCGGTGATGGACGAGATTCGCCGTTCTAAGAGCGTCATCCTTTTCATCGACGAGCTGCACACGATTGTGGGCGCGGGTTCAGCCGAGGGCGCGATGGATGCTTCGAACATCATCAAACCCGCCTTGAGTCGCGGAGAACTTCAGTGTGTCGGCGCAACGACCATGAACGAGTACCGTAAATACATCGAGAAGGACGCCGCGCTCGAACGCCGCTTCCAGACGATAAAAGTCGATGCGCCCACGGTGGATGAAGCAATCCAGATTTTGAAAGGTCTGCGTCCGAAATATGAGGCGCACCACAAGGCAAAACTCACCGATGAAGCGCTCGAGACCGCGGTCAGATTTTCTGATCGTTACATCACCGGCCGCTTTCTTCCGGACAAGGCCATCGACGTCATGGATGAAGCCGGGGCGCGCGCCCGCATCAATGCGATGACGCGCCCACCCGATGTTAAAGAGATCGAGAAGGAAATTGAAGGTATCCGGCTGGAAAAAGAAGGTGCGATCAAGGCGCAGGATTTTGAAAAAGCGGCTGCGCTCCGGGACACAGAGAAACACACGAAAGAAAAGCTCGACGCAATTCTGAGCAAGTGGCGGGAGGAGCGTGAAGAGAAACAGGTCGTGGTCACGGCGGACGACATGATGCACATCATTTCGAAAGTGACTGGCGTTCCGCTGCAGCGCATGGAGGAGGAGGAGACGCAGAAGCTTCTGAGGATGGAAGCCGAGCTAAAGCAGCGCGTGGTCGGCCAGGACGAAGCTGTCACAGCAATCAGCAAGGCGTTGCGGCGCTCGCGGGCTGACCTTAAAGATCCCAGACGCCCCATCGGTTCCTTTGTCTTCCTCGGCCCGACTGGGGTCGGCAAAACTTATCTCGCGCGGACCCTGGCGGAGTTCATGTTCGGCGATCCCGACGCATTGATTCAGATCGACATGTCGGAATACATGGAGAAATTCACCGCCTCTCGTTTGATCGGCTCGCCGCCGGGTTATGTGGGTTACGAGGAAGGGGGCCAACTTTCTGAAGCGGTGCGGCGCAGGCCGTACTCGGTGGTTCTGTTTGACGAAATCGAGAAAGCGCACCCCGACGTGATGCACTTGCTTTTGCAGATTTTGGAGGACGGCAAGATCACTGACTCGTTAGGGCGCAAGATCGATTTCCGCAATACGATCATCATCATGACTTCGAACGTCGGCGCGGATCTGCTCAAGAAACAAACCGTGATGGGTTTCGGCGCCCCGGTGGAAGGACACGATTACAACTCGATGCGGGAGAAAATTCTCGATGAAACCAAGCGCGTCTTTAAACCGGAGTTTCTCAATCGGCTTGATGAAACAATCGTCTTCCATCCGCTCGGCAAACCGGAGTTGCTGTGTATTGTCGATCTGGAGGTGGATAAAGTGCTCAGTCGCATCAAAGCCAAAGACGTCCATCTCGAGCTGAAGCAAAGCGCGAAGGAATTCCTCATCGAGAAAGGATACGACCCGCAGTATGGCGCACGGCCAATGCGCCGTGCGGTGGAGCGCTATCTCGAGGACCCGCTCGCGGAAGAATTGCTCCGAGGCAATGTCAAAACCGGTGACCGTGTCGAGGTTGCGGTCGCCGATGGCAAGCTCAGCTTCCGCCCTGGACAGGAGAAGGCGGACTTGGCCAAGGTCGTCAGCGAATAATTACGCGCGCGGATGCGCGTTTGCGTAAGCTTTCTTTAAACGCTCGACCGTGACGTGTGTGTAGATCTGGGTCGTCGAAAGGCTGGCATGGCCGAGCAACGTCTGCACGCTGCGCAGATCGGCACCACGATCGAGCATATGCGTCGCGAAACTATGGCGCAGCTTGTGCGGACTAATTGAAATGGGAATCGAAGTATGTTGCACATAGCGTTTCAACACCAGCCAGATCGAGCGCACGGACATTCGCCTTCGCCCCTTGTTGATGAAGAGCGGGCCCGCATGCACGTTGGCCGCGGCGCGGTAGCGCGAGATCGCTTCCAGCGCGGGCAAACCAACCGGGCACTCCCGTTCCTTCCGGCCTTTGCCCATGACGCGCACCGACTCAGTGTAAAGATCGACGTCGGCGACATCGAGCGCAGCCAGTTCGCTTAAACGCAAACCGCTGCTGTAAAAAAGCTCCATAATCGCTACATCGCGCAACGGCATCCAGCTTGGCGCCGCCCGGTTTTTGTCGATCTTGAGTGGCGCTGTGAGCAACTCGTCGACTTGCTGGCGCGTCAGCACCAGCGGGAGCTTTTTTTCGATCTTTGGCAATTGCACTTCGCGCACCGGATTCACTCGCAAGCCTTTTCGCGCGGCGAGAAACTGATAAAACGTGCGCAGCGCGGAGAATTGCAGCCGCACATACGACCGGGCCTGGCCGCGCTTCATCAGCGCGAAGAGATAATTCCGGAAATCTTCCGCCGCGCATTTTTTCCAGGGCGTTTTGGTTTCCGCCCGAAAGGCATTCAACGCTTCGCAGTACGCTTTGACTGTCCGTGGCGAAGCATTTCGCTCGACCTCGAGATAACGCAAGAATTTCTCGACGAGAGCGCTTTTCCGTGGCGCGCGTTGGCGCCGTTTATCATCTCCAGCGGGGTCTCTTCCTCGTCCGGAATTGCTGTTCGTATGATCCTGTGCGGCTGGAATAACAGTGAGAGATTCCTCGACTTCGCTCGGAATGACAACAGGAAACGTTATTCGGGTCTTTCGACCGTGTAACGCAGTTCGGTCGGGCTTGGACTTCCCCGGATCTGACTTTTAAAGATCGGCGGCGGATTGGTGGAGATCAGTTCGTACCCCTGCAAAACGAACTCGGGATAAATTCCATTGCTCGCCGGCTCGTAAACCTTGTCGCTGCTGAAATAGCCGTAGAGTTTGTATTCGTAGTTGTTGTCGCTGCCGAACTCGAGCCGTTCGCGATCCGGCGCCAGTTTCTGTTTTTCATTGAGCATGACCAACTGCGCGGTACTCCACGGTTGACCTGGTCGGCGAACGTATCCCCAAAATTTGAAGTCGGGTTTGTAGTAACGTCGGCCGATGAAATAATCTCCCGCAGGTTCGGCGGCGATGTGTTGGGCCATCTCGATTCGTGCCTGGTGAATTCCCTCCGGCATAGTCTGGCAACTGCCGAAGAATATCGCGCCAACCAGAAGATTGCCTGCGAACAGAAAGTGAGTGGCCCGCTTCATTCCTTGGATCGACATCTTTTATCGCGTCTTTACGTAGTGCGCAAACCCTCTGCACCGCTCGCGGCTTAAAGAATTGCATCGTTGCATCCGCTGGCTAAACTCTGCGATCGCTCATGACCGACCACTAGTCACTGATCACCGGGAACGATGGTTCAAGTCTTTAATGCCCTGGGCGCACCTCTGCTCTCGTTTTTCCAATATTTGGGCGAGCTCGTTTTGCTCACAACTGACACGTTTCGTTCTATTTTCACGCACAAGCTCCGGTGGAAGTTGTTTCTTAATCAAATCGTCGAGGTTGGATTGCTTTCGCAGCTCGTTGTCGTAATCACCGGTGGATTCACTGGTGCGGTCTTTTCAGCACAAACATTTTTCCAATTTAACAAGCTGGGAATGGGCTCTGCCGTAGGTGCAGTAGTTTCAGTAGCGCTCTGCCGCGAGCTCGCTCCGGTCCTGACCGCTCTCATGGTGGCCGGACGCGTCGGCGCAGCGATGTCGGCCGAGATCGGCACGATGAAAGTAACCGAGCAAATCGATGCGTTGCGCGCGCTCGCGGTTTACCCGGTTGATTATTTGGTCGTGCCGCGCGCGCTCGCTATGATGGTGTCGATGCCGCTGCTAGTGGCGGAGTGCATCGCCGTCGGCATCGCCGCTGGCTATTTCGTGGCGATTTTCATGCTCGACATTAACGGCACCTACTACATGGCGAACATGGTGCGCTGGACGCGCAGCCGCGACATCATCATGGGTCTGTCAAAAGCGTTCTGTTTTGGAATACTCATCGTGTTCATCAGTTGCCACAAAGGATTGACCACACGCGAAGGCGCGGTGGGCGTCGGCCGGGCCACGACTGAAGCGGTGGTGAACGCCTCGCTCGCGGTTCTGGTCTGCAATTTTTTCCTCACCATGTCGTTCAACATCATTTACCCGGCGGGGTATCAGTGAGTGGAGTGATAGAGCGTTGGAATAATGAATTGAAAGTTGAGAGTTGTGAGTTGTGAGTTTATGCGTTGCGATGATCGAAGCGCCGCCATCTCTCGAGCCCTCCATTAAGCCTCGTTTGGTTGCGAGCAAGTCTTCGCCGATGATTGCGGTGCGGGCATTGGCGAAAAGAATCGGGCAACAGGAAATTTTGCGCGGCGTCGATCTGGAGGTCATCACGGGCGAGACCCTTGCGATTATTGGGCGCAGCGGCGGCGGCAAAAGCGTTTTGTTGAAACATATCGTCGGCTTGATGCAGCCGGACGCGGGAGAAATTTGGATCCAGGGCCAAAACATTATCGGAATGAGCGAACGCCAACTCGGGGAGATCCGCAAAAAGGTCGGCATTCTTTTTCAAGGCGGTGCGCTCTTTGATTCGATGACTGTGGAAGAAAATATCGCCTTCCCATTGCGCGAGGCCGGTGAGCGCGATCCGGAAGTTTTGCGTTCAAAAGTGGCCGAGATACTTGAAGTGATGGAAATGGAGGGACAGGAAGATAAGATGCCGGAGAGTTTGAGTGGTGGAATGAAGAAACGCGTTGGGCTCGCACGCTCCATCATTCGCCGGCCCTCCTGTGTATTGTACGATGAGCCCACGTCCGGCCTCGACCCCGTGGTAGCGGACAGCATCAATCGATTGATTCGCCGGCTGCAACAGCGCTTCGGGATGACCAGCGTCGTTGTCACGCACGATATGAAAAATGCGTTTGACGTGGCGGACCGAATCGCATACCTGCACGAGGGCCGGATTTATTTTAACGGAACGGCGAATCAGCTTCAGCAATCGACCGATCCGCTCATTCAGGATTTCCTCCTCGGTCGCTCGGAACAAGGAGCGGCGATTTCTTAAATTACCGAGAGAAAGATGGCGATTTTGAGATCGTTGCTTCTTGCCAAAATGCCGCCAAGATCGACAATAACCATTCAAGATGAACCGGCACGAGCGAGGTTTGGAATTTAAAGTCGGCGTTTTCGTTTTTGTGGGATTGGCGATGTTAGGCGCGCTGGTTGTGCAATTCGGCCGCCTTGGGGAAGGCTTCAAGACGTATTATCCGCTGACGGTCCGCTTCGCAGATGCGAGCGGACTGTTGAAAGGCACCGATGTCTTGCTCGCCGGGGCGAGAATTGGAAAAGTCGCAGGCGGTCCGCGGCTGGTTCGCGAAGGTGGTGGCGTGGTTGTACCGCTGAAAATTTATGATTACATTAAGATCCCTGAAGGAACCAAATTCACGGTGGGAAGTTCCGGTTTGCTTGGCGATCGGTTCGTAAATGTAACGATACCGCCCGGGCTGCCAAAAGCTTATCTGCCGCCGAATGCCTATGTCGATGGTGCACGCGAGACCGGCATTGACGATCTCACCCGCGAAGGCGGCGCGCTCGTGAACGATCTCCGCGGCACTGTGCAAAAGGTCGACACCACCGTGGCGCGGCTGAATCAAGACACGCTCTCTTCCGAGAACATGGAGAATCTGAAGGCAAGCATGGAACATTTGAATCAGGCCACTGGTTCGCTGGCAGAATCCTCAAAGAAATTGGACGGCGTGATCGAGAAGGCGGATTCTACAATGACGTCGGCGAAAAAGGCAGCTGACAACCTGCAAAAGGTGCTGCGCGCCGCGGCGCAGGGGAACGGTTTGGTAGCGGCACTGCTAAACGATCAGCAGTTGGCGAATGATCTGCACGCGCTGATTACCAATCTGCGCGCGCACGGCGTTTTGTTTTACCGCGACACCGCTGCACAGACGCAGCCGAAACCGCCGCAGCAAACCAAACCCGCGCGCCGAACTCAAAGCCGCTGAGATCGCGCAAAATCATCATCGAGTAACTGTCGATTCTCTCAGGTTCTCGCGAGCAAACGGCGCCGCACATCTTGGTAGCTTAGTCCTTCGATACGAATCAGCTTGTCGCGTGATTTCTGACCGCGTTTCAGCGCGATCTGGCGTTCGGAGATTTGCAATTCTGCCGCCAGGAAACTGCGCAGCGCGGCGTTCGCCTTTCCTTTCATCGCCGGCGCACGCAGCTTGATCTTGATCGCGCCGCCGTGATTGCCCACGACCTCGTTCGTTTTCGCATTGGGAACAATGTGAAATCGAAGACTAGCCATTGCGAGCAAGTGTAGCGGCGTCTTACGAGCGTTGCACTTATTCGTCGAAAGATTAAAAAGGCCTATTTGCTAACCATGATATGAAAGCCAGCGTCACAGAACTTCCTTTCAACAGCTTTCTCGGACTTCAGAAGGCTGCCGAACCATCGCAATTACTCCGGCTCCCACCCGGTGGCCAGTATCTCAATCACCTTGGGACGGTTCACGCGAGTGCGCAGCTTGCCCTCGCTGAGGCATCGAGCGGCGAGTTTCTGCTTCACCGCTTAGCTTCGGTCGAAGGCATCGTCGCCGTCGTCCGTCGCCTCGAAGCCAAATTCCGCAAGCCGGCCAGCGGCACAGTCACGTCCGTTGCGAACGCCCCCCAGGAGAAGCTTGATCAGTCACTGCGGACATTGCAAACAAGGGCCGCGCATTGATCCCCGTCAGCGTGGGAATTGCACGACGAGTCAGGCGCGCACACGCTGTCGGCAATCGTCGACTGGTTTATTCAACGCGTTCCGCGAAATGACCAAAGCGTCTGACTGCAATGTTGTCCTCTGAAAGTGCAACCCCGAAAGGTTTCGGGTCTCCCTACAGGCCAACAGCAGCGCGAACGCGCGTCATAACGTGATCAGCAACTTGGTTTGCGCGCTCCGCGCCGCGGGCGAGGACATTGTCGATATACGATTTGTCGGCGAGGATTTCTTCGCGGCATTTGCGCATTGGGGCGAAATATTCCCAAAGCTTCTCGAACAATTCCCTCTTGAAATCGCTGTAACCGGTGCCGCCTTTTTGAAATCGTTCGCGCATGTTGGCGATTTGGTCCTTTGAGGCAACCAGCGAGTAAAGTTGGAAAATTGTCGATCTTGAGGGGTCCTTGGGCGCTTCCACCCGCGTCGAGTCGGTCACGATGCTCATCACGCGTTTCCGCGTCTCTTTTTCGTCGCTGAAAATGTCGATGTTATTGCCGTAGCTTTTGCTCATCTTCTGGCCGTCAAGACCCGGAACCACTTCCGTTGCGGCTTCAATACGCGGTTCGGGCAATTTAAAAATTGGCCCAAAAGTCTCGTTCATTTTTGCAGCAAGATCGCGCGTGATTTCGATGTGCTGTTTCTGATCTTTGCCAACCGGCACGACATCGCTGTCGTAGATCAAAATATCGGCTGCCATCAGCACCGGGTAATTGAATAATCCGGCTGTCGCGCTCAAGCCGCGCGCAAGTTTGTCTTTGTAGGAATGCGCGCGTTCCAGCAAACCCATCGGCGCGACCGTTGATAAAATCCACGCCAGCTCGGTCACTTGCGGAACGTCCGATTGCCGAAAAAGTGTGGCACGTTGCGGATCGAGTCCGCACGCCAGGAAATCGAGCGCGACCCCGCGCGTGTTCTCACGCAGCGCTTTCGGATCGCGCACCGTAGTGAGCGCGTGGTAATCAGCGATGAAATAAAACGCTTCGCCCTCTACCTGGAGCGCTATGGCAGGCCGCATCATGCCGAAGTAATTGCCGATGTGCAGTACGCCGCTCGCTTGAATGCCTGAAAGAATGCGCATGTCGTTGAATGTTGAACACGTTTCGATGTTTCGGCAAACTGGCAACGATGGAAACATCGACGGAAACGAGCTCGTCGTGGGGGTGGAAGTTCGGCACACGAACTGAGCACCGCCGCGGTTAACCTGAGCAAATGATGGCGTCCGGTGGATCGACAATGGTCAATTGAAAAATTCCAGACTGACAAAGGGATTGTTTCTTGCTGGATATCGGCCGGACGACTGAGTAGATAAACGATCCATGCCTGCGCAAAAATCCCAGCCCGTTTCCGTGGTGACTGGTGGCGCCGGTTTTTTGGGATCGCATTTGACCGACCGTTTGCTGGCGGAAGGTCATCGCGTGATCGCCATCGATAATCTGATCACTGGCAACACGGCGAACTTTGGCCATCTGGCGGGGAATGAGAATTACCGGTTCATCAAGCACAATGTTTCCAATTTCATTTTTCTACCGGAGGAAAAAATTGATTACGTCTTTCATTTCGCGTCGCCGGCGAGCCCGATCGATTATTTGGAACTGCCGATTCCGACGCTAAAAGTCGGCGCGCTTGGCACGCATAACACGCTCGGTCTGGCAAAGGACAAAAAAGCGGCATTCATTCTCGCATCCACCTCGGAAGTGTACGGCGATCCGCTTGAGCATCCGCAAAAGGAAGATTACTGGGGCAATGTCAACCCGATCGGGCCGCGTGGCGTTTACGACGAGGCCAAGCGTTTCGCCGAGGCGATCACCATGGCCTATCATCGTTATCACCGCGTGGACACAAGAATCGTGCGCATCTTCAACACGTACGGACCGCGAATGCGTTTGCGCGACGGGCGCGTTGTACCGGCATTTATTGGGCAGGCATTACGCGGCGAGCCGCTCAGCGTCTTCGGCGACGGTTCGCAGACGCGCTCGTTCTGTTACGTCTCCGATTTGATCGACGGAATCTTTAGGCTCGCGATGAGCGACTTCCACGAGCCGGTTAACCTTGGCAATCCTCAGGAAATGACGATCAAAAAATTCGCCGACGAAATCATTCGCATAATGGGAACAAAATCGGTAATTGAATATAAACCGCTCCCAGTGGACGACCCGAAAGTGCGCCAGCCCGACATCGGGCGGGCAAAAAAAATTCTCGGCTGGGAACCACGAGTCAGTTTCGAAGAAGGAATCCAAAAGACGATCAAGTATTTCAAGGAATCGTTGAACCGTTGAAGTGTTAAAACAGTTACAAAGGTTAAATGGTTACAAATGCCGAGCGGCCGATGTACCGCTTGTAACGATGTAACGGTGTAACGAATCACCAATCACATGGGCTTGCTCGATTTGAACAAGATTTCATTGACGCTCCGGCTTTTTTGGCCGTGAATTGCCTCGTGGCGAAGCGTGTGCTCCTTATCGCTGTCAGCTTTGTCTGTCTTTACTTTTCTGTGGCGGCGCAAGAAACGCTCAATGCCCCTTCTGCCTTGGCTCTGTACCGACCAGACGTTTTCAGCACGGTGGATAGCTTCGCGCTGATTCATAACCTTCCAGTATTCGCGCTTTTGGACGGACAGCGACTGCCGGTTTCGACCGACCTGGGCCGGATGGGAACAGCGCCGCTTGATCTCTTTCCTGCCGCGTTCCTTGCGCCGGCGGCAGCAAAGAAGACAAACGCAGGTCGCGCCGGCGAGTCGGCAGATGCAAAAGATTCGCTTGTCGAAGTGATCAGCTCGCCGTTGCATCCGGTTTATTCCAGCGGGGAAGTGGGCGTTTTGTACGGGCGCTGGAGTGGCAAATCCAGTGGCGATCTATGGCAGACTTACATGATGGGCGAGGTTGGCAATGACAAATTCCACATCACAGTCGGCACGGCATACGAAGAGTCGAGCGGACGATTCCCGCGGTTCCGCACTTTCACTTCCTCAAGATGAATCCCCGGCGAAACTGGAGTCTCTCATCTGCCCGGTCTGTGGCGAAGAGGCGGTGCAGGAAAAGTGCAAAATAATCTGTCGCAGTGAGATTTGCCGAGGCCGCGTGATCATGAATTGCTCGGAATTTTGATGCGTCATATCAGGCGGACTGAGCCATAGCACGATCACGATAATCTATGAAAGTAAACTCGCTCGCCCTGATCGTTTTCACGCCGCTCATTACCTTTGCGCAAGGACCTGCCAGAGCACCAGCCGGTGGCGATTTCCAAATCACGAAAATCAGCAAGAACCTGATTTCGACGCCCCAGTTCGCCTACGCGGGCGCAAAGCAGTATCCAACGGATCGGCGCGATCGCTGGCTGGAAGTGGAGGTTGAATTTTCAGCTTTGCCCGACTTAACCGACGAGCTGATCTTCAAGTATTACATTCTTTTCAATGGAACGCTGCTCACTGGCGATGTGACCCATGTGAATATCCCTGCCGGCCGCGAGAACCGGTCGGTCATGTACGTGCCGCCGCGCGCCCTTGACCGTTTCGCAAATAATCGGCCAATCACGGAGAATTCATGTCAGAATGTAGCGGTGCAGATCGTGCAGCAGGGTGTGGTGAAAGCCGAAGCCAGCCTTGCCCGAGCGCAGCCACAATGGTTCGCGAACCTCCACGGGACCTCCGGATTTGTTCTTAACAAGGATCAGACACCATTTGCGCCTCTCTTCTGGGACCGCTACGAGCAGATCAAAACCGCGCGCTAAGCTGGAAATCCGAAATCCCAACCTCCAACAGAAATTCCAAATCTGGATAACCGCAACGGAAGGAGTAGCATTGAACAGCTCTGATCTTTGGAGCTTGGGATTTGTTCGGGACTTGGATGTTTGAATTTGGAGCTTTTAAGGGAATGCCCGCACCGGCCCGTCTGATCACTCTTAACATCGGAGCCCAGACCGTTGGTCTGGCGAAGTTTCGCGTCCAGACCCATGGAGGCTTGATGCTGCTGGATTATCGGTTCCGGGAAATTTTGGCTGATCCAGCAGGCGAGGGGACGCGGCCAGCGCAAATCACGACCGCGCTGCGCGAAATGCTGGATGAGGTGGGGATCAAACGCAGCAGTGTCAATTACGCGGTCGGTGCGCAGTCTGCTTTCCTGCGTTTTGTTAAGTTGCCTCGGGTGGAAGAAGAGAAAATCGAGCGGATTATCGGGTTTGAAGCGCAACAAAACGTACCGTTCCCAATCGATGAAGTGGTTTGGGATTACCAGGTCGTCGGAGGCGGTATGGACGAACAAATCCAGGTCGTAATTGTCGCGATCAAAGCCGACTATCTTGAAAACATCAATGCTGCTATTGAAGAATCCGGCTTGCGCGCCAACAAAATCGGCATTGCGACGACAGGGCTATACAATGCTTTCAGATATAATTATGCGGATACCACAGGTTGTTCGTTGCTTGTAGATATCGGCGCGCGAACAACAAATCTCGTTTTCATCGAGCCGGGAAAAGTCTTCATGCGCAGCGTTCCAATTGGCGGCAGCTCGATCACCGCCGCGGTCGCCAAAGAGTTCGGCGAGTCATTTGCCGCGGCGGAATTTCGCAAGAAACGCGACGCCTTTGTCAGCCTTGGCGGCCCATATGCTGAACCGACTGACCCCGAGATCGCGCGGGTCTCGAAAATAGCGCGCAGCACGATGACGCGATTGCACGCGGAGTTGATGCGCTCCATCAGTCGCTATCGCGCGCAGCAGCAGGGGGGCGTGCCGGAGCGCGTTTTTCTCGCTGGTGGAAGCAGCAGCATGCCTTACATGCGCGAATTTTTTCACGAGAAATTGCGGGTCCCGGTCGAATTCTTTAATCCGCTCCGCAACATTACGGCCGCGGAGTCAGCGCCTGTACGAGAGCTTACGCAATCGGCGCATCTGCTTGGCGAAGTAGTCGGCCTAGCGCTTCGCAGCGTGACCAGTTGCCCCATTGAGTTGAACCTCCTGCCCGAAAGCGTCGTTCGCCGGAAGGAAATGGAAAGACGCCAGCCTTTCTTTATCATGGCGGCAGCTTGTTTTCTTCTCGCTCTACTGGGCTGGTCAGCCTATTTCGCGCGAGCGGCTCAGGTGACCCGGCAGAGCACCCAACGACTGCAGCAAAAGATCGATCTCATGCGGCTGGCCGAAGGGCGTGTTGATAAGCTCAAGAAAGAAGCCACTTCACTGGATGCCATCGCAACACCGCTCATTAACGCAATTAATGATCGCAGTTTCTGGCCGCAAATCCTGCAAGAGCTGAACGCGCGCCTCCCGGAATCGGATATCTGGATCACGGAGCTTGCCGCTACGTCTGGGGAAAAGCTGCTCGGTACTGGCGAAAAACGCGCCGCTGAGACTGCCCCGATCACGCGGCCAGCCGGTTCATCCCCTTCGGTAACTGGAGCAAAAACATCCGGGACCGGTTTAACCGTTGACGGCATTTATGTACGCGGTCTCTACATGTATAACCCGAAACAGCAGGAACTAGTCGTCGATTACTTTCGTAACCTCGCGCAGTCGCCATTTTTTGTCGTCGATGAGAAAAAACCTGAGCGCGTAATTAGATCCAACGCAGTGCCAAGCGATCGGGAGTGGGCTTTCCCTTATGAGCTCCAACTCACCCTTCGCCGGCCGATGAAGTTCCAATGAATTGGTTTCGCCAGAATCGATTGCTTGGCGCGCTCCTGATCGCCTTCGGAATCTGCATGGTGATTACGATGATTCTTTTGTATTCGACAGGGAGCAAATTGGCGACCGCCAGGGGTGAGTTCGATAAGGCAACCGCGGAACGCGCCCGGCTGGAGACACTCGACCCATTCCCAAACGACGCCAACTATCACAAGCTGAAGGATTACATCGCAAACTACCATGTGATGCTGGACAAATTTAAAGAGGAATTAAAAAAGGAAATGATCCCCGAGACGCCACTCGCCCCCAATGAATTCCAATCGCGTTTGCGTCAGGCTACTGTCGCGACTCTCAATAGGGCGCGCGCCAACAACATCAAACTCCCGGAGAATTTTCGTCTCGGGTTTGACGAATTTGCGACTGCGCTGCCGCGAACAGCCGTCGCACCGCTCCTCGGACAGGAGTTGTCCCAAGTTCAGATGCTCATCAACATTCTGCTCGACGCACGAATCGATGGGGTGACTTCTTTCCACCGCATGCCGTTGACCGAAGAAAAAGAACCAAAAGCTGCTCCTACGGCCACTCCTGCTCCTGTGAGGGCAGGACGAAGAGGCGGCCCCACCCAGAAAGAAAAGCCTTCCGAACCGGGAGCGATTGCTGCAAAAGTACTCGAACGCAACATAGTCGATCTTACGTTTAGAGCAGGGCCTGACGCCGCGCGAAAAGTCTTAAACGAGATCTCGAATTCGAATGGGCAATTTTACATCATCCGCACTTTGTACATTCGAAATGAAAAAGACCAGGGACCGCCGCGGGAAAAGAGTGCAGAGCCAACTCCCACCCCGGCCACATCGCTGAGCCCCAACCAGCCAGTTACCGCTGGAGCATTGACCTTCATCGTTGGCAACGAACACGTCGAAGTCTCGGCCACAATCGAGATGCTGCGATTCAGCTTTTAACCACGAACGGAGACTGCCAAATTCAACCACGGATTACGCGGATAACACGCATTACAGAATGATTCATGAGGAGCTCAGTGTTGCGGTCCCAAGAACCCGACAAAGACGGTCAGCGCGATCTTCATGTTTGAATCTTCCTATCCGTGAAATCCGTGCAATCCGTGGTTCTGTTGTTTAACCATGGCTAAGGCGTTGGACTGGATTAAGGCGCACTACGACCGCGCCGTGCTTATTGCTGCGCTGCTATTCTTGTTTTTTTCGTCGATTGCCATTTGGTGGAACGTCATTCAATTCGGGAATCGTTTGACCGGCCATCGAGCGCCTCCGCCCAAAACCGCATCGCCACCAGCTAAGGCGGTCGAGCTCGATCGCGTCGCAAAAGAGCTCGAGAATCCTGCGCAATGGAAATCAAGCGCACGCTCGGGGCTTTTTGTTCCCGAGCGACACTTTATCGGCGCCGATGGTCTTCCGGCGACCTTGCACAATACGCAGGTGCATCCACCTGTGCCGAATGAGTGGTTCCAACAATATACTTTGCCAATCGAAAACGCTGATGCCCTCGATGAAGATCCTGATCACGACGGATTCACGAACCTGGACGAGTGGCAGGGCGGCACTGATCCGACCAAGGCGGACTCGCATCCGGACTATCTTACAAAACTACACTTGGTATCTGTATTTCAGGAACCGTTCCGCTTCATTTTTTCATCATGGGTCGGTGGGAGATTTGCGCTAAACACCATCGATCAGAGCGAGCCGACGCAATTCCTGAAAATGGGTGACATCATTCGCGGCACAAACTTTAAGATCATCAAGTTCACCGAAAAACACGATCGCAACCAATACGGCACGAAGACTGACGTTTCGGAGTTGCTTGTGGAGCATCAGGAGACCAAGGCGCAGATCACGCTGGTAAAGGAAAAGGTAGCCACGTCTCCTCAATCGGTTGCCACCATGGTCTATACTTGGGGCGGGCGGCATGAATTTGAAGTGAGAAAAGATCAAGAATTTTCCTTGAAACCGATCGAGCAAATCAAATATAAGCTCGTAGATGTGCAGCCAGACAAGGCCGTGATCGTCAATACTCAGAAGCCAAATGAGCCGATCGAGATCGGTTTTGCCCCTCCATAGGAAATTCCAGGTGGATCGAGGGTTCTCTGAAGACGACCCCTTGCTCATGGCCGAAGGTTCCAAGGTGGATCGGCCCGCCGCGGCGGGCCGATGCCTGGTTCGCAGTTTTTCTTCCAACGCGTTGAGGACAACGCGTTCACCTTAAAAAATTTAAGAATTTTCCTTGAACGCCGTAGAAGAAATCGGGTAAAAGCTCGTAGATGTGCAGCCAGACAAGGCCGTGATCGTCAATACTCAGAAGCCAAATGAGCCGATCGAGATCGGCTTTGTCCCTCCATAAACTTGCTTATGAAAAAAAATCCTTTTCGTGCTGTAGGGCGTTCGCCGCGGCGAATGCCAATTAGAAACCGGCGTTTCACAGAAACGCCCTACAACCCCGCGCTTGCTGCCATCCTCATGGCTGGGAGTCTATCGACCTTTTGCGTATCGAGCTTTGCGCAAAGCAGTGAGACGGTCGCTGAGCGCGAAGTTCAGCGCCGCCAGAGCGCCATACCACAAGGCGAAGCCGCGCTCGCGCGGGGCAAGGCCGCCATGCAGGCGAAAAATTACACCGTCGCCCACGAAGAATTCCGAACCGCGGTTTCCTATCTGCCGGACGCGGTAGTTTCAGGAAAAGCGCATGACCAGGCGGTCGAGGGTTTTTGCAAAAGCGGTGTAACTTTGGCGGAAGCGCGTATTGCACAGACGGATTACGCCGAGGCCGAAGCGATCCTGAGAGAAGTTTTGAGCGATCGTTATGATCCGAACTGTCGGCCGGCAGCAGAGCTTCTCGCTCACTTACATCAGCCGGGATATTTCAACAAAACGATCACGTCGGCGTTCATCGGTAAAGTCGAAGAAGTAAAGCAATTGCTCACTGAGGCCGACGGTTATTACCAATCCGGTCGATACGATCTTGCGTTTAAGCGATACGAACAGGTCCTTAACCTCGATCCGTACAACGTTGCGGCGCGCCGCGGCCAGGAGAAGATCACCAACGCAAAATACCATTATGGCGAGAATGCATATAACGAGACGCGAGCGCGGCAGCTTTGGAAGGTGGAAAAAGCCTGGGAAGAACCAGTCCACAAATATGGCATGGCAGCCGCTCCGGTAGGAGTAGGTTTCGCCAGAGATACCGGCGGTACAGCGCGAATTACCAATAAGCTGAACACCATCATTATTCCGCGAGTAGAATTTCGGGATGCCAGCATTCGTGAGGCAATCGATTTTCTCCGAGAACAGGCCGTAGAGAACGATCCTGAGAAAAAGGGTGTCGATATTGTCTTGCGTACGGTGCCTCTCGGCCAGATAGCTCCGCCGCCGGTCCCTGTCGGGCCGGCAGCATCACCAGCCGCCGCTGGTTCTCCGCCGGGTCCAATAGGTCCTCCTGCTGCGCCTACTGGTCCTGGTGCTCCGGGGACGGGGCCG
>Ga0209377_1000191_pt1 | contig 37739 bp, 27 predicted proteins | sample GraSoiAngelo_141_FD_185898 | JGI IMG/M metagenome (GOLD analysis project Ga0209377, IMG submission 185898) | Grasslands soil microbial communities from the Angelo Coastal Reserve, California, USA - 14_0929_12_40cm (SPAdes) (version 2) | ecosystem: Environmental > Terrestrial > Soil > Grasslands ...
CGTCTCGCTTTGGTCGTTGTGCTGCTCGTCGCCGCGCCCGCGGCAGCGCAGAGCCGTAGTGCGCAGCGCCTCGCCTCTGCTCAGGAGCTCATCGGCAGACAGCAGCTCGACAGCGCCGACATCGAGTTAGCGGGCGCGCTCGAAACCGCTCCGTACATCATGGACAGCTGCTGGGCGTATGTGTGGCGGGGCGTGCTGGAATACGAGCGCGGCCACTATCGCCTTGCGCGACTCAGCTTCCGGCGCGCGTTCGCGCTGTATCCCGAGCCCGGCATCCGCGGTCTCGACACGATCGCTCCGGGACTCGCGACGCTCTTCGACGGCGAATTCCGCGCAATTCGCACGTTCCAGAAATGGGACCTCGATCAACCGGCGCGGTGGGTAACGAGACCGCAGCTCGATTACCCGCGCGAGCTGCGCACGCGACGCTTGTCGGGATACGCGGTCGTCCGAATGATCGTGGATACGCTGGGACGCGTGAATGAGGAGAGCATCGAGATCGTGGACATCCCGGATTCCGCGTTCACGCGGCCGGTGAAGCAGATGATGTCGCACGTCGTCTTCAGCCCGGCACGGATTGGCGGCAAACCGGTGCGCAGTCTTGTCGCTTGCAAGTTCAACCTGACGCCGCCCTCGCCTCGGGACCCCGTGCGTCTCATCGAGCGCGCGCGCGTGCTGGTGCGGACGGGACTGCCCGACAGCGCGCTGACGTTGCTCGACGATGCCCTCGATCCGGTGAATGGCGCTACGCCCGCGGTGCGCGTGTATGCCGAGCTGGTGCGCGGCACGGCCTGGCGGGCGAAGCACGACACGGCGCGTGCCGCAGGCTCGGTTCAATTGGGGTTGGGCCACTATTACGAGCTGCAGGCGCAGGGCGTCGACTTCGCTCCCTTCCTCCGCAGCCTGGCGGACTCGCTGCGCCTGACCGCACGCCGGGACTGAAGACCGAGGAGTCTAGCCGGCCGCTTTGCTCTTCCCCATGTACGCACGGACCAGCGGAACCGGCCGGCGCCGCATCAGCGCCGCGCGCAGCACATCCCGCTCTGCCGCCGGGACCTCCAGGAGGAATCGTTCGCCTTTTTCTTCGCCTTCTCGCACGACGACCGGCACGCCGTCGCGATACAGCACGCGGTTGCTGGTGATCGCCGGAACGGTCTCACCGTGAGTGAGGATCCCGACCAGGTTCAACGGATCCGCACCGCTCACCGCAACCAGTTCTCCTGCTCCGTTTTCCCTGCGGGTCGTTCTGAGCAGGCCGATTGCCTCCGGGAGGGCATACTGCTCCCCTGAGAATCCACCCACGAACCTGCCGCCTCTGACCTCGCCGCGCGCTTCGAGCCGGCGATACACGCGAAGGATGTCGCGCCAGGGGGCCAGCAGGGTTTCGCGCTGCACCAACCGGCGGAACACGACGCCGTAGCGGCGCAGCAGCTGCCATGCGATTGCCTCGGCGACCTGCTCGTCGGGAATCGGCGGCCGCTCGTGCGTCCGCGACCAGCGGCCTGCCGTCTCGACGCCGAAGGGCGCTATGTGCCCGCGACGGCGGTACCCCCCGCCAATCGGCCGCCGCCGATCAGAAGGCACTAGCAACGCACGCAATCCCGCAAAGCTGTCGGATGAAACGAGGCCCCAGGCGACGAGCTCGCCGAGGCCTTTCTCGACTTCAGTGCGCAGCAAGCCAGTGGCGTTGACGAGATCGCCAAAGAATGAGGCGCCACGCTGCTCGAACGCTTTCAGGAGCGCTTTCCCAGTCGACGACAGCGGCAGCTCGGAAGGATCGACCACGGGCGTGCCGGCGCGCCAGATCTCGCCGCGATCGCGCCGGAACAGGGCGATGGGGGTGCTCCGTACGGGACCCGCCTTGCGGTTCCGCGTTCCCACTTCCGCATTCCGAATTGCTGTCAGACGTCCCCACGCGATCTCACCGGACAGGCACAGCCCGTCGAGCCAGAGCGGATCGTAGTCCATCAGCCGCGAGGGCAGCACCTCCGATTCCCACGCTCCGGCCGCCAGCTCGTAGCCGTCGAGCAGATCGACGACCGCGGACAGACCTTCGGGGCCCTCCCCGCGGGAGCCCGGCGCAAGCCGCTGCCACTTGAACAGGAACCGCAGGAAGTCGGACGCCGACACCGGCTCGATCTCCTTGCGGAGCCGGTCGAGCGTGTAGCGATGAATGCGCGCCAGCAACCGTCTCTCGGACCACTCGATGCCCTCAACCCCGGGCGTGAAGCGGCCGCGCAGCGCGAAGCCTTCGTGCTCCAGCGCCGCCAGCGCGAAGTCGACGTCGCCCCGCTCCAGACCGAGCGCGCCGGCGATATCGGCGGAGTTGGTAGGACCAATGACCTCGAGCCGCCCGCGTACCAGCTCGCGAATGGCATCCTCTTTGGTCCAGGTCTTGGCGGCCTCGCGCTCTGGGGGAATGACCGCCGGCACCCGTGTGGCCCCGGGGAATGCCGCGCTCACCATGGGCACACGCTCGGTCGCGATCCAGAGCCGGTCGTCCACCAGCGTGGCACGCCCGGCGCCGACGAGCTTCTCGAGCTCCGGCTTCCACTCCGGATTGCGCGCCGCGACTTCCGCGTCCGGGATGGCTCCCATCACCAACAGCGCGTCGTGCAGCTCGTCCGCGTTGTCCGGATCGGGCCAGGCCTGCCCTTTCACCAGATCGATCGCCGACTGATCGAGCTTGCCGAACTCGTCGGCCGTCTTCACATCGAGCCCGCGGCGCGTGATCACCGCCTGAGTCCGGCGCTCCTCGAGAGGGGCATCGTCGAGGAACGCATAGGGCCGGGCATTCAGTACTTCGTGGCACATGGGCGACGGCTCGCTCGTGTCGCGGGCAATCATCGTGAACTGTCCCGCTTCCATCCCTTCCAGGACGCGCTTCAAGCCCGGGAAGTCCATCGCCTCGAGCAGGCAGTCGGCGATGGTCTGATTCACGAGCGGATGGTCGGGGATTTCCCGGTCACCCACCAGGTTTTCGGGGCACGCGAGCTGGTCGGGGAAAACCGCGGCGACGAGGTCCTCGGCATCCATGCGCTGGAGCGGCGTCGGGACTTTACGGCCGCCTCGGAAGCGCAGCACGGCGAGAGCCCGGGTCGCGTTCCAGCGCCAGCGGGTCCCGAACACCGGTGCATCGAGCATCGCCTGCACCAGCAGGTGTTCGGCGGTCGCGGGTCTTAGGTACTGGAAGACATCCTCGAGCGGGAAGCTGTGTTGCGGGCCGAGCGAGAGCACGATGGCGTCCTCGGTCGCCGCGGCCTGCAGCTCGAAGTTGAAGCTGCGGCAGAATCGTTTGCGCAGCGCGAGACCCCACGCGCGATTGATGCGGCTACCGAACGGCGCGTGCAGCACGAGCTGCATCCCACCCGCTTCGTCAAAGAAGCGCTCGAGCACCAGGCATTTCTGAGTAGGGATGGTGCCAAGGATCTGGCGCGTCGCCGCGAGGTACTCCACGATCTGGCGCGCGCCGGCCTCGTTGATCCACAGCGTCTCGACCAGCCACTTGATCGCGCCCTCGGGATCGTCCAGGCGATCCGCCACATCCTGGCGCAGCCGTGACACTTCTTCGGAGAGCTCATTGGTCCGTCCGGGCGCCTCGCCCAGCCAGAACGGCAACGTCGGCGGCTGTCCCTTCGCATCGGCGACACGCACCTGGCCCGACTCGACCCTGACGATCTGATAGGACGTATTGCCCAGCTGGAAGATGTCGCCGGGCGTGCTCTCGATCGCGAAGTCTTCGTTCAACGTGCCGACAAACGTCTCGGTCGGCTCGAGAATGACCCGGTAGTCGCCCAGATCGGGAATCGCTCCACCCGAGGTAATGGAGGCGATTCGTGCTCCGCGACGGCCCTTGACCCGCTTGTTGATCCCGTCGTAATGGACGTGCGCGCTGCGTCGGCCGCGCCTCGTCGTGAAGCCCTCGGCCAGCATCTGGATCACATCGTCGAATTCCTTGCGCGTGAGATTGCGGTACGGATACGCGGAGCGCATACGCTCGTACAGCGCGTTCTCGTCCCACTCTTCGCCAGCGGTCGCCGCGACGATCTGCTGAGCCAGGATGTCGAGCGGTTTCTCAGGAATGATCAACCGGTCGAGTCGCCCTTCGCGCGTCGCCCGGAACATCGCGGCACATTCGATCAGCTCGTCACGCGACAGCGGGAACAGGCGGCCTTTGGGAATTGCGCCGAGCCGGTGCCCTGCTCTGCCGACGCGCTGCAGCAACGTGGCGATCGACCGCGTCGAGCCGACCTGGATGACGAGATCCACGCTGCCGATGTCGATTCCCAGCTCGAGCGACGCGGTGGCCACGAGGGCCTTTAACTCGCCCTTCTTGAGACGCTCTTCTGCCTCGAAGCGCTTTTCGCGCGACAGGCTGCCGTGATGACTGGTGACGTATTCCGCGCCAATCCGTTCCGAGAGCTGCATCGCGAGCCGCTCGGTGAGGCGTCGGGTGTTGACGAACACGAGTGTCGTGCGGTGCTGCGTGATCAGCTCGGCGATGCGGGTGTTCACCTCGTCCCACACCTCGGCCGCCATCACCGCTTCGAGCGGCGACGACGGAATCTCGAGCGCGAGGTCCATAGTGCGGATGTGCCCGGCGTCGACGATCGTGGGGAGCGGCTGATCGGTGCCGACGAGGAACTGAGCGATTTCCTCTATGGGCCGCTGCGTGGCGGACAGCCCGATCCGCTGGGAACGCTTGCCGGTCAGCGCATCGAGGCGGGCGAGCGACAGGGTCAGGTGGCTGCCCCGCTTGTCCCGCGCGACCGCGTGAATCTCGTCGACGATCACGGTCCGCACCGACCGCAGCATCTCGCGGGCGCGCTCGGATGTGAGAATCAGGTAGAGCGATTCGGGCGTGGTGACCAGGATGTGGGGTGGGCGCTTGAGCATCGCCTGCCGCTCGGACTGCGGCGTGTCGCCCGTACGGAGGAGAGTCCGTACCTCAACATCGGGAAGCCCCTCCGCTCGCATCCGGTCACGGATCGCGGCCAGTGGCTCAGACAGGTTCTTCTGAACGTCATTTGAAAGCGCTTTGAGAGGCGAGACGTACAGGACCTGGATTTCGTCCTTGAGCGTCCCTTCGAGCCCCTGGCGCACCAGCCCATCGATAGCAGAGAGAAATGCCGCGAATGTCTTACCGGAGCCCGTCGGGGCAGCGATCAGGACGTCGCCGCCGTTCTGGATGACGGGCCACGCCCTCTGCTGCGGCTCGGTGGCCTCGGAAAAGCGACCACCAAACCAGCGCTGGACGACAGGATGGAAACCGGCGAGGGACATATTGACGCAACCTATGGCGAAGATTTACCGAAAGCGAGTCCGCACTACACCGTTGCAAACATGTTCAAACAGTGTCAAAGTATACAAAACAGCAGACCAAGGGGCTCCCACAATGGCCGAGCATGCCCAGCCGATCGCCACCTACCGGGAGTTTCTCACGGCGCTCCTGAGCGATCGCGAGCGCTTCTTCGAGGAGGTCGTCGACACCGTCGCCCTCCCCGCCAAGCTGCGATACGCCGTCGTCACCATCATCGGGCTCTCTGCCTTCTTCGGCCTCGTCGCGGGCGCCTACTCCGGGCCGGCGCAAGCACTGTCCTCGGCAATCAAACTGCCGTTCCTGTTCTTCGCAACATTCCTCATTTGCTTCCCGGCATTCTTCGTCGTGCAGGTGCTCGTCGGCTCTCGCTTGCGTCTGCTACAGGTCACTGTACTGATGTTCGGCTCACTTGCGCTCACTTCCGTGCTCCTCGCCGCGCTCGTGCCGATCACGCTCTTCTTCCTGGTCACCGGGTCGAACTACTACTTCCAGCACCTGTTGAACATTGCGATCGCGGGCGTCGCCGGTCTATTCGGGCTCTACGCACTTCATGAAGGCTTGAGCCTGGTCTGCGAGAAGCGTGGCGTCTACCCGAGAAAAGCGCTCACTATCATGCGGGTCTGGGCTGTGTTGTTCGCATTCGTCGGTATTCAGCTGGCGTGGAACCTTCGCCCCTTCCTCGGCGACCGCAGCGAGCCATTCCGCATCATCGGCAACTACCAGGGCAACTTCTATACGGCGATCCTCTATGCCACGAAGCAGCTGCTCGCGGGCGACCAGCGCCCGGCCGCCCCTGGGACGCCGGCCGCGCCGCCGCAGCAATATCGGCGACTCCCCTTCGACACGGCGGCCGACACCGCCCGCTCCCGTCGCCCATGACGCGCGATGGGCGCCCCCGCGACAACGAGATCCTCACCATTGAGGATGTGGCGTCGTACCTGCGGCTCACTCCCCAGACGATCTATCGCTGGGCGCAGGAGAAACGGATCCCTGCCGTTAAGCTCGGCAAGGAGTGGCGTTTTCGCAGGAGCATCATCGACGCGTGGCTGGATGAGCAGATTCTCGGGGACGACTCCGGGTTCGGCCATCTCAAAAAGCAGAGCCTCTAGCTCCTTGACCTCCATGATGCGTCCGTCGTTTGCGTTGCCCCTGCTGATTGCCGCATTGACTCCCGGCGCCGCATTGCGGTCTCAGCATCCCGACAACTCTGTCCGAGTGGCTCTCGGATTTGGAGTCGATACGCTTGGCACGAGTCGCGAGATCTTCGCGCTGTGGCGCAACTACCTCTCAAGTGGCCCCGGATGTTCGCAACAGAGTTCCTTGTGGGCGCCGAGTGAGCTGGCGCAGTGGTCTGTGGTTGATCTCTTGTGCAGCTATGTGTATCAGGGGTTCTCGAGATTCACGGTCGTTCACCTTGCTCCCGCGGTTGGTCTAGACAGCACCTACATGATTCGCACGCTTGTCGCCACCGTGTCGGACTCTGCGAGGGACGTTTACCCGCTCGCACTCTTTCGCGTCTACGCAACGCGGGAGCAGGGGCGCTGGGTGCTTGCCAACGCCCTCCCTCGTCTCACCAGGGACTGGAACCACGAAGGGATCGGGCGTGTCCAATTCGTGTTTCCCGCAACTCGCCGCTTCGCGCGTGATCGTGCTGCGGCAACGTCCGCCTTTGTCGACTCGCTTGCTGCAGCCTTCCAGGTATCGCCACCGGCTAGCATCGGATACTACTTCACTAATGATCTCATCCAGACCCTGAGCGCAGCCGGGCTCGAGTTCTTCCCTCTCGGGGCGGACACGGTCGGAGGTAGAGCCGATACTATCAACCGTCTGGTCTTCGTCGGATCGTCCAGTCGCGGCGAGGAATATCGGCACGAACTCGCGCACGTTGTGCTTGGGCCCTTCCTCGCTCCGTTCAGGCCAGCGGGCCTGGTTCAGGAAGGATTGATGACGTGGACTGGTGGCTCAGCAGGGCTGACCTTCAACCAGCTCATGCCGGCGCTCAATGGATATCTCAGTACCCACGCTGATTTGACGCTCGCGAGCATACTCACAGACCCGCCATCACGAACGGGCACGCTCGACGTTGGGTATGATGGTCTCGCGGTCCTCTGCAAGATGGCGTACGACGCTGGCGGGCTTCCAGCCATCCGCGAGCTAGCGGGGGCCGGCCGTGAACCGCGCGCGGTCCTCGGCGCCGCCGCGCGCATTCTCAAGGTTTCGGAGAGTCAACTCGATACGCTATGGCGCCGGCGCGTCGCTGATTTGGCGCGCTAGCCATCACCGCCTGGTTAAAAAACCGTCTTGTCCGTCCTTCGCTCCAGCTTTTCGAAGAACTTTTCGATGACGGGCCACTGCGCGCCGACGTCCTCGTAACCCGCTTCGACGAGGAGCGAAGTGTGCTCGGGGTGAAACAGCAGGAACCCGAGCATTGCCGCGGCCCCCGCCCTGTGCCCGCCAATCGCTCGAACCAGGTGCCGCACACTCGCCGGCAGCAGGTGTGTCTTGCCCACCGCGAGCGCGGCCAGGTCGCGTGTGGGGTGCAACATCAGCAGCTCGACCGCTCGCAAGCCCGTGGGAGCCGGCTGCCCTTCCGGGAACGCGGCCAGAATATTGTTGATGCGATCCAGCCGCTCGGCATCGGCTTCCATCGCGTCGAGGAAAATCGCGTCGAACAGCAGACCCACGGCTTCAGCGGCGGTGGGGGAAACCATCTCCTGCGTTGGCACATGCGCGGCTCGCGGGGTCCGCAGCCCGATCGCCAGGACGGCGCGAGCGCCGAGATGGAGCGCAGGCGCGAGCGGCGCCATCTGACGCACGCTCCCGTCGCCGTAGAACTCGTCTCCGATCCGAATCGCGGGAAACACCAGCGGCAGAGCCGCTGAAGCCATCACGTGGTCGAACGAGATTTCCGTCCGCACCGCTAGGCGCTGCACGCGCTCCCACATCGGGATCTCCGGCGCCGCTTGCACGAACGACACCGAGCGGCCGCTCGTGTACGACGTCGCGTTGATCGCGACAGCCCGCAGTCGTTGGTTGGCGATGTTCGCGGTGATACCGCGCAAGTTGGCGCCGCGCGACAAGAACTCCCGGAGCGGCGTGGTGTCCGCCAACCCGCGCACGCCTCCCGCCCCACCTCCACCCCCCAAACCGGTGACGCTCGCCAGTCCCTTACGCGCCAGGGAGGCGATCAGACCAAAAAGCCGTAGTCGGAAGACGCCCTCACTCGTGAGCCCCGCCCACGCGTCGCGCAAACCGGCCACGGCCTCGCCGAGAGCGCCGAGATGGGCCGCCAGGTAAACCGTGTTGATCGCGCCCACTGACGTTCCGGCGATGATCGGGAAGGCGAGGCCCGGCAGGCGCTCCGCGAGTCCCGCGAGGACTCCCACCTGATACGCCCCCCGCGCGCCACCACCGCCCAGCACGAGCGCGAGATGTGACGAGTAGCGCCACACTCCCGACGGGCGCTCGTCCGGCCTCGTGAGGTCGATCGGCCGCGCCGAGGGGATATGGTGGACGGGACTCACTGCAAGTTACTGCAGGCTCAAGCCGCGCAGCGCCGCGATACGCTCGATCGTTTCACCGATCTTGTTGTTGGGCGTCGAGGCTCCGGCCGTGATGCCGATCGTCAGCCGGCCGCCGGGCAGCCACCGCTCACGGCGCTCTTCTGTGGCATGGATACCGACCGGGCGGTGCCGGATGCTCCCGTTCTCGAGATCGATGCACGCGGCGTCTTCGATGTGGTATGTCGCAACCTTCTCGTTGCAAATGGCGGCGAGGTGCGTGGTGTTGCTCGAGTTGTACCCGCCGATCACTACCATCAGGTCGAGCGGCTCGGCGATGAGCTTGAGTACCGCGTCTTGCCGCTCTTGCGTCGCCGAGCAGATCGTGTCGAAGGTGCGGAAGTGCTCGTTGACGGAGGCGTCGCCCCAGCGGCGGCTCATGCTCTTGCGCACTTCGGCCGCAATTGCGAGTGACTCGCCCGACAGCATCGTCGTCTGGTTGGCCACGCCTACATGTAACAAATCGCGGTCGGGATCGAATCCCGGTGACATCTTGCCCTTGAAGTGCGTCAGGAACTGCGCCCGGTCTCCCGCTCCCTCGATGTAGTCGCACACCGTACGTGCTTCGGTCATGTCGCGCACGACGAGGTACTTCCCGCCCGAATACTTGTTCACCTGGCTGGACGTTGCCTTGGTTTCTTCGTGGTAGTTCTTGCCGTGAATCAGGGCGGTAAAGCCATCGCGCGCGTAAGACTCCACGCGCTTCCAGACGTTGAGCACCGAGCCGCACGTCGTATCGACCAGCACGCAACCGATCGCGCGCAGCCGCTCGAAATCGCGGACCGTAACGCCGAACGCGGGAAGAATCACCACGTCGTCGGCGGTCACGGCGCTGAAGTCGAACTCGCCGTCGTGAAGCTCGGGCCGATGAAGGAAGTCCACGCCCATAGCCTGGAGCTTCTGATTGACGTGCGGATTGTGAATGATTTCGCCGACGAGGAACGTGCGCTTGCCGGGGAACTTGGTGCGCGTTTCGTAGGCGTATTCGACGGCTCGGTCGACGCCGTAGCAAAACCCGAATTCGCCAGCCAGACGGAACGTGAGGTCTCCCACCCCCAACGTGTAGCCCGACGCGCGGATCGCGTCGACGACTCGGCTGTGATAGTCGGCTGCGAGAGCACCCTCGATGGCGCCCTTGAGTCCAAATCCTTTGCGAAAGTAAGTCTGTTCCACGCGGTCAATCTAACTGCACACCGCGGCCTCCGCGGACCGCGTCCAGCACGCGCTGGACCTGCCAGCCATCGCGGAACGTCGCGGGTTCTCCCTGGGGATGATCGCCCTGGATCACGCGGACCATGTCGCGCAACAGCCGGACGAACGACCGCGCCCACATGTTGTTCGGCCGCATCTTGTCGGAAAGATCGTCGGGAGCCGATATGTCCTCCAGCGGCCCGCCCGCTTTCCCGATCTCGAGCTTCGTCTCACCGGTGAGGAGCAGCGTTGCCTCGCTGCCGGTCACCTGCCCCAGATGACCGCCGCCGTGATGCGCCACGGTGCTCAACGTGATGGTTGCGATCGCGCCGCTCGTGGTACGGAGGACGCAGCTGGCGAAGTCGTCGGCAGTGACCGGTCGCGCTGCGCCCGCCTCGTCCGTTCGCTGCTTGACGAACGTCTCCGTCAAGCCGGCCACATACGTGATCTCACCGCCGCTCCAGAACCGGCACAAGTCGATGAGATGCGATCCCACGGCACCGAGAATGCCTCCGCCGCGCGCCGCGTCGAACCACCAGTTCCACGGAGCGTCGAACGTTTGCGGCCGACCATCGCCGCGCAGATACGGCTTCAACGACAATTCGACGTGGCGCAGCTCGCCGATCGCGTCGGAGCGGATCAATTCGCGGGCGCGGCGCCGGTTCGGTTCATAGCGCAATTCGTGGTCAAGCCACGCGACGCTGTCGGGATGCTCTAAGGATGCTGCCACCATCTGGAACGCCTCGTACCCATCGATCGCCATCGGCTTTTCGCACAGCACATGCTTCCCCGCGTGGAGCGCGGCGATGGCGTAACGAGCGTGGGTGTCCGGCGTCGAAGAGACCACGACGAGATCCACGTCCTCCGACCGCGCCAGCTCGACGCCGTCGTCGTAGACTCGCGCTATTCCGAACTCACGAGCGACCGCTTCGGCATTGGCGCGGTGCCCGCTGGCGATCGCGGTTGCCTTGGCACCCGGGACGAACGCGAGGGCAGGCAGCTGCACGCGACGCGCGAAGCCGGAGCCGATGAATCCAACGCGAACGGTTGCCGGCTGAGTCACGGTTGGTACCGGCACGGGACCGTGTCCGAGGGAGCGCTGAGGGGCACGTCACGGAAATCAATCCATGCGGGCGTACGAATCGCGTTCTCGACTCCCGATCCGTCGATGTGCGCGGTGATCGCGCCGTTATCGTGTTGCACCTGCACGGACCCGCTGTCGATCGCAAAGCCGCGCGCCACGTCACGCAACAGGTAGCGGACCGCCACCGCCGCGCCGGGGACGGTGACGCTGTCGCCGGGTGCCGTGATCGGATAGGAACCCGCCACCAGGCTGTCGCCAAAACGCAGATGCATGAGCACGCCATTCCCCTGCGGGCTGGCCGCTTCGAGCAGCACCGAGCGACGGTCGGAGCAGCGGTGCGTCGTCGCAGGCAATGCAAATCGGACCGTGTCCCGCGGCGGAAACGCTACCGTGGCCTGGAGACGCAGCGGCTCGCCATCGCGTGGTCCGCAACACGTGAGCAGCAGCAGAGCAGGGGCAGGGCAGTGTCTCAGCGCGCTGATGGCGCGACTCCCAGCGCGCTGCGCGCGGACTCGGGACTCAACGTATGAGGTGCCAGCGCCTGGATGAGTCCGGCCGGCAGGGGACGCGGCTTCAGCTTTTTCCGATCGACACAGACCAGCACCATCCATCCCGCGGCGCCGAGGGCCGGCGCGTCAGGACGCAGCACGTCGAAATGGAGGGTCAACGACTTCGTTCCGACCTTCCCGACGTACGCGGCGATGCGAAGCCGGTCGTCTAATCGCGCGGGCCAGTAGAATTCGCTGTGCACGGCTTTGCGGGGCAGAAAAATGTCGTACTCGTCGAACATACGATTGTACGCGAGGCCACAGTGCCGAAACATCTCCGTCTCGGCGATCTCGAACAGGCGCACATACGAGCCGTAAAAAATGATTCCCGCGAAGTCCACATCGGACCAGCGGACGTACTCTTCAATGACGAATGGTACCGGCGGTGAGGCCATCCGCCGGTGAAGCTAGACCTCTACGGATTGACGCGAAAGCCGTCCATCCCGTAGGACTTGAGCCGTCTCCACAGTGTCGTGCGACTGATGCCAAGCCGGCGAGCGGTTTCGGCGAGCTTGCCGCTCGTATCCTGTAAGGTGTCGGTGATTGCCTGGCGTTCGCGCTCGGCGAGAGTGAGAGGTCCGGAAGCGGGAAGAATGGCGGCTTCACCAAGCGTCTGCGTGCCATTCTTGAGTGAGGAGAACCGCGCGCCGAGCGTCTGCAGCCGGTTGCGGACATCTCCGTTTTGTCCGTCGATGATGCGCCGTGCCGGCGCATTCGCGTAGAGCACGCGGCCCTGCGGATCGAAGACCACAATACCCTCGCCGACCGAATCGATGACGGCGCGCACGAGTGGTGAAAAGGTGGCGGGCGGGGCGCCCGTAGGACTGACCAGTTTGTCGATCATTGGTTGGTTACCCTCATACATGCTTACACGGGCAATGTTTCATACAGTGTCACGAACGGCGGTTAGCGTCGTGTCAAGATGAGACTCGGTCATAGGGGAAAAGGTTGCTGGCGTGTTTCGGCTTGCGCCTTCCACGAGGGGTCCCATTATTGACCTGCACCACACGACATGCCTAAAGACTCCAGTTCCACACGTTCGGGCATCCTCGCCGCGGCGGTAGAGACCCTGCAACGCGGGGGGGTCGAAGCCTTCACCCTGGAAGCGGTGGCACAGCGAGCGGGCGTGGTGAAGGGCCTGATCCTCTATCACTACGCATCACGAAGCCGGTTGCTGCAGGCCGCCGCATCTCAGATCGCCGAGAGTCGGACTGCCGCAATCACGCGTGTGTTAAGCAGTGCGAGCGGGACAGCCGCCCTCGATGCCTGTTGGGAGGAGCTGCGGCGCCAGGCAGAGGACGGGACGGCGCGTGCCTGGCTGAGTCTGTGCGCCGCCGGGCTTATTGACCGATCGGCCAATAACGGGGGATTCGAGGCGGCTGCCCGGGACGCGCTCATCGACGGGTGCGCCGCAGCGCTCGCCTCCGGAGTGCCCCTCGCGGATGTGCGCGACGCCTACGACGCCCTCTGGCTCGCGCTGCTCGAAGTGACCGAAAAGCAGCTCTAGCGCCGCCTCGGGCGGCGGCCACCGCGCATCACCCGCGCCCGCTGACTGGATCCAAGAGTTCGCAAACCCTTCCTCAGCTCGTCGAGTGAGTTCGCCCTCACCGCGTCGTGCTTTCCTCGCGTCACCGTGAACCGCACCGGCCGGTCGAAGGGCGGCAAATCCCGAGGGTGCAGCCGTCTCGCTTGGCCTTCTTTGAGGCGCAACCGGATCACTCCGCCGACGCCCTGCTCCACGTCGTAGTCCATCGGGACGCGATCGCCATACAGGAACACCGAGGAGGGCAGGGCATCGAGGCGGTGGCGCTCGCTCTCGGGGATCGCCGCATCCGGATCAAGCGTGATCCTGGCGGCGATGAATGCGTCCCACGAGTTCACGTGGGTGAGCTGAGCAGCGAGTTGCTCAGCCAGCCTGTCGCCGTGGGCCTGATCGAGCGAGCCGCCCGAGCGACGCCAGTAGTGCCCGAAGCGCTCCAGCGCGCGGCGCACTTTTCCCTGATCGGGGTGCGGGGTCTCGCCTGCGAGTAGCGCCTGAACGAGCGCTCGCCTCGCGGAGTCGGCAAGGTCGGGAGGGAACGGGCTCGGCTGCGGCTCGACGTCCCGGTCGAGCGTGAAGCCGAAGTACTCCACGGTGCGAACGACCATCAACCCCTCGCGGCGGCGGTGCCGCTCGAACACGACCTCCGGCCGCCCGCGACGAGCGTTGCGGCGAATCGCCCGCTCCGGAATCTGCGTTCCCTCGATGCTGGCTCGCGGCACACCGAACCGATCGGCGAAGTAGCGCAACGTCCCCGCAATGGCGCCCCAGCTGCCGCACACCGAGCTGCGACTCACCCGTGCCTCCCGACCGTCCGCTGTCTGCTCATCGATCACGAGATCGAACGGCATGATTTTGGCCAAAAGGTCAGCAAAAGGCTCGAGCGTCTTGCTATTGCCATAGGTGAGTTTCACCGGCAACGGCAGCTCGAGCTGGCGATACACCGAAGCCGTGCCGAGCGCGATGTCTTCGATTGCCTTGACGAGAACCCCGCGCTCCTCGGCCCAACGCTCGATGTCCTCCTCCCGGAACAGGTGACGCGGCAAACCGTACACCTCGCCCAGGTAGCCATGCTTGTTCACGGCCTCGGCGTAGACGTTATAAGCGGTGATGTGATCGGACCCCGCCACGATCAGTCCGCTGAGGTGCCGTTCCTCCCGGGTCATGCGATGCAGTGAGTCGATATTCGCGGCGACGGCGACGAGCGGGACGAGCGCTGGGTCGGCGTGGTAGAGCAACTCACCCCAGGGACGCTCCACCGGCATTGCCTCGACCTCACGACCGTAACTCGTTAGCCTGCCGTGCTCTATGAGACCTCGTTCGGTGAGTAACTCGACGATGTCGCGGTAGGCTCGACGGTCCAGCGGCACGGGCAAGTCCAATGCGGTTGCGTCGACACCGATTGCCGCGCACGTGATCGCCACGCGCTCCGCGTCCCCCGCCAACTGAAATTCAGGCGCCGTAGGACGCAGATCCTCGAACGCGAGGTCACGATCGCTCAGGATGTAGACCTCGCCGTGCTCCACCCGGCCGTGAACCCGGCCAGCCATCTGCAGGATCTCGTTGGCGCCGAGGTAGGACCGGGTGAGCACGTTTTTGCCGCGCTCGACCACGTTCGTGTAGCGCGCGTCGTAGATAACGACCGTATCGAGACCACGAATGTTGAGCGCCGACTGACCGGCGGCGGTCATCGCGAGCAGAAATGGCCGTTTGACCAAACCGTCAAGAAACGGCCGGATGACGCGAACGGGCTCACCGCCGTGATAGAAGGCCGTGGCGAGGTTGGGCCAACGATCCCCCACCTCACTCGCGATCTGCTCGACTTCAGCCCGCGTCGGTACGAATACCGCCACGCCGCGGCGCTCGCGCATGACTCTTTTTATGAAACGATCGTTCAAAAACTCGAGCGGCTGCTCCGCGAGGACGTTGACCTGGGCTGCCCGCGCCGGATCGAACGCCCGCGTCTCGAGCACCTCGGCGGAGCTGAGATAGTCGGCATAAAACGTCGGATCGACGGTCGCCGAGAGCCAGATAAAGCGGCACCGCGTGCGTTTGCCGAGTGCGAGACAAAGCTCCATTTCCGCCGACGTCTGGTGGATTTCGTCGACGACCAGCGTGTCATGCGCGGTGATGAGACCGTCCTGGAACCAGCGGCGCGCGATCCCGGTGGTCACGATAACGACGTTCCACGTGGGCGTTTCCGGCGTCGCCTCGCGCTCGCGATTCACGACGCCCACCTTGAGTGGCACCGTGAGAATCGTTTCCGCCATGCTGCGAATCGCCAGCGTCTTTCCGGTGCCGGTGCCCGCCACGATGCCAAACCCCTGCCCTGAGCCGGCCAGCCGCCGAATGTCAGAGCCATGCTCTCGCTCGAGCAGCGTCTCGAGCTTGAGCCCGAGGGCTAGCTCGATCGTCTCGCAGGCCGCTCGCGTCGGCGCGATGACAATGACTCGTCCCGTGGGAGGCTCAGCAGCGAGGAAAGCCTGAGGATCTGGTGGGAGGAAATGGTCGCGGGAGATTCGCACACTGCAAGATAACCAGGCTCTAGGGGTCGCTCCGCGGAGGCGGCGTCATGACGGAGACGGCTGGCGGCGTCCCAGCGGCTTGGGTAGGAAAGACGCCGCCGGCCCGTTGCGATGCGGGGTGCACCCCGCCAGGACCAGGACGAGTCCCGTCGCAACGATCCGGCGATGTGGTCTCACTCATCCGTCCTACCAATGACGATGATAGCGTCGGGCATAGTACCGATGCGGCCGTACCACGACCACACGGGGCTCCCTGACGATGATCAGAGGCGCAGGGTGGTAGAAGCGATGGTAACGGTAGTAGTGGGGACGGTAGTACGGGCGACCGATTACAACCTGACCAAAGAAGTGGGGATCCCCGAAACTCAATGAGACTCCCACGCGGGCTTGGGCCTGAGCGACACCGGTCGCGAGTCCGAATAGCAATCCGACGATAATCAGTAAGCGTTTCATGGTTGGCTCCGTGATAGACGCCGCGACGGTCTAGGAAGACGCATGCCACGCCCCCCGGCTTCACAAGCTATTGTTCGATAAGGAGATACGGATCTGGTGCGACGAGGGGGTGTCCGCCGGCAGGTACAGCTGTCCGTTCAGTCTCCGAAGCTGATTCCGAGGTCTCGGGCGGTCGTGATCGTGTCGGAGTCGAGCGGCACCCGTCGCGGCGTGGCGATCGCCTCGGCGATGGGAACAGCAACGATGCGCGGTGGTTCGAGCGCAACCATCATCCCGAACTTCCCGTCTGCCACCAGCCGGACGGCCGCGGCCCCGAAGCGCAGCGCCAGCACTCGATCGAATGTCGTGGGACCGCCGCCTCGTTGGAGGTGACCGAGCACCAGCGAGCGCGTCTCCTTGCCCGTCATCTGCTCGATCGAGTGCGCCACCTTGTCGGCTATCCCGCCGAGGCGCTCGTGCGCGGGGTCGATGAGCGAAACCGAGCCGCCTTTGGGAACGGCGCCCTCGGCCACGACCACGATGCTGAAGTGCCGGCCCTCCGCCTCGCGGCGGCGGATCTTGTCGCAGACCTTGTTGATGTCGAAGGGAATCTCGGGAATCAGAATCACATCGGCCGATCCGGCGAGACCGGCGCTGAGCGCGATGAATCCGGCGTTCCGGCCCATCACTTCGACGACCATGACTCGTTCGTGGCTTTCGGCGGTCGAGTGCAGCTTGTCGATCGCGTCCGTGGCGGTCGCAACCGCGGTATCGAATCCGAACGTCGCGACCGTGCCGCCGACGTCGTTGTCGATCGTTTTCGGGACGCCGACGACGGGAAGGCCCTTCTTCCAGAGATCGAACGCGATGCCCAGCGTGCCCTCGCCACCAATCGCGATCAGCGCGTCGAGCCGATTCGCACGAAATGAGTCGAACAGCTCCTGGGTACGATCGCGCTCCTCCCAGGATCCGTCGGGCCGTTGCGTCCGCCACTTCAGGGGATTCCCGCGGCTCGACGTTCCGAGGATGGTGCCGCCGAGATGGGTGATGCCACGGACTTCGTTGGGGCCGAGCGGCATGAGCTCGGACTCTCCGAGCAGGCTGCCGAATCCGCGCCGGACCCCGAAGCACTCCCAGCCGCGGTGGACGGCGGTGAGCACGGCGGCGCGGATAACGGCGTTGAGGCCGGGGGCGTCGCCACCCCCGGTGGAGATAGCGATTCTCACTGCTTGCCGGAGACTGCCTCGCGGATCAGGCGCATCACCTCGCCGGGTTCGGCGTGGCGTTTAGCGGATTTCTTGGAGAACACACGCCGGCCGTCGAGATCGACTTCGAACACACCGCCGGAGGATTGAACCAGGCGAATCTCAGCGTGGGGGTACGTCTTGCGAATCTCGGCCGCCAGACCGGTGGCCCGTGGCTCGTAGTTTCAGATGACGCAGAATTCGATCGTGACGGTCATGGCGTGAACGATAGTCGCGCTTGACACACCGCGCCACGGCGCCGACCTTGCGCCACACGCTCATGCGGCCAGCGCTGATTGTCCGCTTCGCCGTTTCTCTCGCCGCACTCGCCAGCTTCGGTGCCGGGATCATCGCCTACACCAGTGGAAGAGTGCCGGCCGGCCCGAACCTGCCGCTCGCGGGAGCGTTGCTCGTCCTCATCGCCGCGATGACGAGACGCTACGGCATCGCGTTGCCAGGCAATGGCTTCTCCTCCTACGTCATCGGCGTGATGTTGTTCGCCATCCTCGACCGGGGATGGGCGTTTGTCGCGATCGTGGCCCCGTTCGCGATGCTCGTTGGTGACGTCCTGCTGCGCCGGCTGCCGCTGCGCGGAGCACTCGGCAATGCGGCGCATCTGACAGCGGGTTCGACGTTCGTCGGACTGATGTACGCACGCGTCGGCGGCGAGGCCGGTGCAGGCGCGCTGTCAGTGGAGAACCTCGCGCCCCTCGCACTCACTCTCGTGCTGCTGCCCATGATCGTAAACGGCACCTTCTATCTCGAGCTCGCCCTCGGGCAGACCATCGCATGGGTAGATGCGCGGCTCACGATGCGCTGGGAGTCGATCGTCTATCTGGTGTCCGCCGCGCTCGCCATCGCGTGGCTCGGACTCCTGCATGCGACCATTCCAATCAGTCCGCGCCTGTTTCTCGCTGTTGCGCTCGCGCTCACGACCGCGGGCAGCCTGTACGTGCTGCGCCTTGGCGTGCGGGCCGACGAGTTGAATCTGATCCAGCGACTTGCACAGGTGATCGCCGCGGAGCTGACCCTGAGCCGCAGCTTTGAGCGCGTGCAGGAGCTCACGCGCCAGCTCGTGCCTTGGGAGCACATGGGCTTTGCCCGCTACGATCCGCGGACCCGCGAAATGGAGCTCGTCGCCGATACTGCCGCCCAGCAAGGCACCATGTTCCGCTTCGACGCGGACGCCGGGCTCACCGGGGAGGCGCTCCGCCTGCGACGAGCCGTGGTTGCGCATGGGCTGGCGAGAGACCAGGTCATCCTACCCGGTGCCGAGACTCCGGGATCGGAAATGCTCGTGCCGTTGTATCACGGCGGCAACCTGGTTGGCTTGTGGAGTGTACGGCACTCGGATCCCGCCATGTATCGCGAGTCGGATGGCGACCTGCTGGAACTGCTCGCTCCCCAGCTCGCGCTCATGGTCGCGATCGACGGCTCGCTGCGACCGGTGTCGGGTGCCTCCGATCAAACGACGCAGTACATCCAGACGCTCACGGCGACGGCCGAGGAGATCCACGCGTCGAGCCAGGAGGTCGCGGCCTCCGCTCAGCGCGCCAGTCAGGGGGCGGGGCAGGCAGCTTCGCTCGTGAGCACCGCGGCGCGCGAGGCGGGACAGCTCAAGGACAGCGCGACACAGCTTGCCGCGGCAGGCGATCACACCCGCGAGGCGGGCGCGCAAATGGAAAAGATCGCGAATCGAGTCCGCACGGGCACCCAGGACGCCGTACGCCAGCTGACCGACCTCGGCGCCACTACAGAGGAAAGCGCGGCGGAAGTGGACCGCCTCCGCGAAGTGGCGGCCCAGGTCGAGAAATTCTCAGAGACGATCGGTTTCGTGGCGAACCAGACGAACCTCCTCGCCCTCAACGCCACGATTGAAGCGGCGCGCGCCGGTGTTCACGGACGCGGCTTCGCCGTCGTGGCAGACGAAGTTCACAAGCTTGCCGAAGCGAGCGGCCGCGAAGCGCGCAACGTCGGCAAGTCGGTACAGGACACGCGTCGCGCGCTGGACCGCGCCGCACAGCTCATCGAGCGCATCCGCGGCGACCTCGGCCAGGTCGTCCAGAACTCCGCCGCGTGGGTACAAGACCTCGACCGCATCGCCGACGCGGCGCTGGAGACGGCGCGCGCCGGCAAGCAGGTCGCCGAGATCGGCCGCCACAGCGCCGGGCTCGCGACGAAAATCACCGAGACGCTGGAGCGGGCTCGCGGCGGCGCGCACACCTCCACGCAGGAAACCGAAGCGGTCGCCGCCGCGGCCGCCGAGCAGCTCCGAGCGATCCAAGATCTCGCCCATGGCGCCACCCAGCTGTCCGCCCTTGCCGAGCAGTTGTCGCAAGCCGTCCGATTCATTCGCGGGGGCAACGGTCATCCATAAGCTGTACCTCGCGGCCCTGACCGTCGTCGTCGCGACGGGCGCCGGCTGCGGGAACGACACCTCGAGCAGCGCGCCGTCGGCGGCGATCGATTACGTCGCCGGCGCGATCGAGCCGTTTATCTCTCGCGGCGAGCCGATGGCGATCGAAGGATTTGGCTTCGGCACCGACCGCGGTACCGTTCGGTTCACGCGCATCGGCGGCGGGTTTGTCGAAGGGATCGTCGCCGATTCCGAGTGGACGCCATTCGCGATCACCACCGTGGTTCCAGACTCCGCGGCCCTCGGGCGCGAGGCACTCGACGTCATTACCGCGGCTGGAACGGAGCTTGTCGCCACGCTCCACGTTCTGCCCCGACCATCCTTCGATCCCGCCACACTGACGTGGGTCGCGCGCGAGGCTTACCCCGGCGCACCATCCGGCATCGCGGTCACCGCGGCCACATTCCCGAGCGGCAGCGGTCTGCGAACGACGCTCTACGCGGCGGGCGGCGCCGAGCCGCCGCTGATGACAGCTGATTCCGGCGTCTATCTCGCGCGGGTCATCGACGGTGGGGCGGGTGCCATCGAACCCTGGACGCGCCAGCCCGACACGTCCGATCAGACGCGCAGCCGGGTGCTTCCCGCCCCCCGCGCGTTCGCCGCGGCGACCGTCGCCACACCGTACAACTCACGGTTTCCAGGAGTCGCGATGTACGTGATTGGCGGCATCGACCGGTCCGGTGTCGCGCAGGCATCCGTGCTCGGCGCCAGCGTGACCCCCGACAGTGTGAGCGCGCGATTTGTGTTTCTCGAGCCGTTGCCCGCACCCCGCGCGGGCGCGATCGCGGTCGTTCGGCGCGGCCGGGTTTACGTCATCGGCGGGACCGACGCGGCGGGGATTCCGCAAACGAGCGTCTTTGTTGGCCGAATTGGTACGGAAGGACACATCGACGGGTGGTACGTCGCGCCCTCGTTGCCGGGCGCGCGGGCCTACGGCGGGGGGGTGGCCCGTGACGGCTGGGTGGTCGCGCTGGGGGGAGTCGCCGACAGTGTGCCCCTAGGAGGCGGCACGGATGCTGGAACATCCAGGCTTGTGACGGGGGATACAGCGGCGGTGAGCCCGCTATCAGGATTCTTCACAGGTGCTTGGGGGACCGCCGGCAACGTCCTCCCCGACGGCCGCTCTCAGTTTGCGTTACTCGACCTTGGTCCTACGGCCCTGGCAGTCGGCGGGATGTATGCCGGCGCTTCGAGCAACGCTGCCGAGACGATCGCGGCGACGGTCACCGATAGTGCGCTTGGTCCGTTCGCGGGCCCGGTGGGTACGAACCGGATTTCCGATCTGCAGTGCCTGACGGCAAACGCGGGCACCTTGATCGGCCCGGCGGGAGTCAGCTGGCGGGAGACGGATGGAACGACCCGCGGGCTGGTGGTCGGTGGGCTCGATTTGACCACTCAGACCAGCCGCGGCTGCGCGTGGGGTTTCTGAACGAGACGCCGATTATTAAAGTGGATCGCCGCCAACCACGGAGAGAGATATGCGCCCCCGAACGATTCTGCTCGTGCTCTGCCTCCTTCTCCTTCCCACTCTTTGCGCAGCCCAGCACAGCCATCAGTTCGAATTCGGAGCGTTTGGATCGTTCACCCGCTACGATCGGGCGTTCATGCTCGACAACCAGATCGGTGGCGGTGGCCGGTTGGGCTATTTCTTCAACCCGACGGTGGGCTTTGAGTTCGACGTCGGATACCAGCAGCCATCGTCCGTGTCAGGCGGCGGCCCTGCGACGCTGAGCCTTGGCGGCGGCAGCGTCGTTTTCAACTTCGGCAGTAACAAAAACCTGTTCTATGTCCTGGGTGGGTACTCCCGCCTGAGCTTCACGGACAACGCCGCATACACCTTCGATGACAACGCTGTTCATGGCGGCATTGGCGACAGGATCTTCTTGAATGAACGGACGGCGCTCCGCCTCGAAGGCCGCGCCCTCTATGCCCCCAACACGAACCATACCGGCGGCGGCTGGGCCGGTCACATAGTTGCATCTGCCGGCCTCGCGATTTTCACCGGACCGAGCCCCTTCCACGACGCGGATGGCGATGCCGTGGACGACAAGAAAGACACCTGCCCCAATACACCTGCCGGCGCCACGGTGGACGCGAAGGGATGTCCGAGTGACGCCGATAAGGACGGCGTCTACAACGGCATCGACGCCTGCCCCAATACCGTCGAGGGCGCAGAAGTCGACGCGCGCGGATGCCCCAAGGATTCGGACAGCGATGGTGTCTATGACGGCATCGACAAGTGCCCGGGCACGTCGACCGCCGGAGGCGTTCATGTCGACGCGGCTGGCTGTCCGATCGACAGCGATCACGATGGCGTCCCGGATGGCCTCGACAAGTGTCCCGCAACTCCAGCGGGCATCGAAGTCGATGCGGTCGGTTGCCAGCGCGTCATCGACAGCGACGGCGACGGCGTAGACGATAGAAAAGACAAATGCCCCGGTACGGCTGCGGGAACGCGAGTCGACTCGGCGGGCTGCCCGATTCTGTTCCCGGAGGCCAAGACGGCGGTGGTGCTGCGCGGTGTGACGTTCGAGCCGGGCCGCTCCACGCTCAAACCGGATTCCTATACGATTCTCGATCTCGTCGCGACGTCGCTGCTCGGCAATCCCGACATCAGGATCGAGATCGCCGGTCACACGGATAACACGGGATCGGTGGCCACTAACACGCGCCTGTCCCAGGCTCGCGCGGACGCTGTGCGCACCTATCTGGCGAGCAAGGGCGTGACGCCCGATCGCATGGTCGCGAGGGGCTACGGCCCGACGCAGCCGATCGCGCCGAACACAACCACGGACGGCCGTGCGTTAAACCGCCGCGTCGAGCTACGGAAGCTCAACTGAGCTGGAGGAAGGACTTGTGAGGCAACTTGCGGCCGTACTGCTGACAGTCGCCCTGGCCTGTTCCGTCATCTCACCCGTAGCGGCGCAGAACCAGCGCCGCTACGAGGTGGGGTTGTTCGGGTCGTACACGAAATACGACAACGCCTTCACCGGCCTGGGCAACGAACCCGGGGGCGGCGCGCGGTTCGCATACGCCTTGAACTCCAAGGTCAGTCTCGAAGTCGAAGCCGTGTTCCAGCAACCCGTGACGGGCCTGACGTCAGGCGAGCTTTCTCCGATCATCGGGGCGGCGAGTGTCATCGCCTATCCGTTCAACAAAGACCGGATGTCGCTCTACGTCCTGGGCGGGTACTCACGACTCGATTTCGGCAATGCGGCTCCGTACGACTTCACGGATGGCGGTTTCCACGCGGGAGCCGGAGCCAAATTCTTCATCAGCTCACGCATGGCCCTGCGGCTTGAAGGACGGGGCATCTACACATCCCAGACAAAGAGCACGTTTGCCACGGGAGCCGTGACCCACATCGTGGGATCGGCCGGGCTGTCGTTCTTCCAGTCGGGCGGCGGCGCTCCATCGGCCGACGAGGACCACGACGGCGTCTCGGACAAGAAAGACGCCTGCCCCGGCACACCGGCTGGCGCGAAGGTCGACAGCAAAGGCTGCCCGGTCGACGATGACAAAGACGGCGTCGTGAACGGTATTGATGCCTGCCCTAACACACCCGCCGGAGCGACGGTCGATGCCAGAGGCTGCCCGCACGACTCCGACGGCGACAAGGTGTTCGACGGCATCGATCAATGCCCCGACACGCCGCCCGGTGTCGCGGTCGACGCGAAGGGTTGCCCGCCTGATTCCGATAGCGACGGCGTGAACGACGGCCTCGACAAGTGTCCGAACACGCCGGTGGGCGCCACCGTCGATGCGACAGGATGCCCGATCGATTCCGACCATGACAACGTCTGGGACGGCCTCGACAAGTGTCCCGATACGCCGGCCGGTGCGGTGGTGGATGCGACCGGCTGCCCCGCCGACTCGGACGGCGATAGGGTGCCCGATGGCGTCGATCGCTGCCCGGACACGCCTCCGAACACACCGGTCGACTCCTACGGCTGCCCGGCCGACACGGATCATGATGGCGTGGGCGACGGCTTCGACAAGTGCCCGAATACGCCGCCCGGAACCCGGGTGGATGAGAACGGTTGCCCGATCGCCAAGGACACCGACGGCGACGGCGTGATCGACCCCGACGACCGCTGTCCCAATACACCGAAGGGCTCACGCGTTGACGAGCACGGCTGCCTCGTGCTGTTCGAGACGGTCGCGCCCGCGGTTGGCGGCGCGGCTGCGGCGACACCGCCGCGTCCGACGCTCATTCTCACCGGAGTCAATTTCGAAACCGGACGCTCGGTCCTGACGGCATCGTCGTACGCCGCGCTCGATCAGGTGGCGGGATCACTCGTGGCGAATCCGGAAATTCGCATCGAGATTGCCGGCTACACCGATTCCGTCGGAACCCCCCGCTTTAATCTGGGCCTGTCCATGGGGCGCGCGGCTGCGGTACGCGCGTACCTGGCACGCAAAGGCGTGAGCCCGTATCGGATGCGGGCGCAGGGCTACGGGGCGTCAGGATACATCGCCCCCAATAACACGCCACAGGGACGGGCGCAGAACCGGCGCGTCGAGCTGCACAAGCTGAACTAGACGCCAAACTACTGAAGGCTTGCGAGGGCCGGGACAAGCGGATTGTTTCGGCCCTCTGTATTTTTGCACGCCACCGCTCCGATCGAGGCATGTATGGGTTTGAAACATGCTTTTTCCCTCGGCGCCCTCCTGATTCCCCAGCTGCTCCAGGGCCAACAAGGGCGTTCCTGGCAATCCACGGACTACTATCGGCTGACGGTCGTCAGCAACCCGCAGCTCGCACCCGACGGTCGCCGCGTCGCGTTCGTCGTGACGACCGTGGTCGAGGACAAGGACCGGCGCCACACTGAGATCTGGCTCTCGCCGAGCGACGGCTCGGCGGCGCCGTTCCGCTATACCAGCCCCTCCACGGAGGCGTCGAGCCCCACCTGGTCGCCGGACGGCTCACTGCTCGCTTTCTCGAGCAAGCGCGAAGGCTCTGACGACGACGTGTGGTTCCTGCGCACTGCCGCGCCCGGCGGCGAGGCGTTCCAGATCAAGGGCGTGCATGCGCTGCCCGCGTTCTCGCGCGATGGCAAGTGGCTGCTCTACGAGTGGCGTGGGGAGGAGCCTGACAGCACCAAGAAGGAAACAGAGCGTACCCGCGTGTCCCCGGCCGCCATCACCCGGGGGGCCGACCCCAAGCGATTCGACGGCCGCGTGTACACGTCGCTTCCGATTGTTGCCGATGAGCGCGGTTACCTCGCGCCGCGCGAGACGCGACGTCCCAGCCATCTCTACCTCGTCCCCCGCGACGGCGGCACGCCGCGACAGCTGACGAGCGGCGAGCTGAGTCAGAGCGCGCCGGCGTGGTCACCCGACGGGCGCACAATCGCGTTCGTGCAGGATTCGACGGAGAAGTCTGAGGTGCGGGAGGAAGGTCAGCCTTCCATCTATCTGCTGAGCGTCGCGGACAGCACGATTCGCGCGCTGCCTACGGGGTTCCCTGAAAGCTCGGATCCCGCGTGGTCACCCGACGGCAAAACGATCGCGTTCGGATGCTCCAAGGGTCGGGGACTGGAGAATGACGCCTGCATCATCCCGGCAACTGGCGGCGCCTCCCGCAATCTCACTGCGGACTGGAATCTCGACCCGAGCGCGCCGACGTGGTCGGCGGACGGGAAGACGATCTACTTCAACGCTGAGACGAGCGGCAACGTGCATCTATTTGCCGTGGCCGCGAGTGGCGGTCCGGTTCGCCAGGTGACGACCGGAGAGCGGCAACTGCGGGGCTTCACGATCAGCGCGGACGGCCGGTCTCTCGCGTACACGTCGAGCGACATCACGCACGGAACGGAGCTCTACGTCGCCCCGTTCGGGGGCAGCAAAGGGGGCGGAGGAGGCGCCGAGCGCCGGCTCACGTCCTTCAATGATTCGCTCGTCAAGCAGGTCGCCGTCATACCCGCCGACACGTTCTGGTTCAACGGCGTCGACGGATTGAAAATCGAAGGCTGGCTGATGAAGCCCTATGGCTACCAACCGGGCAAGCGCTATCCGCTGGTCCTCTCGATTCACGGGGGGCCGCATTCGAACTACGGCAACGTGCTCTTCCCCGAGTTCCAGATGCTGGCGGGTCAGGGCTACTGGCTGCTGTTCACCAATCCGCGCGGCTCGAGTGGCTACGGACACGATTTCACCTTCTCGACGCGCGGCCGCTGGGGCATGGAGGATTATCAGGACTTGATGCAGGCCGTGGACGTCGCGATCGCCCGTACGAAAGGCGGCGTGGACACGACCCGGATGGCGGTGCTGGGCGGCTCCTACGGCGGATTCATGACGAACTGGGTGGTGGGACACACTGGCCGCTTCCGCGCGGCCGAGACCGATCGCTCGATCTTCAACTGGTACTCCTGGTACGGTTCCTCGGATGCGCAGGGGCTGACCGACTACGAGTTCAACGGCGCACCGTGGGAAAGCGACTCATTGTACCGCGTGCTCTCGCCGATGGCGTACGCGAACAACATGCGCACGCCGATGCTGATCGTGCATTCCGAAGACGACAAGCGCACGCCGATTACCGACGGGGAGCAGTTGTTCATGTCGCTCCGCAAGCGCGGGATTCCCGCGGAGTTCGTGCGCTATCCGCGCTCCTACCACGGCTTGTCGCGCACCGGCCCGCCGTGGCTGCTCGTAGATCGGTTGGAGCGCATTCGCACCTGGTTCGCGCATTGGATCGGGACCGGTGACGCGCCGCCCGCGGCGGCGGCCGGCCTGCGTTGACACTGCGTCGTAGCGTCTGGGTGGCGCTCGCGGCCGTGACGTTGGCTGCCGGGGCGCCGCTGCACGCCCAGCAGCCACGGCCCAAGTCGACCCGTCGCCCGGCGACGCCACCTCCCCCTCCTCCGGCGGCCGCTCGCAAGGCTCCCGCGCCACCCGTCATTCCGACGCCACGCTCAGTCCTCGGCTTCGATCCGGGGGATGACCGGAAGCTCGTGGAATGGCCGGTGTTAGTGCGCTATTTCGAGGCTTTGGCGAAGGCGAGCGATCGCGTCGACCTCCGCGAGCTCGGCAAGACGACCCTCGGCGCGCCCTTCATCGCGCTCGTGATCTCGAGCCCCGCGAACCTCAAGCGGCTCGACTACTACCGCTTGAACAACGCGTCGCTCGCCGATCCCCGCGGCTTCCGTACCGCTCGCGCGGCTCGCGAGGCAGTGCACAATGGCAAGACCATCGTCCTGATCACCTCGAGCATCCACTCGACCGAAGTCGGCGGGCACCTGACGCCGGTGGCACTCGCGTATCGGCTCGCCACCGACACGAGCGCCGAGACGCGCGAGATCCTGGACAATGTGATCCTGTGGCTCGTGCCGTCGCAGAATCCCGATGGCGTCACAATCGTGGCGAAGTGGTACAACCGTACGCTCGGGACCGCTGCCGAGGGAACGTCGCCGCCCGAGCTGTACCACTACTACACCGGCCACGACAACAACCGCGACTGGTACGCCTTTACCCAGGTGGAGACGCGGCTCACCGTGGATTCGCTGTACAACGTGTGGCATCCCCAGATCGTGCACGACATTCACCAGATGGGTTCAGAGGGCGCGCGTCTGTTTCTGCCGCCCTATCTCGACCCGGTCGAGCCGAACATCGATCCCCTGTTGATCGATGGGGTCAACGCGTTGGGCAGCGATATGGCGTGGGAGCTCGCGTCACAGGGGAAGACCGGTATCTCGATCAACTCGACGTACGATGCCTGGACGCCGGCGCGGGCCTATCAGCATTACCACGGCGCGGTACGCATTCTGTCGGAGACGGCGAGCGCGGATCTCGCGTCGCCGGTGGACATTCCCTTCGATCGTCTCGAGGCGCGCTCGCGCGGCTACAACCCGCGCGAGCGCTCGTGGAACTTCACCAATCCGTGGCGCGGCGGCCGCTGGACGATCCGCGACATCGTCTCGTATCAGACCGAAGGCGCCTACGCGTTGCTGGTCCATGCCGCCAAGCAGCGGGAGCGTTGGCTCTCGAGCTTCCTCACCGTCGAGCAGCGCGCCGCGCGCGGCTGGCGCGAGTGGCCGTACGCATACGTCATCCCCGCGCGCCAGGACTCGGTGGCGCTCAGCGCGCTGCTCGGCATCCTGCGCCGCGGCGGCGTCGAAATCCGCACCGCGCTGCAGAGCTTCACGCTGCAGGGTCAACGTCACTCCGCCGGCAGCTACGTCATCGTGATGCGGCAGCCGTATGCGTCCTTCGCCAAGACGTTGCTCGAGGTGCAGCACTATCCCGACCGCCGGCTGTACCCGGGTGGCCCGCCGGAGCGGCCCTACGACGTCACGGCGCACACCCTCCCGCTGCTGATGGGTGTCACGGCGATCGCGGCGAATGATTCGCTGCGCGTGCCCTTATCAGGCACCATTACCCCTCGCGTGGTGACGCCGCCACCACGCTTCGTCGCCGATACTCCGCGGATTGGCCTCTACAGATCCTACGACGCGGCGATCGACGAGGGTTGGACGCGTTGGGTCTTCGACAACTGGAAAGTGCCGTACACCTCCATCGTCGATTCCACGGTCAGAGCAGGAAAGTTGAAGGACCGCTTCGACGTCATCATCCTGCCGGACCAATCGCCACGGGACATTCTGGATGGCCTCCCGGCGCGCTATCCGGCTCCGTATGCTGGCGGATTGGGGTCTGAAGGCAGCGACGCGCTGCGGCAGTTTGTCGATGCCGGCGGCACGCTCATCGCCCTCAACGACGCGAGCCGCTTCGCGATTCAGGCGCTACTGCTGCCGGTGCGCAACGTGCTCGAGGCGGGGAGCGACGAAGACTTTTACGCCCCTGGATCGATTTTCCGGCTCCAGCTCGACACCACGCAGGCAATCGCGCGCGGTTTGCCGCGCGAAACGATCGGGTGGTTCCAGGGAAGCCCGGCCTTCGAGGTGCTCGATTCGACCGCAGCGCGGGTGGTGGGACGCTGGCCGCAGGACCCCGACAAGGTCCTGTTGTCGGGCTGGGTCCTGCACCCCGAGCGGGTGGCCGGGAAAGCCGCTATCGTCGAGGTGCAGGAAGGAACAGGACGAGTCATCCTGTTCGGAATGCGACCGCAGTACCGGGGGCAGAGCATCGTCACTTACCCATTGTTGTTCAATAGCTTACGGGCCGAATGGTGACGCAATCCCTTGCCGCGTTCGGGGCCGGTTTCTTATGTTGGTGGCCCCTATGAGGTTCGCTGGCCAAGTAGCCGTCATCTTGCTCGGGGCCGCGACTGTCAGTCGCGGCCTTTTTGCGCAGCAGCTGCCTGCTTCGCCCGACAGCATGCGGCTGCGTGGCGTCGAGCTGCGCTACGTCCTCCCGGAGCCGCTGTTCGACAACGGTCCTGCCGCCGAGCCGATCAAAGCGCTGTACGTCAATGCATGGGCATTCGGCGGGAGCAAGCTCGCGCAGCTCGTCAGTCTCGCCGATTCCACCGAAATCAACGCCTTCGTCGTCGACGTGAAGGACGATACCGGCTGCCTGCTCTATCCCTCGGACGTGAAAGTCGCGCAGGACATCGGCGCGACGAAGTGCGTGCGGACGCGCGACGTCCAGTCGAAGCTCGATACCCTGCATGCGCACGACATCTATGCCATCGCGCGCATCGTGGTCGCGAAGGATCCTCTGCTCGCCCAGAACAAGGCGAAGTGGTCGGTGCAACACCGCGACGGTGGCCTGTGGCACGACCGCATCGGCATGGCGTGGGTAGATGCGTATAACGATTCCGTCTGGATTTACGCCGCGCAGCTCGCCGCAGAAGCGATCCGGCTCGGCTTCAACGAGGTGCAGTTCGACTACGTGCGTTTCCCCGACGAGCCCAAGGAGGCGATGGCGCAGGCTATCTTCGCGGCGCGCAAACCCGGCGAGACACAACGCGCCGGCGTCCAGGCGGGAATCGCGATTCTCGCGAAACGCCTGCAGCCGCTCGGCGTGCCGGTCACGTTCGACATCTTCGGTCTGACCGCATCGGCGACCGGCGATCTTGGCATCGGACAGGTGTGGGAAGACTTCATCACCGTTGCGGACGTCGTTCTGCCGATGGTGTATCCCAGCCATTACTATCGCGGCAGCTACGGGCTGGCGTGGCCGAACGGCGAGCCATACCGAGTCGTTCGCAATGCTCTCAGCGAAGCGATAGAGCGGTCGCGTCCCTACGCCAAAGCCGCGACCATTCGTCCCTATCTGCAGGCCTTCACGCTGGGACGCCGCAAGCCGCGTTATACGCCGCATGAGATTCGCGAGCAGATACGCGCGGCCGAGGAATTGGGAATCAAGACGTGGGTATTGTGGAATCCGCGCAGCGTGTACCAGCGTGACTCGCTCCGGCCCTATCGCAACACGGCCCTGACGGTTCCCGGCGGGGCTCAGTAGTACCATATTTCCGGCCCATGAAAAAGAATTGGATTCTTCTCCTGGCGCTCGCCGGGGCCGCCGTCGCGTGCTCTGACAGCAGCGGGGTGGACCCGGACCTCGTGAGCGGTCCGGAGCTGCATGCCGTGCGCACCGCCCTCGACTCCGCATTCCTGCACGACACGACATTGGACGCGTCGTTTACCGGCGACTCGGGGCTCTATGCCCTGATGTCCGCCCTCGTCTTCCCGTTCATCGATCGCGCATCGTACATCGTTGCAGGCGGCGATACCACACGGCTCGTCGGCATCGAGTTCGATATCGATGCCACCCAGGGCGGCGTGCACATCACGAGCAATCTGACCGCGATTCTGGCCTGGAACGGCTACGATTCGACGACGAGTACGGTCGACACAGTCTTCTTTGTGCTCGGATCGGGCCGCGCGCCCCCCGCCGTCAGCGATTCCCTGTGGAATCAGTTCACGCTCGAGACCGCCGGAACCGGCACGGGATTCGTGATCCATCAGATCGCCAACGGCACGGTGACAAAATCACAATCGACCGGCGGGCATCTGCGCACGACCGAGAGTCACTACGGCAGCGGCAACACGCTCGGCGGTGGAGGGACGACACTCACCATTTATAAGGGCGGGCTGAGCGGTCAGTTCACGATCGATGCGGCGTGGGGGGATTCCTTCAAGGACTTTGGCGGATCGGCGCACGCCGTGAAGGAGAAGATCCGCGGCAGCCTATGACGACGAGTTCTGTAACACCATTCCCGGCTCCCAGGCGGTTATGTAGCCGGCGATGGCCGAGGCAGCCACGGTGTACGGATTCGCGAGGTAGAGCTGCCCGGGCCCCGAACGGCCAGGGAAGTTGCGGTTGATCGCGCTGATCGTCACTTCCTCCCGGGTTTTGGAGACGCCGGGCCCCGCATTGATACACGCCCCGCACGAAGGCTCGAGGAAGGTCGCGCCTACCTCCTGGAAGACGTCCAGGTAGCCGCGCTCTTCGCAGTAGCGCTTTACGTCCTGCGATCCGCACTGAATGAAGAAGCGCACCCACGGCGCCACGCGCTCCCCGCGGCTCGCCGCCTCGGCGAGGACGCGCGCGTACATGTCCATGTCCTCTTTCTTGCCGGCCGTGCATGACCCCGCATAGGCGATGTCGACCTTGATCCGCTGCGCCACATCGTCGATGTGGAGACCGTTTCCGGGATCGCCGGGAAGCGCGATCATCGGGCGTATGCCGGCCGCGTCGATCTCGATCACCTCGCAGTACTCCGCGTCCGGGTCGCTCGCCAGCGCAGCGCAGAGCCGCTCCGCGTCCCTGCGCGACAGCTTGCGATAATCCATCAGGTAGTCGACGGTCTTGTCGTCCGGCGCCACGTAGCCCGTGAAGCCGCCCACCTCCGCCGTCATGTTCGTCATCGTGGCCCGCTCGTCGACGGACAGCGCCTCGACAGCATCGCCACAGTACTCCACCAGCTTCCCAATAGCCTTGCCCGTTTTCACATAGGGGTGCCGCAGGACTTCGAGCATGAAGTCCTTGGCTGTGACATTGTCGGGCTTGCGGCCGCGGATCACGACTTGGACGGTTTCGGGGACCTGCAGGCGCACGTCCTTCGTGATCCACGAATTGAAGATCGCCGTCGTTCCGACACCGAACGCGATGCAGCCGACCGCACCGGCATGCGGCGTGTGCGAATCGGAGCCGATGATGACCTGCCCCGGCAGAGCGTGCGCTTCCAGAATTTTGGAGTGACAGATCGCCTCGGATCCGTGGTGCCCGAGCCGCAACTCGCCGTACAGCTTGATGCCCTGCGCCGTAGCGAACTCGCGCTGCTTCTTCTCGAGCTGGAGGGCGACGTCGAGCAGGCCTTCCTTCACGCGCTCGGGAGTCATCGCCTCGGGCAGGAAGGTGAGGTGATCGCGGAACATCAGGATCGAGCCGGGATCGTTGACCTTCGCGTCTTTACCCACGAGCTGCTCGAAAAAGATTGCCGCCATCGGCGTCACGTACTCATGGCTGAATCGGATGTCGGTCAGAACGAATCCTTCGTCACCGGGCTTCACCGCCGGAACGCCAATCTTGCCATTCGCGGGATCGACGACCCAGTGCCGCGCCAGGATTTTTTCTCCCAGCGTCATCGGCCGCTGGGCCGTCTGGGGAGGATGCAGCACGACCTGCCCCTTGAGCCGTGCCATGTTGTAGTTGAACAGTCCACCGTGTTCGATAATGCCCCGCGTGATCTCACCCTCGCCGGCGGTGAACACCGCGAGCGGAATGCTTTCACCGCGACGGACCTTGTCCAGAATCGAGAAGTCGGTGGTCGTGAGAACCCCGAGGTTCTGGCAATTCTCGCGGTAGATCCGCTCGATGCTCTCGGCCACGACCAGCTTGATGCCGGCGCACATCTCCGCGTACGGAGACTGCTCGCGCGATGAGCCTTTGCCGCGGCGCTTGCCGCTGACGGACGCCACGAAGCCGCCGCGCTTCACGGAGCCGCGCGTGATCGGGAATTCCTCTCTGCACTTCAGGCCGAGGTACGGGAATTCGCCGAGCGTTTCGTCGTAGTAGTAACAGATGTATGCGGGAGTGATTTCATCGGTGGAGATGTCGTCGCGCAGCTTGTTGGCCTCCCCCGGTGACCAGGCTGGATCCTTCCCCGCCAACTGGTCGCGCACAAAGCCGGGGTCCTCCGTCAGAAAGAGGATCCGCCCTTCCAGCCGCACATTTGGCTCGCGCATGTGCGAAGTATCACCCCTTGCCTGGAGGTGATCAAGCCGATTTTCTTGGAGGCTCATGCTCTGGCCCGCGCTTTTCCTGTTCCAGGCGACGTTCCAAAGCCCGCGCCTGATGGAGAGCTCCGGCGTCGCGGTCAGTCGTGAACACACCGGTGTGCTCTGGACCCACAATGATTCGGGCGACGGCCCCTATCTGTACGCGACCGACCTGAGAGGCGCCGATCGCGGTTTTCTGCTCGTCTCGGGCGCCGACGCATTCGATTGGGAAGACATCGCGCTGGGTGTCTGCCCCGCTCCGCTCCGCTCCACCGCATGCATCTACATCGCGGATACGGGTGACAACTTGGAAATCAGGCCCTTCGTCACCCTCTACGCGCTGCCAGAACCCGTACCGCCCCAGGGCCCGGGCGACACGCTGGGCACGACCAGCGCGCCGGTCATCCTGCGAGTCAGTTATCCGGACGGACCGCACGACGTCGAGGCGATTTATGTCTCGCCGCGCGATACCGCGACATACCTCGTCAGTAAGGGTCGCGGTGGATCGGTCAAGGTCTACCGCGTCGGCAGCAAAGAGTGGAGCGCCGCGAAGCCGTCGGAGACCATCGTCGCGACCGTCGTACAAACGCTCGACATCCGGCCCAATCCGGAGGCAGGACGTTTGATAACGGGCGCCGCGGTAAGGCAGGACGGCCGGATCGTCGCGCTGCGGACATATGGCGAGATCTATCTCTTCCATCCCGGTGTCGGTGGGCGGCTCACCCCGGCGCGCGAGCGGCCCTGCAACATCGCGGGGCTGGAAATCGGCGGTGAAGCGATCGACTTCCTCAATGACACGACGTTCGTCCTGACGAGCGAGGCGGGCAGGCGGCATCCGGGTACTATCGACACCGTCGTCTGTCACCCCTAAGCGGAGAAATGCAGGCAATGGCGATCAAATGGTGGAATGCTGTCGTGATGCTGGCACTCCTGGCCGCGCCCGGATCGGCGCAGGAACCGGTCCCTGTCGATACCGCGGCAATAGATGCACACCTGCGGTTTCTCGCGAGCGATCTGCTCGAGGGTCGCGCGCCGGCGACGCGCGGGGGCCAGCTCGCCACGGCGTACATCGCCGCCCAGTTCCAGGCGCTCGGACTCGAACCCGCCGGCGCCAACGGCTCGTACTTCCAGCCCGTCGCATTGGTGGGGATGACTCCCCAGCCCACGCTCGCCTGGGGCAAGCCAGGGACTCCTACCGACACCCTCGCTTACCGCGATCAGTTCGTCGCCTGGGCGGAGCGGCCCGAGGCGGACATTGCGGCTGATGGCGAAGTGGTGTTCGTCGGATACGGAATCCGCGCGCCCGAATGGCAATGGGACGATTACAAGGGAACGGATCTGCACGGCAAAGTGCTGCTGATGCTCGTCAACGATCCGGGGCTCGTCGACTCCACCGTGTTCCTCGGGAAGATTCTCACCTACTACGGGCGCTGGACCTATAAGCTCGAAGAAGCCGCACGGCAGGGGGCGGCCGGCGCGATTCTCGTGCATACGACCGAGAGCGCGACGTATCCGTGGGAAGTCGTCCGCGGCTCGTGGTCAGTCGAGCAATTCAAGCTCGACCAGCCACGCTCGCCAAGCATCGCTTTTGCGGGGTGGGTGACCGAGGGCAGCGCGCGCGACGCTCTCACGCGGGCCGGGTTGAATCTCGACTCGCTGACCCGGGTCGCCGCGCGGCGCGATTTCCGGCCGGTCCCAACCGGCATTCAGGCTGCGGTGCGCGTACACAGCGCCCTGCGACACGTGCAGTCCGAGAATGTTGCAGCCCGCCTGCCCGGGCGGGACAAGCAGCTCGCGGCCGAGGCCGTACTCATCACGGCGCACTGGGATCACAAAGGAATCGGCCCCGTTGTGAAAGGCGACTCGATTTACAACGGCGCCGAAGACAACGCGTCGGGCATCGCGGCAATGCTCGGTGTGGCTGAAGCGCTCACGCACCTGCCACGCACTGCGCGCTCGATCATGTTGGTCGCGACCACTGCCGAAGAGAGCGGCTTGCTCGGAAGCGAGGCATACGTGCAGCGGCCGCTCCTGCCGCTCGCGCGGACGGCGGCGGTCCTCAATCTCGACGTGACCAACGTGCGCGGCGCCACGCGTGACATCGGCGGGCGCGGTGGAGATCGCTCGACCTTGGGTCCGGTGTTCGCGGCGGCCGCCCGAGCGGAGTCGCTTACGGTGGACTCAGAACCGGATCTCCGGGGCGCCTTCTTTCGCTCGGATCATTTTCCATTCGCGCGCGCCGGCGTGCCGGCGCTCTCGATATTCGCCGGAGACAACTTCGTAGGACGTCCGAAGGGTTGGGGGATGGAACAGGAAAACATTTACAACGCGCAGCGCTACCATCAGCCGAGCGACGAGTATCAAGCGTCGTTCCGCTACGACGGCATGGCGCAGGAGGTTCGAGTCACCGTGCGGACGGCGCAGGCCGTCGCGAACAACCGGACGCTGCCCACGTGGCTGCCGGCGTCGGAATTCCAGCGACCGCAGCCGTGAAAATGCAGACAATTGCACACCCGAACCGGTTTCGGAACATCTTGTAGCTCAAAGGGTTAATTGGTGGCATTTGCCTATTGGGCGGGGGACGGATAGTTTGCCCCCGCTTTTTGGGGCGTGTGACGCCAGCTGTCCCGACCTCCTACCTCCGGAGCGGCGTTGGAGATTCCCTCCACGCATACGGTGCCTCTGTCGTGGTTGTACGAGGCGGCCAGTCCTCCAATTCAGTATCGGACCCTCACGGACGTCGTTTCCGAGCCTTCCCGCGACCTGGAACGCCTCGGCGCGCTGCGCGATGAGATCCTGCGTTACAAGGAGGCGGTTGCCATCGTTCGCAAGCAAAAGGACACGGGTCTGTGGGGAGGCAATCTGCTGGCGCCCAGCCCGTCCAAAGCCATGGGATGGAAAGAGACGGGGACCGTATTCCAATATCGCCGGCTGCTCGAGCTGGGGTGGCCGGCCGACGCTCGGCCGTTCCGGTTCGCAGACCGCTTCTTATTTCGGTTGCTGTCGCGGGACGATGATCCGACGCTGCTCGTAGAATTCCAGCGTGCCGCCAAGGCCGATCCCGGCCTGGCCCTGTGGGCACGCGGCATGGGCGCTCAGGCGGCTGCCGCCGCGCTCGCGCGGGGTGCGCACCAGGATGACCCGCGGCTCCGGGGCGCCGCCCACCGTGTCGCGAGTGACATTTCGATGTATCTGCGTAGTGAGGTTGCCCAGAAGCCCTTCAAGAAGGCGCAAGGGAAGACTGTGCTCGATCCGCTCGCCTACCCACCTACCGTCTTCTCGATTGAAATGCTGGCCTTCATGCCGGCAGTGCAGCGCGAGCGAGCAGGCTTCCTCGAGCGCCTGGCGTCCTACTTCTCGGTGCCGATGCCGCGCCGCGAGTTTTACATCCAGGCAGGCAAGAAACTCCTCCGGCCGCTGTTCGAGATCCTGGGGGACCCGCTTCACGCTGATGCTCAGGGACATGTCGATGACGTCCCCTTCGCTCTGTACTGGCTCGAGCTGCTGGCCCGGTTGGGAATCGTTCGCCAGGTCCAGAGCGCGTCCCGGGTGCTCGCGCGCTTGTTCAGCGAGTGCTCCGATCAGGGCATCTGGAGTCCGGCCGGCCTCAGGGCCATGCCGAAGTCGGACAACCCTGCAGTGGCCCACTACTTCCCGCTGGAGGGACCGGGCAAGAGTCCCGCACAGCGGCAGACCGACGTGACATTCCGCCTTGCCCTCATTGCCAAGCACCTGGGGATTCCGCTCAACGTAATTTAGAAGTAGTCTTTACTACTACTTTGGCGCTCAATCTCACGCCGTTCGGCTTCACTCCTACGGAGTCCCTCGTCTACACGACGTTGTTGCGCCTTGGCCCGGCGACCGGCTACGCGGTCGCCCGAGCCGCACGACTGGCGCGCGCCAACGCCTACAGCGCGCTCGAAGGGCTCGTCACCCGGGGAGCGGCCAGTCGCACTCCACCACCCAGCCGTCCTGCCCGCTACCGCCCGACCGATCCCCAGGGTCTGCTGGCTCAGCTCGCGATGAAGCAGGGGGAGGCGCTCGACCGCCTCGGCCGGGAGCTGCGGGACATCTCGCGCCCTGGCGAGCCGGTGACGCGCGAAGTCGGCGGGAGTCGAGCGGTCGCGAATCTCGTGATGCAGCTCGTGGCACGCGCAAACAAGAGTGTGGCAGGAGTCATGGCGGCAGAGCTGTGGCGCCCGACGCTTCCCGCCTGGCGCCGGGCAGCAGAGCGGGCGCAGCTTGATGTGCGGTTGATGGGCGATTTGCCGCCCGACGCGCCGGCCTGGTTAAAGTCGGTAGGAGAGCATGCGGTGACGAATCGTGCGACGGTACTCGTGATCGATGAGTCTCAACTGATTGTGACTTCGGGTGACGGTGAGGCAATCGCCGGGGTGTGGAGCTCGCATCCGCTGATCGTGATGCTCGGGCGCAGCGCTTTGCCGACGCTCGCGTGAGTGGACCTGTGAGGGGGGGCCTTGCCTACCTTCTTCTGCTCGGAGCCGCTTGCCGGGCGGCACCGATTCCGGCAGCCCAGCGATATCCCGCCGGCACGCCGTTTCGCGCGACCGATCGCACCATCGACGGCACACAGCTTCGCATCATCGACTCGGGCACGGGGACGCCGGTCGTCCTGCTCCACGGATTCGGAGCGTCGATGTACTCCTGGCGTCATACGTTGCCTGCGCTCACCGCAGCCGGGTATCGCGTCATCGCCTTCGACAACCGGGGCTTTGGGTTCTCCGCCAAGCCGGC
>Ga0209377_1000198_pt1 | contig 37180 bp, 36 predicted proteins | sample GraSoiAngelo_141_FD_185898 | JGI IMG/M metagenome (GOLD analysis project Ga0209377, IMG submission 185898) | Grasslands soil microbial communities from the Angelo Coastal Reserve, California, USA - 14_0929_12_40cm (SPAdes) (version 2) | ecosystem: Environmental > Terrestrial > Soil > Grasslands ...
TCGCGGTTCGAGGTCGAGACCCCGCCGGCGGATGGATCGACCGCGATGCGGCAGAGGACTGGGAAGGCATCCGACACCATCGGCTGGGCCAGTCCATGTTCGACATCGGACCGTTCGAGCTTCGGGGTGCGACGACCGCGGTCCTCTCTCCGGATGCGGGCGACCTGCCCTTGCTCCGATTCCTCGGTTCCGCTGGTTCGACCATCGAGGTCGGCGTCTACACATTTCAGAGCGAGCGAATCGCGTCGGTCCTCGCAGCTGCGGCTGGACGGGGCGTTCGGGTCCGAGTCCTGCTCGACGGCTCACCGGTCGGCGGCGTCGAAGAGGACGAACACCGGGTCGTGGGCGGTCTGTTGGCGGCCGGCATCGATGTCCGCTGGCTCGTGGGCAGCACCGATGTCGTGAAGCGATATCGCTACCTCCATGCGAAGTACGCCCTCGTCGACCGGCGCGCCGCCTGGATCGGCTCCGAGAACTTCGGGACCGCTGGATTCTCGCCAGACCATGAGGGCAACCGCGGCTGGTCCGTGATCGTGGACGACGCGGACCTGACCGGTATTCTCCGGAACGTCTTCGAGACCGACTTCGATCCAAGACGGCCGGATTCGATTGCTGCGCGGGAACCAGTACTCCTGCCGTTGCCCCCTGCGGCATCCGTCGTCCCGTGGTCCTCCGGGTCGCCCTCCCGACCGCGGTCTGCCCGCATTGTCCTGACCCCAGACACGACGCTCGACCCGGAGGGAATCCTCGGCCTGTTCGCCTCCGCGAAGGACCGACTCTCGATCGACGCGTTCTATCTCGACGAGATGTGGGGAGACACCCCGAGTCCCTTCCTCGAAGCCGCCTTGGCGGCCGCACGTCGCGGCGTCTCCGTGCGGATCCTCCTTGATGGGAGCTGGGCCTCGGTCGAAGCCGACTCGGGCACGAACGACGACGTCCTCGAGCGGATCAACCGTCGCGCGACGGACGAGCGTCTGCCCCTCGAGGTCCGACTGCTGGAGCCTCGCGGCTCGATCGAACGTCTCCACAACAAGGGCGCGGTGGTGGACGGCCGCGCGGTCCTCGTCTCGAGCATGAACTGGGCGCTCGGATCGGCGACGGAGAATCGCGAGGTTGGCCTCATCGTGGACGATTCGGATCTCGCGAGGACGTTCGAGACCTCGTTCGATGCGGATTGGGAAGGGCGGCCGACATCCGGCGTCGATGCATGGCGGCTCGAGGACCCGCTCGCGCTCGTTGCGTTGTACGCCATGGTCGCCGTCGCATCGGCCCTCTCCCTTCGAAAATTGAGACCGAGGAACAAAGACATAAAGCCCGGCGCGCGGGTGCGAACGCGTGCCTCCCTCGGAGCTCATCTCCGCGGCCGACATCGAGAAGTTCGGCTACTGCCCGCTCAGCTGGTGGCTCAGTCGGGCCCTCGCGCCGGAAGAAGGTCCGGAGCTCGCCGAGGGCGAAGCGAAGCACGAGGCCGCGTCCGCGGACCTCAAAGGGATTGAAGTCCACGAGGCGAAGGCCCGCGAAGCGGAGGCCGGCGTGCTGTACTTCGCGATCGCCGCGTCGATCGTCGCGATCGTCGGGGTGAGGTTCCTCTCGTCGGAAAATGTCCAGGTCACGTATACGCTCGGGGCGATCGCGTTGATCTGGCTCCTCGCGGCGGTGTACTTCCTGTACCGCGCGGAGACGCTGGCGACCGAGGCCGAGAAACTCCTTTCCGAACGGGTGATCCTGGGCTTCGCGATGGCTGCGGCCGTGATCGCGACCGCGGCGGTCTCCTTCAGCGGCGTCGTGAACCAGAGCCTCGCGCAAGGCTTCGTGGCGCTCGCCCTCCTGTGGCTGATCGGCGCCTCGTTCTTCCTGTATCGCTCGATCGGCGCGCTCCAGATCGCGCGGACGACCCGCGACCGCTATGCCGTCCGGGGCGACCTCGTCTACATCGACTCGGCCGCGGAGAAGCCGAAGCTGTTCGTGTCGAAGAAGCACGGCCTCTCGGGCCGGCCCGACGCCGTCGTCATGGACGGAGAACACCACATCCCGGTCGAGCTCAAGACGGGCCGCGTGCCGCGCGGTCCCCTGTTCTCCCACATCCTGCAGGTCGCGGCGTACTGCTTCCTGCTCGAAGAGGAGTACGGGAAGCCGCCGCCGTACGGCATCATCCGCTACGGCGAGACCTCCTTCGAGATCGAGTACAACGAGGACCAGAAGAAGCTCGTCCTCCAGAAGCTCGCGGAGATGCGGACGGCGATCACGAAGGGCGGGGCCCATCGGAACCACAATCGACCGGGCAAGTGCATCCACTGCTCCCGCCGGAGCGGATGCCCGGAGCGCCTCGCCTAGGGCTCCTTCTTGCGGTCGCCGAGCGAAACGCCGAGGCGCGTCGCGATTTGCTCGATGCGATCGTTCAGGTCCCGAAGGTCCTGCCGCATCCGGAGCATCTCTTGCTCGAAGGGGGTGAAGCCTTTTCCGGAGAGGATGCGATGGGACACGAACATCCCGAGGAAAATCGCGCCGATGAATGCGAAGACGGAGATGACGACGAGGCCCACGACCAACGTCAAGAACGAAGAAATCACGCCGGCGGGGGTGATGTAACCCGTGAGGACGCCAATCTCGACGGCCACGAGCGCGACGACGATGCCGAGCCACAGGATCGTCCAACGGGAGATCCTCACGGGAGCGACCCCCGCTGCGGGATGACCCATCGGAGGTCTTCTCCGGGTGGGTATCGCCTCATCTCGAGGTTCGGGTTGTCCTTCTCGTCCGGGAAGGTAAAGACCATCACGGTCCGGCCCGAGTCGAGGTCGGCACGGACCGTCACGTTGTACTCGAAGTAGTTCTTGGCTTGATCGACCAGGTACGTGTGGATCGTGACGCTCCCGTTCGAGGGCACCTGCGTGGGCACGAGGATGTGAAGGCCATAGGTCTCGTTCTCGGCGACCGTCGCATTCGCCGAAGGATTGCTCCCCGTCACCGACATCCGCACCTCCTCATACCGATAGGCCTGCACCGCGGCACTGAGGTAGATGATGAAATACGATTCGTTTCTCGGCATCCCGACGATGAGGAGGGGTAACGACGCGAGCTCGGCAGGCGGCCGTCCGATGAGGGTCGGCGTCACGAAGATCAAGGTCGCCAAGACGAGGATCGAGAGGACCATGACGCCGCGGATCCACGCGTCCCGGTCCACGTCTTGGCCATGGAGCGGGCCCCCATAAACGTTCGTCGGGCGACCCTGAACTCACGCCTCGTCGGGCCCGAAATGCAGGAGGGTTGTGAGGCCGAAAAGGCACGCGCTCACGACCGCAGCCAAGAAGCTCGTGCCACCGCCCTCGAAGGTACCGTAGACCATCACGCCGATCGCCGGAACCGCGAATGCCGCGGCACTGAACAGCCCGCTCGAGAGCCACAAGAATTTTCGAATACGGTCCATGAGCGTGAGGACCGGGACCTCCGCCTCCTCCGCCGAGGCGAGTTCGGCGTTCGGCGGCCAGAGCCACTTCCAGAGCCGGCGCAGGAACACAACGGCCGGACTCTCGCCGACGGCCTCTGCGCGGGCGACCGGTGTCGCCGTCCCCATCGCGGGCGCCGACGCAGCGCCGAAGGGATGTAGGTGCCGCGCCGGTTATCGCGGCTGAATCTCACAGTCGCGATTCGGATCCGGTCCGCTCCGATTCAACCGAATCGGTTCCGCGCATCAAGAGACCCCGATGCGTAGTCACATCGAGGAGTCCGGTGAAAATAAAAAGGGTGGCTCTGCGGCCACCCAGTTGGGGGGGAGGTAATCGTGACGGGATTCGCTCTCGCTCACCTCTCCGGCGGCATCCCTTCCCTTCTCACTTGTTCAGGTACTCCCGCTTGAAAGACTCCGCTTCCGCGAGGGTCCGTTCCGCATCCTTCATTTTCTTGAGCTTGTCTGTGACCAGTTCCACGCGCGCGTACACGAAGTCCCGGATCGCCGCGCGAACCGCCTCCGACCGACTCGGGAAGTCGTCCACCTGGACGAGGAAATCGAGGGCTTTCAGATAGCGCGCGGGCAAACGCAATGTGATCTTTTCCGTGTCCGCATCCCGCAAGCCCGTCACCCCACTCGTGGGTCAATTCGACATTGATTGACCGACGAGCGTCGGACGCAACAGCCACACGCTATATAATGGTTGCTGGCCTCAAATCAAATGAAGGAACGCTCTTTCGCCTGGAACGCGGTCCCAAGCGCCGACGATCCAACTCGATTTCTCCTGCATGACTGAAAGCGGTGACGAATCGTTTATCGCATCGCGATCCATCGTGCGCCCGTGGTCGAGAACGCGGGGGGAACGTTCCTCCTGCCGGGACCCGTCAAGATGGATCCTCGCGTGCTCCAAGCGATGGCGGCTCCCGCGATGAATCACCGCGGCCCCGAGTTCAAGGAGATCCTCTCGGAGATCCGCGAGTTGACGCAATATCTCTTCGGCACCCGCGGCGCGGTCGCGGTCCTCTCCGGTTCCGGCACCGCCGGTCTCGAGGCCGCCGTTTCGGGACTCCTTCGCAAGCAGGACCGCGTGTTGAACCTCGTCAATGGCAAGTTCAGCGAGCGGTTCCACGAGCTCTGTCAAGTCTTCACGACGCCGACCGCGCTTTCGTTCGAATGGGGGACCGCGGTCGAGCTGGATCAGGTCGCGCGGGCTCTCGAGTCGGGAGCCTTCAAGGCCGTCACCCTGTGTTGGAACGAGACGTCGACCGGTCTCACGAACCCGATCGCCGAGATCGCGAAGGTCGTGAAGGACCACGACGCCCTCCTCATCGTCGACGGAATCACGGCCGTGGGCGGGCTCGAAAACCGCATGGATGCCTGGGGCGTCGATGCACTCGTCATGGGGTCCCAGAAGTGCCTCGCGGCTCCACCGGGACTGAGCGCGGTCGCCCTGTCGAAGACCGCCTACGAATCGTTGCACTCCGACACGTCGTTCTATACGAACCTGAAAGCCCACTCAGACGCGCTCGCGAAGCAGGACACACCGTACACTCCGGCCGTCCCGCTCTTCCTCGCGTTTCGAGAGGCGTTGCGTCTGCTGAAGGAGGAAGGCCTTGAGAATCGAATTGCGCGGACTCGCCGGCTCGCCGAGGCGGCGAGGGCCGGGGTCGACGCACTGGGGCTCCGACTCTATCCGGATCGCCGCTTCGCGTCCAACACCGTGACCGCCATCCGATATCCAGCGGGCGTCGACGACAACGCCTTCCGGAAGGAACTTCGGGAGAGGCACGGGACCGTCGTCGCCGGGGGACAAGGGCCTCTGAAGGGCCAGATCTTCCGCATCGGCCACATGGGCATCTGCAGCTTCAAGGACCTCGAGGCGGGATTCCAAGCGTTCGAGACCACGCTGGCGGGCATGGGTCACACGGCCGTACGCGGGGCCGCGGCCGCCGCGATTGCGAAGCGCACGTGACCGTTTAGCGCCAGGTCACGGGGACCTCGTCCGTCCGATACCGCTGGTCCACGACGGTCTCGGAGAGTTTCATCCGAACGCCACCGCGGTGCATTTGCAGTCCGGTCCACGCGATCATCGCGCCGTTGTCGATGCACAGATCTCCCGGCGGGACGAACATGACCGCCCCGCGATCGGAGGCCATTCGGGCGACCATCTCCTGCAATCGGCCGTTGCGGGCCACCCCGCCCCCGAGCAGGACCTCCTGGTTGTCCAAGTGGGCCATCGCCCGTTCGGTCACCTCCGTGAGCATCGCGAACGCGACCTCCTGGATCGAGAACGCGATGTCCTCCATCGTCGCGCCCTGCTTCCGGAGCGCGAGGGCCGCGGTGAGCATCCCACTGAACGCGACGTCCATTCCCTTCACGCTGTACGGCAGGGACAGGAGCGTCTTCCCGTCCCGCGCAAGCTTCTCGAGGATCGGTCCTCCGGGGAAGGGGAGGCCGCACTCCCGGGCGAACTTGTCGAGCATGTTGCCGACCCCGATGTCGAGCGTCTCCCCGAACACGCGATACCGCCCGCGGGCGAAGGCGATGACCTGGGTGTTCCCTCCGCTCACGTACAAGAGAACCGGGTCCTTCGCCTCGGTGACGCCGCGGCCGATCTCGAGGTGCGCGACGCAGTGGTTGACTCCCAGGATCGGGACGTCGAGGGAAAGCGCGAGGGCTCTCGCCGCGGTCGCGACAGTCCGGAGGCACGGCCCCAGCCCCGGTCCCTGAGAGAACGCGACGACGTCGATCTCGGAGAGGTCGACTCCGGCCAGGTCCGTCGCTTTGCGGATCAACGGGACCACCGCCTCCGCGTGGTGGTTCGCCGCCTCACGTGGATGGATGCCCCCTTTCTCGGGTCTCACCATATCATAGACGTTCGCGAGGACGCGGCACTGCTCGTCCACGATGCCCACGCCGACCGTGTGGGCGGTCCCTTCGATGCCGAGGGCGAGCATTCGGCGTCGTAACGACCTCGAGGCAAAAGCCTTGTCCTACCCGCTCTCCGACGCCCCTTGATTGGGTGCCGCATTCCGGAGGCGGATCATCGAGAAGGGGACGGTCGAGCGGATCAGCGCATCCCTCAGGGGCCGGAGGGATCGCATCAGACGGAGCTCCACGCCAGCGGACGCGAGACGCTGGAACGGATCGCCGAGCGGTTCGACCTTCGACGGGACAACCGCGACATGCGAGACGTAGGAACCCGCGTTCGTATCTTGCGGGACGAACGTGTCGGGAGGCATGTGATAGACGTAGATCCTCGCTGCCCGAGTCCGCTCGAGCCACGCAAATTCGACAGCGATGACCGTCGCGGCGTTCGAGGGGCCGAGGAAGCGCTCGCGGTCCGCCCGGGTTGTACGAGGACCATCCCAGAAACAGACCCGCGGGCAATCGCGTGGGAAGAAGTAGTTGGGCGCGTGCGTCTCGTCGATCGCCCAGACGAGCGGCGATGCCTCTGGCTGGGTTTGGGGCACGTGGGGTTCAAAGCGTTGAATCGTCGGTTCCTCGCTGAAGTGGAAGAGCTTCATCGCGCGCTCCGTTCCGGTTCACCGAGCCGAGCGGGTAAAGGCTTTCGCCCGCGACACCAAGAGAGGCCTAAGTAGTCCCGTCGCGTTGCGTCGCTGAAATGGCCTCCGAGACGCGCGGTCCCCTGCTGTACGCGTACCGTCCAATCCCCGCGAATCCGATGACCGTGGCGGTCCTGTTGCTCGGCCTCGTCGTGACGTTTGTCATCGGACCGATCGCCGCGGGCCCGGAGGGCCTGTGGCCGCTCGGCGGACTCTGCTTCGTCCCCGTCGCACTCGTCGTCGCTGCGATGATTGTCTTCAAGCCGAGCCCGACCTTCGTGTTCGAGAACGGGATCGAGATCTCTCTTCCGTTGTGGCAGCGGATCCGCGGCGCGCGTGGCTACTATGCCTGGTCCGAGATCCGCGACATCTATCCGCGCAGCTACGAAATCGGCGGTTCGTTCCTCTCGCCGTTTGCGTCGTCGGCGGGGACGCTCGTCCATACGGGAATCGGCTTGGAAACGAACGCGGGCGAGCACCTATTGATTCGCTTTACGCCCGGTTCGATTCGCGCGTTCCGCGCGGAGTCGCAAGGCTATCTGGAGGCGATGGCGGTCATTCGGAACCGGTTCACACGGCGTGCGGAGCCCATGGTGACGACCGCGAAGACGTTCTCCGATCAGCAAGTCCTTGCCATGCAGGCCGCGGCACGGGAGCCGCTCGTCCCGATCACCGGCGTGTTCGTCGCGTTCTTCCTCCCACCGTCCATCATCGCCGCCATCTTGATCGCTCTCTCGGCGGCGCGCGTGGTCCTCACGCCAATCATCCTTTTCGTCGCCCTCGTCGTCGCGTTGATCCCTCCTGCCGCGTCGATGATCCGCACGCTACGTCAGAGCGAGCGTCGAAACGAGATCCTCTCGGAACTCGCGAAGTACCAGGAGCATCTGCGCGAAGCGGCGGAGGCCGCTCCGACCTTCGAGCGAGCCAGGGAAGTTGACCCTAGGCAAGGGTAACTCGGAGCGGACCCGACACTCCCCGTGCCAGCTCAGGAGGTCCCTTCAGGCTTTTCCGCCGCCTCGATGAGACGTACTTGGCGGGGATCGCTCACATCATACGTGTGGCCTCTCCAACGGAGCGTGGTCGGGTTTCGGGTCCGCAGAAGGCCCGAGGCCATGACCCAGGGGACCGCCATCGCCGCGGCGGCAGATCGCCACGCGGGGACCTTCCACGCCGCGGCCACGGTCGGGGCACCGGAGAAGAGGGCTCGCCGCCGCAAGGACGCCTTCGCGATCGAGACCGGAAGTGGCGCGAAGAAGAACGCGGCGGGAATCAGATAGGCGACGCCCCCGATCGCCGCCAGGGCAAGGCACGCAAGACCAAACAGAATCGAGCCGTTGAACACGGAGAACGCGGCGATCGCGTATCGGCGGACGACCGGGAGGTAGAGCGTGGCCATCGTCATCTGTCGGAGACACCATTCCGTGCACGTCGCTCGGTCCGCGCCCTCATACGTCGGCACGAGGGCGGCGGGCACGTACGCGATCTTGAGGCCCGCTTCCCGCACCGCTTGCGTCAGTACGAGGTCGTCGCTCAGCACCCCTCGCCATCGGTCCCCCAGACGCAACTCGTCCAAGCGGTCCGCTGGAACCGCACACGAGCCGCCCCAGGCGAACGAGCGTCGAGGATCGAACAGCACATTCGCGCTGACCGCATTCCACTCCGCGCGGACGAGGGACCAGAACGTCGGCCGCGGCGGCACGTACCAGCGGAAGCCCGTCGCGACGCCGACGGTCGAATCGGCGAGCGGTTGCACAAGCTGCCGCAACCAGTCCCGCGCAGGCCGGATATCGGAATCGGCGAAGACCACGACCTCGTCCTCCGGAACCAGATGGCCGAGGGCGGACCGCAGCGCATTCACCTTGCCGCCGAGCGGGTTTGCGTCCGCGAGGATCTGCGTGACGGGAACAATCGGGAAGTCGCGAGCGATCGTCTCGATCCGCGCCGAGGCGGGATCCGTGGAATCGTCCGCGACGACCAAGAGTCGGTACCGAGGGTAGGCCTGCGAGAGGAGGGCCCGCACGTTTTCGTCGAAACCCTCGTCGAGCCCGCGAACCGGCAGGATTAGCGCGACGGAGGGCAGGAACGCGCCAAGGGCGAGGCGCATCCCGCGCCGGACCCCTCCCCGGAGCCGGATGCCCTGGACCAGGGAAGCGACGCTCGCAAGGAACGCCAGGACCGCGACGACCGTCAATCCGATCCAGACAACATCCAGCGCCACCGCGGCGCGAACCTCCATGCGCGGAATAAACCTTGGTGCTCAGGCGCCGACGAACACGTCGTCGCCGTCGATCCGGACCTCGAACGACCGAAGGCGGGCCGTCGGGTTCGCGAGGTTCGTCCCCGTTCGGACGTCGTATTCCCATCCGTGGTTCGGGCAGGTGACGACCGCTTCATCGAGCATCCCCTCCCCGATCGGGCCGCCGCGGTGCAAGCACACGTTCGAGACCGCATAGAACCGTCCTTCGACGTTGAAGAGGGCGACGGGATGGCCTTGGACCACGACGACCCGCCCTTCCCCCGGTTGGACGTCGGAGGTCTTCGCGACCCGAACGAACGTCGTCATCGAGACTACCGAGCCGCGACCGCCCCCATGAACGTTTGCGAAGTTTTATGGAGGGCGGGCGGCATGGGCGGGCGGGTCTTTCCATGACGCGCGAGGAGCATGCGAAGTTCCTGGCCCAGTGCAAGGAGTTCGTCCTCGGGATGAACCGGCTCGAGCAGACGATCACGAAGATCGATGCACGCCTGACCAAGGAAGAGCAACGATCGGCGTTCAAGGAGATCTTCGAGTGGCTCGGCACGACGACGGACGTCCCGCCGAACTCGTACACCCGGGAGTGGGCTCGGGAGTTGCTCGCCGCGATCGGGGCGATGGCCCAGTACGACAAGTACGAGGGCTCGCCCGACACGTACATCGTGTAGCCCGCGAACTCCTGGATCTGGTCTCGGTCGTCGAAAATCCAAGAGATTTTCCGCCGAATTGAGTGGAACGGCTCCGACTCATCCGACGAGGCGAAACCTTATTCTCGCCCCTCGCATCCGTGGGCCCGAGGGCGTGGGATCGTGGAGTTCCGGAACGAACGGACGTGGCAGAACGCCGTCGAGATGAACAGGACCGAGGAATTCCACGCCGCGTACGAGGCCGCGGTCGACAAGGTCCGCGCGGATTTCGGACAGAAGCATCCGATGATCGTCGGCGGCCAGGAAGTCTGGTCCAAGACGACGTTTCCCGACACGAGCCCGGCGGACACGAAGCTCGTGCTGGGTCTGTTTCAGAAGGGGGGTCGCGTGCACGCAAAGCAAGCGGTGGAAGCCGCCAAGGGCGCGTTTCCCCAGTGGTCCACGACCGCCTACACGGACCGAGTCCGACTCGTTCAACACGCCGCCGATCTGATCAGTCAAGGCAAATTCGCCCTCGCCGCCCTCATGTCGTTCGAGAACGGGAAGAACCGCTACGAAGCGATGGCGGATGTCGACGAGGCCGCGGACCTGATGCGCTGGTACGCCGCCGAGATGCTACGGAACCAGGGGTATGAACGGCCGATGGGTACGTTCCTCCCGGGGGAGACGACCCGTTCGATCCTGAAGCCGTACGGCGTCTGGGCCGTCGTCGCGCCGTTCAACTTCCCCCTCGCAATCGCCGCCGGGATGTCGACCGGTGCGCTGATCACGGGCAACACGGTCGTCTTCAAGCCGGCGAGCGACACGCCGTTCATGGGCCTCCGCCTTGCCGAGACCCTCCGGGACGCCGGACTTCCGGCGGGCGTGTTCAATTTCGTCACGGGACCGGGCGCGACGGTCGGGCAGGAGCTCCTCGACCATCCGGATGTGGACGGATTCGTCTTCACCGGATCGAGGGCGGTCGGAATGAAGGCGCTCCAGACGTTCACCCGGACGCGACCGAAGCCCATCATCACGGAGATGGGCGGGAAGAATCCGGCGATCGTCACCGCGAGTGCGGATCTGGACAAGGCCGCGATCGGCGTGATGCGGGCCGCGTTCGGCTACGGGGGTCAAAAGTGCTCCGCGTGCTCGCGGGTCCTCGTCGATCAGGGCGTGAAAGATGCGTTCATGGCAAAGCTCCTTTCCGAGACCGAAAAAATCAAAGTGGGCGACCCGACCGTTCGCGACGTGTATCTCGGGCCCGTCATCAACGAAGCGGCGGTCGCGACCTTCGAGAACGCAATTGCGGAAATCAAGCGCTCGAAGGGAGCGGTCATCGCCGGCGGGAGAACGTTGAAGGGAAACGGGCATTTCGTGGAGCCGACAATCGTGGACGGCCTGCCGCGGGACCACCGAATCAACAAGGAAGAGCTCTTCGTGCCGATCTTGTCGATTGTCCCGGTGGATGACCTCGGGGACGCGATTCAAGTCGCGAACGACGTGGACTATGGCCTCACCGCGGGAATCTTCAGCCGCGAACCGGCGGAGATTCGGCGGTTCCTCGCGGAAGTCCATGCCGGCGTCTTGTATGCGAACCGGACGGCCGGCGCCACAACGGGCGCGGTCGTCGGCGTCCAGCCGTTCGGCGGCTGGAAGATGTCCGGCACCTCGGGGAAGTCCGCGGGTGGGCATTACTATCTAATGCAATTCCTGCGCGAGCAGAGCCAATCGGAGTATTCATAAACGGTCGATCGCGCGAAGCGATGGAGAGCTCTCGTCGCTCTTCCGGATGTCCCAATTCGCGCGTCCGGAGAAACGTTATATAGAATCCGCCGAATCTCGTCACATCATAGCACGGAGCGCGTCTGCTCCGTGGTCTGAGTGGCCGTGGGGGTTCGTCAATGGTCGGGGAGGAGACACAGTATCGTTTCGGACGAGTCTGGCGACAGCAGCTGATGGCATGCGCAGTGGTTGCCGTGATGATCCTGTCCGGCCTCAGCGTCTTCCTTGCCCTGGCCTCTGGTCCCGCGGCCGCAGCTGGTCCGTTCCGTTCTCTCCGAATCGGAATCAATCCCCTTGTCATCACGACCCTGAATCCGCTCAAGATCACCCTGGCGGACGAGTACGTCGTGGTGTACAACGTTTACAGCACGCTCATTTCGTACGACAAGACCTACCATGCGATCCCGGACCTCGCGACCCACTGGAGTTTGGCTCCGGACAACAAGACCTGGACCTTTGATCTCGTCCAGGATGCGTACTTCACGAGCCCGTTGAGCCCGGGAGACCGGAGTCACCCCGTTACCGCCGACGACGTGGTGTACTCGTTCCAGCTCCAGAGCGCGACGAAGGGAAGCATCCTCCACAGTTACACGGCCGCAGTCGCGTCTGTGACAAAGACCGGGCCGTACCAAGTCCAGATCGTCACAAACGGTCCCTTCGCGGGCATGTACTCGGCAGCGAGCGCGATTCCGATCTTGCCCCAATACATCTGGAGCGGCTACGCGAAGCCCCTCAACGCTCCGATCAAGTATCCGGTCGGCTCCGGAGCGATGTACTACGATTACACGAACACGACCACGACGACCCTCGTCCTTCGGAAGAATCCGAACTACTACGGGCTGGAGTATTATTGCCAAGAATCCCGACCCGATGAAGTCCGCTTTATCTCGTACAGCGGGTCGACGACGATGGTCAATGACTTTCTCACGGGGGCGACGACCCTTGACGCGCTCATCGGCATCGACCCGTCCGATTACAAGGTCGGGCTGAACACCTGGAGTCCAAAGTGGGCGGTCAGCCTCGGATTCGTCGGCGAGATTTCCATCAATGTGATTACGCCAGCGCTGGCGGCCGCCTACGGGTACGCCTACACGACGAACCCCGTCCTACTCAACGACACGTTCCGGCACGCGGTCGCGATGAGCATCGACAAACAGAAGCTCGTCGATGATGCCCTCCTCGGGTATGGCAACGTGGCGGACACGTTGGTCCCCGACGTCAACCCGTGGCACCACAGCATCCCCGCGAGTCAGCAATACAAATTCGACCCCGCGGCTGCCCGGGCACTCCTCAACAGCCAAGGGTGGGTCTACGACGGGACCGGGGCCAACAAGCCGGGCGCGACACCGCTATACCGCAAGGATGCGACTGGCCGCCTCATCGACGGGCTCGTCGTGCGGTTTTACACGCTGAACACCCGCCCACAGTGGGAAATCGCGGGCAGAGACATCGTCGCATGGCTTGCCCAGGCGGGAATCCAGACCACGGATCGCCTCGGCCGGACGAGCCCGGGCTACGGCCTCTACAACACCAACCAGATGAGCGGCTATTGGTTGAGCGCTGACTACGACATGTGGCTGTGGGATTGGATCTTCACGCCGGCCTCGGATCCGTCCCTCGACGTCCTCGAGGTCGAGACAACCGGCGCGATCGGGCCGACGAATGACAATTACTACAGCAACGCCACATTCGATGCCCTATACAATCAGTCGCTCCAGATCGTGGATCCTGCGGCCCGCCGGCCGATCACGGACGAGATGCAGCGGATGTTGTACGACTACCATTCGTACATCCTGCCCTACTACCGAAAGGACCTCTACGCGGCCGCGACGCCGCCAGGGGTCCGGCAACAGACATCCCCTCCCGACCCCGGCTGGACCAACTGGGGGAATTGGTCGTCCGAACAGGGGCTGGTTCCTGACAGCGATTTGCCGGCCCCCTGGTTCCAGGTCTCTCCCCTAGACAACCAAGCGCCCGTGGTCGCATCCTTCCCGGCAGTCCAGTGGATCAACGGTGCGCCGGTCAGCGTGAGCGTCAGCGCGAACGATCCGGAGGGCGGCGCGCTCGGCTACACATGGAATTTCGGGGACGGATCGCCGATCCAAACGTCGACCTCGGGGAGCACGACCCACACGTTCGCGCAGCCGGGCAACTACACAATCCAGGTCCGAATCAAGGACTCCGAATGGACAACATGCGCAACCACGCCGGCGAACATTGTGGCTAGCGGTGGGCCCGGTGCGAATTTGCCGCCTCAAATCAAAGGCCTGGACTTCAGACTGAGCCACTCCACCTTCGGCCTGCCCGGCGAGACGATTCAATTCAACCTGACGGCGAACGACACGGAGGGCGACCCGCTTTACATCACATGGAACTTTGGAGACGGTTCCGCGGTGGCGGTGAATTACCTCACGAACACGCAGAGCGACAGGACGGTGAGTCAGCGTCACGCATACACGGCGAACCGAACGTACAGCTTGATGGCCGTCGTCACGGACAATAAGACAGGCGTCCTGAACCACCGCCCGAACGTGACCGCCCAAATCGTGATCCAAACAATCTCGACACCGGGCGGGAGCATTCCGAGCTCGTCAAATCCGTGGATTAACTATGGCATCCCGCTCGGGGTTGCCGCGGCAATCCTCATCGCGGCTGTGGTGGTGCTTCTCCGTCGCCGGAAGGAGCGGAAAGAGGACGAGACGGAAGATCGGACGGCCGGCGGACCCCCGCCGGAGCAGCCGCCTCCACCCCCGCCGCCGTGATGGGGAAAATGGAACGTCTTGGCAATGACGGGAGCGACGCGAATTGGCGCAAATCCTGAAGGTCATGGTCCGAAAGGGCATTAATGCCCTGATCACGATCTTCGGGATCATTTGTCTGAACTACGCGCTCCTCCGACTGATGCCCGGGGATCCAGCGCTGAGCCTGACTCCGCGCGACCCGAAATATCAGGGCCTCGCCGAGTACAATCGCCAGCTCTTCGGGTTCGATAAGCCCCCGTGGGAGCAGTTTGTCATCTATCTCCAACGGACGGTCACGCTGGACTGGGGAATTTCCTACCGACTCGGCCTTCCCGTCTTCGACGTGCTGATGCGGGACTTGGGTTGGACCCTCCTCCTGGTCGGCACTTCGACGGTGGCCACCATCATCATCGGCATGATCATTGGATCAATCGCAGCGCAGAAACGGGGCAAGCCTTTCGACATCCTTTCGACCGCCACGGGAATTTTCCTCTATGGGATGCCGATCTTCTGGCTCGGGTACCTCCTACTCGCGGTGTTTGAGAAGGGCTCGATTGTCGGCCACTATTTCACCTGGTGGCCCGCCTTGCCGTCCCAAGGGTACTACGATGACATGCTGGGCCCCTGGTCGTGGGACGGAGCCCACCTGACGAGCGCGGCTCAGCACCTCTTCCTGCCCGCCCTCACCCTGACCCTTGGTACGCTCGCGGGGATCTCTCTGGTGATGCGGAGCTCCCTCATCGACGTCATGACGGAGGACTTTGTCACCACCGCGAAGGCGAAAGGACTGAGCGATAGCCAGGTCCTCCGCCGTCACATTCTCCCGAGCGGTCTGCCGCCGATGGTCGCTCTCATCGCGCTCGACATCGCCTTCGTAATCGGCGGAGCGTATCAGGTTGAGGTCGTTTTCAACTACTACGGAATCGGCTGGGAGACGATCCAGGCGATCGACAACCTCGATTTTCCGCTCCTCCAGTTCATCGTCGTCGTGGGAGGCGTCGCAATCGTGCTTGCGAACCTCGTCTCCGACTTCATCCTCCTCTTGCTCGACCCGCGGATCAAGGTGACGTGAGGGAAAAACATGGGCGCGACCGAAGCGGTGGTCCGACCGGGGGCTATCTCACCATTCCAGGCCTCCCTCCGGGTCGCGCTCCGTCGGTTGCAGGTGGTCTGGGTCCGCATCCGACACAGCCGGACGGCCATGGTCGGCCTCGCGATCCTCATCTTCTTCATCGCCATGGCGGTCTTTGCGCCGTGGCTGGCGCCGTACGGTCCGATTGATCGCGTCGCAGACACGAGCAATTGCGTCCCGAGCGTCTCGTGCCCGCTGAGTCCGCCGAGCGCCCAGCACCCCTTAGGGATTAGCGAGGAGGGGGCCGACATCTATTCACAAGTCATTTGGGGGTCCCAAATCAGTCTTATCGTCGGGATCTTCGCCGCGATGGTCGCAAGCGTCCTGGGGACGGCCGTTGGGCTCGTATCCGGTTATCTGGGAGGATGGGTCGACGAGGTCATGATGCGCTTCAACGACGTCGTCCTGTCGGTTCCATGGCTGGTCCTCATGATCGTCGTCGCCGCTCGAATCGGAACCATCGACCTCCTCGGGCTCATCCTCGTGATCGGCCTGACGGGCTGGTCGATTACGGCTCGGGTGATCCGAGCCCAGGTCCTCTCTGTCAAAGAACGATTGTTCGTTGAACGAGCCCGGATGATCGGTTCGTCCCGGTCCCACATTCTACTGCGGCACATCTTCCCGAACGCATTCCCCCTCATCTTCGCGAACACGATCCTTACGGTGGCGGTCTCAATCCTGTCGGAAGCCGTCCTCGCGTTTCTGGGGCTGTCCATCTACAACACGGTGAGCTGGGGGAAAGTGATCAACCAAGCGATCGGCGGCGGCGCACTCGTGATCGGAGGCAACGTCTGGTGGCTTGTCGTCCCCGGCCTCTGTCTCGTCTTCCTTGTGTTCGGGTTCTACCTGTTCGGGTTCGCCCTCGACGAAATCCTGAATCCTCGGTTGCGGAGGCGATAGGCTTCTGCTCCTCGAAGTCAAGGACCTCGTGATCGAATACGCCACCGAGTCCGGGCCGGTGCACGCGGTCGACGGGGTTTCGTTTGATCTTGACGAGGGGGAAGCCCTTGGCCTCGCGGGGGAGAGCGGATGTGGGAAGACGACGACCGCCCTCGCCCTGATGCGCCTCCTCCCTTACAACGGCAAGATCATTTCCGGCTCCATCGTGTTCCACGGTCGGGACCTCGTCAAGGCTTCCGACCTGAGGATCCGGAAGATCCGCTGGAAGGACATCTCGATCATCTTCCAGGGCGCGATGAACTCGCTGAACCCGGTCCGGAACATCGGGCGGCAAATCGCCGAGCCGATCATCCTCCACGAGAGGGTCGACGAAGACGAGGCGATGAGGCGCGTCGGCGAACTGCTCGAGCTCGTCGGGATCAATCGGGAGCGGCGTCGGGACTTTCCCCACGAGTTCTCCGGCGGCATGCGGCAGCGCGTGATGATCGCCATGGCCCTCGCCTGCAATCCGAAGCTCGTAATCGCCGACGAGCCGGTCACCGCCTTGGACGTCATGATCCAGGCGCAGATTCTCGAACTGCTCGAGCGGCTACGGAAAGAACTGCACCTGTCGATGATCCTGATTTCCCATGACCTCAGCGTGATGGCGGAGACGTGCGACAAGGTCGCGATCATGTACGCCGGGAAGATGATGGAGGTCGGCAAGACCGTCGACGTCTTCACGGATCCGAAGCACCCGTACGCCCAGGGACTCGTCGCGGCCTTCCCCGACATCCGAGGACAGCGCACGATGCCGTCCTCGATTCCCGGGGACGTGCCCAGCCTCATCAATCCGCCGGCCGGCTGCGTCTTCCATCCGCGATGCAAGTTCGCGTTCGACCGCTGCACAACCGCCGAGCCCGCCCTCGCGGAGGTCACCCCCGGCCGCCGAGCGGCGTGTTTCCTGTACCCCGGGGTCCCGGAGGTGACGCCACGGGCGATGACGGTGGAAGCCCGCTGATTCGGGTCCGCGATCTGAAGGTGTGGTTCCATCTCCGGCGCAGCCTCCTCCGGGAGCTGACCGGTCGCTCCTCCCTGTGGGTCCGGGCGGTGGACGGCGTCTCGTTCGATGTCAAACGGGGGGAGGTCTTCTGCCTCGTCGGCGAGAGCGGCTGTGGCAAGACGACGACCGGCAAAGCGCTCCTCCGCCTTGTGGACGCGACCGAAGGCGACGTCTTCTTCGAGATCCCGACGGACGAGTATCGAAAGTACGAGGCGCTGCGCTCGGCCGGTGGACCGGACGCCGCCGCCCAGATCGATGCCCTCCGACGAAAGTACTCGTTCTCGTGGAAGGAACAGCTCCCCTGGGACACCCGGCAGATCCTCATTTGGTTCGGAGCGGTCGCCGCGGCGTTCATCCTCGGGGTGGGCCTCTCGGTCTTTGCCGCGGCCGTGATCCCGGGAGCCCTCGTGGATAGTGGCTTCATCCTCGGGGCGAGCCTGTTGTGCGGTCTGCTCATCGGAGTCATCGCCTCGTTGCCTCCGACGCGGCCTTCCGCCCGGACGCCGGCAATCCTGGCGCTCCTCGCGATCCTCGCGTTCAACCTCATCCCGATCGTGGCGGCCCTCGGATGGCCCTCGAGCCTGCCGAACCCGCCATCCGATCCTCTCGGGATCTGGGCGGCGGTCTGGGGAGCGGCGTCCTTCGCGATGCTGCTCGGCGTGATCTTTGCCCCCACCGCGGCCGGCGCTGCGGCGAAGATCCTCCTAGGCCGACGACGGGAGACGGAGGGACTCCTCGGCATCAAGATGCGGACCCTTCGGCGACGCTTGCACCTGATCTTCCAGGATCCGTACGAGTCCCTGAACCCGAAACAATCCGTCTACGAGATCGTCTCGGAGCCCCTCATCGTGAATAAGATCGCTCACGACCCGGAGGAGATCGCTGCGCTCGTGACGCGGTCCCTCGAGGATGCCGGGCTGAGACCGGCGCAGGAGTTCGTCTTCCGCTTCCCGCACGAGCTGAGCGGCGGCCAACGCCAGCGGGTCTCGATCGCGGCGGCGTTGGCCCTCGAGCCCGACTTCATCGTCGCGGACGAGCCGGTCTCGATGCTCGACGTGTCGATCCGGACCGAGATCCTTCAGCTCATGACGGACCTCAGGGAGAAACGCGGCTTGACGTACCTCTTCATCACGCACGACCTGAGCCTCGCATGGATCTTGGCCGATCGGATCGCGGTCATGTATCTCGGCAAGATCGTCGAGGAAGGGACCGCCGAGCAGGTCATCTCCCATCCGAAGCATCCGTACACCCAGGCCCTCATCTCGGTCGTCCCGAGTCCCGATCCGAGGCATCTCGCGAAGCGCACGATCCTGAAGGGAGAACGGCCGGACGCCGTGAACATCCCGAACGGATGCCGCTTTCATCCCCGTTGCCCCCTCGCGTTCGAGAAGTGCGGATGGAGCGCCGCCGAGATCGCGGAAGAACTCACGGCTCTCTGGGCCGGAGGACTCTTGCCGGGATTCGCCGGAATCCAACCGCTCGACCCGGCGACCGTCTCGCTCGGAATGGCTCCGGGCACGTCTCCGGGAACGGCCGCCGCAACGCTCCGTCGGGTCGTGTCCGAGAACCGGAGTTCGCGGCTCGCCCTGAAGGGAATCGCGGATGTCCGGGAGACCGCCGGTGCCGTCCACGTCACGCTGCATGAATCGTCAGAGCCCCCGCTCATCGAGATCGGGCCAGGCAACACGGTCGCGTGCCACCTCGTGACGCCGCAGACGATGGCCGCCGAGCCCGTCACGGCCTGAGACGGCTCATCCGCTCCAGGAGGCGATGGAACCGGGAGACGCGGTGGCCGGCGATGAGCCGTGACGGCAAGGGGGTCACGGCGGGCCACGCTGCGACGGTCGTACGCCACCGCGCGAGGATGTAGGCGCACGGGACGAACGTCACGATTCCGAGGAACAGGCCGAGGTTCAACAGTCCGGTGGTCGTCGTGAGCGCCCCCGCGAGCGGCTCGACGACGACGAGGCCGAGCGTGTACGCGAACGCGCCCATCGACAACACGGTCGCGCGCTGGCCCGGCTCCAACCGGCGGTTCAGGAACGCGGTGGTGAGGGCGGGTTGCAGGCTCCAGACGATGTAGATTGGGACCTGGAACAACGCCGCCCCGGAGAACTGCCCCGCGCCATACATGCCGAAGAACGCGGCTGACGCCATCAGGACCAGGAGAGCGAGCGTCCCGAATTCCCCGAGGACCCGCGTGATCGTCCCCGCGAACGCGGACCAGATCGCCGCGACGAGGAGGAAGGCGCTAATCGAAATCGCAATCGCGGATTCGGAGAGGCCAAGCGCCTGAAGATAGAGGGGCCGGAACACGGCCATGACGTAGAGCGTGACGCCGAGGAACACCTCGACGCCGATCAGCAAGGAGACGCCCTCGCGTCGGCGCACGACGCGGAGGCCTTGGACGAGTTGCTCCACATATGTCGACTCGGGCGTGCGGTCCACCCTGGGCTCACGAAACGTCACCGCGACGCCGACCGCCCCGAGGTTCAGCAGTGCGCCGACCAGGAGAGTGAGCCGGAGGTCGCCGACCAGGCCGACGAAAACACCGCCGACGAAGGCGCCCGCGGCGTTGAAGAGGAGCTGAATCATCGTGACGCGGCCGATGTACCGAGGGAACTCCGATTCGTGGCCCGCCTCCAGCAACGTCTCGTACAGATACGCGGATGTCCCGATCGAGAACGCCGCCCCGAGGGACCACACGATGTTCGCGGCGACGTACCCCCAGAACGTCGCGCTGATCCCATAGCCCAGGATGCCCGCAGACCGGAACAGCTCGCTCAGGACGATCGTCCGCCGGCGGGGCGTGCGGTCCGCGACCACGCCGACGGGCAGCTGGAACACGAGGAGCCCGACCCAGAACGCGACATCGACGAGGGTGAACTCGAAATCGGAGGCGAGGTGACCGCGGATCCAGAGCGCCCAGAACGGGATCCAGATCGCGAACGAAGACGCGCCCTGGTACGCGTAGAAGCGACGCACGCGCGTGCGCAGGTCCGGGGTCGACACGGCCTTCGTCGACCGCGAAAGCCCCATGCCCCTTATACGATGCGCTCGGATGCGTCGCGGTTCTGAGTAAACGTTAAGGCGCTTCCCGGCGTCCTCGATTCACGCTCCGAAGAACGGGTTCCCGACGTCGGCCGAACCATCGCGCGGAGCGGTAAGATGCCGCTCCTGACCGTGAAGGGCCTCAAGACGCATTTCCAGACGCAGGAGGGGACGGTGCGGGCGGTCGACGGCGTCGACTTCACGTTGGGGGAAGGCGAGAGCCTCGGCCTCGCCGGGGAGAGCGGCTGCGGCAAGACAACGGCCGCCTTGTCGATCATGCGCCTCCTCCCGTCGAACGGCAAGATCGTCGACGGGACGATCGATTACGTTGGCTACGACCTCGCGAAGGTCACGGAGGGCCAACTCCGGGCGATCCGGTGGAAGCACATCTCGATCATCTTCCAGGGGGCGATGAACGCCCTGAACCCGGTGAAGCGGATCGGGGACCAGATCGCGGAGCCGATCGTCATCCACGACAAGGTCGACAAAGAAGTCGCGATGAAGCGCGTCGGCGAGCTCCTCGAACTCGTCGGGATCCACCGCGAGCGCGCCCGGGAGTACCCGCACGAGTTCTCCGGCGGCATGCGGCAGCGCGTGATGATCGCGATGGCCCTCGCGTGCAACCCGCGGATCGTGATCGCGGACGAGCCGGTGACCGCGCTCGACGTCATGATCCAAGCGCAGATCCTCGAACTCCTCGAGCGCCTCAAGCGGGAGCTCGACCTCTCGATGATCCTGATCTCGCACGACCTCAGCGTGATGGCGGAGACGTGCGATTCGATGGCGATCATGTATGCCGGAAAGATCGTGGAGCGCGGGAGCGTCCGGGACGTCTACAAGAACGCGAAGCATCCGTACACGAAGGACCTGATCGGCGCGTTCCCGGACATCGAGGGCCCGCAGACGCTGCCGGCGTACATCCCGGGACTCTTGCCTTCGTTGATCAATCCGCCGCTCGGGTGCCGCTTCCATCCGCGGTGCAAGTATGCGTGGCAGCTGTGCGTCGACCAGGAACCCGGCCTCGATCCGGTCGGGACGGACCACTTCGCCGCATGCCACCTGAACACCGCCACCCCGCCGCCGAAGGAGGCGACGTGAGGTGGCTCGCGAGCCGTACCTCGTCCTCCGCGACTTCCGCGTCTGGTTCGAGAAGCGGCGGGGATTCTTCGAGGCGTTGCGGAAAGCCACGCCGGAATACGTCCGCGCGGTCGATGGGATCGACCTCGACGTCGGGCGGGGGGAGATCTTCTGCCTCGTCGGGGAGAGCGGCTGCGGCAAGACGACGACCGGCAAGGGCATCCTGAAGCTCGTCCCGCCGACCGGGGGCGACGTCTTCGTCGGCGTGCCGAAGACCGTCCTCGACGAGTACGAGGCCGCAAAGGCGGGCAAAGGCTCAGCCGATCTAGAGACGATCCGGCGGCAGCACTCGCTCTCCTGGAAAGAGCAGCGGCCGTGGACCGTCCCGCACTTCGCCCTCCTGGGGATCCTCCTCGGCGTCGGGACGCTCATCGCGACGACCCTCCCGGCCTTCGTCACGGCGTCCGTGTTCCATCTCCCGTTCATGGACGGCTGGAGCTACGTCGGCTACGGCCTCGTCGTCGCGCTGCTCGTCGCGTACTTCGGGAGCATGCCGCCGACCCGGCCGACCCCGCGGACCACGCTGGTCCTCGGAGCGCTGGCGGTCCTCGCGTTCAACCTGAGCACCTACCTCGGCCTCGTGTTCTCCGGGTACGTCGATGCCGGAGGTCTCTATCAGTCCCGGGTCTGGGGGGATCAGACCCTTGCGATGTTCGGCGGCAATCTCCTCGTCATTGGGGTGGCCGTCTTCGTTGGCCGGATCCTCATTTGGAACCGCTTGCGGGAGGAAGGCCTCGAGGGGATCCAGATCCGAGGCTTGCGACAGAAGCTCCAGATCATCTTCCAGGATCCGTACGAGTCTCTGAATCCGAAGCATTCGGTGTACGACATCGTCGCGGAGCCGCTCATCGTGAACGGCCTGGGCCGGAACCGCGCCGAAACGGAAGCCCGAGTCGAGCAGGCGCTCGCCGATGCGGGCCTGAGGCCGCCGAAAGATTTCCTGTTCCGGTATCCGCACGAGCTCTCCGGAGGGCAGCGACAGCGCGTGTCGATCGCCGGGGCGCTCGTCCTGGATCCGGAGTTCTTGGTGGCCGACGAACCCGTGTCCATGCTCGACGTCTCGATCCGCACGGAGATCCTCGAGCTCCTCCTCGAGCTGCGCGCGAGGAAGGGCCTCACGTACCTGTTCATCACCCACGACCTCTCGCTCGCGTGGGTGCTCGCGGACCGGATCGGGGTCATGTACCTGGGGAAGATCGTCGAGGAAGGCCCGACCCGAGAGCTCATCAAGAACCCGCGGCACCCGTACACGAAGGCGCTCGTCTCGGTCGTGCCGGTCCCGGACCCGGACCGGAGGCGGCAGCGCATCATCTTGAAAGGCGAGCGCCCGGACCCCTCGGACATCCCGCCAGGATGCCGGTTCCACCCTCGCTGCCCCGTGGCGTTCGAACGATGCGGCTGGATCGCAGAGGAGGTTGTGACCGAGCTGAAGGACCTCTCCGCCGGGACGCCGGAGGAGGGACTCTTCGCGGGACTCCGAGCGGACGCCCCGGGCGCCTTCACCCTGCCATCCGCGCCTCCCGACGCCGAGGCGACGATCCGTCGGCTCATCGAGGATAAGGGAGAGGAATTCCGGGGACTCAAGGCGATTCGCTCGATCGAGCGGGCGGACGGCGGGATCCGGGTGTCGCTCCACGAATTCACGGAACCGGAGCTCAAGGCCATCGCGCCCGATGTGAAGGTGTCGTGCCACCTGTTTGCGTAGACTCGGGATGTTCACTCATACCGGCGCGATCTCGAGGGGCCACAACCCTTTACTACGAATCGACGCGTAGCGGGCTCCGGCGGACGGCATGGACAAGCTCATCATCACGGTCGCGCCGACGGGCTCCGTGCCGCGAAAGAAGGACACGCCGCACGTGCCGGTGACGCCGGACGAGATCGCCGAGACCGCGTACCGGTGCGAGCAGGAAGGCGCGGCGATCATCCACGTCCACTGCCGCGACGAGGACGAACGTCCCACGTCCCGGCTCGACATCTTCCAGGAGACGGTTGAGAAGATCCGCAAGCGGACGAAGCTCGTCGTCATGACGTCGACGAGCGGAATCGCGGGCCAGACGGACGAGGATCGCGCGACGCCCTTGCGAACGAATCCGGAGATGGGCTCGCTCACGACGGGGACGCTCAACTTCGCCGGGCGCAAGCCATCCGTCGTGTACGTGAACACGCCTGAGACCGTTCAATTCCTCGCGAAGGCGATGCTCGATCAGAAGATCAAACCGGAACTCGAAGCGTTCGACGTGGGCTTCGTCCAGCAAGGCATGCGGTTGATCGACTCGGGACTCGTGGAGGAGCCGGCACACTTCCAGCTCGTCATGGGAGTCGACGGCGGCGTCCCCGCCACCCCGGAGAACCTGCTGCACATGCGCAACCAGCTCCCGCCGACCGCGACGTACGTCGTCGCGGGGATGTCCCGGATGCAACTGCCGATGACGACGATGGCCATCGTCTTGGGCGGCCACGTCCGCGTGGGCCTCGAAGACAATCTTTACCTGAAGAAAGGGGCCCTCGCTCGAAACGAGGAGTTGGTCGGCCGTGCGAGGCACCTCGCGGAGGATCTCCAGCGGGAGGTCGCGACCCCGGAGGAGGCGCGAACGATCATGGGCCTCGGGCCGCGGCGTTGATCACGCGGGGCCGGATAGACTCTCTTCGAAGGCGTCGAGCGTCTCGCGGATTGCAATGTTGTCGTGGGCAGCGGAAACATAGAACGGCTTTCCCGGTTTCACGAAGATCCCCCGGGCAAGCAGGGAGGTGTCGAGGACGCTCCGCTTCGCTTCGTCCGCTTCGAGCGAGTCCCGGTAGTTGCGCGGCGCATGATTCATGAAGAGGATCGAGAAGACGCTGCCCACGCCGGGCACCACCGCGGGCACGCCGTGTTCCTTCAGGTGCCGCTCGAATCCGGAGGTCAAGGTCCGCGTCGTTTCCAGGAGGCCATCGAATGCCCCGGGCTTCTCGAGCTCATCCAGCGTTGCCATGCCGGCGGCCATCGCGATCGGATAACCGGCGAACGTGCTGCTCTGGAAGAAATCCCCTCGAACCGGGTCGGCGAGATCGAGGATGTCGGGACGTCCGAGGAACGCGCCGCACGGAAGGCCACCTCCGATGATCTTGCCGAGACACGTGAGGTCCGGAGTCACACGATACGCGTGTTGGGCCCCGCCGAATGCGACGCGAAAACCACTCATCACCTCGTCAAAGATCAACGGAATGTCGTGGTCCGCCGTGATCTCCCGCAGTCCCTTGAGGAACTCCGGGTCGGGTGCGATGTACGATCTCTCGATGGGCTCGAGGATGACACACGCCAGACGGTCCGCGTGGCTCCGGATCCGCGCGGCGGTTTCGTCGAGATCGTTGAAGGGCAGCACGAGGGTGTTCTTCAGGACGTGTTCCGGCGTCCCGCGAGATCCCGAGATCGGCACGAGGCCCTTCCTCGTCTCGTCCCTAGAGGGCGTGTGGCTCACGAGGAATTCATCGACGCCTCCGTGGAAATGGCCTTCGAACTTCGCGATCATCGGACGCTTGCGGTACGCCCTCGCTATTCGGACCGCATGAAGCGTGGCCTCGGTCCCGGACATCGTGAAACGCATCCGGCCGTCCGGCCGGAAGATCCGGAGAAGGCGTTCCGCATAGGTCGCTTCGAGTTCGTGGGGCGTGCCGAACATCGTGGTCCCCGCGGACTGAAGGCTGTCGCGGATCGCCTTCATCACGCGCGGGTGGCCGTGGCCCAAAACGAGCGGACCGAAGGAGAGGCAGTAGTCGATGTACTCGTTGCCGTCGAGGTCCCAGAGGCGGCAGCCCTTCGCCTTCTTCATCGCAATCGGGTAGGGATCGAAATATTTCACGCCCGCGGTGACGCCGCCCGGGAGGGAACGACGCGCCCGGTCCGCATACGCGCGGGAAGCCTTCGTCCGCGCCTCGAGATCGGCACGCGGCGGGCCTTTTGACATGTGTGGACGCATTCGGCCCCAGTCAATATAGTCTTCGCGGAGACCGCGCGGTTTCGAAAGGCTTGACCTTAATATCCGTCGTTCCATGGGCATCTCCAGGTTCACGGGGGAGTCCGCCTGGCCGGTCGAGAGTTCGAAAAGTCGTATGCGACGGGCGATACGCCCTGGGATTCGGGGCGCCCGAGCGCGGAACTGGTCCGTGTCCTCGACGCCGGTTTGTTGCCCGGTAAGACCGTCCTCGAGATCGGATGCGGGACCGGCACGAACGCGATCGAATTGGCGCGTCGCGGGTATCAAGTGACTGCGATCGATCTGGTCGATCTCGCAGTCCGCCGTGCGAAAGACAAGGCGCAGCGGGCGGGGGTCGACATCGACTTTCGCGTCGGCGACGCGACGCGGATGGACCTCGGTGGACCGTTCGACGTCGTGTTCGACCGAGGGGTCTACCACGGCATTCGGGCGCGGAATCTCTCGGGTTTTCGAAAGATGCTTAAGCGCGTCACCCGGCCGGGCTCCCGGTGGCTGACCCTCGCGGGGAACGCGAAGGAACCGACGGCCAACGGTCCGCCCGTCGTGAGCGAGGACGAGTTTCGGTCCGAGTTGGAGCCGCTCTTCAAGATCCTCGAGGTCCGTGAGTTCCGGTTCACGTTGGACCGCGACGACTCCCGCCCTCTTGGTTGGTCCATCCTGATGGAACGGCGATGATGGGCGACGTGTCTCCGTCAGCGGGGAGAAGCCGTCTCCGGCTTGTGAATCGGGCACGGCCTGCCGGCCTTGCAGAAGCGGCACTTCTCCGGCTTCACCACCGGGAGGGGCTTGATCATGCGGCCGTACTTGCGGCGCGGCGTCCGGATCACCGCTCTCCTGCGGCCCTCAGACCGCTTCGACGAGCGACATCTCGGCCCGGCCCCGCTTCATGCTCTCCGCGACGTCTTCGAAGGCGTCGAGGTGCCGCGCGACGTCCGCCTTCGTGTGCGCGACCGAGGACGTCCACTGCTCGTCCGGACCCGTGGCCATCGGGACGATCCCCCGGTTCAGCATCGCGGTATAGTAGCCCCACCACCGGCCCACGTCGACGTCCTGGAACGACCGCCAATCGGTCACGGCCCCGCGGGCGAAGTGGACGGTCCCGCTGATGCCGCCTGATTGTACGACCATCGAGAGGCCGTGATCTCGGATGATGTCGCGGTACCCCTTCGCGAGATCGTCGCCGATCTGCTGGGCGTGTCGTATGCCTGCACGCGTCAGGATTTTCGTCATCGTCACGAGGCCGGCGGAGATGCTCAGGGGATTCGCGTTGAAGGTGCCCGCGTGACCGATCTGCCCGGGGACGATTTGGTCCATGATCGAAGTCGTGCCTCCGACAGCTGCGAGCGGAAAGCCGCCCGCGATCGACTTGCCGAGCACCTTGACGTCCGGGGTGACACCGAACGCCTCCTCCGCGCCGCCGTACCACTTGCCGCACGTCTTGACCTCGTCGAAGATCAGGAGCGCACCGATCTCCGTCGCGATTCGCCGGAGGCCGTCGAGGAATCCGGGTTTGGGATGGACGTACCCCATGTTCATCGGCACCGGTTCGAGGATGATCCCCGCGATGTCGTCCGCGTGTTCGGTCGCCAGGGCCTCCACCGCCACGAGGTCGTTGAACGGTGCGACGACCGCGGTCTGCACGAGTTCCGGCAGGAGGCCCTTCGACGACGGCACCGGATTCGGTCGCCTCCGGTCCCCGGCGAATTCTCTCTTGGGCTTGATCGACACCATGAGGGCGTCGTGGGACCCGTGATAGCAACCCTCGAACTTCAGGATCCGGCGGCGGCCCGTGACCGCGCGCGCGAGCCTCACCGCGAACAACGTCGCGTCGAGGCCGGTCATCGAGAACTTGAGGCGGTCCAACCGGAATCGCCGGCAGATGTGGTCCGCGAGCGGACCGGCGTCGACGGATTCGAAACCGAAGATCGTACCGTTCGAGACCCGCTCGCGCATCGCCTTCGCGAGGACCGGGTGGCTATGGCCCGCGACGAGCGCGCCGAAGGCCATGCAGAAGTCGATGTACTCCGCCCCGTCGGCGTCCCATATGCGGGAACCCTTCGCCTTGCGAACGTAGAGCGGGTACGGATCGACGAGGCGGTAGTTGCTGTTGACGCCGAAGGGGATCCGCTTCTTCGCGGCCTCCCACGCCTGCGCGGATTTCTTCGTCCGCCGGCGAAACGCTTGGAGTTCTTCCTCCCATGATTGCATGATATCGATAAGTCGGCGCTCGAACGCTCGCATACTATAAACGGTTTCGCGCAACAGATGCAACGTTCTCGGATGCAGCAATGAAAGACGAGGCCATCTGGACGAAAATGGCTGCGCCGCAAATGTTAACCTTAAACAAGGTTGACTTTCGACGCCACGACTGTTCGCCGGGATGGTCTCGGTGAACGATGTTAAAGGCACCGCGGGCGTTCTCCATGAGATGGCGTTCGACGTCGTCATCCGCGGTGGGCGTGTGCTCGATGGGACGGGCTCCCCCTGGCGCATCGCCGACATCGGAATCCGTAGAGGGAAGATCGTACGAGTGGGCCCCCTCGGGCGTGCGAAATGCGACCGGACGATCGACACGTCGGGGACGTATGTCGCCCCCGGATTCATCGACATTCACACGCACAGCGATATCGGAATCCTCGTCGAGCCCACGGCGGAATGCGCGGTCCGACAAGGTGTCACGACGCAGGTGATCGGGAATTGCGGCGATTCGCCCGCGCCGATCAGCGAGCGATATCGGGAGCTCGCGGTCCGCCGATTCGAGTACTATGCGCAGGCGAAAGACTGGAATTGGTCGACGTACGGGGAATATCTCGAGCTCATCGCCACGAGAGGCATCGGCATCAACATCGCGGGCCTCGTCGGCCACGGGAGCGTGAGGCTCGCGACGATGGGCTTCGAGGAGAGACCGCCGACCGCGGAGGAAACGCGCACGATGAGGAATCATGTCGACGAAGCCATGCGCGCGGGCGCCTTCGGGATGAGCACCGGCCTAGTGTATCCGCCCGGATGCTTCGCCGCGATGGAAGAGATCGTCGCGCTCGCGAAGGTTGTCGCTCGGCATCGCGGCTTCTACGCGTCTCACATTCGAGGTGAGCGGGAGACGATCGTCGACGCCGTTCGGGAATGCATCGAGATCGGCGAGCAGGCCGGCTGTCCGGTCCAAATTAGTCACAACAATCCGAAGTACGGTGGCATCGGGAAGGCGAAGGAAATCCAAGCGCTCTGGGAGGCCGCCAGGGCGCGAGGCGTGGAGGTCCTCGCGGACAACGACGTGCACACGGACTTCGGGCCTCCCTTGAGTCACGCGCTTCCGCAGTGGACCCAGAAGCTCTCGACAGAGGAACTCCTCGGGGTGCTGCGGGACCACACGAAACGGGACGCATTGAGAGCGGAAATCCAAGAGGACAAGCGTCCGGGCGCCGGATACGTCGGGTTGCTGGTTCACGAAAAATTCGACCGGATCTGGCTCTTGCGTTGCCCGGAGGATTCTTCGAAGGAAGGCAAGACAATCGCGGGGCTTGCGAAGCAGCGCGGCGTTGATCCATGGACCGCGTACTTCGACACAATCGTCGAAGAGCGAGACCGGGCCGTGGGCCTTTTCGACTACATGGACCCAGAGGAAATTAAGTCGACCTTGCGGCACCCACTCGTGATGATCTGTTCCGACGGCTGGGTCGCGCCAACGGAGGAGCGCACCTCACCCACCGCGCCCTATCAGCCGTGCACGTATGGCGAGTTCCCCGGCGTGATCGAGCGGTTCGTCGTGAACGAGAACGTGCTTCGGCTCGAAGAGGCGATTCACAAGATGACGGCCTTGCCGGCCTCGCGGCTGGGGCTGGTGGACCGCGGCCTCGTCCGACCGGGGTTCCGGGCCGATCTCGTCGTCTTCGATTTGCCCCGCGTTCGAGACCGAGCGACGAACCGGTGGCCTCACACATATCCGTTCGAGAACTATCCTCACGGATATCCCGAAGGAATCGACTGGGTGCTGGTGAACGGCGCGATCGCGGTGGAGGACGGCCGGCCGACGGGTGCCCTCGCGGGGCAGGTCCTCCGTCACAGGTGACGACATGACCGTCAAGCCCTTGGAGAAACGATTCTCGGATGACCGGATTCGGCGGAGCATCTCCCGAATCCTCCGGGAAAACGTCCTATGCTCGATGTCGACGGTCGCGCCCGGCAACCGCCCGCACGTCAACACGGCGTACTTCGCCTACACGCCCGAACTGGTGCTGTACTTCCTTTCGGATCCCTCGTCGCGACATTGTCGGAATCTCAAGCGAAACCCATCCCTTGCGATGACAATCTTCCGGTCGGCACAGGTGTGGGGCGGCGAGGATCGAGGGCTCCAATTGTTCGGGATATGCCGACAGACTCGTGGCAGAGGCGCGTGGGAGGCGGAGCGATGCTACGCAGCCCGGTTCTTGCCGTACGCGAAGTGGATGAAGGGACTCAGTCCGGCCGAGCGGCGACAGGCGGCTCTCCTCCGATCGTATGCGTTCTACCGATTTCTTCCGGGGCGGATCAAGATCCTCGACGAACGAGAATTCGGCGGCGCGATGTTCGTCACCGCAGCGGTCGTCCGGAGGCCCCAGTCGCGAACCGTCGTGCGATGGAGCACCACGGAGCTCCTGTCGCCCTGAACCGCCCATGGGAGATGTTGATCGACCAGCCCCGGCCTCGGGGCGAATCCCAGTCATGATCGCTCGATGGGCCGCGCCAAGAGACATCAAATAGGCGGTGCCCGGATACGCGGGAATCGGATGTCCCCGTTGCTCATCACGGAGAAAGACGTCGAGGACCTCCTCCGAATGGAGGACGCCCTGGGAGCGGTCGAGGACGGGTTGCGCGCCCTGGGGCGAGGCGAGGCGACGAACCGCCCGCGCCAGCGGGTGGGAACGCGCGAGGCCACAGTGAACATCATGCTCGCGTCGTGGCCGGCCCGCGGATATGCCGGGTTCAAGTACTACACCACGTCCCGCACGGGCATTCGATTCTGGGTTCACTTGATCGACATCGGTACCGGAGAACTCGTCGCCGTGATTCAGGCGGACCGCCTCGGCCAACAGCGGACCGGGGCTGCGTCCGGAGTGGCGACGAAATACTTTGCGCGAGACGATGCGTCGACCGTCGGCATCGTCGGCACGGGATGGCAAGCACAGAGTCAGCTCGAGGCGGTGTGTGCCGTCCGCCCAATCCGGCGGGTTCGCTGCTACAGCCGGGACAAGGACCATCGCGAAGCCTTCGCAAAGAAGATGTCCTCCCTCCTTGGAGTGACCGTCCAAGTGGCCGCATCGGCCGAGGAGGCAATCCGAGGTGCCGAGGTGGCCATCGCGGCGACGAACGCGCCTCAGCCGGTCATTCACGGGGACTGGTTGCGTGCCGGGTGCCACATCAATGCCATCGGAGCGAACCGCCTCGAGACCCGCGAGCTCGATGACGCCGCGGTCGGTCGATGCGCGTTCGTGGCGACCGACTCGATTGAGCAGGCGAAAGAGGAGGGGGGCGACCTCCTGGAGCCGATCAAACGCGGCCGCATCACGTGGGACGGCATCCACGAAATTGGCGACGTCGTGGCGGGCAAAGTTCGGGGGCGGACGAACGCCGACGACATCACGTTGTTCAAGTCCCATGGAATCGCGATCGAGGATGTCGCGGTGGGTGCGCTTGTGTTCGAGCGGGCCCGGGATCGCGGAATCGGCAAGTCGGTCGCCCTCTGACAACGCTAGGGATCCGGCTCGCCATGGCAATCGGGCGTCGAGTCGATTCGGATCTGATTAGCCGAGTCTCACGGCTCCATCTCGCGGAGGCGCTCGAGGTAACGACTCACCGGATTGAAGAAGATGAAAACGACGGGAAGGGCAAGATAGATCAAGAGAGCAAGGGTCGTGCTGACGAAGGAGACCGCGATCGCCACCGGCGTGATCACGGGACCGATCGCGAGCCAGACCCTTACCTTATGGACCAGCCTCGCGTCGAGGCCCGGTTCGATCAAACCTCGATCTCCTGTCATGTACCACCAAATCAGGTATCCCAGGGCCGCCAACAAGCCGAGGACCGCGCCATAGAGGCTGAGGGCAATCGGGTCGTCCGTGTGCGCGCCCATGACCGATGCGGCGAACGGGACGAGCGCGATGCCCATCAGGAAGAGAATGTTCAGCCACACCAGGGTGCGGTTGACGCGCAGGAGGAAGTGAAACACTTGGTGGTGGGCGAACCAGTAGACCCCGAGAACGATGAAGCTGATGACGAAGGCCGCGAACCGCGACCGGAGATCGAACAGGCTTTGGGCCAACCCTCCCGGGCCGAGCGTATCGGGCGCGCGGAGCTCGAGCACGAGGATCGTCATCGCGATCGCGAACACGCCGTCGACGAGCGTCTCGAGACGATTCTTCGGCAGTCCACGAACGTTCACCCTGGCCGACTCCGTCGCGCTCCCCCGCGTTCGCCACATGGGGCCGGACTTTAAAACATCGGCGTTCGCGATGGGCTTCGAGATGACCTTTAGCCGCAGAGTCGTCGCGTCAGGCCTTGCGGTGCACCGAGATCAGGTGCTGGACATATCCGACGAAGCCCCCGGCGGACATGTAGTTCTGCGGGTTCCGGAAGAACGGGCAGCCCAGCGCCGCGGACACCGCGCCCACCGCGACGAACGCAAGGAACCCGATCGCTTTCCAGTTCGGACGCTTCATCGTTACCCCGATTCCGGACGAGCAGATATCCTTTGCGCGTTCCGATTCGAATGGGCAGTGGCGAGTGGAGCAATGGACCCACATTGAGCGCATACGAACGTGGGCGATCGTCATCACCGACCTGGGCCTCGCCACCACGGCTCAGGAAGACCCATATAGAGTGCATCGGATACAATGCACTATGAAGGCCGCCCGACTTTTCGCTTACGACAAGCCTCTCCGACTCGTCGACGCCGAGACTCCACGCCTCAAGAATCCGGCGGACGTGATCGTGCGGGTCACCGGAGCGGGCGTGTGCCACACGGACCTCCACATCGTCGAGGGCGTTTGGAAGGAGAAGGTCCAGGTCACCTTGCCGTACACCTTGGGCCACGAGAACGCGGGAATCGTCGAGGAGGTCGGACCGGCGGCCACCTCCGTGAAAAGGGGAGAGAAGGTCATCCTCCATCCCGTGATCACGGACGGCCTGTGCCGAGCCTGTCGGATCGGCGAGGACATGCATTGCGAGAACCTCGTGTTCCCAGGGATCACCGCGGACGGCGGCTTCGCGCAATTCATCCGCACCTCCGAGCGCTCGCTCGTCAAGTTGAACGAGCTCGACCCCGCGGACGTCGCCCCCCTAGCCGACGCCGGGCTCACCGCGATCCGCGCCGTCAAGAAAGCCGCGAGCCGCACGACCTCGGGCAGCAACGTCGTCGTCCAAGGGGTGGGCGGCCTCGGTCACATCGCCCTCCAGTTGCTGCGATGCATGACGAACGCCTACATCACGGCCACCGACGTCGCGGAGAGCAAACTCCGCCTCGCGGAGAAGATGGGGGCTCACCGCGTCATCGACGCGCGGCGGGATCCCGTGAAGCAGGTGATGGAGTTTACGAAGAACCAAGGGGCGGAGGTCGTGATCGATCTCGTCGGCAACGACCAGACCCTCGCCAACGGGATGCGGATGCTCCGGAAAGGCGGCTCGTTGATCATCGTCGGTTATGGCGGCACGGCGAACCTGAAGGCCATCGACATGATCTTCTCCGAATACTCCGTCCTCGGAAGCCTCGTCGGCAACTGGGACGAACTGCGCGAGCTCATCGAGCTGACGCGACAAGGCAAGGTCCGCGTTCTCACGCAGAAAGGGAAGCTCGACGAGGTGAACGAGATGCTCGACCAGTTGAAGAAAGGAACGCTCGAGGGCCGCGGCGTCGTGATCCCGTAGCCTCGAATCCCGTCAACGCCGCGAGCTTAGGGCGACACCGGCTTCGAGCCGTGCGGCAGGCGGATCTTCGGCAGGAACATCGGCGTCTTGCTCGCCCACGCGTGGAACTGTTGTCCGAAGGTCTCCGCAAGCATGGCCTCTTCCCGCTTCGCTTGCCGGTAGTAGAGGAGGACGAGCACCGGCCAGAGGATCGCCGTGGGGATCGTGGGCCACACGATGAACTGACCGAGGGTGACGAGGAGGAAGCCGAGGTATTGAGGATGCCGCACCACCGAGTAGATCCCCTGGGTGACGAGGACCGTGCCCCGCAGGAAGACAATCTCCTTCCAGCCCTTGTAAATGAGGATGATGCCGATGATCACGAGGGGTGACCCGACCAACTGGCCAACTCGCCACACGTATCCGGAAAACAAGGGCGAAACCGGGTAGGTCGCGCTCGAGAGCAGGTACACAGTGAGCGGAAATCCGTACATCTCCGCGAACAGAGAGACCATGAAGCCCATGTACGTCCCGTGGGCCTTCCACGATCCTTTCACACGGAGGGGCACGAGGGCCAGGAAGAGCCCGACAAGCACGATGTTAAGGACCGCGACGCTCCACCGGTTGAATTCGAGGGACGTCCCTTCAATCACCGGGAATGAGCCGTACGCATACGCGTAGATGCTCGCCACGATTTGATCGAACTGGTAGAGTCCGACGAAGATCAGGGCGACAATCGCCGCGTAGCCCAGGAGGAGCCGCTTGTTCAGGGTCCGACGGTCGAAGCCTCCCGGTACTCCCTGCGGCGATGCCATGGTCTTGGAATCGGACGACGGCTCAGGACCCCTCTTCCGGCAAGTTCAGGTAGTACTCCGGAACCGGTGTCATTGTCTCCTCGAGGACGTCCGGAAACTTGCGTCGCCGCTCCGGGAGCCAGGCGATGATGAGGAGGAGGGCCCCGATGAAGAGGATCGGTAGCCCGATGATCTCCGCCGTAATCGCCGAACCGGTCCCGTGGGGAGCCTGCACGACGAACCACTGGGGCAGGCTCGCAATCGTCGCCCCCATGACGCACAACAGCCAGCCGAGGTATCCGAAGGGGAGGATGCTCATTTCCCCTTTCGTGCTCAGGTTCATCCTCGTGCCCCCTTCCTCTGTTCCCAACGGCCATACCAGAACATGATCCCGATGAACACCAGACCCATCAACACCTGGGCGACGAAGCCACCGACGGCCCACGACCAGGGCGTGAGCAGGAGGAACGTCCCTTGGAAGGGCGATCCCGCGATTGTCAAACCCTGAAGGGGCTCGACGACCGGTCCGGTTGCGTCCGTGAACGCACCGTACAAGACGGGAATCGGCGGATTCCCTGTCACCCCCACTGGTCCCGGCGCGGCCGGGATGTTCCCTACGTTTTGCACGGAGACGCCCACATGGAGGTGTCGGAAGGTCGGCTGGATTGAGCGCAGGACCAAGGTCACATCGTATCGCGCGCCGGGCACGAGTAGGAACGACGACGAACCGATCCACGCGTTCGTTCCGGTGCAGTCCGCAGTCGGGGGTTCGGGGGCCGGAAGCGTACACGTGACGTAACGGCCAATCGTTGCGAAGTCGAGACCGAGCCGGGTGATCCAGAACAGGTCGCCTCGGACCGCGTTCACCGCAACGTAGTTGAACGTCCACCTAATGACCAGGAATTCACCCGTGTTCAGCGAGATGGTCGGATAGCCCTGCGATCCCATGATGGCGGTCGTCGGAGTCCCGCTTCCCGTGAGCGGGAGCGTCTGGGTCGCATAGTGCGCGTAGATCGGGGCACTGGGGACGCGGATGTTCGCGTAGGCCACTTCCCAGTCCACGGACGTCTCCTGCTCGTGCGCCCGAACGCCCCCTGGGAACACGAGGAATCCCAACAGGACGACGCCAAGGACGATGGTCACCGCAATTGGAAGCGCTCTCACCGTCTCACCTCCACCCTTGCCGCTTGAGGGCGGCATAGAACTTCTCCGAGTTCTTCATCCACTTCAGCACGAAGTAAGCGGTCGCAAGGCCCGCGATGACCCACGACGCTGTGCCGACAATCGCGTTGAAGCTCGTGTCGTACCAGGTGTCCGGGAAGCCCACGAGCGGAATCGTCGAGAGGATCATCGCGCTCACGCCCCCGCCGGCTTGACGAAATGCTTGGTCGTCTTCTCGACGCCGTAGAAGATCGCCTTGATGAAAATATACGTGAACCCGGACCAGACGACCCCCATAATGCCTGTGAAGCCCGTCATGATGATGTACGGGTCGTAGAACGACTTATACGGCAACGGCCACGTGAATCCTTCCGCGATGTACGACGGAATCGGCGCCTTCGGGATGACCATCCGGATGAGGGACCACACGGGCATCACATGGGTCGATCCCGCCGCGAGCGGATCCGGATAGACCACGTTCGACAGTAGGAAGGGCGTGTTGAGGAACAAGAACTGACTCGGGACGACGAGGATGGCGGCCAGGAAACACGCGACGAGGGTGTACAACCCCATGTGCTTCTTCAGGCCGAACAGGATCAGCGTGAAGTCCGTCGCCATCGCTGGCAGCATGTACGCCGGCAACTGCACGTAGTTGAACGGATAATTGTTCATCCCGACGTAGAACAACTGCACCATCAACGAGCGCTGCAAGAACCAGAACATGACCACGAGCGTCGCGCCGAAATGGATCTTGAAGAACTTGTTGAACACCCACGAATAGACCGGGAAGTGGATCGCGACGAGCCACGTAAAGACGAACGGCGCCCACGCGTAGTCCTTCCAGTCGATCCAGAACTCCCAGTCGCCGACGCCGATCTGCGAACTCACCGACAGCATGTTCTGCGAGAAGATCAGCGTCGCCGTGAAGGCGATGATGCTGATTGCCTTCGTCGTGAAGAAAGGGGCGCGTACCGTCTCTGCCGCTCCCGCGGTTGCGGTTGCCATGAAACCCCCCCTACTTCCTCGCGACGGGCCGACCCGCCCGCGCCGGCACACCGACCGGCATCGGAGCGGGTACCTCCGCTGCGACGAGCTCCTTCGCCCTCGCCTCGAGCTGTCCCATTCGGAGCAGCACCCGAACAACTTCAGGCACGCCGACCGCGTAGATGAACATGAACGTCAGGACGAAGTTCCAGTGGGTCGGCATCGAGAAGAACTCCTCCCGGAACAAGAAGATGTGACCGATTTCGTTGGTGAGCATCGAGCCGAGGGTGAACCCGAAGACCGTGATCGGGAAGACCCACAGCGTGATCGGGATGTCACCGCGAATATACGGTTGCGCTTTCTTCAGGGCATAGAACTGGAACACGATCGCCTCGAACATCATCAAGGCGAAGAACGGCCCGAAGATCATCAGGTGGGGCGGCGTCCATGTCGAGTCCCGCACCAGGAACGAATGCTGCGCGGGATCCCAAATCACGGGGATCGCGACGGCGTTGTAGGTGACCGCCGTGATCCACCACATCCACATGAGGTTTCGAAGTGCCCTTCCTTCATCCGCGATACTAAAGACCGGCTTCGTTGCAGACGCAGACTCCTCCATCGACTCCGCCCCTCAGCATGCTTCTCCCTAGCATGCCGCCCCCGGATACCCTTCGGGGGGAGATAATCGTTTCTCTTGCCCTCGGACG
>Ga0209377_1000203_pt1 | contig 36798 bp, 32 predicted proteins | sample GraSoiAngelo_141_FD_185898 | JGI IMG/M metagenome (GOLD analysis project Ga0209377, IMG submission 185898) | Grasslands soil microbial communities from the Angelo Coastal Reserve, California, USA - 14_0929_12_40cm (SPAdes) (version 2) | ecosystem: Environmental > Terrestrial > Soil > Grasslands ...
GGCAGAGACCGCGATTCAGGTCCTCGGCGCCGAAACTGATCGGCTCGAACGCCTCGCCAAGGAGTTCTCGGAGTTTGGCAGACTCCCCGAGGGGCCGCAGAGCGAAGTGGATCTCGTCGAGCTCCTCGGAGAGCTGGGGCGCACGGGCGTGCCCGATGGGGTGGAAGTCCGGCTCACGGCGAATGGGGGAGGCGGGGGGAGCGAGGGGGGCGGCGTGCGCACGATGCTTGGCCACTACGAGCCGCTGCGTCGCGCGTTCGCCAATCTCTATCGCAACGCGGCCGAAGCGATGCAGGGGCATGGCGTGATCGATGTGACGGTCACCGGCGACAGCGATGCGCTCGCTGTCACGATCGCCGACCACGGCCCCGGGATTCCCGCCGAGTTCCGCCAGCGCGTGTTTGAGCCGTATTTCACCACGAAGGCAGACGGGACTGGTTTGGGCCTTGCGCTGGTGCGCCTGACGCTGGAAGCGCATCGGGGCACGATCAGCGTGAGCGAGACTGCGGGTGGAGGAGCGACCTTTCTGATCGTCTTTCCTCCACCCCCCTCCACCACCGTCCACCATCCTGGACCGTCCTCCTCGTGAGCCCCCGCGTCCTGCTCGTCGACGATGAAGCCAATATCCGCCGCATGGTGAGTGCCTTACTGCAGTCGGATGGATTCGAGACCATCGAGGCCGCTGACGGCAACGCCGCGCTCAGGCGCATCATCGAGGACTCGCCGGATGTGGTGCTGCTCGACCTCATGATGCCGCCGGGCCCCGACGGGCTCGCGACGCTCGAGCAGATCCGCAAACGCGCGCCGCAGGTCCCCGTGATCATGATGAGCGGCAAGGCGAATCTCGCCGATGCCGTGCGCGCCATGAAGCTCGGCGCTTTCCAGTTCCTCGAGAAGCCGCTGACCCCCGAAAGTGTCGTCGTCACGCTGCGCAGCGCGCTCGAGCTGGGGCGCACCATCGCCGAGAACAAACGGCTGCACGAGCAGCTCGGCCATGCCGACCCGCTCGTGGGCTCGAGTCCTGCCATGGAGGACCTGCGCGCGCTCATCGCGCGCGTTGCCGCCACGGACTCGCGCGTCCTGATCACCGGCGAATCGGGGACCGGGAAAGAGCTGGTTGCGTCCGCGATCCACCGGCAAAGCGCGCGCGGCAGCAAGCCGTTCGTGACCGTCAACAGCGCCGCACTGCCCCGGGACCTCGTCGAATCAGAGATGTTCGGCCACGAGCGCGGCGCCTTCACCGGCGCGACCGAACGGCGCCAGGGCCGCTTCGAGATGGCCGACGGTGGCACGCTGTTCCTCGACGAAGTCGGCGACCTCGGGCCGGAAGCGCAGGCCAAACTGCTGCGGGTGCTCGAGAGCGGCGTCGTCGAACGTGTGGGCGGTGAAAAGCCGTTCGCGGTGAACGTCCGCGTACTTGCGGCCACGAATAAAGATCTGAGAGACGCCCTGCGGCAGGGCCAGTTCCGCGAGGACCTCTGGTTCCGGCTCAACGTGCTGCCGATCCATATCCCGCCGCTGCGCGAGCGGCCGGAAGACGTCGCACCACTGGTGCGCCATTTCGCCGCGCGCTGCGCCGCCCGGCTCGGCCGCCCCGTGAAGTTCGATTCGGGCACCATCCCGCTGCTCGCCGCCTACACCTGGCCGGGCAACGTCCGCGAGCTGGCCAATATCGTCGAGCGGCTTGCGATTCTTTCCTCCTCGGAACTGGTCACCGCGGCGGATGTCGCTCGCGTGCTGCCGCAGGACGGCATCGCTCCGCGCCCCGCCGCAGCAACCGACGGCGAGGCGCCCTGGCGCGATATCGCGCTGTCCGACACGCTGGACCAGTACGAGCGCGAGCTGATCGCCCGCGCACTCTCGGTCTCGCGCGGCAACGTCGCCGAAGCCGCGCGCCGCCTGCTCACCGATCGAGCCAATCTGTACCGCCGGATGCGGCGCCTCGGCATCGAGCCGCCGCGCAATTCCTTCGACTCCACCGAAAGCTGACTATGCTCGCTTTGCTGTTGGCCCTGGCAGCCGTGCAGGATACGACCATCGTCATCCAGCCCGAGAGCTCGAGCGCCACGCTGCAAGCCCGCGCGCTGCCGCGCCTCGTGTCGGATGAAGTCATTCGGTTCTACAACGATCCCGCGACGACGCGGCTGGTTGGACGCACCCGCCTGCCGCACGGCAATGAGTGGCGCGGGAATGTCGCCGTGCGGAATGGCCCCGTGTTCGTCGCGGGCCGAGTGCAGGGCACGCTCGTCGTGATCGACGGCGATCTGTTCTTCGAGGCAGGCGCCGAGGTGAGCGGTGACGTGATCGTCGTGGGCGGCACCGTCGACACCACGTCCAGTCCGAAAGTCGGCGGTGAGCTCCGGCAGTACCGCGAGCCCCTGCTCTACCGCGTGCGCAACGAGGGCGATGCAATCGAATACGCGCCCAATCTGCGCCGCCGGCTGCCCAGTCTCGGCGCCCAGGTGTCGTGGGGTTCGGCAGAGTCCCGCTCGTCGCTGACAATCTCCACGGGCGGGACCTTCAACCGCGTCGAGGGGTTCCCGATCGTGTTCGGCCCCGTCTTCGACTGGAAGCTGCAGCAGAGCTTCCGACTCCGCATCGACGCCCTCGGCGTATTCCGGTCGGCGGGCGATCTCTCCGACAATCGCAGCGACCTCGGGTACATGTTCCGCAGCGAGCTGCGCTCGGGCGAGGTGCGTCCGGTGGGGCTCGCGCTGCGCGCGTTCGATGTGGTGTCGCCCGTGGAGGATTGGGGACTCCACAGCAACGAGGTCGGGTGGAGCTCCTTCCTGTTCGCGCGTGACTACCGCGACTACTTCCTCAACAAGGGGTGGGCGGCGCGTGCCTTCGCGCAGCCGGAGCGGCCGCTGTCACTCTCGCTGGAAGCGCGGCGCGAATGGCACACCAGCGTGGCCGCGCAGGATCCGTGGACGATATTCCGCAATTCCGAGGCGTGGCGTCTGAATCCGCCGATCGACGAGGGGCATTTCACCACGCTCGCGGCGACTGTCGCAGTCGACACGCGCAACGACCCCGAGGATCCGACGGCGGGATGGCTGGCGCGATTCTCGTTCGAGAATTCGCGCAGCTCGGATGTGGTGCCGCACGCCGGCGTGCCGCCGACGGTCCGTGATTCGATCCCGACGGACGGCTCGTACGAGTTCAATCGCATGTTCGTCGATGTGCGCCACTACGCCCGCATCAGTCCCTCCGGGCGAATCAATGTGCGGCTGGTGGGCGGCGGGTGGATGGGCGGCGATCCGTTACCATTGCAGCGCAGGCTGTCTCTCGGCGGTCCCGAGCCGATGCCCGGCGAGCCGTTCCGCGAATCCGCGTGCAACAGAGACTTCGTCGACCCGGCATTCGCCGGCTCGCAGCTCGCCGCCTGCGATCGCGTGCTGGCTTTCCAGGCCGAGTACCGCGGTCACGTGAAGCTCAACTGGAGCTACAACCCCTCGAGTGCACCGAAGGACGAGGGATCAACTCCGTTCTGGTTGGAAGGCGTCGATCTCGTCATCTTCGCCAACACGGGTCAGGCGTGGCTCGTCGGCGACGGCCCCGGGCAAACGCCCGCCGGCCGGATCCCCGGCCTCGCGAGCTGGCTCGTCGACGTCGGTCTCGGCGCGGATTGGAGCGGATTCGGGATCTACATAGCCAAGGCGGTAACCACCGGCGAACGACTGCGTTTCACGGCCAGGCTCGAGCACCGGTTCTAGAGTGCGCCTCGTCTGGGGTGCGGTGGTCAGCCTGGTGCTCGCCAGCGCGGCCGCCGCGCAATCTCCAACGCTCACCGTCACGGTGCAAAGCAATGTCCCGCGGGTCCGCAGCAGCGGCCTGCTCGCCGACGGCAAATTCGTCGGACTGATGCGCTCGGGATTTCCGTTGCGGCTGCATTACCGGCTGGAGCTGTGGCGCGTGCGCAGCAGCTGGTTCGATCAATACATCCGCGAAGTGTCGTGGGACGCGGTCGCGCGCAACGATCCGCTGGCCGACGACTTCATGTTGATTCGCCAGGGCGGGAGTATTACGCGCTATGCGACATCGGAAGAGCTGGCAAGCGCGCTGGAGATTCCCTACACCGTCACCATGCGCCCGAGCGGCGCGGAAGGCGAGCGCTTCTACTTCGTGGCGCGGCTCGAGGTGACGACGCTCAACGACACGGACCTGCAGGAATTGTCGCGCTGGTTGTCAGGCGATGTGGGACCGGCGGTGTCCGGCGGAGAGAACTTCGGCGGTGCGCTCGCGCGCGGGGCTCAACGGGTTTTGGTGCGGCTGGCAGGATTGCCGCGTCAGCGCCTGGAAGCGCGGAGTCCTACGATCCGAATTGGCGATCGATAGCGGCGCGGATCTGCTCCAGCGACTGGCCCTGCGCTGACATCTGACTCGCCAGCGTGGCCTCACCCATGCAAATGTCGCAGTAGGCGCCGTGCGTCGACTCGAAGCAGGTGAGGAGCGAGCGATGACCGGCGTGCTTGGAGCAATCGCAGTGGCAGTAGACGCCATCCAGCGTGCCCGCCGCCCGCCGCGCCGCGGCGTACGCCTCGGTCGCGCCAGGATTGCGCGGAATGAATGCGTCCGGAAGAATCTTCTCGGCGGTCACGCCAGGACGCGGATCGGGGTGAATGGAACCGTGTGCCGCCTGGGGCCGCGTGAGGAAGACTACCCCGGCGAGTGCGACCGCGGCCGCACCCGCCACTACCCAGGGCGTCCTGCTCACATTGCCTCGAGGCTTGCCAGCACATCGGCTCCGTAGAAGAGCCGGATGTACTTCGCCTGCGTCCGCGTGAGACGGCGTACAGCCCACGAGAGATGCACGAAATGCGGCTCGTGGGGCACGTGCAGCGGATGCATCCCCACCTCCTCGGGCAGCAGGTTACCCTTGCGGGTGTTGCAGCTCGAGCAGGCGGTGAGGACGTTCGTCCAGGCGTTCGTACCACCGCGCGACAGCGGCACCAAGTGGTCGCGCGTGAGGCACTCGCGCTGCCGCAGCTCCAGCTGCGACCGACCGCAGAACTGGCAGCGGTAGTTGTCGCGAGCAAACAGGAACGTGTTTGTGACTTGGCGACGGAAGCGGCGAGGAACGTGGACGAAGCGAACCAGGCGGATAACGGCGGGACGGGGCACCGCCATGCGTTCCGAGTGGACTGGCGTGCCCTCCGCCTCCACGACCTCGGCCTTGCCGTCGATAACCAGCCGCAGCGCCCGGCGCACGGGTACCATGGTCAGTGGTTCGAACGAGGCGTTGAGGGCTAGGCATCGCATCCGATATGCTAATACCAACCAGCAACTTACAGCAAGTGAGGCGTTTAGCCGGTCACTCCGGGCTGGAACGCACGCCGTAACTCTTCACTCTGCGACTCCACTGACGCACGGGACGCACCTCCAGGCGTGGCACGGCTTTCGACGCTCTTCTCCCATGTCCCAAGTTGCGCCAAAGCGGGCGCCAGGGCCGGATGAATCGCCGTCGCGATATTGGCGGGCACCTTGTCGAGCGTGACACCCGCCTCCTCGGCCGCGCGAACCAGCTTGCCGATCAGTCCGTGGCTTTCACGGAACGGCACACCCGCTTCGACGAGCAAATCGGCGAGATCGGTGGCCCGCATGGCGGGGTCGAGCGCGGCCGCCATCCGCTCGACATTCACGGTGAGCGTGTCGATTGCGCCGGTGACGGCCGGCAGCACGGTCGCCAGCGTGTCGCAGGCGTCGAACAGCAGCGCCTTGTCTTCTTGCAGGTCCTTCTGATAACCCGCGGGAATGCCTTTCAACGTCGTGAGCAACGCGATCAAGTCGCCGAGCATGCGGCCCGCTTTGCCGCGCGCGAGCTCGAACACGTCCGGGTTGCGCTTCTGCGGCATCAGGCTCGAGCCCGTGCTGAAGCTGTCGGCCAGGGTCACGAATCCAAATTCACCGCTCGCGTAGGTGATCAGCTCGGCACCGAGTCGCGAGAGGTGCGTTCCGATCAGCGCGATGGCGAACAGCACCTCGGCGACGAAGTCGCGATCGCCGGTGGCATCGAGCGCATTCGGCGAGACGGCGCGGAAGCCGAGGGCTTCTTTGAGGAGCACACGATCCACCGGGAAACCGGAGCCGGCGAGCGCGCCCGAGCCGAGCGGCAGCTCGGCCGTGCGACGCCGGGCATCGGCCAGGCGCTGGCGATCGCGGACCAGCGGCCAGGCGTGGGCGAGGAGGACGTAGGCCCAACGCACCGGCTGCGCGCGCTGGCCGTGCGTATAGCCGGGCAGGATCGCGTCCAGCCCGTCCTTCGCTTTGGCGACGAGGGTGCGGCCGAGCGCGGTGACGGCGGCATCCAGCTCATCGATCGCGTTCAGCGTCCAAAGTCGCAAATCGGTGGCGACCTGGTCGTTCCGTGAGCGGCCGGTGTGCAGCTTCCCGGCGACCGCGCCGACCTCGGCATACAGCAGACGCTCGACCAGCGTGTGGACGTCTTCGTCCGGCGCGCCCACGGCCGCGCCATCGGCGAGCTTATCGGCGACGCGATCGAGACCGTCGAGGAGCTGCGTCTCTTCAGCAGCTGACAACACGCCGGCGCGGCAGAGCGCGTGTACCCACGCTTTGCTGGCGAAAACGTCCTGCGGCCAGAGGCGATGATCGACAGGGAGGGAGCGGTTCAAAGCATCGAGCGCTTCGCTCGGCCCGAGAGCGAAGCGCCCACCCCACATGTGATGCGGCGGAGTATCAGCTCGCTGGGACATCCGTGCGTTCGGCTGCGAGACCGGCCGCGATGCGCGACGCGAGACCGTAGAGCCGGATGAAGCCCTCGGCGTCCTTCTGATTGTAGACGTTGTCCTTGCCGAACGTCGCGTACGACGGCTGATACAAGGCGTACGGGCTTTCGCGGCCCGCGACGATGACGTTGCCCTTGAAGAGCTTCAGCCGAACCGTGCCCGTGACGTTCTTCTGCGTGGCCGTGACCAGCGCATCGAGCGTTTCACGTTCCGGCGTCCACCAGCGCCCGTCGTAGACGAGATCGGCGTACCGCAGCGCCAGCTCATCCTTCAGCCTGAGCGTGCGACGGTCGAGCACCATCTGTTCCAGCTCGCGATGCGCGGCATACAGCACGGTGCCGCCGGGCGTCTCGTACACACCGCGAGACTTCATGCCCACCAGGCGATCCTCCACGACATCGGCGCGGCCGACGCCATGCTCGCCGGCGATTTCATTCAGTTGTTCGAGGAGCTCAACAGGACCAAGCGGGACCGCATCGACGCTGATGGGATTGCCTTCTTCGAAGCCGATCGTGACGATCACCGGCTCATCCGGCGCCGTGATCGGATTCTTGGTCATCACGAAGATGTGTTCGGGAGCTTCCTGCGACGGGTCTTCCAGAATGCCGCCCTCGTGCGAGCAGTGCCAGAGGTTGCGGTCGGTCGAATACGGCTTCTCCGCCGTCGCCTGAACGGGAACGCCCTTCGCGCGCACGTAATTGATCAGATCTTCGCGGCCCTGGAATTGCCATTCGCGCCACGGCGCGATGATCTGCAGCTCGGGCGCGAGCGCCGCGTAGGTCAGCTCGAAGCGGACTTGATCGTTGCCCTTCCCCGTGCAGCCGTGCGCAACCGCGTCGGCACCGAGGCGCTGGGCGACCGCGACCTGGTGCGCCGCGGTGAGCGGGCGGGCCATCGAGGTGCCGAGCAGATAGGTGCGCGCGTAGATCGCACCGGCACGCAGCGTCGGGAAGACGAAATCACGGACGAACTCTTCACGCAGATCTTCGACGATGCAGTCCTGGGCGCCGGAGCGCTTGGCTTTTTCACCGAGGCCTGTCAGCTCGCCGGCGCCCTGTCCGACGTCCGCGGCAAAGCAGATGACGCGCGCGCCGTACGTCTCGCGCAGCCAGGGGACAATCGCGGAGGTGTCGAGCCCGCCGGAGTAGGCGAGCACGACGAGAGGACCGGTGCCGGGGCGCCCGTTGGTTTGTTTATGCATATGAGTGAATAAAAATACATGCCTCAGACTTCGCTTCGCAAGGGCAGGTGTTAGGTGTCTGGTGCTCGGGCTGCATCCCTAGCACCGGCACCAAACACCCGCTCTGGAGAGCGACGCTACCAGGCCCATCCGTTGCGATAGCGCGGCTTGACGTACTCGTCCGGGATCCCGGGGGTGAGCACGGCACCTGTCTGCGGGTTCACATCGATCGGCTGGGCCGTGCGCACCGCCAGATTGCCGAGCAGCACCATCTCGGTGAGGGGGCCTGAATGATCGGGGATGTTGGAGCCGGCGGGCGCCCCTCCCTTACAGGCGGCGATCCATTCGGCGTAGCTGCCTTCGGTGCGCGGATACTTCTGCGCCGGTGGATGCGCGGTGATCTCCGCCTGCTTCGCCGGATCGAGCAGCTTCGGATTCTCCCCGTAGATCCCCGCAATCAGTTTCCCGGAATCGCCGATCCAGAGCTGCCCGCTGGTATCGAACGGCCAGGCGAGCGGGTCCGTGATCTCCTTGGGGCGTGGCGGATAGAGAGAGCCGTCGCGCCATACCACGGTGACTGCGGGCCGGCTGCCTTTGGCGGCGAAGCTGTAGGTGATGCGTGAGCAGGCGGGCGCGGTTTCCGTGAACAGCTTGGTCGATTCGGCTTCGATGCGCGTGGGGTACCCGAGGTCGAGCGCCCAGAACGACGCATCCATCGAGTGGCAGGCGATGTCGCCCAGCGCGCCCGTCCCGAAATCCCACCAGCCGCGCCACTTGAACGGCGCGTAGGCCGGGTGATAGGGACGCTCCGGGGCCGGGCCCAACCACAAATCCCAATCGATCCACGACGGCGTGTAGTACTCATCGAGCGGGCGATCGAGCGCCTGCGGCCAGATCGGCCGGTTGGTCCACAGCTGGATCTCGCGCACGGTGCCGATCGTGCCGGCCTCCACCCACTCGCGAATCTGACGCGTGCCTTCCTCGGCGTGCCCCTGGTTCCCCATCTGCGTCGCGACCTTGTACTTCCGCGCCGCATCCTCGAGCTGCTTCACTTCCCACAACGTCCGGGCCAGTGGTTTCTGAATACGGACGTGCTTGCCGAGCTTCATCGCCATCATGCCCGCGACCGTGTGGATGTGATCGGGCGTCGAGACGGTGACGGCGTCGATGCTCTTGCCTTCCTTATCGAGCATCACCCGGAAATCCTTGAAGCGCTTCGCCAGGGGAAATGCTGTGAACGACTGCGCCGCCTGCCGTTCGTCCACGTCACACAACGCGTACATGTTCTCGGTCTTCCCCACCCCGCGCACGTCGTTCGCGCCCATGCCGCCGACGCCGATGCTCGCGATGTTCAGCTTGTCACTCGGCGCGAGCCGGTTGCGGCCACGCGCCCCGAGCACGTGCGGCGACACAATGGTGAACGTGAAACCGGCCGCGACGTCTTCGACAAAGCGGCGCCGTGAAATGCGCTTCTTGCTCATGGTAGCACCCGAATCTTGATGTTGCGGAAGGCGACGATGTTGCCGTGATCCTGCAACCCGATGTGTCCCCGCGGATTCCGCCCGAATTTCTTGTGTGGCGCAAACTTGCTGCCCGCGACCTTCGCATCCCAATCGCGGCTGCCGACGTCGTACTCGACGACCTTCACACCGTTGAGCCACTGCTCGATGTGGTTGCCATTGGCGACAAGGCGAACGGCATTCCACTCGTTGGCCGGCTTCACGACGCCGGCGGGGGCGGGATAGAGATCGTACGCCGCTCCGGCCGATGTGAGCCGGTTCTGCCCGTCGGGGTGCTTCGCGTCGTCGAGCACCTGCATTTCGGGCGCGTTCCAGTAGATCTCGTCGGAATCCTCACTGGCGCGATAGAAAATGCCGCCATTGCCGCCGGGCTCGATCTTCCATTCGAGCGACAGCTCGAAGTTGCCGAATTCGTCGGTGGTGATGATGTCGCCGCCGGCGCCTGTGCGCGTCAGCGCCCCGTCCTGGACCTTCCAACCATCGGAGATCGTCTTCTTGCCGTAGTTCCGCCAGCCCGCGGTGGTCTGTCCGTCGAACAGGAGCCGCCAACCGTCGATCGTCTCGGCATCGGTCAGAGAATTCTGGACGGGGGAGGACGGTGGACGTGCCGGAGGTTGTGACTGCGCCTTACAAGAGTTTGCGGCAAACAGGAGAGCAATGACGGGCCAGTGAGTTTTCATGCAGGAATTCCCGCGAGCTCCTGCAGCCGCACCTGGACGGCGCGGCGGCCTCGCTCGCTGCGGGTGATGACGAGGATGGCATCATCGCCGGCGATGGTGCCGATGATCTCGCTCCAACCGGCGCCGTCTAGCGCCAGCGCAAGAGCCTGGGCCGCGCCCGTCGTCGTCTTGAGGACGAGCAGCGGTCCGACGCCCTCGGCGGAGACGAGCATGGTGGGAAGCAGCTGCTCCAGATGGGGACGGACGCCGGGCGCTCCTTCCGGCGCCGCCGCGTAATGCGATCCGCCGTCCGGTGCGGCGACCTTGGCCAGTCCCAACTCCCGGATGTCGCGCGACAAGGTCGCCTGCGTCACGTTGAACCCCTCCGCCTTCAGCCGCTCGCGGAGCTGCTCCTGACTGCCCACCGTTTCGCCCCGGACGATGCGCAGGATGGCCGCGTGACGCTGCGTTTTCATGGGGCGGAAATCTGATGCACGATCCGGCCGCTGACTACTGTCAGGAGGGCGGTCGAGGGTGGTGAAGGATGGCTGAGGGTGGTAGAGGAAAAGACGGCGAGATCTGCGGCCTTTCCAACTTCCAAGGAACCGATTTCGTCCTGCCACCCGAGCGCGTGCGCGCCGTCGAGCGTCACGGCGCGAAGCGCGGCCTCGCCGATGCATCCGGCCGCGTCGGCCTCGGCCCACAGATTCAGCTCACCCACGCTGACAACGGAGTCGGTTCCGAGTCCCACCGGGACGCCGGCGTTCCTGAATGCTCGCGCTGGCGCCAGCCCATGCCCGTGCGCGCGATTCGAGAGCGGGCAGTGGGCGATCGCCGCGTGGGTCGCACGGATCAGCTCGACATCGGCCTCATCGACCTGCACGCAATGGATGCACAGCGTTCCCGTTCGTATGACTCCACGCTGTACGAGATAGGCGACCGGTGTCAGACGCTGGGGCACGACGACGATGCCGCGCGCCTGCAGCGCCTCCGCGAATGGCCCTGCGCCGTCGTGCACGAACACCATCTCTTCCTGCGACTCGGCCACGTGGACGGCGATCGGCAATTGCTCACGTCGCGCCAACGCCGCAACCGCTTCATAGAGGGGCGCGCTCACGGTATACGGCGCATGCGGCGACACGCCCACGAACAGGTGTGACGTTGCCAGAGGCCGAAGGTGCCAGACCGCCGATTCCAGCTCCGCCATACTCGCCGAGCACGTCGCTGGATCAGGGCCGAACACCTCCTGATACACGATTCCCCGACCACCGAGATCGTGGAGCGCGCGCATGACGGCGCCCGTGCTCCCTGTTTCGGCGATGCACGTGATGCCGCGGGCCCAGCAGTCCCGTATCCCCGCGATCGCGGCCTCGTGGAATGCATCGGCGCTCGTCGCGTCCTTCAGCTCGCGAATGCGGCGAATCCACTTCAGGAACTCGGGCTCTACGTGCTTCGCTCCACCGCCTAGGTGCGTCAGCTCGAGATGGGTGTGGCAATTGATAAGCCCGGGCATCAGCTCAGCATCGGGAAAGTGAAACGCTTGTATGCCGGTCGGCGTGGGTACGTGCGCATTCCGTCCGACTGCGGCGATGCGGCCATGCGCATCAACGAGAACGGCGCCGTCTTCGATCGATGGCGCCGTTACTGGGTGCACAATGCTTGCACTGATTCGGAGCATCAGGCTCAAGCTACACGACACCAGAACAGTTGCGCAGTTGCACAGACGGCGAAGTGGTTCCCAGCCGCATGAGGCAAGAGGCCAGGGCGAATTCCCTGGCCTCTTGAGCCTTGTGGCTGGGAGCCACTTTGCCGTCTGTGCAACTGCGCAACTTCTCTTGCGACTCCCGGCTTGCAACGTGCGACTGAGAAAAGCTAAGGAGTCACTCCGACTCCAAATGGTGAATGAACCTGGCACACCTGCGTCGGTTCCGTGCCCGGATAGAACCACTCCCAGCGCCGTACCTCGAGGGGACAGAACGGCGTCGCGAGGAAGCCGTTCGACCAGTCCACCTCGCGCGTCACGAGATCGTCGGGGCGGGCCCAGTCGGCTGGCGCGGGGCGGCGCTCGTAGACGTCGCGCATGAACTTCGTCCATGCCGGCGCGACGATGCGGCCGCCGCCTGCATTGTTCATGATGCGCCGCTGCAGATCGTATCCAATCCAGATGCCGGTCACGATCTCCGGTGTGAAGCCCACGAACCAGGCGTCGGTGTAGTCGTCCGTGGTGCCGGTCTTTCCCGCCATCGGGATCCGCAATCCGCCGACTGCACCCGCAGCAGTGCCGCACCGGTGTGGGCCGGAGCCCGGCTGGCAGCGCATGACGTCACGCAACATGTCGAGCATCAGCCAGTTGTGCTCGGGATCCAACACCTGCTCGCGCTTCACCGTGGACTGGTACAGGATGTTGCCCTGCCGGTCTTCGATGCGCTGGATCCCGATCGGGTCGACCCGAGTGCCGCCATTCGCGAAGGCGGTGTACGCGGCGATCAACTCGATGGGCTTCGTCTCGCGCGCGCCGATATGAATCGATGGATAGGGCGGCAACGGCGTCGTGAAGCCGTAGCGGCGCGCCTCGCCGATCACCGTCTGCTCACCCAGCGCCATGCCCAGCTTGATGGTCGAGAGGTTGCGCGAGAGGTAGAGCGACTGCCGCATCGGGATCGCACCGAGCGTCGTGTCGTCGTAATCCTTGGGCTGCCAGAGCGAGCTGTCGAGCTGGATCACCGGCGGAAGCGGCGAGTCGTCCAGCATCTCCGTGACCGGGTGGCCCGCGCGCACGGCGGCCGAGTACACGAACGGCTTGAACGTGGAGCCAGGCGGGCGCGCTGACTGGGTGACGCGATTCCACTTCGAATCCACGAAGTCGCGGCCGCCGACCATGGCGAGGATGTTGCCCGTTCTCGCGTCGACGGCGAGCAGCGCACCTTGGAGGTAGGGAGCGAACGGTCCTTGCTCGTCCGACGTCGAGCGGCCCTGCTCGATGTACTCGCGGTACGGCGTGCCCTCGAACTTGCCGTTCGAGTAGACCCCCCCCTCGATCTCATCGAGCTGCGATTGGAGCGCCTGCTCCGCGGCCTCCTGCATGTCCAGATCGAGCGTCGTGTAGATCCGCAGGCCCTTCTCGTACAGATCGCGGCCGAAGCGGGGCTCGAGGAACGCCGACCGCAGCCATTCGACGAAGTACGGGGCGACGTCGCCGTAGCTGGTACGGCGCGTCGTCAGGACCAGCGGATACGCCTTCCAGAACTCGGCGTCTTCGGGGCTCAGGAAGTCCTGGTCCCGCATCAGGTTGAGGATGATGTTGCGGCGCCGCACCGCACGATCGGGGTGGGTGCGCGGATTGTACGTGCCCGGGGCTTTCGGAAGCGCCGCCAAGGTCGCGGCTTCTGCGACGTTCAGGTCGCGCGCCGACTTCCCAAAGAACACCTGCGAGGCGGCCTCGACGCCCGCGACGTTGGGACCGAGGCTGATCTGGTTCAGGTACAGCTCGAGAATCGTGTCCTTGGGGAAGTTGCGCTCCAACTCGACGGCGACCCGCGCCTCCCGCAGCTTGCGGGCGATCTTCTTCTCCTTACCGAGGTGCTCGGGGAACACGTTGCGCGCAAGCTGCATCGTGATCGTCGAAAAGCCCTGCGCGTAATGCAGCGTCGTGACGTTGGCCTTGAGCGCGCCGAGGATGCGCCAGTAGTCGATACCGTGATGGCGGTAAAAGCGCTTATCCTCGGTCGCAATGAACGCCTGACGCACGTGCTCGGGGATCTGCTCGAGCGGCAAGACCGTGCGGCGCTCGATACCGAGCTCGGTGATCAGCCGCCCGTCCGCCGCGTAGACCTTCGACGTCTGCAGCTGGACGTTGCGCCCGTTGCGTGGGTCGATCCGCGTGATGCTGGGGCAGCGCTCAGCGGCACAGACGCGGGTCCACGAGCCATACGCCAGCCCGCTGCCGTACAACAGGGCCAGCACGGTCACCGTGATCACGCGGCGCCGCTGGGTCGGATCATACCACCAGCGAATGATCCAGGGGCGGCGACGTGCGGCAGCGGCGGGGGTCGAGGAAAATGGTGTCGATGAGGCCATCTGTGTAACAACCTAGCAAGGCGATAGATTCGCCGCCATGACGACGCCTAACGTGTTACAGGAATTGGAGTGGCGGGGTTTTTTGCAGCAGGCCACACCCGGCCTCGCGGCCCATGTCGCCACCGGGCCGGTCACCGCCTACTGTGGCTTCGATCCCACGGCCCCCTCGTTGCAGCTCGGCAATCTGATGCCGTTGATGCTGCTCGCCAACCTGCAACGGGCTGGGCACCGGCCGATCGTGCTGATGGGTGGCGGCACGGGGCTGATCGGCGATCCCTCCGGGAAGTCGAGCGAGCGCCCGCTGCTGTCCAAGGAGCAGATCCGCGAGAACGTCCGTCGCCAGCGCGATCAATCGGCGCGGTTCCTGGAGTTTGGCACAGGGCCAACCGCCGCGCTCTTGCTCGACAACGCGAAGTGGCTGGGGGAGCAGCTGTTGATCGATTTCCTGCGCGATGTCGGGAAGCACTTCACGGTCAATGTCATGATGCAGAAGGAGTCGGTAAAGGCACGCATGGAGAGTGGACTGTCGTTCACGGAATTCAGCTACATGCTGCTCCAGGCCTACGACTTCTGGCACCTCTATCGCGAGCGCCAGTGCACGCTCCAAGTCGCCGGCAGCGATCAATGGGGAAACATCACCGCCGGCGTGGAGCTGATCCGGCGCGTCGAGAACGCCGAGGTGCACGGACTCGTCGCGCCCCTGGTCACCCGTGCCTCAGGGCAAAAATTCGGAAAGACCGAATCGGGCGCCGTCTATCTCGATCCGGAAATGACGTCGCCGTACAAGTTCTACCAGTTCTGGATCAACGTTGACGACCGTGACGTCGAGAATTACCTGAAGCTGTTCACCCTGAAGTCACGGGACGAGATTGCCGGGTTCATCGCCGAGCAGAAGCGCAATCCCGCTGGGCGAGCGGCGCAGCGTGCGCTCGCCGCTGACGTCACGACTCGCGTGCACGGCCCCGAAGTGCTTTCCGGAGTTGAAGCGGCCTCCGCAATTCTGTTTGGGGAGGAGCAGGCGGAAGTGCACCCGCAGGTATTCGACATCCTGGCGGGTGAGATCCCGACCGTGACGATCGAAGCGGGCGCCGACTTGCCGCTGGTGGATCTCGTCGCGCGCGCGGGACTCGCCAAGTCCAAGAGCGAAGCGCGCCGCAGCATCGAGCAGGGCGGGATCTACGTCAACCAGCAGCGGATCGACGACGTCGGGCGGACGATCGCGTCGGGAGACTGGATCGGCGGCCGCAATCTGCTGCTCCGCAAAGGAAAGAAGGAATACGCGCTCCTGCGCCGCGGAGGTTGAGCGTGGACAGGGCAGTCCGGCTGCTGCTGGAAGTGTTCGACCAGGCCTACAAGGCACCCGCGTGGCACGGCACACCGCTCAAGGGCACCCTCCGCGGCGTCAGCGCTCGAGACGCGCTGTGGCGCCCCGGTCGCGGGGGGCACTGCATTTGGGATCTCGTGCTGCATACCGCGTACTGGAAATGCATGGTGCGTCGCCGCCTGCTGCGCGACGCCGAGATCTCGTTCCCGCGCGCAGGCCACAACTGGTTCGATCCGCCCCATCCGGCTCATGACGCCGCCTGGAAACGCGACCGCGCGCTGCTCGATGAGCAGCACCGCCTGTTACGCCGCGCGATCGGCGGCTTGCGCGCGAGCTACCTCGCCCGGCGCGGCTGGCACTCGCGCTGGCCGATTAAGGCCGAGGTATACGGCATCGCCTCGCATGATCTTTACCACGCCGGTCAAATCCAAATCCTCAAGCGCCTGATGAGGAAATAGCCATGTTCATCGGCCATTACGCACTGGGCCTAGCGGCGAAGCGCGTCGCGCCGCGTACCAGTCTTGGAACATTGTTCGTCGCGCCCACGCTCGCCGATCTGCTCTGGCCGATCTTTCTGCTGCTCGGCTGGGAGCATTCACACGTCGTGCCGGGTCCGAATCCGTTCCTCACGCTGTGGCTCGACGAGATCCCGTATTCGCATAGTCTGTTCGCGCTGATCGTCTGGGGCGCGCTGTTCGGCTATCTGTACCGCAGACGCACGGGCGATACACGGGCGGCGCTGGTGATCGGCTCGCTCGTCGTGAGCCACTGGATGCTCGATTTCGTCACGCACAGGCGCGACATGCCGCTCTATCCGGGCAGCGCCAGTCTCGGTCTCGGTCTGTGGAATTCCCCGCAGGCGACCATCATCGTCGAAGCGGCGATGCTGATCGCGGGCGTCGCCATCTACACGCGAGTCACGCGGGCGCGCGACGGGATCGGTCGCTGGGGGTTCTGGGGGCTGATCGCGGTACTCGCGCTCTCGTATGTGAGCGCCCTGGTTACCCCCGCGCCGACAAACCTGACCGCGCTCGCGGTCGGCGGGATCATATTCGGCTGGGTATTCGTGATTTTTGCCTGGTGGGTGGATCGGCATCGTGAGGCGATGCCGGCGAGGATACCGATGTTATAGGTCGTCGAGAACTTCGATGACCTTCTCCATCTCCTCGACCGTGTTATAGCAGTGTGGCGAGAGCCGAATAGCCCCTTCGCGCAGGCTGCACACCACTCGCGCACGCTTCAAGCCATGATATGCTTCGACCGGTTTGGCCGGAGCGACACAGAGGATCGCCGAGCGGTGCCCATTCTCCGTTGGTGACGTGATCCGCACATCATTCTCGCGCGCCCACTTCACGACCGGCTCGTGCGCCGCACGCGTGATCTCCGCGATGTCCCGCACGCCGATTTCCAGGAGCAGCTGCAGCGACGCGGTCATGCCGACGAAATCCTGATACGGCAGCGTGATCATCTCGAAGCGCCGCGCGTCCGAGCGGAATGTCGGATTGTACTCCGTGAGCCGCGAGAAATCGTCCGTGCCTTCGAACGCCATCCAACCCGTGATCATGGGCTCGAGCTCTCGGGCCAGCTCTTTGCGCACGTAGACGAAGCCCGATCCCCAGGGCGACAGCAGCCATTTCTGGCCGCCACACGCGAGGATATCGATTGGCGTGTCGCTCACATCGAGCACGGAATTGCCGACGCCCTGGATGCCGTCCACGACGAAGTAGGTCCCGTTGGCGCGGCAAGCGTCGCCGAGTTTCTTCAGGTCGGCGCGATAGCCGTTGGAGAATTGGACGAACGAGACAGCGAGCACGCGGACTGTGGGATCGCGCAGGCGCTCCAGCAGGTGCTCCTCGTCGGGCCACCCCTGCGGCGTGCACCGCGCCACTTCCACTCTGACTCCTTGATCACGCAGCATCAGCCACGGGTACACGTTGGCCGGAAATTCCTTGTCCGACAGCAACACGGTATCGCCGGCCTTCAGGGGCAGTGCGCGCGCCGCGAGGTGCAGTCCAAAGCCGGTGTTTGTGGCGAGCGCGATCTCCGAGGGGTCTGCATTGATGAGCTGGGCGATTCCCAGCCGCGCGGCGGCCAGGCCGGCGAACAGCTCGCGATCGGGAAGCAGGTGCGGCGCGGTGCGCTTCGACGTGAATTCATCGAGGGCGCGTCTGGTGCGCTCGGGAATGGGGCCGATCGAGGCGTTGTTCAGATACGTCGTGTCGGCGGTCCACGGGAACTCCGACGTGCGCAGCGCCTTGAAGGTCTCGCGCAGCGCGCGAACATGCGTCGGGTGATAGGCGATCTCGGTCATGCCGGAACGCCCTCACGTCGACCCGCGCCCCCGCCCCCGCCCCCCCGGCCCAATCCGTGCACATCCAGGGCGTCACGCAGGCCGTCGCCGAGGAGGTTGAGTCCGAACACCGCGAGTCCAATCGCCACACCGGGTGCGATTGACACCCAGGGCGCGACGCGCAGCAGATCGCGGCCATCGGCGACCATGGCGCCCCAGGACGGCGTCGGCGGCTGGGCGCCGAGGCCGATGAACGAGAGGGCGGCTTCGGCCATGATGGCGCCGCCGATGCCGAGCGTCGCCGCAACAATGACCGGCGCGATCACGTTGGGCAGCAGATGCCGGCCGATGATCCGGAGATCGGACGCGCCCAGCGCGCGCGCGGCGTGGATGTACTCGAGCCCGCGGGCAAGCAGCACCTGACCGCGCACGAGGCGGGCCATGCCCGCCCAGCCGACGATGCCGATGACGACGAACACGACTGGTAGGGACGGCTTCACGGCGGCGGCAATGGCGATCAACAGCAATAATGAGGGGAACGCGAGGGTGACGTCGGCAAGGCGCATGATCATCCCGTCGATCCAGCGGCCGTAGAAACCGGCGAGCAATCCCAGGGTGACGCCGACGGCGAGCGCGATGCTCTGGCTGATGAGTCCGACGGCGAGGGAGAGACGCGCACCATAGAGCACCCGGGACAGGACGTCGCGACCCTGCGCGTCACTGCCCAGCAGAAAGGAGTGGGATGGAGGCCGCAAACTCACGGCGAGATCGCCGCGAAACGGATCACCAGGCGCAAGCCACGGCGCGATCAGCGCGATCACGGCGAGCATCGCGACCAATCCCAGGCCGAAGCGGGCCCAAGGGTCACGAGCAAATCGTGTCCAGAATAGTGGCGCCGCCATGGGGGTCTCGACTACGTTACTCGGGACAGAACCCCCCGGGCAAGCGGATCGTGCAGTGAAACGCGATACACCGTTCACCCTCGTGCTGGGCGGCGGCGGGATGAAGGGGCTCGCCCACATCGGCGTGCTCCAGGCGCTGCTCGAGCGCGGTCACCGGCCGACGCGGATCATTGGGTCGAGCGTCGGCGCGCTCGTGGCTGCCGCCTGGGCCGGGGGAATGGGGATTGCCAAGCTGCGCGAGGTCGCGCTGTCCCTGAAGCGCAAGGACGTGTTCGCCGTCGCCCACGCCGACATGGCGTTCAAGCGCATGCGCTCGCCGGCCCTGTTCCGCCGCGAGCCGCTGGAGCATCTCATCGCCCGGACCGTCGGCGACCTCACCTTCCCGCAGCTCGATCCCCCAGTCATTGTCAACACGGTAGACCTGAATTCCGGCATGCAGGTGTTCTGGGGGCTGCCCGGACTCGACGACATTCGCGTCGCCGATGCCGTATTTGCCTCCTGCGCGCTGCCCGGCTACTTCCCGCCGCACGAGATCGGCGGCCGCTTCTACGTCGACGGCGCCGTCGTCTCCAACGTCCCCTTTGACGCGGCGCGCGCGCTCGGCCCCGAAACGATCGTTGCGGTCGACGTCTCCGCGAACAGTGTGCTCACGGCGGATGCCCAGGATGACGGGTTTGCGGGCGTGTTCGCGCGCGCGACTGAGATCCTGATGCAGACCCTGCTCGAGCAGCGCGTGCGTACCTGGACGACACCGCCGGTCCACTATATCCAGCCGCGCGTCGAGCACGTCACGATGTTCTCGTTCGATCACCTGCGTGAGGAAGTCGAGGAAGGCTATCGGGCGACCAGCACGGCGCTCGACCGTCCCGATGAATGGCCCGAGCCGGACGATGTCGGCATCTATCCGAAGCGGCAGGTGATCGTGCGTGTGGAGCGAGAGCGCTGCATCGGCTGCGGAACCTGCCTGGTCCACGGCCCGCAGGGGATGTTCGTGCTCGATTCGGAGCGGAAGGCCGTTGTGACACAGCCCGATCAGGAGTGGTCGCCGATGGACGGCGGCTACATCCGGCACTGCCCGACCTACGCCATCATCGCGCGACCGGCGGCGCAGGAGAAGGAGATGCTGAGATCGGGGTGAGGTTGAGTGTCCAGAGGCTACCCTGCGATTCCTGCCTTGACCAGATGCAATTGAGCAGGAGGCTACTCTTGATTAGCGCCCGTCCTGGTCTTGAATCGAATGCGGTAGGGAGCTAGGGGCACGCCGTCGTCTGCATTTCGGAAGCCGAGGCCGTGCGGCGTGTTGAGCGAGAACTCGTACTCCCGACCGGGCTCGAGCTCCACCCCCAACCGGAACGTGGTTCCCGTCGAGTCGAGTCCCTGCCCGCGCACGAACGCCGCGCGAGATCCACCCAGCGACTTCCATTTGATCGTGGGGACCCTTGCCCGCGCGTCGGGTGTGGGTCCCGAAGGTCCGAAGACCGGCACCACGCTCCAGCCATCATCCCGGACGGGCCGGTCGAATCGTGCCACGATCTCGGTCAGGCCGGGGTCCACCGTCTCGGACCCGTTCTCGATCGACAACGCGACGAGTTTCGGCCGGAGCGCGTCGTAGCGACGCTGCATGCCGGGCACGCGGTCGGGCAGCGAATCGAAGTACGCGACCACCTGGGGCATGAATGCCGCCAAGGTGGGATAGGCGCTGCGGTTCGACTCGTAGCGGGCGAACAGATTCGCTAACTCGTCCTCCCAGAACCAGCTGCCGCGGCGCTGCTCCGCGAGGAACGCGCGCATGGCCTCCTCGCCCTCATGCGCGGCCTGATAGCGCGCTTCACTAGCACGGACCAGCGATTCGTTGATCATGCTCGTCCAGTCGTAGCCTTGCGCCTGCATCGCGTCGGCGACGAGAGCGTGGACGCGCGGTCCCGAGCGCTCGAACTCTGCCCGGCGCGCGTTCCCCAGGGGGTTGGCAAAACCATGCGCCACCTCGTGGACGAGGGTTGGGACGAAGTCCTCGTCGAAGGTCGGAAAGCCGGCCGAGTCCGTGCGCCGGTGACCGAGGATGCTGTAGCACTCCAGCCGCGCGCCCGGCGGCTGCGCACAGGGCCCGAAGTTCACCTCTGAGGTAGCCAGCAGGGGGACCACGACAAAATCCCGGTCCCTCGGGACGCCGTAGAAGCTGGCGATCCACGCGAAGTCGGCGTCGCGCGCCACGGGGCGCCGCAACCTGGCATCGGCAGAGTCGTAGATCGTGCGGTGGTCATCGAAAAAGGCGGCGGCGCGGCTGTCGAGCGCGAAGCGTCGGGCCGCTGCGACGAATCGCTCCGCGGCCGCAGCCGGAGCGGGCCAGCCGGCCGCCGAGTCAAAGGGGACGCGAGCGCGCAACTCCGGGGGGTCGGACAGGCGGATCGCGATGCTCATCACCGAGCTGAAACCCACGCCGTACTGCCCCCGCAGCTCGCGGGCCAACGCGACTGCTTCGTGATCGCGAAACGGCCCGAAATACCGCTCGATGTCCGCGTTGTACGTCCTGTAGTTATTCTGATTGAACTCGCGATTGCCAGCGAGTTTGAAGATGATCGCCATCAGCTCGACGCGGCGATCGACCCCGATGCGTGATACTTGCCCGCTGATGGCGGGCGCGAACACGCCGAGTAACCAGAGACAGATCCCGAGGACACGTCGCATAGGCCGCTCCGAGGCGGTGAGGTATCGTAAGGAGGGGCGTGACGGATCGTCAAGACCGCTTGAGAATGGCTAGTTGCCAGCTATGACGCAGCCGGATCAGGAGTGGTCGCCGATGGTGACTACATCCGGCACTGCGCGACGTGTGCGATCATCGCGCGGCCGGCGGCGCAGGAGAAGGAGATGCTCAGGTCGGGTTGATTGTTTTTCAGCGTGTGGACCGAATGAAGGCAGTAACCTCTCTCGCAAATCGATCCGGTTCATTCAAATAGGGGAAGTGCCCACTTCGCTCGAATTCAAGATAGCGGGCGTGTGGCAAGTGCTCGGCTAAAATCCGCAAACCTTCGGGCGGCACCGCGCCATCCAACCGACCGGCAATCACCAATGTCGGCATCGTCACACGATCGAGCTGTGTAAATCGATAGCGGTTCATACCGGCGTTGAGTACCGCGGCACTCACCTCGGTGCCGTACACCACGTGCATGGCGGTGGTGACGCTGTCGAGACGCCGGGCCACGGCAGAGTCCTCGCCGAATACGGTCTGGAGATCGAACGCTCGTTTATCCTCGGCGCTCAACCCGTTGCGCGTCCGCAGCTCGACATCACACTGGTTTCGGATCGATCCGTCCGACCGGATCGTGTCTCCGCGCCCGCGCTCGTACGCCTCTGGACGCAGCTCCGCGAATCGCGCCAGGCGCAATGGGCATTGGACCTGGGTGTCCCATAACCCGTCCACAACAATCAGATGAGCAACGTTGTTGGGATACTTCGCGGCGTACTCGAGCGCCAGAACGGATCCGAATGAGTGGCCGATCAGGGCGAGCTTCGGCGTGCCGAATTCCAGCCGCAGCGCCTCGATGTCGTCCACCATGCTGGTGATCGCATAATCACGATTCACCGGTCGTTCCGACCAGCCGCTGCCACGCTGATCGTAATAGATCATGCGCAGCTCGCGCTCCATGAACGGCCCAGCGAGCGCCGCAAAATGCTCGCTCCCTTGTCCGGGCCCGCCATGCAGAAAAACGACTGGCGGAGTTCCCGTGGGTGCCTGCCCGCCGACGACGTAATAGAACCGCACGCCGTTCAGGACTACGTGATGCGCTCCGGGTGCGAGCGCTGTGGCGTTTCGATTCTCCGGCGTGGCTTGGGGGTTGGATTGCGTCTGATTGGAAGCGCAGGCGGCAAGGAAGCCAAACGCCGCGGCGAGGACCTTCATTCTTCCCTCCAGGAGGGGTGGTAGCGAACGCTTCATACACCCGACCGATATCGGCGATTCTATCTCCATCAGGTCTTTGACGACCCGATCCCAGTTGTAGTGCGACTCCACCACTTTCCTTCCCGCCACGCCGAGCTGTCTCCGTCGCTCCGGGTCCGCCAGCAGTTCATTGATCCCCGCTGCCACTGCCTGAGGATCCTCGGGATCGACGAGAATCCCCGTCCACCACCGCGAGTCCGCAGGCCGACGCTTCGACGAGTGAGATCCCGAATCCTTCTGCCAACAGCTCGTGCCGTCGCGACACACCGACGTACAGATCCGCAGCGTTGTAGAGCGCCGGCAGCTCTTCATCCGGCACGGCACCCAGAAACCGCACCATCTCGCCGAGGCCGAGGTCGCGCTGCAATTGTTGGAGCTGGAGAAGCCGGTCCCCCACTCCCGCGACAGCGTACCGGGTCTCGGGATGCTCGGCGCGAATCTTGGGAAGGGCACGCATGACCGTGTCGATGCCCTTGTGCCACTCGAGGCGCGCGACGGTGAGAAGCCACGGTCCGCCGTTGAGTCCGTACTTCGCGCGCACAGCGCTCGGATCTACACCTGGCCGGAAATACGACGGCGTTGTACCAAGTGGGACCGTCTCCACCGGCACGTTGACGTCGAGCAAACCCAGAACATCGCGGGCGAGCTCCGCCGTCCACCTGCTGATCGCAACGATCACGGCGGCCTTGCTGATCATGCTCCCCGCGGTGCGTCGCTTGAAGCGGCTGCGGCGGATTTTCGACTCGATGAGCAGCAGCTCCGTTCCGTAGACGATGACGCCGTACGGGATGCCGTGTCGGCCAGTGAGCCAGCGGGCCGGATATCCGGCGGGTTTTAACTCCCCGCACCAGGTGAAACCCGGGCGCCATCGTTTGGCGAGCGCGCCGGCACGCCACGTCCACAGCGCGAGCCCCTGCACGGTCCGCGAGCGCGTCGCACGGATTCGCACCCGATCGATCGGCTGGGGGAAGCGCGCGTCGCTCGCGGCGCTGTTTTCGTACGCGCCCGTAGAAACGATGAGGGAGTTCCTGGGATACCGCAGCGCGAGCTCGCCCATCATCCGGGCAATGCCGCCGCCATGAGGAGGAAAATTGAACGCTAGGAGGAGACTTGTGATTCGATGTCCCGCAGGTCGCGGATCACACGGTCCCAGTTGTAGTAGGTCTCGATCGACTTGCGCCCCGCCTGACCGAGTCGCCGTGCGAGCAGCTGATCGCCCACGAGTCGTTTGATTGCGCCGGCAACGGCAGCCTGCTCGTCGGGATCAACCACCAATCCCGTCTCCCCGTCCTGAACCGCTTCCGCGAGCCCGCCCGACTGCCCCGCGATTACGGGGAGACCGCAGGCGCTCGCTTCAGCGAGCGCGACGCCGAATCCTTCGACGCGCGAGCCGTCGGCCCGGCGCGATACCCCGACATACGCGGTCGCGATGTTGAACACGGCCGGCAGCTCGGCCTCAGGAACGTTGCCGACAAAGCGCACGTGGTCCGCAATGCTCAACTCCTCTGCGAGTTTCTGGTACGTCTTCCGCTTCTTGCCGCTTCCCACGACCAGATAACTGATGTCGAGTCCCTCCTGGCGGCATTGCGAGACCGCCTTCATTGCCATGTCCACGCCTTTGTACGGCTCGAGTCGCGCGACCGTGAGGACCCACGTGCCGCCGTTCAGACCATAGCGCGTGCGCACTGCCCTGGTGTCGATGCCGGGCCGGAACTGCTCGGGGTCGGTGCCGAGTGGGACGAGCTTCACGTGCTCGGCCAGCGGATCGAGCCCCAGCTCGCGCAGCACCGTCTGCGCCTGCTCGCGCGTCCACTGGCTGTTCGCGACGACCGCGACCGCCGAGCCGAGCAACGCTTTTGCCGTTTTGCGTGCGAAGCGTGAGTGATGGATCGCGTGCAACTCTTTCAGCAGATCACCGCCGTGCACGAACACGCCGTACTTGGTGCCGACGCGCTCGTGCATCCATTTGGCGGGATAGGTGCAGGGGCGGATCGAATCGCACCACGCGAAGCGCGGCTTGTGCTGGCGCGCGAGACCGGCGACGCGACGCGACCAGAACAGCAACCCCGCGAGATTGCGCAGCGCTTTGCTCGGCACCGGCAAGCGGTCCACTACCGCACCCTGGAAACGAACGTCGGAATCCTGGGAATCGCGATGCTGGCCGGTCGAAACGAGCAGCTCACCGGGTGGATAGCGGCGGGTGACTTCGCCCATCATCCGGGCGATGCCGGTTTGCATCGGCGGAAATTCATTGGTCAGCAGGAAGGTCTTAGCCACTACGCTGTCGCTCCCAGAGGAAAGCATACTTGAAAAACACGGACGCCGCACTCATGCCGGCGTGAATCACCCCCAGGCGGCCGTCGAGGATGCTGCCGTGCAGGATGTAGTCGCGCCAGAATCGAAACGCGGGCCGTAACGCCACATCGCTAAATGACGCACGCCGGCCCTTGGCCGCGAGCTCGGCTGCCCCGAGGCGACCATACAGGACAATCTTATCCAGGTGATGTCCCAAGTCCCTGTAGGGCGTGTGGTCCAGCTCATTGGTGAGTGCACCGATGGCGGGTGCCGCGGTGGCGGGCAGCTGGAGCCCCGGATGCGCCGCCTTGCCCCCGAAACGCCGTTCCCGTCGAAATAGCCGGAGCACCCAATCGTGTCCCCAGTGGCCGCGGCGCAGCACCTCCCCATGAAACACGTTGCGGCGCTTGACCCGATAAGCTTCGTGTCGCGGCGCTATCACGACGCCGGCCAGCTCGGTGGCCAGGGCCGGCCCGATGCGCTCATCGGCATCCAGGGCGAACACCCATTCGTTTTTCGCGGCCGCTATCCCTGCGTTGCGCTGCGCCGCAATGCCTGGCTCGGCAGCGTCGAGTACTCGCGCGCCCGCCGCCCGAGCGCTCGCCACCGTCCCGTCTTTCGATCCCGCATCTACCACGATCACCTCGCTCGTCCACGACAATCCACGGACACAGTCGCCAATCTGACTCGCTTCGTTGAGCGTCGGAATGACCACCGTGAGCGGGGCTGGGGAGGCCATGTTCCCAATGTTAATCGGGACGTTGCTCGGCGAGCAACGCGAGGTTCTCATGGCCTCCTTCGGCGAGCAGCTCCTCGATCCTGTCCTTGAGGCGCTGGCTGGCGCGGCCGTCCAACCCGTGGAAGTAATAGGCCCGTTCCTCGTCGGCGGCTTCCCGCATGGCAGGCGTGGGATTCAGCGCCTGTTCGATTGCCGCGCCCAGTCGATCGGGCGCGCCCACATGCACGAACGCGCCTTTCAAGAACTCGCGGTTGTCTTCGGTGAGCAGCGGCTGGCCATCGCTGTGCAGCAGGCGGTCGGATGGGAGGTCGTAGATGATTCCGGTCTTGCGCAGGGCGAGGAAGTCGAAGACCGTACTCGAGGCTTCACTCACCAGCGTATCCGCGGCCGCCATGTACGGCACGATGTTGTACTCGCTCGGCGGCAGCAACACGCTGTGCGGATATTTCTTGACCCGGCGCTCGAAGATCCGGTGCTGCCGGTGCGGGGCATACTTTCCCATCCAGCTGTAGTGATGGAGCTTCACGATCAGATTGTAGCGGTTCTCGGTCGCCGCGAAGATCGCGTCTTTCACTTCGTACATGCACGTGGGTTTGTAGGTGGGCGCAAACAGCACAGTGCGCCGGTCGGGATTGAGGCCCCAGCGCCGCAGCAGCTCCGCGCGGTCCCGGTACCTTCCTTGGAAGTACCAGTCCAATTTCGGCAGACCAATCAGATGCACCTCGCTCCGTCCCTGGAAACCGGACTGCTGGAGCCGCTCCACGCGGTAACGGCCTTCGACAAAGATCTGATAGCGGGTGTCGAGGTGCTTCGAGAGGTTGCGATACAGGAGATTCTTGATCCCGGTGCCATGGTTGAGAAAGCAGAGCAGCGTCCGGCCATAGGCTTCAGCGTCGCGGACCGTGTCGCCCGCGATCACGACATCGAACCCCCCCTTCTCCTCGGTGAACCGGTAGCCCTGGCGGACCCACTCATCGACAATCGGCGGACGGTAGCGGAAGTTGACGAAGAACCGTCGCATGCGTTCCTCGTCCAGGGCAAAGAAGACGTCGTAGCGATCGTCGCTCCGAAACAGCTCGATCAGCGGATCGAACGCCGCCTTGTGGTAGACGAATCCGATTTTGAACAGCAACCGGCGCCGGGTCATCCGGCGGTATCCCCCCCCCTGCCGTCGCGGACATAGCTGGCGAGGTTGGCCATCGCATGTTCGTAGGCAGCCGGCGTGTCGATGTCGATCCACTGGCTGGACGACGGTATTGGCACCGCTTCGAAGTCGTCCGCCGCGATGAGTTCCCGCACTCCCTCGGTAATGCTGTCCCGGCCGCGGGCGATCTGCCGGCCCATGGCCTCGAAATACCGGCGGGTGAGCCGAAAAACACCGCAGTCGACGGCGTTGAAGCGTGCCAGCTCCTTTCCGATTCGGGTAATCCGGCCGGCATCGACCCAGACCTTGGTGGCGTCCTCGATGTCGTGTACCAGCTCGATGCGCGGATCGACGAGCAAGCGATTGCGGCCGGGCGGCGCGTCGATCATCGCCCGCAGTGCGTCGGGAGCGACGAGGTGGTCGGCCATCGAGAGCAGAACCTCCTCCTCGTCCGTCGCGAGCGCAGTGCCCGCGAGGTGCACCGAGATTCCGTTGCCGCGTCGCCATTCCGGGTTCGTCAGCACGGTGACGGCATGGCCCAGGTTCGCGTGGCTGTTGAGGTACTCGACGATCGCCTCGCCCTGAAACCCGACGACGACGATGAATTCCGAGATCCCCGCCGCGGCGAAGTTGCGCATGATCCCGGAGAGGATCGTCCCGGTCCCGAAGGGGAGGAGGGTCTTGGGAGTATCGTCGGAGGAGCTGGCGAGCCGGCTTCCCCGTCCCGCGGCAGTGATGATGGCCCTCATAAAGGAGGCAAGCTAGTTATACTGGGACGCTGATGCACGTCGTAGTCGCGTCCCATCACCGGCTCCCGGTCGAAGGCTACGGCGGCCCGCAGCGCGTCGTCGTGGCGCTGGCGCGCGGGCTCGCGGCGCTGGGTCATCGCGTCACGATCCTCGCGCAGCCCGGAACGAAAGTCGCGGAGGCGTCCCGGATCGTGGAGCTAGCGCCGCGCACTCTCAAAGATTCCAACGCCGACCTGAGGCGATTCATCCCCGACGACGCCGACATTCTGCACGCGCATTTTCCGCTCAAACAGGGGCCGGCAGGCTTGCCCTTCGTTCAGACGCTGCATGGCAACTGGAAGCCCGACACGCCGCTTCCCCCCAACACGGTTTTTCTCTCGCGTGACCATGCCAGGCGCCACGGCAGGACTGTCTTCGTGTACAATGGTCTCGATCCCGCCGAATACATTTTTCGCCACCGCAAGGAGCAGTGGGATCTGTTCCTCGGGAAGCTCCACAGCGATCGCGGCTATCACTGGGCCGTGGAGGCCACCAAGCGCACGGGCCGCCGCCTCATCATCGCGGGCGGCTGGCGGCCGAGCTTCACCGGCGCCATCAAATACGTCGGCGAAGTCAGCGGCAAGCGGAAGGCCGTGCTGCTGGCCCGCGCCCGGTGCCTGTGGATGCCGGCGCAATGGGATGAGCCGTTCGGCCTGCCGACGATCGAGGCGCTGTTCTCAGGCACACCCGTGCTCGGCACGCGGCGGGGTGCGCTGCCCGAAATCGTGACTCCGGCGGTCGGCGTGTTGCGTGACACGTTGGACGAGCTGATCGCCGCCGGCGACCAAGTGACCACGCTCGATCCCCGGGCATGCCGGGAGCGCGCCGAGCAGCACTTCAGTCACCTGGTGATGGCGGAGACCTACGTGCGCCTGTACAGGCAGACCATTCAACAGGGCGAGCTCAAATAGACCGGTCGCTGCAGCGCGTTCTCATCGTCGCTGCGCTGCTGCGCCTGCTCGCAGCCGTCTTCAGTCAGGGATTCCTCGCCAGCGACGACCACCACGTCGTCATCAACGCCGCCGATCAGATCGCCAGCGGCGCGGGATTGGCCACGACGTACGCGCGCTCGGCGCTCTTTCCCGGGGTCATCGGAGCGATCATGGTCGTCACGCGGGCCATCGGGATTCACGATCCTGGCCTCGAGCTGCTGATCGTTCGCCTGATCCAGGCTGCCTACTCCGTCCTGGTCGTCTACTTCGTGTACCGCATCCTGGAACGCGCATCCGGTCGCGAGAGCGCGATCCTGGGCGGATTGCTGGCGGCGGCATTTTTCGCGATGCCTGTAACGGCTGTGCATCAGCTCGAAGAGTCGGTGTGCCAGGTGCCGCTGCTCGCGTCGTTTTGGTGGTGGACGCGGAGTGAGGAGGTCATCGGTCGCCGGTCATCGCTCATGTGGGGTCTCGCGTCAGGCGCTGCGCTCGGACTCGCGCTCATGCTGCGCTTTCCGTTGATTGGCCTCATCGCGGCGTTCGTGGCGGTCGCGGTGTTGCAACCTCGCCCACTTACGACGAAGGTGGCGCTGCTCACTGGCCTACTCCTGATCGTCATCGTTCAGGGCTACAGCAACGCGCTGGTCAATCACGAGTGGTGGTATTCGTTCACGACGCGCCTAGGCCCGATGCTGCATCCGCAGCACATGGCGCTGGAGTCGGAGGGCTACCCGAACAACCCACCGTGGCACTACATCCTCACGCTGCTCGCCGCGCTGATTCCTCCCGTGTCGGTGTTGCTACTAGCGGCAGCCGTGAAGGGCGGTACCGCGCGCCCGTTTCTCCTGCCTGGCGTCGGAGTCCTCACATTCCTCGTGAGTCACAGCGTGATCGCGAACAAGCAGGAGCGATTCCTGCTGCCGATCCTGCCGCTGCTGTTCATCCTGATCGTTGCCGGCCTGCCCTGGCTCGCGGCCCGCACCGGTCGCTGGTATCGCGGAATGTGGTGGTATTTCTGGACCGTGAACGCCGCGCTGTTGATCGTCACGACGTTCAGCTTCTCGAAGAAGGATCGCGTGGCACCGCTGCTGTACATCTATCGGCGCCACGATGCGAAGGGCGTGCTCGTGGCGCAGTACAACCAGACATTTGCCGTGCCGGCCTATTATCTCGGCCGGCCGAAGCCGCTGCTCGTCGTCCGCGAGCGGCGGGATACGGTCGCGCTGACTGCGGAGTGGGTCCGGGACACAGGATCCATGGTCAACTACGTGATTCTGTACAGCGATACGCCCGACGCCGATAGCAAAGTCCTGGCCGGCTCGCTCCACCACAATCTCACGTTCCTGACGACGATCACGCCGAGTCTGACCGATCGGATTGCGCACGCCATCAACACGCCACAACAAGGCCCGAAGCGCCGCCATCTACACGACTTTGTAATTGCGGTACTCGAAGATCCGCGCACCCGTCAGCCGCTCGATCCAGTCGGAGATGTAGAGGCGCAGATGCCTGAGCTGCAAGCTGCGCGGGCCGATGACGCGATCCGGATCGTGGGCGCGGGCGCCGATCCACTCCGCGGCGGCGCGAGGATGGGTTCCGGTGAACGGCTTCAGCAGCGGGATCCAATCGAGGTGTCCGGCGCCCGCCAGCTCTTTCTCGAAACGTTCCTTGCCCCAGGGATAGATCGTCTTCGAGATCTCGCGCTTTTCTCGGATTGCCGCGGCCGGACGCGCCCAACCATAATGGAACATCTCGGCGTCGGTCGGGCGTGCGTGGATCTTGCGATAGTCGGGGCCGACGCGAAACCCTTGCGCGCCCCGATGCGGCCGGATGTCCTTGCCGAGCCGAATACAGCGCACTTCGCGGCGATACCAAACCCGGCTCGTCGCGATGTGATCGAACCCGCCGTAGAGATGTAGGTACTTCACGAGCAAGCCTTCCACACGCTCGTCCCGGTCCCACTCGGCGACCTTCTCCTTCAGGATGTGCGCGCCACGCTCATGCAGCACTTCATCGGCCTGGATGTAGATGCCCCACGATCCACGGCACGCCGCCATGGCGCGCTGCGTCTCGATGGAGAGCATGATGTTCTGCTTGGTGAAGTCCCACTCGGTGTCGAGGATCCGCACGCGCGGGTCGGCGATCGACGCCACCAGGTCGCGAGTCTCGTCTTCGGACTTGCCGACATTGACGACGACTTCGTCGCACACCTCGAGCACCGACCGGATCGCGGGAACGATCGGGAAGTCGAGCTTGACGGCGTTGCGTACGATGGTGAAGCCGGACAGCACGTCAGGTCCGGAATTGCAGGTTATACAGACGGCGATATAAGCCGTCGGCCGTCAGCAGATCGCCATGCGAGCCCCGCTCCACGATCCGCCCTTCCGCGAGCACCACGATGAAATCGGCGTGCTGCACCGTGGCGAGCCGGTGCGCGATGACGAACACCGTGCGGTGCTGCATGAGGCGGTTGATCGCCTCCTGCACCAGCCGCTCGGACTCGGTATCGAGAGCGCTCGTCGCCTCGTCAAGGATCAGGATTGGCGGATCCCGCAGGAGCGCGCGCGCGATGGCGATCCGCTGGCGCTGCCCGCCGCTGAGCCGTGTGCCCCGCTCGCCCAGCAGCGTTTCGTAGCCGTCGGGCAGCCGCATGATGAATTCGTCGGCGTTCGCGGCCCGCGCCGCGGCGCGCACGTGCTCGAGCGGCACCTCCTTCAAGCCGTAGGCGATGTTGGCGATCACCGTGTCGTTGAGCAGCACGGTCTCCTGCGACACGATGCCCATCAACTTCCGCACCGAGGTACGCGTGAACTGCGTGAGGGGGACACCGTCCAGCAGAATCTCGCCTCGCGTGGGTTCGTAGAACCGCGGCAGCAGATCGACGAGCGTCGTCTTCCCGGCTCCAGAGGGTCCGACGATCGCCACCACCTGGCCGCGATCCACTTCGAGATCCACGTCGCGCAGCACGGCCTCCCCCGCCTCGTATTCGAACGACACGCCGCGGTATTCGATGCGCTCGGTGAACTCCGCCGTCGTCTCGCCGGGCCGATCGCCCTCCGCCGACGGCAAATCGAGCACTTCGAACACCCGCTCCGCCGACGCGACGGCGGCCGCCATGGTCGCCGGATAATTCGACACCGATTTGATCGGCGACATCAGCCGCAGGCTCACGGCGAGGAACGTGATCAGCACCGCGGGATCGAGCGACGCGCCGGCGCCCAGCGCCAGGCGCGTCCCGACGACCAGGATCAGGACGATCATCACCCCGCCAAACACTTCGCTGACGGGGCTCGTGAGGCTGGAGTAGCGCTGCGCGCGCAACACGCGCCGGCGGTAGCGCTCGGCCAGCTCGCGAAAGCGCCCCAGCTCGAACGCCTCGGCCACATACGCGCGCACCAGTTTGGCCGATGCGATCATCTCGCCGACGTGGCTCGTCACCTCGCCACGCTCGGCCGCCAGCTCGCGCGAGCGGCCCCGCAACCGGTTGATCATCGGGCGAATGATCAGCAACAGCACGGGCGCCAATAATAAGGAAAGGAGCGCCAGGCGCGGCGAGAGGCCGAAGAGGATGACCACGTAGACGAGGATGACGACGACGTTCTGCAGCAGCGACGCGAGCGCCGCGCTCACCGCGGTCTTGACCTGATCGGTGTCGCTGATGATGCGCGCGATGATCTGGCCGCCGCGCGTCCGCTGGAAGTAGCCGAGCGGCAGCGTCTGCAGGTGGCGGAACAGGCGGACGCGGAGATCGCGCACGACGCCTTCCTGAATCGCGACGCTGCCGATCGATGCCAGATAGGACGTGAGATTCTTGAGCAGGAGCGCGACCAGGAGGACGATCACCACGTTGCGCAGCGCGATTTGCGGGCTGCCGGCTGCCAGAAATGGGCCCGCGATCCAGTTGAGCACCGCTTCCGCCTGCGATCCGCCTTCGGCCGGCAGGGCGGCGTTGCCGAACAGTGTGCGGAGGAAGGGGATCAGCAGCACGAAGGTGAAGCCGTCGAGGACGGACGAAATCACCGTTGCCGCGATCGTGGCGGCGAACAGCAGGGAGTACGGGCGGAGCAGCGACAGCAGCCGAGCGCCGCGGCCCATTAGCGCGTGGAGCGGGGGGTGAGCAATGCGACCGGGAGGATCATCTCTTCCGGTGTCGCACCACCATGCAGGAATGCGCCGCGATAGCGCGCCTGGTATTCGCGCAGCTTGGTTGGATACACGAAGAATCGATCGCCGGTGGCGAGCAGCAGCCGAACCCCCAATCCTTTCGCCGGCAGGCCGTACGCCTTCAAGTCCTCGACCATGATGGCGGCTTCCGGGTCCTCCGCGCGCAGGTCCTCGCCGAACTTGTAGCGCAGGTTGGCGGTGGCGTCGCGCTTCGCGAACACGGTCGCCGGTGTGTCGCAATGAATCGAGCCGTGATCCGTCGTCAGCAGCACCGGCACATTACGCCGCTCCGCCTCCTGCAGTGCCGCGAGCACCGGGGAGCGTTCGAACCACGTCTTCGTCAGTCCTCGCAGCGCATCGGCATCGCGGGCGACCTCGTAGAGAATCGCGTTCTCGGAACGGCCGTGCGTCAACTGATCGATGAAGTTGAAGACGAGCGCCGTGACCCCCGGCTGCGCCAAATGCGCCGGCAGCCGCCGCAGCAGGTCCTGCCCGTCGGCGGCGGTGAAGAGCTTCTCGTAGCGGACCGGTACGGCCTCGCCCGTCAGCTCGCGCAGCTGCTCCGTCAGGAGCTCGGCCTCATGCGCGTTGAGGCTTTCGTCGTCGCTCGGCGCGCCCCACCACTCCGGATGCCGGGCGGCGATTTCCATCGGAAAGAGGCCGCTGAAAATCGCGTTGCGCGAAAACGGCGTCGCCGTCGGCAGGATGCTGTAGTAATGCGACTCTTCGACGTCGAACAGTGGCGTGATGAGATCGCGCAGTACTTCCCATTGATCGAGGCGCAGGCAATCGATCACGATGAACACCACGCGCCCGGTGCGCTTGAGCGCGGGCACGAGGAACTCGGCACCGACGTCGACCGACAGCGGCGGGCGGTCGCGCTCCGGATCGGACAGCCAGCGCGGATAGTGCCTGGTGATGAACTCCTGGAAGTCTTTCCGCAGGCTGTCCTTCAGATTGTGCAACGCTTCGGATAGCCCGGGCTCGTCGCCCGCGGCGAGCCGCACTTCCCAGCGCGCCAGCTCCGCCACCAGCTCGATCCACTCCCGCCACGCCAGCGCCGAGCCGCGGCGACCCTCCAGCTCGCGGAAGCGCGTGACGAAGTCGCGCGCCAGGCGTTGCTGGCGGATGCGGTCGCCCTCGAGTAATCGCGTGACGACCGACAGCACCTGCCGCGGATGCACCGGCTTGACGAGGTAATCGTCGATCTCGATGCCGATCGCCTCGCGCAACACGCTGTCGTCTTCGCTCTGGGTGACCATGACCACGGCCATGGCGGGATCGATGGCGCGGATCTCCGGCAGCAGCTCGAGGCCGCGCCGACCGGGCATCTGCTCGTCGAGCAGGACGACGCTGTAGGGCTGGCGCCGCAGCATCGCGAGCGCGTCGTCGCCGTGCGCGGCCTGCGTGACCGCGAACCCCTGCTGCTCCAGAAAGCGGCGGTGCGCGGCGAGGCCGTCGACTTCGTCGTCAATCCAGAGAATACTCTTCGGGCGTGGCATCGAAGGGAAGCTAGTCCCGCTGGCGAAGCCGGGCAACGCGCGACTACATTGGCCGCGTGTTGCGCATCCTGTGCGTCCGGTTCAGCTCCATCGGCGACGTCCTGCTCACCACTCCCCTGCTGCGCGCGCTCAAGCGCCGTCATCCCGACGCCGAAGTGTATTTCGTCACGAAAAGCGCCATGGCGCCGCTCGTGCTCGAGAACCCGAATCTCATCGACGTCATCGCGCTGGAGCCGGGTGAGCGCATTACCGACCTCGCGCGCCGCCTCCGCGCGCTCGGCGCCACCGACGGCCTCGACCTGCACGGCAGCCTGCGGAGCACCGCGCTGCGGTGGCTGGTCCCGTGCCGCTGGTCGGGATACTCAAAGCGCAAGTTCGCGCGCACGGTCTTGATCTCCACCAAGATCAACGTCTACGGCAAACACGTCCCCGTTCCCGAGCGGTATTTCGAAGCTGCGCGCGCGCTCGACCTCGCGCCGGACGGCAGGCCGCCCGAGTTTTTTCTCGCGCCGGCTGCGCGCGAGCGCATCGCGCGCTGGCTGTCGGATCGCGGCCTCGAAGGCAGGGCGTTCGCCGCGTTAGCGCCGGGCGCCGCGCACGCCACCAAGCGCTGGCCGATTCATCACTGGCAGGCGTTGGCCGAGCAGCTGCGGCGCATGGACTACGCCCTGGTCGCACTCGGTGGTCCGGATGACCGCGAGCTCGCGAGCACTCTCGGGTCGTCCGTGATCAACGCGGCGGGGGAATTCTCGCTCCAGGAGACCGGCGCCTGTCTCGCGCGCGCCGCGGTACTCGTCTCCGGCGACACCGGCGTGATGCACATGGCGACCGGCGTCGGAACGCCCGTCGTCGCCCTGTTCGGGCCGACGGTCGAGCCGTTCGGATTCTTTCCGTATTCATCGCGCGCGACCGTCGTCGAGGGCGATCTCGATTGCCGGCCCTGCTCCGCGATGGGCACCGAGCAGTGCCCGCTCGGACATCATCGCTGTCTCCGCGACATTATGCCGGATCACGTTGCCGCCGCCGTGCAGCGGCTCGTCGCATGACCATCCCGGCCACGACACCAGCCGAAGAGCGGCTGGTCGGGCTCATCGCCGAGGCAGCGCGCGGTCCGCAGCGGGAAGGGCTGTTCGCCCTCTGGCTTGTCGTGCGCGCCGCCGAAGGGCTGCTGCCGCCGGCGCCGGTGAGCGCGAAGAACCATCGCCGCCGCCTGCAAGCGCTCGAGTCACGCCTTGGCAGTCTCGCGCTGCCCGCGCCCCTGCGGCGCGCGCTGGCGGCGGCGCGCCAGCACCTCGAGAGCGCGACCCCCAACGCCGCGGCGCTGGTGCTCAGCCAGCTCACCGCGCCGGCGCGTGATGTGCTTGGCGCCGAGGCTGCGGATGCCGTCACTGTTGCAGCACGTACCGCCAGATTGCATCTATAGACCATGCCATCGCCTGCCCGGAAGTTCGAGAAGCGGCCGACGCTCGATAACCTCGTTGAGAAGGTCGACGCCCAGCGTCCCGGTGCAATCACCGGCGACACGATTCCGACCGGCTACGGCTCGCTCGACAAGCTGCTCGGGGGCGGGTTCCGGCGCCGCGACCTGATTCTCCTGGGCGGCGACGTCGGCAGCGGCAAGTCGGCGCTCGCCCTCGGCATCGGGCTGCGCGTCGCGCAGCAGTCGCCGGGCGTCGCGTTCCTCTCGGGCGAGATGAATGAAGAGCGGCTGATGGAGCGCGCGCTCGCCATCGAAGGTCGAGTCGCGGTCGACGAGCTGCGCGCCGCCACGCTCACCGATCAAACGCGAGCCGGCGTGGGAGGCGCCGCCGTGCGGTTGCGGGGCCTGCCCATCACCTTCCTGCCGCTCGCCGGGGAGGATTTCGGGACGGTATTCGAGCGGCTCGATCCCCTGCGTCAGGTCGGGCTCGTGGTCGTGGATTACCTGCAGCTCGTGCCGCCACCGCGCGAGCGCACCACCCAGGACGAAGACACGGCTCTCGTACTCCGCCATCTCAAGGCGTTGGCGCTCAACCGGCAGGTCGCGCTCCTCGTTGTCGCGCAGCTGCCCGGCTTCAACGCCGCGCGCGCCGACCAGCGACCCACGTTGAACGATTACGGCGTGCTCGGCGCACCGAAGCAACATGCTGATGTCGTGCTGTCGATCTTCAGAGAGGAGATGTACAACCCGGGTGGCGGCGTCGATGGGGCGACTGAGCTGCTCGTCTCGAAGAACCGCAATGGTCCGACCGGGTTTGTGGATCTCTACTTCTACCGCCGCTGGATGCGCTTCGAGGACATGCTCGACCCGGATCGGTGATTCCTAGCGCTTGGTGGAATCCGCCGGAATCTCGCCGATCATCGTATACGTCGTTCCCACCGCACCGACATTGGCCCGCAACGTGATCCAGAGGGGGCGATCGCCCTTCTGCGCGTACAGCGTGACGTCGCCGGCCGGCCCCGTCGCCTCGCGTTGAATCACCCAGCCATTCAGCGGCAGCGCGCGGCGAAACCACGCGACGATCACCGGCAGGGAGTCCTGCGACGTCATCGTGAGCTGGGCGGCTTCTTCGCCCGCCGCCACGGTCACGGGGGCGGACCGGGGATAGGCGAGCGTTCC
>Ga0209377_1000204_pt1 | contig 36779 bp, 37 predicted proteins | sample GraSoiAngelo_141_FD_185898 | JGI IMG/M metagenome (GOLD analysis project Ga0209377, IMG submission 185898) | Grasslands soil microbial communities from the Angelo Coastal Reserve, California, USA - 14_0929_12_40cm (SPAdes) (version 2) | ecosystem: Environmental > Terrestrial > Soil > Grasslands ...
GGTCCAGGGGCGCCCTTCTCGACTTCGGCCCCGTGGTCCCCAGGGTTTTTATTGAGCACCTGGAGCACCCCGACCACCTCATCCTTGGTGGAGAGCATCGGAACGGTGAGCATATTCCGGGTGTGGAATCCTGTCGCCTTGTCCACGGCGGGGTTGAACCGGGGGTCCGCATAGGCGTCGGGGATGTTCAGGGGTTTTTTCGTTTGGGCGACGTGGCCCGCGATGCCCTTGTCGGCGGGGAAGCGGATTTCCCGGACGCCCTGGGCCACCTTGCTCCAGAGTTCGTTCTTGTCCTTATCGAGAAGGAAGATGCTGCCGCGCGCGGCGTCGACCACCGAGCGGGCGTGCTCCACGATCTCCTCGAGCAGGGTGCCGAGGTCCCGCTCCGTGGACATGGCCTTGGCCACGTTCAGGATAATCTCGAGCTTTTGAATGCGCCGCTCTTTTGGATCGAGTTGTGCCACGCCGCGACCTCATTGAGCGTCCTTTAGGGTACACCTTCCGGTCGGTGGGATCAACGAAGTACGCTATAATGCAGGTCGCCATGCGGATATGCCCCAAGTGCCGTCTCATTGCCTCGGATGATCCAGTCTGCCCGGAATGCGGATGGAACATCGCAGCGGGCGGAGTCACCGGGCCGGCCTCCGCCCTCGCGCTGCGGTACGCGGAAAACTTGCAGTCCATGGCCCTCTTCACCGCCCTGATGTTTGGCGCCTCGCTGATCGTCTCTTTCGCAACGACGCGCGGCAACCAGTTCCTGCCCACCGTCTCGATGAGCCTGCTCGTCACCGGGCTCATCGCCGACGCCTTCCTGTTGCTGCTCATCTACAAGACGGCGACCATCTTCGCCGAGGCTAACCGCTGGATGGTGGGCGCGGTCTTGACCTTCCCGTTCGGCACCCTGGTCTTCGCCTGGCTATTGGCCCGGCGGGCCCGCCTGGGCGGCCCCGTCGGCCGCCCCACGCCTGATGATGAAGAATAAGCGCACCAACACACCTTCCGGTTCGCGGCGGAGCTTCTTGACGTGGCTGATCGTCGCGGCGGCCGGCCTGATCGGCATCAGCCTGGCGGTGCCGTTGGCCGGCTACGTGGCCTCACCCGCGCTCAAGCGGCGCGAGCTCAGGTGGGTGGACGCCGGCCCGATGGACGACCTTCCCGTCGGCGAGCCGACCCAGCGCGACCTGGTCATGACGATCACCGACGGCTACATGGAAGTGGCGGCCGTGAAGGGCATCTGGGCGCTGCGCCTGGCGACGAACGAGGTCACGGTCTACTCCCCCATCTGCACGCATCTCGGCTGCGGCTATCGGTGGGATGCTGGTGAGAAAGAGTTCAAATGTCCGTGCCATGGGAGCGTGTTCGACCTTAATGGGAAGGTCGTCGGGGGGCCGGCGCCCCGGTCGCTGGACCGCCTACCGGTCAAGATCGAAAACGGACATCTGCTGGTGCAGTACAAGGAATTTAAGTCCGGCACCAAGCAGCAGATTGAAATCTAGCCATGCTCTCCCGCCTCTACGCCTGGCTGGATAGCCGGCTCAAACTGGAGCCCGTCAAGGAGACTTTGCTCGACGAGCCGATCCCCGGGGGCGCCTCCTGGATCTACGTCTTCGGCTCGGCCACGCTCTTCCTCTTCTTCCTCCAGGCGATCACGGGGATGTTTCTGGCGGTCTACTACGCGCCGACGCCCGACCACGCGTACGACAGCATCCGCTACATCGAAACGCAGGTGCTGTTCGGCCCGTTCGTGCGGGGCCTCCATCACTGGGGCGCCTCCGCGATGGTGGTGGCCATCGGCCTGCACATGCTCCAGGTCTTCCTGTACGGCGCGTACAAGCCGCCCCGCGAGCTGATGTGGATGGTCGGCGTCCTGCTGCTCCTGCTCACGATGGGGTTCGCCTTCACCGGCTACCTGCTCCCCTGGGACCAGAACGCGTACTGGGCTACCCAGGTGGGGATCAACATGGTCGGCAGTGTCCCGTTCGTCGGCACCTTCCTGGTCAAGGTCATGCGCGGGGGCGACACGCTGGGCGCCCTGACCCTGTCGCGCTTCTTCGCGGTCCACATCCTGTTTTTGCCGGCCGCCATCATGATGCTGATCGCGCTGCACATGTTCATCCTGCGGCGCGTGGGTCCGGCCGGGCCCTGGAGCAAGGAACGTGCGGCCCAGCGCCGCGAAGCGTTCTATCCCCGCCAGGTCTTCATGGACGCGGTGGTCATGCTCGGCGTCTTCCTGGTGGTCGTCCTACTGGCGCTGCTCGTGCCCTTTCCCCTGGCGGACAAGGTGAATCCGTCGGACCATAATTTCATCCCCGTGCCGGAATGGTACTTTCTGTTCTACTACCAATTCCTCAAGTACATGGAGGGGCCTGTCTTGGGGCCGATCGCCACGTGGGTGCTCCCCGGCGCCTTCATCGCCCTGCTGCTGGCGCTGCCGTTCCTGGACCCTCATCACGAGCGGGAGCCCGCGTCCCGGCCGCTCGTGATCGGCGTGGGGACGGTGTTCCTGGTCGGTGTCTTTGTCCTGATCGGGCTGTCCGTGCGCGATCTGCAGGCGATGAAGCGGACCGATCCCGCAGTCGTATCGGGGAGGGCCCTCTATGAGCGGTTCGGGTGCATGGGATGCCATCGGATCCACGGCGAGGGTGGTGCGGTGGGGCCTGACCTCTCCTACGTCGGGGACCAGCGCGACCGTGACTGGCTGATCAAGCACTTCCGCGATCCTCAGTCCACCTCACCAGGATCGATCATGCCCAAGTTCCCACTGAACGAGCAGGAACTCAACGACCTCACGGCGTACATGCTGAGCCTCAAAAAGCGGGTCTAAGTTTCCATTCCTGTGCTTGCGCGGCTCTTTCTTGATCGGCTAAGCTCGACCCATCGGTCGAACTGTTTGCATGCATGAATCTCAGGGGAAGGAGGCAGGACAGTGAAACACATTGCGTGGTCGGTGGTGGCGACGATGCTGGCGCTTGTAGTAGGGGGGTGCGGGGGCCCCGGTCAGACAATTCCGCTCGCGGTCAACCTGGATGCCGCGCCCGCTCCCGAAAAGGTGACCGCTCCGTTGCGGGTGGCGGTGATCCCGTTTGAGGACGTGCGGAGCGACAAGACCAAGGTCGGACGCTACCAGCATTACGTGGAATCGACAGTGGACACGTTGGTGCCGGCCGGCGGGTCGGCGGCCGATCAGGTCACGAACTTCGTGCTGGCGTACCTGAAGCGCGCGGGCTTTCAGGTCACGCGCCTGGAGCCGGGGCAGGCGGTCGCCCCCGGCTCGGCCGATGTGGTGTTGTCCGGCCAGATCGAGTCGTACTGGAGCGAGGCCGTGACTCGGTTTGCCAGGACCGAACTGGCAGCCAAGAACCGGCTGGTGCTCAAGGCCGCCAACGTGGGCGACGGCAGCATAGTCCGCACAACAGTGGTCGGCGAGGGGACCCTGACGGTGGTCTTCTTCGATCTCAAAGATCTGGAAAAGCTCAACAGCGAGGCGTTGGGCCAGACCCTCTCGCGGTTCCTGGCCGACGTGGTCGTGGCGGACCGGGCGCTCAAGCCGAAGAAGTAAGGGCCTGTAGGAAGGGCAGCGACGATGGCCACATCTCCGGTTCCTGAGGACCGTCTGCGCCAACAGCTCGAGGAGCTGCTGGCGTTGCCAGCGACGGACCCGCAGGCGGCACTTCTCAAAGACCTGCTGGGTTCTGTCATTCGGCTGCAGGGGCAGCGTCTGGACATGTTGGACCTCAAGATTCTTCACCGCAGCCTTCGGGAGATGCGCTATGCCTTCCGGCTCTTCAGACAGTACCGGCATCGGCGGAAGGTCGCCATCTTCGGATCCGCGCGGATGCCGTCGGAGAACCCCCTTTATGGCCTGGCCCGGCGCTTCTCCCGCCTCCTGGCCGAACGCGAGTTCATGGTCATCACGGGGGCGGGAGAGGGGATCATGCGGGCGGCGAACGAGGGGGCCGGGCGGGAGAACAGCTTCGGCGTGAACATCCTCCTCCCGTTCGAGCAGGAGCCCAACCCGGCGATCGTGGACGACCCCAAGCTCATCCACTTCAAGTATTTCTTCACCCGCAAGCTGTTCTTTGCGCGGGAGTCCCACGCGTGCGCGGTGTTCCCCGGCGGGTACGGCACACAGGACGAAACGTTCGAGTTCCTCACACTCTTGCAGACGGGCAAGAACAACCCGCATCCGATCGTGCTGGTGGATCTACCGGGAGGGACCTACTGGCAGCGATGGGAACAGTTCGTGCGGGAAAACATGCTGGCGGCCCGGCTGATCGCCCCGGAGGATCTCGGGCTCTTCCGAGTGGTCCACTCGGCCGAGGACGCTGTGGCCGAGATCGAGGGCTTCTATCGGAACTACCATTCCAGCCGGTTCGTGAAAGGGCGGCTGGCGCTGCGGCTGCAGCGTCCTTTGACAGCCGGGCAAGTGGACGACCTCAACGTGCGGTTTGCCCACCTGTGCCAGGAAGGCAAGATCGAGCAGCGGGCAGCCCTCCCGGAGGAAGCCGATGAACCGGAGGTCCTGTCGCTTCCGCGGCTGGTCGTGCCCTATAACTGGCGAAGCGCGGGAGGCCTCCGCCAGCTGATTGATGTCGTGAATTCGCTGCCAACCTGACGGGCTCGAGCCGGCCCCGGCTCGGTCCCGGCCAGTTGCGCTCAGTAGCGCACGGTGACGGCAGCGGCGCTGTTGCGCGCTCCGAAGAACTTCCGGGAGAACTCCTCCACCACCACCGGGTCGTAGCCCTTGCAGCTGAAGATGTCGAGGTACGCCCGATTCGTGTCGTTGGCGAAGTGCCCGCTGATCAGGGACGTCTCGATGAGCTGGAGCATCGAGTAGCCTGCCACCCGTCCCTTACCGAAATGGACGATCTGGCACTCCCCGAAACGTTTCATCCCGATCAGTTTACAAAGCGCGATGACGTAGGCCTTGATGTGGTCTCGGTCCCGGATGGCTTCAGGCCTACAGTCGAGAAGATCAACTGCAGTGGAGAGGCCCCAAGCTTTCCCCTCCCTGATCAACTCCTCCGGTGATTCTACGGGAGCGGAGGTTGGGGCCATCGTTGGTAAGACGGCACCTTCAGCGTTGTCTAATGCGTTCATCGATACGGAGCACCTCCTGGTTGCTGTGATGGTTGTGAGGGTATCTGGCTACGCTGAACTCGCATCATGGTGTCGCACTATAGCACAGTATTTTCCACACGCAATATTTTTTTTCGCCCCACTCGAAATTTTTTCGCTCCCGGTCAGTGCTCTTTGGAGGGCGTGTAATCCCGGATCCGTGCGTGGGCTTCCTCGACGTTCAGCCGCTTCAGTTCCACCTGCCGGCGCACCCACAGTTCGTGCTGCGTCCGCAGCTGATACTCCTGCCGGCGTCGCAGCGCGCCGCCGCCCAGCGTCCAGATCGACGTGAAAAGAGCGTCCTGCTGCGACGACAGCAGGCCGGCCTGCCCCAGGACCGCCTGCTCGTCGAACACCGGCGAGTCCCAGGTCCAGCTCTCGTCGTAGGCCGGCGCGGTCGCGCAGGATGCCAGCACGAGGCAGGCCAGCAGGAGCGCCATGGACCTCATGGCGGCAGCATAGCGAGCGGACTGGACTGAAGCAAGATCGCAACTGAGGAAAAGGTCAGGACAACTCCGGGCTAAAGCCGCGTCTCAGCGTGTTCTCCGAGAGGACAGAGCCCGAGACGAACTGGAGGAGGTAGTCCGGTCCTCCCGCCTTGGCTCCGATGCCGGAGAGGCGGCCTCCGCCGAATGGCTGGCGGCCCACCAGCGCGCCCGTGATCCCCCGGTTGATGTACAGGTTGCCGACCAGGAACTCCTCCCGGGCCCGCGCGATGTTGCGGGGGCTACGGGAGAAGAGCCCGCCGGTGAGCGCGTACTCGGTCGCGTTGGCGACGGCCAGGGCCTCGTCGAAGTCCCGCGCCCGCAACACCGCCAAGACGGGCCCGAAGATCTCTTCGCGGGCCAGGCGGTGCTCCGGGCGGATGTTCGTGACGATCGTCGGTCCGACGAAGTTCGGCCCCGGCCATCGCGCGAGGTCTGGCAGCAGCACGGGCGTCCCCTCCTGTTTCGCGACAACCAGATAGTCTTGCATCTTCTGCACTGCGCGTTGATCGATCAAGGGGCCGAGCCCCGCGCCCGGCTCTTCGGGTGGACCCATGCGCACGCTGCGCGCGGCCTCCACCAGCCGCTCGACGAACGCGTCGTGGATGGTGTCCAGGACGATCGCGCGCGAGCAGGCGGAACACTTCTGCCCCTGGTAGCCCAGGAAGGAGGCGATCACGCCTGCCACAGCTTCATCCAGATCGGCGGTGTCGTCCACGATGATCGCGTTCTTGCCTCCCATCTCTGCGATGACCTTCTTCACCTCCCGCTGCCCCGACGCGACTCGCGCCGCATCGGCAATGATCTGGAGGCCGACGGCCTTGGAGCCGGTGAAGGCGATGACGGGGACGTCGGGGTGCGCGACCAGGCGGCGGCCCGCCTCCGGCTCGCCGGGCAGAAATTGCAGTACGCCCTCCGGGAGCCCGGCCTCGCGGAAGGCCGCCACCAGCGCGTGCCCGGTGACCGGGGACCTTTCCGAGGGCTTGAACACGACGGCGTTGCCGGTGACCAGCGCCGCGGCCACCATGCCGGTCGGGATCGCGAGCGGAAAGTTCCACGGGGAGAGGATCGCCACGACGCCACGCGGCCGGTACACCAGGTGGTTGAGCTCCCCCGGCAGCGTCCCGAGACGGGTCGGCTCCGCCAGGCGGCGCATCTGTCGGCGGTAGTATTCGAGGAAATCGATGGCCTCGGCCACGTCGGCATCGGCATCGCGCCAGCCCTTGCCCACTTCGAAGACTTCCAGCGCGGCCATCTCGAACCGGCGCCGGCGCAGCAGGTCGGCGGACTTCGCCAAGACCGCCATCCGGTCCGGCGCGGGCGTCGCTGCCCAAGACCGGCCGCCCGCCACCGCGCGGGCGACAGCCTCGTCCACGTCCTCGGGGACCGCCGCGCTCACGACACCGACCACCTCTTCGGGCCTGGCCGGGTTGCGTGCTGTCAGAGTCGGTCTCGTGAGGCCCTTGGGCGGGGGGAAGGCCAACTCAATGCGCCGTCCGAGCGTGGCGCGCACGGTGACGAGCGCGGCGCGCATGCGCTCGCGGGCCTCGGCGCGGGAGAAATCCGTGTGGGGCTCGTTCGTGAAGTCGGGTTCGGAGCCCCCCCCACCCGTGCTGACCTCCTTGAGGGGGAGGGAGGGAGGCGTCTTCTCGATGGCTGGCGGCTTCAGCAGCTCGTCGAGACTCTGGTTGCCCAGGAACTGTCGCCGCAGGATGGACTCGTTGGCGGTGTTCTCCAACAGGCGCCGGACGAGATAGGCCATGCCGGGGATCAAATCGCCGACCGGTGCGTAGACCCGCAGGCGATAGCCGGCGTCCACGACGGCAGCCTGCAGCGGCTCGGCCATCCCGTACAGCATCTGGAGCTCCATGACCTTCGCTGCGAGCCCGCGCCCTTCGGCTTCGGCCATCACCATCGCGACGTGGCGCAGGTTGTGCGTGCCAAATGCCGGCCGGATCACCGCGTGGTGCTCCAGCAGGAGCGGGATCAGCCGTTCGTAGCAGGCGTCGGTATTGTCCTTGCGGGCGAAGACTGGCACGGGCCACCCGCGCTGGCGGTGCATGATCGTCTCGTAGTCCCAGTAGGCGCCCTTGACCAGGCGGACGCCCATCGGCGTCCCGCGGGCCTCGGCCCAGGCGAGCAGCTCGCGGACGTCGCGTTCGGTGTCCTTGAGGTACGCCTGCAGCGCCAGACTGGCGAGGGGATAAGAGCGAAACTCGTCTTCCAAAAGGAGGCGTCGGACGATCCAGAGCGTCAGGTCTTTCCACTCGTAGTGCTCCATGTCGAAGGTGACGGCCACCCCGTGCTGCATGGCCGCTCTGAGCAGCGGGCGCAACCGGGCTGCAACGGCCGTGTAGCAGCCCTCCGGATCGATCGGATCGAACTGCGAGTCGAGCGCCGACAGCTTGATTGACACCTGGGCCCGTGGCAGCGGGCCCAGATGGTCGGCTTCGAGAAGGGGCCAGGGCCGCCATTCGCGCATGGCCTCTGCCAGGGCCGTGATGGCCTCGTGGTAGCGGGCGGCATAGGCCTCGGCTTCCGGCTCGCAGACCGTTGCCTCGCCGAGGAGGTCCACCGAGTGCGCGATGCCGCGCTTCCAGAGGTCGGAGACGGCCGGGAGCGCCTCCTTCATGCCGGCGCCCACGATGAACTGGTTGGCCATCTGGATCGCCTGGTTGTAGATCGTGTCGGCGGTCACGCCGGCTCCGAAGCCGACGGACGAGAGGGCCCGCATGCCCCAGCGCATGAGCGAGCGCCAGCCCGGCGCGTCCCGCAGGTCGGAGTCCTGGCCAAAATACTCGTCCACGAGACGCTTGATCTGGGACGGGGTCTTCAGGGTGGGCAGGACGTCGATGAAGCGGAAGAGCTGGACCTTGAAGGCTTCGTCGCGGACGGCCCACTCGAGGAGCCGGCCGGTCCACCATTTGCGGTCGAGGAGGCGGGGCATGGTCGCGGTCGCGGCCTCGTACAGCCGCGCCGCGCGGCGGCGGATGTCGGCCTCTGTGGCGACGCCCATGGCCTCGGATCCTTTCAATCTCCATTATACACCGCGCCTTGGCGCCGCCCCGTCCTTGAATTCCCTGGAGATGCTGGGCTAGACTGCACACATGGCCGAAATTCCCGTCATTACCATCACCGGCGCCCAGCAGAAGGAACCGAAGGAGTTTTTCACGCGCGTCTTCTGCCTGCGCAAGGAGCCGCCCCCGCTGAGCCTGCTGGTCGACTATCTGAAGGCGCGGGGCGCCACCCCGATCATCACGGCGGACGTCAACGAGAAGCTGTTGAACAGCTGGAACTGGGTCGGGATCGAGGTCGGGTACGCGAAGGACCGCAAACCGATCCTCGTCACCTGTGTGCGCAAGGGAAGCGCCCAGGACGACATCTTCAAGCAGGACACCGAGGGCCTGCTCAACTACGTGGAGGCCCACCGCGAGATCGATAACTGGCGCGTCGTGGACCAGTTGCGGGGCTGCCGGTTCTACATTGCGAACATCCTGGACAAGAACGACATCACGGAGGAAGGCTACGACTTCAACAGCTGGATCCTCCAGTTCTTCGAGGAGAACTGTGACGGCATGGTCCAGATCGACGGCCAGGGCTTCTACGATCCGGAGACCGGCGAGCTGATCTTCGAACTGCCGCCGATCGACGACGAGCCCCAACCCGAACCCGCCAAACCAAGCCAGCAGCCCAGCTAGACACATCCCGAAGCAGTGTGCTAAGGTGCCTCTTCGCTGGGCCGGTGCGCCTGTAGCTCAGTGGATAGAGCACAAGCCTCCGGAGCTTGGGGCCACAGGTTCAAATCCTGTCAGGCGCGCCAACCCCGGCTTCTCGTCGATCCTTCCTGGTGGGCCGTTAGCTCAGTTGGTAGAGCAGCTGACTCTTAATCAGCGGGCCGCAGGTTCGATCCCTGCACGGCCCACCACCCCATGCTAAATTTTCTTGACAAAATCCCGTCAAGGTCGTGTAATTAAGGAAATTTTGCTCTTCAGTCAGCCTTAGCGGGCAGGCTTCGAGGCCTGTAAGTTGAAGGCGCAATCGATTCGCTCCCAGCGCTAAGCAGGAGCATGCGATTGCGCCTTTATCTTTTGGGGGCAGATCTCACATGAGCGACGCAGACGAACAAGCCGCCTTGAGCAAGTCTTCTCCAACGGAAGAGGGGCCAGTCGGCCCACGGCGTCGTGGTCGCCCGAAGGGGCAGAGTTACATGGAACCGGCCCTCCTTGTGACCATCCGGCGTCGGCTCAAACTTTCCCAGGCGATTCTCGCCAAGATCGTGGGGGTATCGCGCACCACTGTCAGCATGTGGGAGAACGGACACGTACCGATTCCGAAGGCAGCGGTTGAGTTGATCAAAAGGCTGTTTCCCTGGCTCGATAGGCAAGAAAGACAGTATTCGCAGCATCACGCTGAGAGCCACGCGCATGGCTCCTCCTGACGGCGACTCGATGTTTTCCCTCTAGCTGGCGCTCGTCCTCATCGCTCTCAGCTACCCTCAGATCGCGTGCTTGGGTGTCGGCCTTGCCCTGACCAGGAACGAGGGGCTCGCCTTGACAAGCCCTAAGCTATGGGATAGGGTGACCTTCCCCCAAGAACAACGAGGCCTCGGGTACTAGGTGTATGGCCCCATCCGATTCGACAACGCCGCAGAAATCCAGCACTCCTGAGCCGCAGGTTGCGAGACCGCCTGCTTCGCCCACCCCGCCTGGCGGACCCCATGCCGTCGCTCCGAGAGCGTTCCGCGATGTCTCTCTGGAAGGGCTTAAAGCCTACCTGCTCAAGAATTTCGAGCAGGCGTTTGTCTTGCTCACGCTCGTCGCGACCGTCCTGATCAACTACTTCGTCGAGCAGAAGATCGCCTTCCTGAACTTCTACTTTCTGCCGATCATCCTGGCCGGCTACTACCTGGGCCGAACGAAGGCCGTGCTGGGTGCCGTCTTCTCCTTCCTGGTGATGCTGCTGTACGTGTACGTGCGGCCCGAAGCGTTTTCGACGTCGCAAGGCAATCTGGCGGCAGACCCGCAGATCGCGCTGTATCTTCAAGTCTTAACCTGGGGGTCCTTCCTCGTCCTGGCCGGCGCGGTCGTCGGAGGGTTGCATGAGAAGCTGGCCCGGGAGTTTGAAACCACACGGCGGCAGAACGAGGTGCTCCAGAAACAGCAGGATGAACTCAACGTGGTCAACGTGGCGCTGAAGGCCAGCGCCGATAACCTGGCGTTCCTGAATCAGGAGCTTCAGCGCCGGCAGGAGGAGCTTAACCACGCCCACGTGGCGCTAAAAGACTACAGCGAAAACCTGGAGGTCAAGGTGCGGGAGCGCACCGAGGAGCTCAACCGCGCCAACGCGACGCTGAAGGACTACGCCGAAAACCTGGAATACAAGGTCAAGGAACGGACCGAGGAGCTGGAGAAGTCCAAGCAATCCATCGAGTCCCTCAAGGCCAAGGTGGAGGAGGCGCTGTACTCCACCATGGACTCCTCTGTGGTCAAATTGATCATCGAGGGGCGGCTGCGCAACGAGAAGCGCAACGTCAGCGTCCTGTTCTCCGACCTCGTCGGCTTCACCACCCACTCCGAGCAGAATCCCCCCGAGGTCGTGATCCGCGATCTCAACCGCTACATCGGCGACATGGAGCCCATCCTGCTGACCTATCGCGGCCACATCGATCGATACATGGGCGACGCCATCATGTGCGAGTTCGGGGCGCCGCTGGATATCGAGACCTACCGGATCCTGTCCGTGCTGGCGGCGATCAAGATGCAGGAGAAGACGGCCAAGATGAACTATCCCTGGGAGATGCGCATCGGGGTGTGCTCAGGGTCCACCATCACGGGCCTGGTCGGAAGCAAGCGCCAGTCGTATACCGCTATCGGGGACGTGGTCAACATCGCCGCGCGGCTGCAGAAAGCCTGCGTGCCGGGCAAGGTGCTGATCGACCGGTACACGTACGAGTCCGTCAACCTCTTCATTGATGCCCGCAAGAAGCGCGACCTGCCCGCCAAGGAAGTGCTGGAGACGGACAAGGAGCGACAGCTGGAGGCGCTCCACGAAAAGGTCACGGAGGAACCGAACAACGCCTTGCACCATTTCCAGATCGGGCAAATCCATCTCGAACTCAACGAGCCGGTCGAGGCCCTGCAGTATTTCGAGCGCGCCCTGCACCTGGATCCGAAGGAGATGAAGTTCAAGCTGGCGTACGCCGAGGCCGGCCTGAAGCTTCGCGCGAGCGAGAAGCTCAACATCAAAGGCCGGCGGCAGCGCATCGAGGCCTACGAGGTCATCGGCGTCAAGGATCCCTTCGAGGACCGAAAGAAGGTCTCGCAGGGCTTCGCGCACGAGTACCAGTACGTGCAGAATCTCATCCAGATCCCGTCCGATGTGATCCTGCCCGTGGAGGCCTTGGACGGCAGCATCGGCCATTCCAAGATGGTCGCCATCTTCGCCTACACCCTCGCCACCTATTTCAACCTGCCAGATAAGGATAAGCTCGACATCCTCCACGCCGGCTTTCTGGCGGACATCGGCAAGGAGATCGTACCCCATCATCTACTCAACCGCATGGGGAGCCTCAGTTCCTGGGAGCTGGACATGGTGAAGATGCACCCGGTGGAAGGGGCCAGAACCCTGCGGAAGATGGGCTACGATAACGAAGAGCTCATCAAGATCGTGTATCACAGCCACGAGAACTACAACGGCACGGGCTATCCGGACGGGCTCAAGGGCGAGGACATCCCGCTCGGTTCCCGGATCGTGGCGGTGGCCGACGCGTACGACGCGCTGATCTCCTGGCGTCCGTACCGGGACCCCTGGGAGCGCCACGTCGCCCTGGACGAAATCGCCCGCGGTGTCGGCAAAGGCATCTACGACCCCAAGGTCGCGGATGGCCTGATCAAGATCATGTCGCGCTGACACGCGCTTACATCCTCTTGGCTGCGGTCAGCGGCAAGGTCTCCCAGGTTTCCCCGCCGTCGCGACTCCGATAGAGCCCGCTGCCGTTCGTTCCGAGATAGATGGTCTTCGGATCCTCGGGGCTGAGCGCCAGCGAGCGGACGTTGAGGCTTGCCAGCCCCGCGTTCTTGCCCTGCCAGGTCCGTCCCCCGTCGATGCTCTTGAAGACCCCTTGGCGTCCCGCGACGTACAGCGTGCCCGGCCATGACGGATCGAGCGCCAGCGCGCTGATCATCTGGTCGGGCAGGTCCTGCCCGGTGCGCGTCCAGGACCGCGCGCCGTCCTCAGTCTTGTAGAGCCCGTTCAGCGTCGCGGCGTACACGGTGTCCGGCCGTTGCGGATCGATGAGGACGGTGTTGACCATCAGGGCGCGGCCCGATGACAGGACATCTGAAGAGATCATACCTTGGTGGACCTTCGTCCAAGTTCTGGCACGGTCCGACGATTTGTACACGCCGCCGCTCGTCCCCGCATACATGATGTCGGGGCGCGCCCGGTCAATGGCCAGCGTGACGACCATCAGCACTTCCTTCATCCCGTTCATGCGCTTCGTCCACGTCTCGCCGCCGTCTTCCGACTCGAAGACGCCCATCGTCGTCGCAGCGAACAGCCGGGTCACGGGAAGGGGCGCGTCTTGGCGCGCCGGGGGTGGGCGGGTGTCAATGTCGCGCGGATCGAACACGATCTGGTTCACGACCGACGTGACAGTGACGTCATCCAGGCCCGTCCTCTGTGAGACCCACCGCTGGCCGCCGTCATAGCTCTTGTAGACCGCGTCGCCCTTCGTCCCGGCATAGACGGTGGCCGGGTAGGCTGGATCAATAGCCATCGTGATCACGCGCGAGTGAGACATACTGTGCGAGATCGCCTCCCAGGACCTCCCCTCGTCGCGGGACTTGTAGATGTAGTCGTTCGTCGCGATGTAGAGGATGTTGGGATTCTTGGGATGCAGCGCGATCACCACGATCGCGTCGCTCTGCAGGCCGCAGGCGGGCAGGCCGGTCCACGGCGTGCCCAGGAAGACGAGCAGCCAGAGCAGACGAGCCGCGCGCATGGCTGGATTCTACCATGCAGGGCGCGAGCCCGGATTATTCATGGAGGCCGTAGTTGCGTGTGAGGGAAGAAGCTTAGTAGTATGATCCCCAGAGGCCTTCCATGAAGACTTATCACATCATCGGCTGGGGACTCCTGACGGCGGCGGCCTGTCTCCTGCCCTCTCCGGCCCGGGCCGATTCGTCGGTCGTGGCGACCGTGGGCGGCACGCCGATCACGGCGGCGGAGATCGAGCAGGCGCTCCGGCTCCCGCTCTACGATCTGGAGGTGGAGAAGTATCGCCTGACGCGACGGAAGCTGGACCAGACGATCGTCGAGCGGCTGCTCGCGCGGGCGGCGGGCGAACGCGGGCAGACGGTGTCGGCCTACGTCACGGCGGAGGTCCAGGCCCAGATCGCGACGATCACGCCAGAGGAGATCGCCGCGCGCGTGCGGGCGGACCGAGCCAAGCTGCCGCCGGACCCGGAGCAGGCCCACAAAGAGGCGCGGAGCGCCCTGGTCCGCGAACGCGCGGGGCGAGCGCTCCAGGAACTGGTCGAGCGGTTGTCCCGCGAGGCCCAGGTGACGGTGACGCTGCGTTCCCCTGAGCCTCCCGTCCTGACCGTTCCCTTGGGAGACGGCCCCACGTGGGGGTCGCCGGCGGCGCCGGTCACGATCGTCGAGTTCGCGGATTTCGAGTGTCCAGTCTGCAAGGAGAGCCTCCCGGTCTTGCAGGAGGTGCGCAGCCTCTATCGGGAGCAGATCCGGATCGTCTACCGGAACTTTCCCCTCGCGTCGCACCCGCAGGCGCGCCCGGCGGCCGAAGCGGCCCACTGTGCGCACGAGCAGGGCCAGTTCTGGGCTTATCACGACGCCCTCTTTGCCAAAGCGCCCGATCTCCAACCGTCGGATTACGTGCAGTTGGCCGAGCGTCTGAAGTTGAACACTGCGGACTTCGCCGCCTGCCTGAGCAGCAATCGGCCGAAGGTCGCCGTAACCAGGGACCTCGCGGACGCCCAGGCCTTGGGGCTCAGCGGGACCCCGACCTTCTTCATCAACGGGCGCTACCTGTCCGGGTTCCAATCATTGGACGCGCTCCGGCAGTACATCGACCGCGAGCTGGTGGCCGCCCGTCACGGTGCACATCCGGGAGACACGGGCCAAGCGACAGGTCCCCGATGATCGTACGCGCGGGCACGGGTCTGGCGCTCGCCCTGGCCGCGACGGTGACCGGACTGGCGCTGCCGCCGGCGTCGCCCGCGAATGAGGCGAAGCCGGCGCCCGTCATCGTCCCGCTGGTCAATCCGGTCGGGGAAGGAAAAGGGAGTTTCCGCGGAGGCCTGTTCCGCAATATTGTGACCGCGCGCGGCTTCGAGATTGACGACAGCAAGGCCGGGCTCCACGCCGTGAAGGCCGTCGGGATCACCAATACGTTCACGCCGGATACGCCGGCGATCTACGTCGTCGTCGAGTTTCTACAATCGGCTTTTGATATCTTCCGGCTCGTCGGGCGCTTCATCCTGGAGGACCCCGAAGGGAAACCTGTCGGGACCCTCCTCCACGTGGACCGGGCGCAGTTCGAGAACGAGGATACGGGGGGCTACCTGATGATGAAGCAGCCGACCGGCGGTTTTCCCCTCGGCAACTACCGCGTCGAGATCCATTACGAGGCGATCACCGACATGAGCCTGCTGACCCTCGCCCGCTTCAAAGTCGTTCCGGCGGCCGGCGCCGCTGGCCAGAAGCCTTAAGGGTGATTGATGTTTGAGGTGAAGGTCCGCCACGCTGCAATAGGCGATCTTGATGTGCTGGTGCGGTTCAACGCCGCCATAGCGAAGGAGACCGAAGGCCGCAATCTCGATATGGAGCGGCTACGGAAGGGGACCCGTGCGGTCCTGGAATCGAGCGAGCGCGGGTATTATCTGGTGGCCGAAACAGAATCGGTCATCGTCGGCCAATTATTCGTCACCTATGAATGGAGCGATTGGCGAAACGGCATGTTCTGGTGGATCCAGAGCGTGTACGTCGAGCCTTCAGTGCGGGGACGCGGCGTGTACCGCGCCCTCCACGCGCGTGTCCTGCAAGACGCCCGCGCGCGCGGTGACGTGTGCGGCCTGCGCCTCTATGTAGAGAAGGAGAATGAGGCGGCGCAGGAGGCGTACACCCGGTTAGGGATGACGATGACCCCCTACCGCGTCTACGAACAGGACTTCGTGCTCTGAGCTAACTTGACTGGGAGCGGGATCATACAGTACAACACTGGTGGGTCTCTCCTGATTCCCTGCGAGAGTGGCGGAACTGGCAGACGCGCGAGACTTAGGATCTCGTGGGCATAACCGTGGGGGTTCGAGTCCCCCCTCTCGCACCAAAAAGAAAGCCGTCAGCCATCAGCAATCAGTCTTGCCGCTTTAGTCCCAGGATAAAAAGCTGAACGCTGATAGCTGGGAGCTATAGAGCTTGAAACTTGAAGTGACTGAATTGGGCCCGGTGAAACGGGCCGTCCGGATCGAGGTGCCGGCGGAGGACGTCGCCAAGCGGTTCCGGGACGTCTACGCGGACCTCCGGAGCCAAGTGCATATCCCCGGCTTTCGCCCGGGCAAGGCGCCGCTCGCCCTGCTGGAAAAGCGCTACGCGAAGACCGTCGAGGACGACGTCGTCCGCTCGCTCGTCCCCGAGTATTACCAGAAGGCCATGAAGCAGGCGGGGTTCACCCCGGTCGCCGTGGACCTGCCGCCGATCGAACGGATCAAGATCAAGGACGGCGCCCCACTGGTCTTCACGACCACCGTGGAAATCAAACCCGTCTTCGAGCTCCGGGAATACAAGGGCATCACGCTCAAGCAGGACAAGCGGGCCATCACAGAGGAGGAGCTCGACAAGGCGATGCAGGTTCTTCGGCAGCAGCATGCCCAGATCGAAGTCGTCAAGGAGGATCGGGGCGTCGTCGAGGGCGATTACGTGCAGGTCCGCATCGAGCAGGTTGAGGGGCCCAACCAGCCGGCCGGATTCAAACCCGAATCTCACCTGGTCCGCGTTGGCGACAAGACCCAGGTCTACGGATTGACGCTGGACGAGGCGGTCCTCGGCAAGAAGAAGGGCGAGGCGATCGAAGTCAGCCAGGAAGGAACCGGCGCGGTCCGGGGGACGGTGCAGACAATCAAGCAGAAGGTCCTGCCCGAGCTGGACGATGAGTTCGCCAAGGACCTGGGCGACTACAGGACCCTGGCGGAGCTACGCGAGAAGGTCCGCACGCAGCTCGAGCAGAGCTTGAAGCGGGACATCGAAGAGACGTACAAGGACCAGATCATGAAGCGACTGGTGGACCTGCACCACTTTGACATTCCGGAGTCGCTGGTCCAGCGTGAGCTGGATGCCATGGTCCAGAGCGAGCGCACGCGGCGGCACCGGATCCGGCATATGATCTCGCACGGGGCGGCGGGCTCTCAGGAGGACGAGAAGTTCAATGTCCAGAAGTTCCGGGAGGAGAGCCTCCCCACGGCCCAGCAACGCGTCAAACTCGGCTTGCTCCTGGAGGCGATTGCGCAGAAGGAAGGCATCGCGGTGACCGACGCGGACCTCGAATACGAGTGCCGGCAGATGGCGCGCGCGCTGCAGGTGGACGTGGCGGAGGTGGTGAAGATGCTGAGGGACGGGGGCGAGGACGCGGTCGAAGACCTCAAGTCCCGCATCCTGGCGGAGAAGGCCTTGCAGTTCGTCTATGAAAAGGCCATCATCCAGGTCTGATGAACGCCTAACCTGAGAGTGTGAGATAATGAAACATATGAGAGAGACTTCCCAGATGCTCATCCCGATGGTCATCGAGCAAACTAACCGGGGCGAGCGCGCCTACGACATCTATTCGCGCCTCTTAAAGGATCGTATTATCTTCATCGGCACGCCGATCGACGATGTGGTCTCGAACGTCATCATCGCCCAGCTCCTGTTTCTCGAAGCCGAGGACCCCGAGAAGGACATCAACGTGTACGTCAACACGCCGGGCGGATTGGTGACGGCCGGGCTGGCCATCTACGATACGATGCAGTACGTCAAGCCCGCCATTGCCACCATCTGCGTCGGCCAGGCCGCCAGCATGGGGGCGCTCCTGCTGACTGCCGGGACGAAGGGCAAGCGCTACGCGCTGCCGAACTCCCGGATCATGATCCATCAGCCGCGCGGCGGGTTCGAGGGCCAGGCCACCGACATCGGCATCCAGGCCGAGGAGATCATCAAGATCCGCAAGCGGCTCGATGAGATCATGGCGAAGCACACCAGCCAGCCGGTCGAGAAGGTCCACAGGGACTCGGAGCGCGACTACTTCATGTCTGCGGAGGAGGCGAAAGCCTACGGCCTCATCGACGAGGTGATCGTGCGGCCGCCGAAGAGCTTGAAGCCGAGCAAGGGCGACAAGGACGGCGACGGCAAGACCCCCGAAGTGAAGTAGAGAAGAAGAAAGCGAGGCTCCGGCTACGCCGGGCCGAGCGCGGGGCGCGGGGGCATCGGAGCACCTCTCAGGAGCGCACGGACCCCCGATAGAAAGGGCGGGCGATGGCGAAACAAGAGAAGACCGAAGCCCAGTTGCGGTGCTCGTTCTGCGGCAAAGGACGCGAGGAGGTCCGAAAGCTGATCGCCGGGCCCACGGTCTACATCTGCGACGAGTGCGTGGACCTCTGCAACGACATCATTGCGGAGGATCTTGAGGAGAAACAGGAAGCCGTCTCCTCCAAGCTGCCCAAGCCCAAAGAGATCATGCGCACCCTGGACCAGTACGTCATAGGGCAGGAGCGGGCCAAGAAGGTGCTAGCGGTCGCCGTCCACAATCACTACAAGCGCATTTCCTCCAACACGCTGGACGATGTCGAGCTCCAGAAGGGCAACATCCTCCTCATCGGTCCCACCGGCACGGGCAAGACCCTGCTGGCCCAGACGCTGGCCCGCATCCTCGACGTGCCGTTCACCATCGCCGACGCGACGACGCTGACCGAGGCGGGCTACGTCGGCGAGGACGTGGAGAACATCATCCTCAAGCTGGTGCAGGCCGCCGATTATGACGTGGAGCGGGCGGAGCGCGGCATCGTCTACATCGACGAGATCGACAAGATCAGCCGCAAGAGCGACAGTCCCTCCATCACGCGGGATGTCTCGGGCGAGGGCGTGCAGCAGGCTCTGCTCAAGCTCATCGAGGGGACCGTGGCCAACGTCCCGCCCCAGGGCGGGCGCAAGCACCCGCACCAGGAGTTCATCCAGGTAGACACGGCGAACATCCTATTCGTCTGCGGGGGCGCCTTCGTCGGGCTGGAGACCATCGTCGAGCAGCGGCTTAACCAGAAGGTGATCGGCTTCGGCGCCGAGATCAAGGGCAAGTACGAGCGGCGCACAAGCCACCTGCTGTCGCAGGTGCAGCCGGAAGACCTGCTCAAGTATGGGCTGATCCCTGAGTTCGTGGGACGGCTGCCGGTCGCCGCCACGCTGGAGGAGCTCGACGAGAAGTCGCTCATCCGCATCCTCACGGAGCCCAAGAACGCGCTCCTCAAGCAATATGAGAAGCTCCTGGCCTTCGAGAAGGTGAAGTTGAAGTTCACCGAGAGCGCCATCGTCGCGGTGGCGCGTAAGGCGTTCAAACAGAAGACTGGCGCGCGGGGCCTCCGCTCCATCCTTGAAGAGGTGATGCTCGACGTGATGTACGAGATCCCCTCCCAGCGCGAGATCCGCGAGTGCGTGATCACGGAGGACGTGATCGAGGGCAAGGCCGCGCCGTTGCTGATCAAAGACCATGAGAAGGGCGTCAAGTCGGCTTAGCTTGGCCTAACCTCCGACGCGCCTCATCCGCTAATGCGCTACCTGCTTCTCGTCCCGGTTCTGGCCACCGCTAGCCTCTTGTCGTCCTGGCTCGTCACGCTGCCGGACGTCGCATACCTCGCCGCGGTGAATCCGAACACCACCGTGCTGATCGAGGCGCGTCAGGCCGAGGCCGCCGAGAAGGGCCGGCCCATCGCGCTGTCATGGACCTGGGTGCCGCTGGCGCGCATCTCGCCCCATCTACAAAAGGCTGTCATCGTGTCGGAAGACGCGTCGTTCTACCAGCACCACGGGTTTGATTGGGAAGGCCTCCTGGAGGCACTGATGCACAACTGGGAGCAGGGCAAGCTGCGCCGGGGCGGGAGCACGATCACGCAGCAACTGGCGAAGAACCTCTACCTCTCCTCCGAGAAGAACCTCCTGCGGAAAGCCCGCGAGGCACTAATCGCGTGGGAGATCGAGCGGCGTCTTCCCAAGAAGCGCATCCTGGAACTCTACCTGAACGTCGCGGAATGGGGCGACGGGGTCTTCGGCGCCGAGGCGGCGGCGCGCCATCACTTTGACAAGTCGGCCGCCGAACTGACAGAGGACGAGGCGGCCCTGCTCGCTGCGCTGCTCCCCTCGCCCCGGCGGAACGATCCGATCCAGTACACCCCCTTCCTCGCCAGGCGCCAGGAGGCGATCCTGTACTGGATGCACCGCGAGAATGGGGACCAGCGGCCCTCAGCAGCGTACTGACCGATCTCGCCGCCCTACTCGTGCAAGAACCGCTCTGTCTCTTCGAGGTGTTTTTTGAGGTACGCCATGAACGGCGTCCCGCCGGTTCCCACGCCCGTCGGATTGCTGGCACTCCGCTGATGCTGCTGGTGGATGTAGCGGTCGGCGTAGTCCAAATGCGTCTCCCGGAAACGGGCCAGCAGGCGGACGCAGTCGCGGAAGGCCTCCCAGAGTTTCGGATGGCGCTCCCGGCGGTCCCGCACGTATCCGTGGAGCAGCGCCCTTCCTGACGCGTCTTTCAAGTGCTCCACTGCTTCGATGAACGCGCGGTGCTTCGGCGGGACGTACTCGCGCATCTCCGCGAGGTACTGGCGTAGCGGGTCTTGGGCGTGGGGCACCCCGAACGCGGCGTCCAGGGCCGGGATGATGGAGCTTTGCGCCCCGGTCTCGCCGCGGAAGTGCTGCGGAGCGCCCCGGAAGTCCTCTACGCCTTCGTACAGGACGCCGCGCGGGAGGGCCGGATTGTCCTTCCACCCGTGAATGTACGGTCGCACGCGAGTGTAATAGATGTACGGGTCGCACCGTTCCGGCATCCGGAGCAGCGTGTGACGCATCTGCTCTTCGGCCGAGGCGACGGTGTGTAAGCACAGCATGACTTCGTCCGGGTTGTCATCGGGTGCCGCTCTGAGCGCCTGGGCGATCCCGGCGAGCGCTTTCCCGGCTTTGGCCTCGATGTCCACGTGAACCAGCACGAACCACTCTTCGTCCAACCCGCCGAGGAAGTTTTGCAGCAAGGTGATGTTGCCGAGCTCGATCGGGCTCGTTGGGTCAAGCCGCCGCCAGTTGTCCAGCGCATAGGAGGCGTAGGACAGCACGGGCGGCCGGCCAAGCTTTTTCATGACGTGATGCCAGGGGACAGCGAGGCTTGCGGGGATCCGGTCGGCCGGCTGGTGCGGATCTTCCCAGACGTACCCATGGCCTGCGAACGACAGGATGCGGCCGGCGCAGCGGAGTTCGTCTCGTTCCCTCTTGCCAAGGCCGGTGCTCCAACTCTCCCCAAGGGCGTCGACGTAAGCGCGGAGTTGTCGGGCGGCCAGCAACTTCGGGAGCGCCTGGGCGAGGTCATTCAGAAAAGCAGGCCAGCGGTGGGGGAGCGTCGCCAGTGGATCGCGGCGTGGCAGGAAGCCACGCGCTGCTGAGATATCGAAGGAAGAGAGGTCGAGCGGCGCGATTTTCTGCAACGCCATATTCTAGTGTAGCACAGCGCCGTTCCTCAGCTCACTGTAGCTTCTCGATCCGGACGCCGATGAGCCGGATGGGCTTCCGTTTTGGATTTTCCCGCCGGTCCAGGAACGGCAACAGGAGCTTCCACGCTTCGAATTCCAGGGCCGCCACGGAATCAGCCGGCTGCGGGAGCGTGTGGGCCCGCGTGTGGGTTTCGAAGTCAGCGTACCGCACCTTCACGACGACCGTGCGAAACTGTGTGAACCCCTCGGCGGCCAGCCGCTGGATGACGTTGCGGTTCAGCTCCTTGAGGCGATCGCCGATAAAGATCGTGTCGAGGGTGTCCTGCTCGAACGTTTCTTCCTCGCCGATGGACTTTGGCTCGTAGCTTTCTTGAATCGCGGTGTCGTCCCGCCCGCGGATCATGTCGTAGAACTCCGCGCCGCGCTTCCCGAACCTGTCTTGCAAGGCGTCCCGCGAGAGGCGTTTCAGGTCCCGCACGAGCCGGATCCCCAGTCTCACCAGCTCCGCTTCGGTCTTGGGGCCGATGCCGGGGATCTTGCGGACGGGCAAAGGCTCGAGGAACGCTTCGGCCTCCTCCTCGCGGACAACGGTGAGCCCGTCCGGCTTCTTCTCGTTCGAGGCGATCTTCGCGATCAGCTTGTTGGGCCCGATGCCCACCGAGGCCGTGAGCCGCTCACGGGAGAGAATCTCTTTTTTGATGGCCAGGCAGACTTCCGCTGCTTGTTCGTACGAACCGGCAAAGCTGAGATCTGCATAGGCTTCGTCGATCCCCGCTTCTTCCACCACCGGGGCCAATCCGAGGATGATCGCCATCACGCGCTGCGAGACCTCGGCGTACTTTTTCATGTCCACGCTCAGGAACACGACGGGCGGCTTGCCCTGGCGCCTAGCTGCCTCCGAGAGCCGCCAGGCTGTGGAGATCGGCATGGCGGAATGGATCCCGTACTCGCGGGCCTTGTAGTTCGCGGTGGACACGACGCCGCGCCCCTTGCCGCCTTCCGGATCGGCCCCGACGGCGAGCGGCAGCCCGCGAAAGCGCGGCGTGTCCCGCTCCTCCACAGCCGCGTAGAACGCGTCCATGTCAATGTGTGCGACGATGCGCATGCTGTGCATTGTAATACATGGGACAAGGTCCCGCCTCGCGCAATTGCGGGATCGCCCACGATGGGGTATGCTTACAATAGAACCAGAATGAAGGTGGTCGCGTGAGAAGCTTCCCTCTTGTCTTTGCCGGTGTCTTCCTGAGTTGGATCTTTGCTGCGCCTCCGTTCGCTGATGCGGCTGAGATGTGGAAGTGTGTGGATAAGGATCGGCTGGTCCTGACCGACAATCCGTCCGGATACGGTGTGTGCAAGAGGATGGGCCTTTCTTCGCAGGGCGGGCGTGACACTGACCTCGAAAATGTTCTGGCGATCACCCGGAACATGACCCCAGAGGAGGTGCTGAGGCTTGCCGGCGAGCCGGTGAAGAAGATCACCTACCAGTGCGATCCTGGTAATTCGCCGCCCAGACTGGTGGAGTGCACGCGCTGGGTGTACTACTACGGCGACTTCGAATGGCAGGCTGACGTGACGTTTGTCTCCGGAAAGGTTTGGCTGGTGAACCAATCCAGACCACCGTGGGCGACCGTCGAGCCGCAAAGCAAGTCCCAGTCGGCAGAGACGACGAAAACCGACTCTGCGAAGCCGACCAGCCCAACACCACCAGAGCAGCGGCCGCGCGGAACGATCGAATTCGAACAGTTCCGCCTGCTGTCTGTAGGGATGAGCGAAAGCGAAGTTCGAGGCCTGGCCGGAGAGCCTGCCTCTACCTACACGCTGAGTTGTGATTTGAGCGTCACGCTCGGTATCTCCTGCCCCAAGCGGTGGGTGTATAACTACGGCGACAAGTGGGTGGCGGAGGTGACGATCGCTGGAGGCCGGGTCACAGAGGTTACAAACTTCCGACGGCAGTAACCGCCCTCCCTTGTTCTTCCACGGACATCTGCCCCTCCACTAGGTCCGCGGCGCGCATTGAGTCGTAAACCAGCCCGTACTCCCGTCTTATAGCAGGTGATCCAGAATCTCGCCCCAGGAGTGGACGCGGCGGACGTTGGGATGGGCGAGCGGCGCGGCATTCCAAGGGCGTGTAAGCAAATAGACGGTGGTGCCAGTCTCGGCGAGGCGGTGGGCATGCTCGTGCCGGTCCTCGATGAAGGCGTGGTAGGGGATGCCGAGCGTGTGCTTGTCGTCGTTGAAGTGGAGCTGATCGTAGGGCAGACCCTTGGCGTGGAGCCAGTATTCTGTGCCAGCCTTGGACTCCGGGTTGCGGCTGGTGACCAGGCAGATCTCGTAGCGTCGCGCCAAGCGGACGAGCGCGGCCTTGGCGCCGGGCACGACCTTGAGCGTCCGGCACTTCCTGACATTGAAGACTCGAAACACTTGGACGAGTTGTTCCTCGGTGACTCCGTAGGTCATGTAGTCGTACCGGGTCATCTGCTGCTCTTCCAGGGTGATCCCGTACAGCTCCTGGAACATGGCCCGCAGGCAGGCGTCCGATTGGGCCAGCACGTTGTCAATGTCCACGCCCAGAATCGGTTTTGCGCGTCTTCTCATGCGTGGCCGCCTCCCGCCAACTCCTCTAACGCCGCGTTAGCGAGACGCCGGACATCTGCGTTGGCGTCCTTGAGCGCCGCGGTGAGCGCGGGCCTGGCGGCCTCGCCGCCGAACTTGCCCAGTCGGAACGCGGCTTCGATGCGCACGCCCGGATCGGGATCCTTGGTCAGCACCTTGCTGAGCGGAGCGACCGTCTCCGGGGCGGCGATCTCACCCAGCGCGGCCACGGCCCACCGGCGGATCTGAGCGTCCCGGTCAGACAGCAGCTTGGTCAGGAATGGCACAGCCATGCGTGCTTCCATGCCGCCCAGCGCGGCCACGGCGAGGCGTTTCGAGTCGCTAGGTGTGCCGGGTTTGCTCACACGCTCAAGCAGTAATTCGATTCCAGTCTGTGTATCACCGGTCAGCCCGAGCGCCATCGCCGCCGCTTCGCGCACGCCAGGGTCGGGGTCGAACAGCAGCGACGAGAGGGGCGAGCGGTCCAGCCCCACGGCGTCTTCGCCGATCATGCCCAGCGCCCACGCGGCGTGACGGCGCACGCCGGCATCCGGGTCGCACAGGGCTTCCATGAGGGCCGGCACTGCTTCCTTGCGCGCGATCTTTCCGAGGGACTGCGCGGCGGTGCGCCGAAGCTCCGGGTTCGGGTCTTTCAACACAGCCCGCAGGTGTGGCAGCGCCTCCTCCGGCGTGGGGGCGGCATAGTCTGTGGACACCACGCAGCCGGCGAGGCTCAGACTGATAAGGAGGAGCGCCCGGAAGAGACAGAAGGCCGCGGGGATCGGCATTTATTTCGGCGGTTCTTCGACCTTGGGGGTTTCCTTGACGGAGTCGATCGAGGACTGGATCTCTTTCTGCGCGGCTTCTACTTCCGCCTTGATCGTGTGCATGGACGGATCGATGGCGCGACGCACGTCATTGGCGGCCTCGCGGAAGGTGCGCAGTGCGTCGCCAATGCCTGAGCCAAGCTTTTCCAGATCTTTTGGGTTGGGAACCTTGCTGGCCGGGGCTGCCGGCGGCGGCTGCATACCGGCTGCTTCCAACGCCTGGCGATCCATCGTGGAGAGGTTCGCCTCCGACTGCTGTGCTGGCTCCTGCTTGGCTTTTAACGCGGCTTGCTGGGCCATGACGCGTTCGACGGCGGGCTTGTTCACGACGGCTTTGAAGCCGGAAGGCTGTGCCGGCGCCGCCGGAGCCGCGCCCGGTGCTCCGGGGCTTGGTGTTCCGGCCGGAGACGGCGGTGGCGCGACGGGAGGCGGCGTGACCGGTTTCCAGGCTTGCTGGGCGACCGTGTACGCGGTCGTCCCTGGCGTCGCGGCCGGTCCCATCTGTGGCGGAACGGGCGGCGGTGCCGCTGGCGCCGCCTGCGCGGCGGTCGCGGCCGGTTGCGGGGTGGGCTGGCCGGACGGCTGTTGCGGCGGCACGGGCTGGGGCCCCCCGGAGACGACCTGCGCGTCAACCGCCTGCGCCTGCTCCGGCGCCTGAGGCGGCGGTTCGACCTCGCGCATCTCCTTCTTGAAGCCCTTGAGGGCTTTGCCCATACCTTCGCCGATCTTCGGCAGCTTGCCCGCTCCGAAGACGATCAGGACGATCGCCAGGATCAGGATCAGTTCTGTCACGCCCATCGTACCGAACATATGATTACTCTAACCGCGCGTTCTGATTGGTGTCAAGGATTGGTGGGGCGCGAAGGCGGGTCAGGTGGCGAGGATGGGGACGATGGCGGTTTGGATGGGAACGCCGGTGACGAGTGCATCGGTCTCGGTGAGATAGACGTCCACCTCGCTCCGGATGCCGAATTCGCCTGGGAGATAGATGCCGGGCTCGATCGAAAAGCACGTGTGCGGGAGCAGACGGCGTCCATCCCGGGTCTCGAGGTTGTCGATGTTGGCGCCGTTGCCGTGGACTTCTTCGCCGATCGAGTGCCCGGTACGGTGGATGAACCGGTCTTCGTACCCCGCCTGCCGGATCATGCGGCGGCACACGTCGTCCACGTCCCCGCCTTGGGGGAAGCGGCCCGCGCGTACTTCCCGCTGGACGAACGCGATGGCGGCGTCACGCGCGCTCGCGACGATGGCGAAGATTTCGGCGTGGCGGGCCGGCGCTGTCTCGCCCACATAACCGGTCCAGGTGATGTCCCCGTACATGCTGCCCGGCGCCGTGTTCTTCGCCCACAGGTCGATCAAGACCAGGTCCCCGCGCCGGATCGGCGAAGAGCCGTGCTCCGGGGGGGAGTAGTGCGGGTCGGCGGCGTGGGCGTTGATGGCGGCGATGGGCAGCGCGTAGGTGTGCATGCCGCGTGCAGTGATGCGGGCCAGGATGTCTTGCTGCAGGTCGCACTCGGTGAAGGGCGCGCCGCGGACGGTTTCCTCGCGGACGCGCGCGAACGCTTCGTCCACGATCTGCCGCAGCTTGGCGGCCGCTTCGCAGTGCGACGCGTACTGGTCCTTCGTCCAGACCGCTTCGAAACGCTGCACGAGATCGGCCGAGGTCACGACCTCTGCGCCGAGCGACCGGACGAGCTCGATGGTGCCGGCGTCCACGCGAGAGATGTACGGGATCGCATTCATCGGGGAGTATTGCATGGCGATCTTCACGGGGGCCTGTGCGGCTCTTGAAATAGGTTCCGAGGTCCACGACCCCCATACTCGAACAGGCTTTCGCGATTGACGGCCAAGCGAGGCCAGCGCCTGCCGCAGGCACTCGTGCTGCTCCTGCCACGAAAGGTAAAGCCGGCTCTCGCCGGGAACCTCGTCCAAGGAATGCGGTTCAATCTTGTGGAGAATCTTGGTCGGAGTACCCTGCGCGGGTATCAGGTAGTACCAGCGCCGCGTCATGTGGCGGGCAGGATCGAGCTTCAGGATGCGGGCGGCCAGGGGGTCGCTGCCGCGAAAGTCGTAGAACAGCCAGCCGTCAAGCTCGGCTTCCCGGAGGGCCTGCTGGATGGCGGCAATACGGTCGGCGGCTTGCATGGAGAAAGAGTATACAGTACTCTGCGGCGCGATGACCGACGAGTTTCGCATCACATTCTTCTTCGGGCCGGAAGCAGCGCCGGACCGCCCCGGCGTTGTGCGGTGCGTGTTCAACGTCAAGAAGCGAAGCTGGAAGGGGGGCGTCCAGGTGACAGTCGAGCTCGCGGCGGCCCAGCTCGAACGAATCCGAGACCGCGGGCAGTTCGGTGAGCTCATCGAGATGATCCGCGCGAAGGTGGAGCCGGAGATGTTCGCCGAGTATGAGCTGCGGGCCCGCGACCTGTTCACACAACAGGTCTGCTGGGCCAAATTGGACCTGGCCATCCGGGCCGGGATCACCCAGGAGAACCAGACGATTCCAGCCGAGGCGTTTCAGCCGGAGCTGGACGAGTCGGCAAGGGCCAGAGCCGAGGCGATCCGTCAGGCGATCCTGACGGAACTGGACGTGTAACCGGGGGGAAAGGTTGTTCTCGAAGGTCGATGCCTACAAGAAGAACGAACGGGAGATGTGGAATCAGTTCTCCTGTCGCTACACCGAAGTCGTCCTGCCGGAGTTCCGCCCGTTCGGCCGGCGGCTGATCAAGCTGGCCGGGATCCGCTCGGGCATGTGGGTGCTGGACGTGGCCACCGGGCCGGGCGAACCGGCCCTCACCATCGCCCGCCGCGTGGGGCCGCGCGGCCTGGTGGCGGGCGTGGACTTCTCCCCGACCATGCTGCGGAGGGCTCGCGCCCGGGCGCGCGCCCTCGGCGTGCGGAACGTACAGTTCCACGAGATGGACGCCGAGCGCCTCACCTTCGCGGATCTGACCTTCGACCGGGTGGTCTGCCGGTTTGGGCTCATGCTGATGCCGGCCGCCGAACGCGCGCTCGCGGATATGCACCGCGTGCTGGTCCCGGGCGGGCGCATCGGCGTCGCTGTCTGGAGCGCGCAGAGCAAGGTCAACACGCTGGGGATCGTCCGCCGCGCCCTCGAACGCCACGACGCGTTCCACCCGCCTCCTGGCGCCCCCGATTTGTTCCGCTTCGGCAAGGCGGGGGCCATGGAGCGGGCGCTGCGGAAGGCGGGCTTTCGCCATGTGCGCAGCGAGCGCGTGATGGCGGAGTGGGTTTTCAACAGTCCGGAGGAGTTCTGGAACTCGATGAAGCAAGGCCCGTCCTTGCGGCGGGCGCTCGCCGCAGTCTCGCCGGCCGTCTGCCTGGCCGTCAGGGCCGACGTCTTGCGCGCGCTGGCGAAGTACGAGCGGAGCGGCAGGCTCCGGATTCCCAACGAAGCCGTGCTGGCGCTCGGCGTCAAGTGATCGCGCCTTGCAACACCGGCGGAGATTGTATATAAGGAGCTAAACAATGATGGCATGCTCAGAACGATCAACTCAGGAGGAATGACATGAAGCGCATCTCGCTGCGGATGGCGGTTGTGATCTTAGCTCTGGCGGTCTGCCTGGCGCCCGTGGCCCAAGCGGCGGAGAAAGCGGACGAAACCAGTCTGTCTGCCGACCTCGGCTTAGGCGTGGCCAGCTTCCTCTGCACCCTTCCGTATGGCGCCATCAAGGTCGCGACGGGGCTCCTGGGCGGGATCGTGGGTGGCTTCACCTACGTCCTCTCAGGATTAGACATGCGGGCCGCGGACGCGGTCTGGTACACGACGATCGAGGGCGACTACGTGATCACCCCCGATCACCTCCGCGGGAAAAAGGACCTACGCTTTACGGGCGTCCCGCCGGCGAAAACCCCCGACGCGCGCTAGACCGGAGGCCGACCCATCCCCCACACCATGCGGAAGCCTGTCATCGGGATCGCGCCGGATTTCAACCCGGGGGCTGGCAAGGGCGGGAGCGAGAGCGAGGCCACGATCTTCATCCGGAACCGCTACGTGACGGCCGTAGAGGCGGCCGGCGGCATCCCGGTCATCCTTCCCGTCATCACCAAGCAAGCCGTCAGTAGCGCCATCCTGGACCGCCTGGACGGACTGGTGCTGACCGGCAGCGGACCCGACATCGATCCCCGCCGGTACGGCGAGCGCAAGCGTTTTCCCTTTAAGGTCATGAGCCAGGAGCGCACCGATTCGGAGATCGCCCTGGTCACAGAGGCCCGCCGGCGGGACCTGCCGGTGCTGGGGATCTGCGGCGGCATGCAGCTCATGAACGTCGCCTTGGGCGGCACGCTGGTGCAGGACATCGACCGACAGGTGCCGTGCGCGCTGCCGCACCGGATGACGGGAGCGGCGACCGCGGTGTTCCATCCTGTGACGGTGGAGCCGAGCTCGCGGCTTCACGACGTGCTCGGGCGGAGCACCGTGCAGGTGAACAGCTCGCACCACCAGGCGGTGAAGACCGTGCCCCGCGCGCTCGCGGTCAGTGCCGTCGCGCCAGACGGCGTGATCGAAGCGCTGGAGGACCGCGGCCGGCGGTTCTTCATCGGGGTGCAGTGGCACCCGGAGTATCTCTACCCGCGCCACCGTGCCCACCGGGCGCTCTTTGAGGCCCTCGTCGCGGCCGCCCGCGGCTCCCGCCGCGCTGTTCGACGTCCCGCGGCGAAGGGCTGACGCGTGTATCGCGCATTCCGCGCCAAGTCCATCGAGCAAATCCTCACCGACTGCGAGAGCCAGCCACACAAGCTCAAGCGCACGCTGAGCGTCTTCGATCTGACCGCGCTGGGCATTGGCGCGATCATCGGCACGGGCATCTTCGTGTTGGTCGGGACCGCGGCCGTGGGGGACGCCGACCGGCCGGGCGCGGGACCGGCCCTGGCCCTGTCGTTCATCATGTCCGGTGCGGCCTGCATGCTGGCCGCGCTGTGCTATGCGGAGTTCGCCTCGATGATTCCGGTGGCGGGCTCGGCCTATACCTACACCTACGCCACCATCGGCGAGCTCTTCGCCTGGATCACGGGTTGGGCCCTCGTGCTGGAATACGGGATCGCCTGCGGGGCCGTGTCCATCGGCTGGTCCGGGTACTTCGTCAGCGTCCTCGAGCGGATGGGCGTTCACCTGCCGGCGCCGCTGATCAACGCTCCGTATGAAGGAGGTCTCATCAACTTGCCGGCATCCCTGATCGTGCTGGCATTGACCGGCCTGCTGGTGATCGGGATCAAAGAGAGCGCCAGGGTCACGAGCGTGATCGTGACGATCAAGATCGCGGTCGTCCTGTTCTTCATCGCGGTGGGCACCTTTGCGGTGGACCCTGCCAACTGGTCGCCCTTCATGCCGAACGGGTTCGCAGGGGTCGGCGCCGCCGCCGCCGTCATCTTCTTCGCCTACATCGGCTTCGACGCGGTCTCGACGACCGCCGAAGAGGCCCGGAACCCGCAGCGCGACGTGCCGATGGCGATCCTCGCCTCTCTGGCCATCTGCACGCTGCTCTACGTCGCCGTTTCCGCGGTGCTGACGGGCATCGTGCCGTACTCGAAGATTCACGTGAAGGCGCCGGTGGCCGAGGCCCTGAACGCGGTCGGGTACCGCTGGGGCAGCGCGCTGGTGGCGACCGGCGCGTTGGCCGGGATCACCAGCGTGTTGATCGTGATGCTTCTGGGGCAGATCCGGGTGTGCTACGCCATGTCCCGGGATGGGCTGCTCTCGCCCTGGTTGTCGGCTGTCCATCCCCGCTACGGCACGCCGCACCATGCCACGCTGGTCACCGGTATCACCGTGGCGATCTTGGCGGGCTTCGTCCCGATCGGGGTCGCCGCGGAGCTCACCAACATCGGGACCCTGTTCGCCTTCACGCTCGTGTGCTTGGCCGTGCTCGTCTCGCGTCGGATTCGTCCTGAGCTGAGGCGTCCCTTCCGGACGCCCTTCGTGCCGGTCGTCCCGGTTCTGGGCATGCTGGCGTGTCTGGGCATCATGTCGTTTCTGCCCGCCATCACCTGGCTGGGATTTGTCAGCTGGATGCTGTTCGGCCTGGTTCTGTATTTCGTCTACGGCTACCGCCACAGCAGGCAGGCGACGCGGCATCTGGCATGACGGGCCCGGGCCCAACCTTGACTATCGAAGGCTGCTTAGGCACTCTACCGCTGCCGTAAACGCCACGAGGAGGTGCGAGGAAGTGACTGTGGAAAGACGCGGAACAGCGCGGCTGGCCGTCATCCTGATCGTTGGGACTGTGGGACTCAGTCTGACCGGCGGGGCTTCTCGGGAAGCCCAGGCCCTGGAAGAGGTGGTCGTGACCGGCAAGCAGATCGCCAAGCCCGACGAGGAGACGAGCGGGGATTACGATCCCTGGGAGCCGTTCAACGAGAAGATGTTCACGTTCAACCACGATTATCTGGACGTGTATGTGCTCAAGCCCGCGGCCAAGGGCTATGACGTCGTTGTGGGCGACGGGGAGAAGCAGATCATCCATAATCTCTTCGACCACATCGGCTTCCCCAAGCGGTTCGTGAACAGCGTGCTCCAGGGCAAATTGGACGGCGCCGGCCGGGAGCTGGCGCGCTTCCTCATCAACACCATTCTCGGGGGGGCGGGCATGACCGACGTCGCCAAGTATCAGTTCGGCATCGAGAAGAGCGACGAGGACACCGGACAGACGTTCGGCGTGTGGGGCTGGAAGCAGAGCCGCTACCTGGTGCTGCCGCTGCTGCCTCCCCTCACGCTCCGCGACGGCGTGGGGTACGTGTTCGACATCGCCATGGACCCGATCAGCTACGTCATTCCGCTGGCCGCGTCCTTCGGCAAGAAGACCGAAGACATCCTCAACGAGCGGGCGCTCAATCTGGAGACCTTCGAGAGCGTGGAGGAAGGGACGCTCGACCTCTACAGCGCCGTCCGCAACTTCTACCTGAACAAGCGCAAAAGGCAGATCCAGGAGTAGGTCAGAGGATCAGCATCGCGTCGCCATAGGAGTAGAACCGGTACCGTTCGGCGGCGGCGACGCGGTAGGCTTCCAGCAGGCGCTCCAGTCCGGCCAGCGCGCAGACTAGCATGAAGAGCGTGCTCTTCGGCAGGTGGAAGTTGGTGAGCAGCACGTCCACGACCGAAAAGCGAAAGCCGGGGTAGATGAACAGGCCCGTCTCCCCGGCGCCGGCTTCCAGCGGCATCCCGTTCTGCGCCGTCGTCTCCAGCACCCGCACCGCCGTGCTCCCCACGGCGACGATCCGCCCTCCGGCCGCCCTCGTCTCGTTCACCAGCTTGGCCGTCGCGGCCGGCAGCTCGTACCATTCCGGGTCCATCACGTGCCGGCGGATGTCCTCACAGGTGACCGGCTTGAAGGTGCCCGGCCCCACGTGCAGCGTCACATACCCCGTCCTGACACCCTGCGCAGTGAGAGCTTGCAGCAGCGGTTCCGTGAAGTGCAGGCCCGCGGTCGGCGCGGCCACCGCGCCGGGACGGCGCGCGAACACGGTCTGGTAGTGGACGCGGTCGTCTTCAACAGGCGTGCGATGGATGTAAGGCGGCAGAGGCACCTGCCCGGCCTTCTCCGCATAGGCAAGAACGTCCAGGCCGCCGGGGAAAGTGATGACGGCGTGCCCGCCTTCGCCGGCGGTGGTCACGCTCGCGAGGACGCCGTGCGGCAACTCCACCTGCTGGCCGGTCCGCACATGGCCGCGTACGAGGGCATGCCAGTGGTTCGCTTGTTCGCCCTGCCGCACCAGCAGCACCTCCACTTTTCCCCCGCTCGGCCGCTTGAGGCCCGGCAGGCGCGCGGGAATGACCTGCGTGTCGTTGAGGACGAGCAGGTCGTTCGGACGAAGCAGCGTGGGGAGCTCGGCGATGAGATGGTGGGCCAACGCGCCGGTACGCCGATCCACGACGAGGAGCCGGGCACGGTCGCGGGGCTCGATTGGATGCTGGGCGATCAGGGACTCGTCGAAGGGATAGTCGAAGTCCTCCAGCCGCATCGGGCGACTAACGGCGAGGCAGGCTGTCGAGGTCCCGGATGTCGGCGCCGGAATAGTAGTAGCGCAGGATGGTCTCCGCGCTGTAGCCCTTTTCGGCCAGCTCCTTGGCGCCCCACTGGCACATACCCACGCCGTGGCCGCTGCCGCGCCCGGTGAACTGGACCTGCATCCCGACGATGTCGAAGTCGAACTTGGTGCTCGCGAGCATTAGCACGCGGCGCAGCTCATCGCCTCTGACATAGAGCACGCCGTCCGAATGGAGAATGCGGACGGAGGTGACCCGCCCCGTTCTGGAGGGGAAAGCGGGCGCGAGGCTTGCGATGACTCCGACCCGGAACCCTTCTTCCCGTAGGCGCTGCTCCAGCGTCGGGAGCCCAACGTCCGTCCGCCACTGGTACCAGGGCGAGTTCAGATCGAAGGGGCACTCCACGCCTTTGAGGTACGGGAGATCGAAGCCCCACACGGTGAGGGCGTCCTCGGTCTGCCCGGCCGATGTGGAGAAGTAGGCCGCGAAGATCGGCTCGTCCCGGTAGGCCAGCACCAGGTCGCGGGTCTCGTCCACGGCGCGCGCGGCCTGCCCGCTCGCCGTCGCGCGCCCGCGGTACTGGTACACTTGGTCCTTGACCGTGGCCGCCACGTCGAAGTCTTTATTGCCGTTTCGACGAATCTGGTACAGTCCGTACGTCCGCGCGGCGATGGCCTGCGCCTTGAGCGCTTCGGGATGCCAGGCAGCGCTCATCTCGGAGGGGACGACGCCCTTCACGTAGTCCTCGAGCGGCAGCTCGTTGATCGCCAGTAGCTTGCCGTTCTGGCGCTTGACGATCACCCTCCCGCCCACGACGAGGCCGTTGACGGTGAGCTCGCCGTCGTGCCCGCGCACGTCGAGGCGGTCGGATCGCAGGCGCTGGCCGTCCACAGTCAGTCCGGAAGATCCGACTCCCACGGTGATCTGCCCGTTCGAGTCGACCGTGTCGTTCGGCGCCTGGACGATGAGGCCCGCGGAGGACGCCACCGTCACCGACTCCACGTTTTGGAAGATGGCCACCCGGATGGTCTCGTCGGCCTGCGCCCGCGCGGGCGTGAGGACCGGCGCGGTGAGAAGCAGCGCGAGGGCCGCCGTTGTGCACGCGCGCGTCATGCTATTTCCGGAACAGGAGCCACGCCAGGAGGCTCAGGATGACGCTTGCCAGGATGCTGGTCGTGATGGGGAAATAGAAAGTGAAGTTGTCACGCTTGATCAGGATGTCGCCGGGCAGCTTCCCAATCGGGCCGAAGCCGGGGAGGCGTCCGGCCAAGACGAGAACAGCCCCCATCAGCACGATCACCACACCGATCCCGATCAGGATCTTGCCGAAGCCGCTTATGTCCGTATCAATTCCTCCGCGATCTGGATGGCATTGAGGGCTGCGCCCTTCCGTAGATTATCCGCCACGATCCAGAGGTTGAGGCCGTTAGGGATGGACTCGTCCTCGCGGATGCGGCCCACGAACACCTCGTCCTTCCCCGCCACGTCGATCGGCATCGGATAGACCTTGTGGACCGGGTCGTCGTAGAGCAGTACCCCCGGAGCCTCGCTGAGGATCGCGCGCGCCTCGTTGGCCGTGAGCTTCTTCTCGGTCTCGATGTTCACCGACTCCGAGTGCCCGACGTAGACCGGCACCCGCACGGTCGTCGCCGTCACCCGGATCGAGTCGTCGCCCATGATCTTGCGGGTCTCGTTGAGCAGCTTCATCTCTTCCTTCGTGTACCCGCTCGGCAGGAAGTCGTCGATGTGCGGCAGGCAGTTGAACGCGATCTGGTACGGGTAGACGTTGGGCGCGGGCTCCTTGAAGGAGAGCAGGTCCTGCGACTGCTCGAGCAGCTCGTCCATCGCCTCCTTGCCGGTGCCGGACACGGACTGGAACGTAGTCACGACGATCCGCCGGATGCGCGCCCGGTCGTGCAGGGGCTTCAGCGCGATCACCATCTGGACTGTGGAGCAATTCGGGTTGGCTATGATGCCCTTGTGCTTGGCAATGTCGGCGGGGTTGACCTCCGGCACCACCAGCGGCACGTCCTTCCCCATCCGCCAAGCGGAGCTGTTGTCGATCACCACCGCGCCGGCTTTGGCGGCGATGGGGGCGAACTCTCGGCTGATGTCGGCTCCCGCCGAGAAGAGGGCGATGTCCACGCCCTCGAAGGAGTCCTTGGCCAGCTCCCGGACGACGAACTCCTGATCGTGGAAGGTCACGCGCCCGCCGGCCGACCGGTACGAGGCCAGCGGCCGCAGCACGTCCACAGGGAACTTGCGCTCCTCCAGGATCTCGATCATCTCGGCGCCGACGGCGCCGGTGGCGCCGACGACCGCGACGGTATACGCTGATTTCTGTTTCATGACGCGCTATTCTACCCCAAAACTGCCGGACATTGCATGCCACGATGGGTGGCGCCGATGTCGCCGGAGGCGGCGGGGTGGCGGCGGGCTGGCGCCCGCTCGGCGACAGGGCCCCGGAGCCGCAGGTGACAGGACCCGCTATTTGCCCCAGAGCTCCTGGAGGCGCTGGGCCCGCCCGCAGTTGTATTTGTAGAGCCGGTATCGGATCGGGTTCTTCTGGTAGAAGTCCTGGTGGTACTCCTCCGCGGGATAGAACTCCGAAGCCGGCACGATCTCGGTGACGATCAACCCTTTGAACGGCTTGGACTTCACCAACGCCTTCTTCGATTCCTCGGCGAGCCGTTTCTGCGTCTCGTCATGGTAGAAGATGGCCGAGCGGTACTGGTCCCCATAGTCGCAGAACTGCCGGTCCGGCGTAGTGGGATCGACGTTGTGCCAGAAGACCTCCAGGAGCTTGGCATAGCTGACCCTGGCCGGATCATAAAGGACCTCGACCGACTCCGCGTGCCCGGTCTCCCCGGCCGACACATCCTCGTAGGTCGGATTCTTTTTCTTACCGCCGGTATAGCCGGACGTGGTGGAGACCACGCCGTCCACCTTGTCCAGTGCCTCTTCCATGCACCAGAAGCACCCGCCCGCGAACGTGGCCTTCGCGAGCCGCCGGCCGCCGGCGCCTTGCGTGGCGTCGTTCACTGCCAGTGCCACGCCCGTCACAAATAAGCTCACGATTAACAATCCGAGTACGCCGCACTTGTTCATGGTGAACGCTCCTTTGCTCTTTAGTCTATCGTAACGCGCAGACGTTACACATTTCCTGTCGCCTGCGGCTTCGGGGTCCTGCCGCCTGCATCCCCCGCGATCCCGCGTGACAGGGCGCGCTCGGTCATTGTAAAGTGCGCAAGCGATGCCGGCGCAGGACATCATCACGAAGGTCGAGATCTGGCCCGTTGACATACCCCTCACCGACCCGTTCGCGGTGGCGACGGGGCGACTGGTGACGGCGCAGAACCTGTTCGTCCGGATCACGCTCAAGGGCGGCGCGCGCGGCTACGGCGAAATCGCGCCGTTTCCCGAGGTGGGCGGCGCGGATCGGGATACCTGCTCGCCGATCGCGGCGCAGCTCGCGAAGGCTGCGCTGGGCCGGCCGGCTTCTCAGTACAGAAAGATCGCCCGCCTGTTTCACGACATGGCCGCCTCACAACTGGCGTCGCGCTGCGGACTGGAGACCGCGCTGCTCGACGCGCTCTGCCGTCACAACGGCGTCACCCTGTGGGGCTTCTGGGGCGGCGCCGACGTGCGGGAGCGCGAATCCGACATCACCATTCCGATCGCCGACCTCGAGCGCTCGGTCGCGCTGGCCCGCGAGTGGTACGGCCGCGGCTTCCGCCTCTTCAAGACGAAAGTCGGCGTCGACGTCCATCAAGATGTCCGCCGCCTGGAAGCCATCCACCGCGCCTTGCCGGACGTCGCGTTCATCGCGGACGCCAACCAGGGCTTCACGCGTGAGGACTGCCTCGCCTTCGTGAACGGGGTCAAACGGGTCGGCGGGCGCCTCGTCCTTTTGGAGCAGCCGGTGGCGAAGGAAGACCTTGACGGATTGGCCTCCTTGCGCCACCTCACCGGCGTCCCGATCGTCGCCGACGAGTCTGTCCGATCTATTCTCGAT
>Ga0209377_1000208_pt1 | contig 36611 bp, 27 predicted proteins | sample GraSoiAngelo_141_FD_185898 | JGI IMG/M metagenome (GOLD analysis project Ga0209377, IMG submission 185898) | Grasslands soil microbial communities from the Angelo Coastal Reserve, California, USA - 14_0929_12_40cm (SPAdes) (version 2) | ecosystem: Environmental > Terrestrial > Soil > Grasslands ...
CATCTTTGACGATAGGAACACGTTCAATGCTCCGCCCTTCCGCGCGATCAACCGGGTGCGAGTACAAGCGGGGGCCACGATCGAGGCGTTACGCCAGTATCAGCCCTCACCTGCCACCAACATCGCCCGGATGTTCGCGTTCATTGCCTACGTCGAGGTCCTGGCAGGTGAGCATTACTGCAACGGCGTGCCGCTCAGCAGCTTCGCCGGCAGCACGATCACCTACGGCGACCCACTGTCCAACGACTCGCTGTTCGCCCTCGCGGCGGCGAACGCGGACTCCGCCATCAACAACCTGGGCGGTGCTGACAGCGCGCGCGTGCGGTGGCTCGCTCAGGTGGTGCAGGGCCGAGCGCTGCTCGACCGCGGCCAGTTCGCGGCCGCTTCCACAGCCGTTGCCGGCGTGCCGGACACGTTCCACTATGATGTGACGTATTCAGTCGTCTCGGGCGACAACCAGTTGTGGGCTCTGAACTCGAGCGCGCGGCGCTATACCGTCGGTAACGGCGACGGAGGCGGGCTCAACTTCATCGGGACCAGGAAGGATCCCCGGATCCGGACCAAGACAGGCCCCGATCGGATCTTCGACACCGCCTTCAACCTACAAGTGACCCGCCAGGGCACCTGGGATCGCACGAGCCCTGTCAGGATCGCCACGGGGGTCGAGGCGCGGCTGATCGAAGCCGAAGCGGCGTTGCCGAGCGATCCCACCACCTGGCTGGCCAGGCTTAACCAGCTACGGCGCAACACGCTGCTATACCCGCCGGCACCGGCGGACACGCTCTACAAGCCGGGCGCGGGGACGGTGCTTGCGGACACCACGGATCCCGTGGTCCAGACAGCGCGTGAAGATCTCACGTTCCGCGAGCGGGCGTTCTGGATGTTTGGAACGGGCCACCGGCTCGGTGACATGCGGCGGCTGCTGAGACAGTACGGGCGCACCGAGGCCACCGTCTATCCGCACGGCCCCTGGTTCAAGGGCGGCAATTTCGGGGATGCGATCCAGATGCCGATCCCGTTCGACGAGCAGAACAACCCGAAGTTCGTGCGGTGCACGGACCGCCTGCCGTGACGCCCGAGCGCGTTCAAGGCGTGGGGCCGGTCTTCGTCTTGATGAGGATCACTCCGCTCGTGGAGGTGCCGCCGTAATACGTCGTCGCGTCCAACCCGCTCAGGACCTCGATCGTGAGGATGTCCGACGCCGCCACCTGCTCGAGCACACGGATATCGGTGACGCGGACATTGTCCACCATCACGCGAACCTGGTCGTCGAGGTAAATGCTCGCGCGGCCCCGCCGCTGGATGCGCGTGGGCCTGCCGCGGTTTTCCCGCAGCTGGACGTTGGGGACCGTTAGGCGCACCGCGTCCCACGCCGTTTTCGCGCCGGAGGCAGCGATGTCGTCCGCGGTGATCACCCGGCCGCCGCTCGGCGCGTTCGACTGCTCGATCCCGCCCCGCGCACCGCCACAGCCCGCAACGCTCGCGAGTCCGAGTCCGAGGAGCCAGAAACGACGCAGGGGGCGCAGCACCCTGCGCCCCCCGTCACCCCGATCGCCCGGCCGCCCGTCAATCCACGATGGCATCGGGCATCACGTACTTCATCGGATCCACTGGCTTGCGGTTCACCCAGACTTCGTAGTGCAGGTGCGGTCCCGTGGAGAGCCCGGTCGAGCCGACGAGCGCGATCTTCTGCCCGCGCTTCACGCGCTGGCCACGGACCACGAGGATCTTCGAGCAATGGGCGAACCGGGTCACCAGCCCGAAGCCGTGATCCATCGTGATCATGTTGCCGTAGCCCTCTTCCCACCGCACTTCGGTCACGATACCCGCCGCCGGGGCCTCGATCTCCGCGCCCATCGGCGCCGTCACGTCGATCCCCTCGTGCGGGCGCGCCAGATGGAGAATCGGATGGATGCGCTCGCGCATGAAAGCGCTCGTGAGCCAGCCCTTGGTCGGCATGATCGACGGCGTGGCAGCGAGACGCGCCCGGTTCCTGGAGAGCGAGTCGTACGCCTCGTTCAGCGACCGCACCAGAATGTTGGCGCGCCGGGCGAGCGCATCGACGTCGGTGCGCGCCGCGAGGGCCTGCTGGCCGCCGGCGCCCAGCGCCTTGAGACTGTCGCGCTCCGACCAGGTGCCCGCCGGGCCCCCGATCCCCGCCTGCTGCACGCTCGTGTCGGTGGGCGTGAGGCCGGCGAGCAGTCGCAGCTCCTGCTCGCGCTCGCTGAAGCGGTGCAGCGTGTCGCGCAACCCGGTCATGCGCTCGCGCATCCGCTGGATCTCGTCGGCGAGGAGGCGGTTCTCGTTCTCGAGCGCGCGGCTATGCGTGATGTTCACGCCGCGCGAAATGGCGGCGACGCCCAGCACCAGGAACGTCAGCGCCACCACGCTGCCGATCCCGACCAGCGCTTTGACGAACGTCTGCGATACCTCCACGGCGCGGGACGAGCCCGAGCCGTGAGGCACGACCATGAGGGTCCAGCGGCGCTCCGCCTTCTTGCGCATCTCTTCGCGACGACCTCGCCTGAAAACGATTCGACCCGGCACAACCGTGTGCCGGTCCTGCATGGACCTGCCGAATGGAGAACCCGGACTAGGGCGTGGGGTCCGGTCCCCGAGTGGAAGTCTAAAGTACGGCTTGCCGGGAAAACCGTCAACACGAGCGAACGTGATCCGCATCACGTCGCTATGGGCATCAGGCGGGAGTCAGCCGAGGCTTGGGGAACAGGATCGGCGGCTTCTGGACCTGCCGCCCAGCCAGATCCAGGGTGTCCAGCTCCCCCAGCCGGACACGCTCCAGGGGGGAGGAGAGGGGCGATCCCACCGTCGCCCACACCGTCCCCGCGGTGGCGGGGAGGAACGGCTGCGCCAGCACGGCGATCCGGGCGACGGTGCGGGCCAGGTTCGCGAGCACCGAGTCGAGCTCGGCTGCCTTGCCCGGTTGCTTCGCGAGCTTGTAGGGCGCCGTCTCTTCCACATACCGGTTCGCGGCGCTCGCGAGCGCGACGAGCTGGGCGGCCCCTTCGTGCAAGCGATTCGCGTCCATGGCGCGGGCGTAGGCCGCGAGCGCGCCGCGGGCCGCGGCCTCGAGCGGCGTGTCGTAATTCTTCGGGTCGCGCGGCACGGTGCCCTCGCGGTAGTTCACGATCATCGTGAGGGCGCGCGACACGAGGTTGCCGACCGTGTCGGCGAGCTCCGAGATATAACGCGCGTCGAAGCGCTCCCACGTGAAGTCGCCGTCGTTGTCGAAGCCGACCTCGCGGAGCAGGAAGTAGCGCAGCGCATCGGCGCCGTGCCGATCGATCGCTTCGCCGAGCGTGACGGCGGTGCCGGCGGTCTTGCTCATCTTGGCGCCCGACCACTGCACGTAGCCGTGCGCCCACACCGCGCGCGGGGGCGGGAGCTCGGCCGCGAGCAGCATCGCGGGCCAGATGACGCAATGGAAGCGCGTGATCCCCTTACCCACGACGTGGAGGTCGGCCGGCCACAGGCGGTCGTAGCCGGGCTCGGGAAAACCGGTGGCCGAGAGGTAGTTGATCAGTGCGTCGAACCAGACGTACACGGTCTGCTGCGGGTCGCCGGGAAACGGGATGCCCCACGGCTGGCGCTGCCGCGAGATCGAGATGTCCTGGAGCCCGGCTTCGAGCAGGCGCAGCACCTCGTTGCGGCGGATCTCGGGCTGCACCGTTAACGAGCCCGAGCGGATGCGGTCGAGTACGGCGTCGCGATACTTGCTGAGGCGGAAGAAGTGGTTGCGCTCCTTGGTCGGGATGAGGTCCAGGGTGGGGTGCTCCACGCAGTGCCCGTCGACGATCTGCGCACCCGTCTTGAACTCCTCGCATCCGGTGCAGTACAACCCCTCGTACTCCGCTTCGAACAGATCCGCCGGGTGGTGCTGCTGGATGCGCTCGAGCAGGGCCGCCACCGCGCGGGCGTGCCGCGGCTCCGTGGTGCGGATCCAGTCGTCGTTCGCGCAGTGGAGGCGGCGCCAGTAGTCGGCGAAGCTGGCCGCCATGCGGTCGACCCACGCGTGCGGCGTCACGCCGGCGCGAGCGGCGGCCTGGATCACCGACTGGCTGTGCTCGTCCATCCCCATCAGGAAGTGGACATCGTCTCCGCGCAGCCGGTGATACCGCGCGATGCAGTCGGCGCCGATCTTCTCGAGCGCGTGCCCCAGGTGCGGCTCGCCGTTCGAGTAGTCGATCGCGGTCGTCAGGTAGAACTTAGGCATCCGCTCCGGAGACTTCGCCCTTCAGCTTCTCGAGCGACACCACGCGCGTGTCGCCAGCATCGGTGCGGAGTGTGACGGTTTCACGGAAGACATCCACCGCCAGCACGCGCTCGGCCCCCACGGCGGTGCGCAGCACCCGCCCCTCCTTGGGGAACCGCTTGCGCGTCTGCACGTAGAAATCGTGCTCGTAGCGGAGGCAGCACAGCAACCGCCCGCATCCGCCCGAGATCTGCGACGGGTTGAGCGAGAGGTGCTGATCCTTGGCCAGCGAGAGGCTCACCGGCCGCAGCTCCGGCAGCCAGCTCGAGCAGCAGTACTGGCGGCCGCACCGGCCCACGCCGTCGAGCCGCTTCGCCTCGTCGCGCGCGCCGATCTGCCGCAGCTCGATGCGCGTGTGGAACAGGCTCGCGAGGTCGCGCACCAGCGCGCGGAAGTCCACCCGCTGCTCGGCCGTGAAGTACACGGTGAGCTTCTTCTTGTCCCACTGCCACTCGGCGTCCGAGACCTTCATGGGGAGGGTGTGACTGCGGACCCGCTCCATCACCCGGCGCCGGACGTCCTCCTCCTCGCGGTGCAGCTGCTCGGCGACGGCGGCGTCGTCGGCGGTGGCGCGTCGCAGGACGCGGTAGGCAGGCTCGGGGGGAGGGGCGGCCGCGGCCTCGGCCAGACTGCAGCCGCTGCAGCTGCCGGCGCACTTCTTCGCGGCGACCGGGCCCACGGCCGACACTCGGCCGAGGTCCTGTCCCCGCTCCACCTCCACGATCACGGAATCGTGCAGGGCGAGCGGCTCGGCGGACGGCCAGGAGAAGAATTCTTTCCGGTTCCCTTTGAACCGGACCTCGATGACGTCGGTCAACTCACTTCTCGCTCAACGCACCCATCGAAAGGTACTTCTCCTCCCGGCGTTTGAGGAGCTTCTCGATCCTGACCTTGCGCAGCTGCCGCACGTGGCGTCGCAGCGTTTCGCCCAGCGCCGTGGCCGCCGCTTCGGGGTCGGCGTGCGCCCCGCCCGGCGGCTCGGCGATGATCTCGTCGATGACCCCGAGCTCCAGCAGGTCCTCGGCGGTGATCTTGAGCGCCTCGGCGGCGCGCTCCCGCTGGCTCGCGTCCTTCCAGAGGATAGCGGCGCAGCCCTCGGGGGAGATGACGGAATACACGGAGTTCTCGAGCATCAGCACGCGGTCGGCGAGCCCGACGGCGAGCGCGCCGCCCGAGCCTCCCTCACCGATCACCGCGGTGAGGATCGGCGTGCGGAGTGTCGCCATCTCGACCAAATTGCGCGCGATCGCCTCGGCCTGGCCGCGCTCCTCGGCGCCGAGCCCGGGGTAGGCGCCCGGAGTGTCCACCAGGGTGATCACGGGGGCGCGGAACTGGTCGGCCAGATGCATGAGACGGAGCGCCTTGCGGTAGCCTTCGGGGTGGGCCATGCCGAAGTTCCGGTGGAGGTTCTCCTTCGTGTCGCGGCCCTTCTGGTGCCCGATCACCATGACGCTCATCCCGTCGAGTCGCGCCCAGCCGCCCACGATGGCGGGATCGTCGCGGAACAGCCGGTCCCCGTGCAGCTCGACGAAGTCGGTGAACACCGTGCTCAGGTAGTCGAGCGTGTACGGTCGCTTCGGGTGGCGAGCCACCTGGACGCGCTGCATCGGCGACAGGTTCTTGTAGATCTCGGCGCGCAGCTCGGCCAGCCGCTTCTCGAGCGGGGCGAGCTCCTTGGTGACGTCCGCCGCCGTCTCGCCCGCCACGCGCTTCAGCTCGTCGATCTGGCGCTCCAGCTCGAGCAACGGACGCTCGAAGTCCAGCGTGTAGGTCGCCATGGTCAGGTCGTCCGAACGAGGTGCACGTGGTCGGGCCCGAGCAGCGCGCGCAGCGCCACGACGAGGTCGTCGTCCACGGCGACTCGCAGCGAACGACTGCGCAAGCGGGCAGGGTGCGGATCGACTCCGGGCGCGAGCCCGGGGGAACCCCCTCCACCGTTCTCTCCTTCCTCCCTCCACTCGACCAGCACCGGTGCGGGGCCCGGGTGGGCCGCGCACAGGGCGGCGACGGCGCGGGTCGCGTCGGGCGGCGGCGGCGCGCCGGGCGACCAGCGGAGCGCGACACCGATCGCACCGCTCGCCTTCAGCTCGTCGAGCGCCTGAGCGGTCTCCACGATGAACGGCGCCTGCTCCTCGTCCCGGTCGCGTGCGCTGTAACTGCCCGCGAGCAGCAGCGCGCGGTCGGCACGGATCACCTCGCTCAGCTTGGCCCAGGCCTCTGGGAACACCAACGCCTCCGCGGTACCGTGGAAGTCCTCGAGCGTGAGGCGCGCGTATTCGGCGCCCGTCTTCTTCGAGATCTGCCGCTTCACCACCGTCACGACCGCCCCGATCCGGACCCTCTGGTCGCTCCATTGGGCGAGGGTCGCGGTGGTGCGGGTCCCGAAAAGCTCCACCTCCACGCGGTAACGCGCGAGGGGGTGGCCAGAGATGAAGAAGCCGAGCACGGCTTTTTCCCGCGACAACCGGTCGTGTTCCGACCACGGCGGCATGTCGGGGAGCGGGGAGCGGGGAGCGGGGAGCAGGGTTTGCTCGCCAAACAGGCCGTGCTGGCCCACCTGCCGCTCCTGCTGGCGCGCCTGGGCTTCGCCGAACGCGGCGTCGAGCGCCGCCACGAGCTGGGCGCGGTGACCCCCGAGCGAGTCGCAGGCGCCGGCGTCGATCAACGCTTCGAGGACGCGCTTGTTGCAGAGGCGCAAATCGATCCGGTCGCACAGGTCGACCAGGGAGCGGTACGGCCCGTCCGCCGTCCGCCCGGCGAGGATGGACTCGATCGCGCCCGCGCCGACGTTCTTGATCGCGCCGAGGCCGAAGCGGAGCCGGCGGTCGCCGACCACCGTGAACTTGAACCCGGACTCGTTGACGTCCGGCGGCAGCACCTCGAGGCCGAGCTCGCGCGCCTCGTTGATGTAGCGCACGACGTTGTCGGTGTTGCCGATCTCGGAGGACAACAAGGCGGACAGGAACTCGGGCGCGTAGTGCGCCTTGAGCCACGCCGTCTGATAGGACAGCACCGAGTACGCGACGGCGTGCGACTTGTTGAATCCGTAGCGGCCGAAGGTCTCGATCTGGGCTGCGATGTCCTCGATCCCACGCCGATCGTGCCCCAGGGCGAGGGCCCGCTCGACGAAGCGGCCCAGCTCCTGCTGGATGAGTGCGTGATCCTTCTTCCCGACTGCTTTGCGCAGCACGTCGGCTTCGGCGAGCGAGAAGCCGGCGAGCACGTTGGCGATGCGCATCACCTGCTCCTGATAGGTGATCACGCCGTACGTGGGCTGGAGGATCTGCGCCAGGGCGGGGTGGGGGTAGCGCACGGGCTCCCGGCCGAGCTTGCGGTTGATGAACACGAGGTGCATCCCGGTGTCGAGCGGGCCGGGACGGAGCAGCGCGTTGGCGGCGACCAGATCGTCGAACCGATCGCACCGCATGCTGCGCAGGCAGTCGGTGGCGAGCGGCGACTCGAACTGGAACACACCGGCCGTGCGGCCGGAGCCGAGCAGCCGGTAGACCTGCGGGTCCTCGAGGTCCAGCGCGTTCATGTCGAGCGTGACCCCGTGCCGCTCCGCGACCATCCCCACCGCGTCGTGGATCACCGTCAGCGTGCGGAGGCCGAGGACGTCGATCTTCAGCATCCCGACCTGCTCCAGCGCCACCATGTCGTACTGGGTGATGATCGCCTCCGCCTCCTGCGGCGCGAGGCAGACGGGGACGTAGTCGGTGAGCGGGCCGGGAGCGATCACCACGCCCGCGGCGTGCACCGAGGCGTGGCGCGCCAGCCCTTCGATGCGGGTCCCGAGCTCGAGGATCTTGCGGACCCGCTCGTCCTGGCGTGCGAGCTGGCGCAGCTCGAGAGACTTCTCAGACGCCTCCGCGAGCGTCACCGAGAGGCCCGGCCCGGCGGGGATCATTTTGGTAAAGCGGTCCACCTCGCCCGGCTCGACCCGCAGCGTCCGGGCGACGTCGCGGAAGGCGGCGCGTGCCTTCAGCGTCCCGAACGTGATGATCTGCCCGACCGAATCCCGCCCGTAGCGCTCCCGCACGTACTGGATGACTTCGCCGCGCCGCTCGAAGCAGAAGTCGAGGTCGATGTCCGGCATGGAGATGCGCTCGGGATTCAGGAACCGCTCGAACAGCAGGTCGAACTTGAGGGGATCGATATCGGTGATGCCGAGCGCATACGCGACCAGCGAGCCCGCCGCAGAGCCGCGCCCCGGCCCCACCGGAATGCCCCGGTCCTTCGCCGCCTTCACGATGTCGTAGACGATCAGGAAGTAGCCGGCGTAGCCGGTGTGTGAGATCACCTGCAGCTCGTAGTCGAGCCGCTCGTGGACCGCGGGGGGGAGGGGGTCCCCGTAGCGCGTCGCCGCCCCCGCCCGCGCGAGATGCACGAGCAGGTCGTTATCCGACGCGAACTCGGCCGGGCGCGGGTACTGCGGCAGGAAGTAGCGCTTCTCGAAATCGAATTCGCACAATTCCGCCACGCGTTGGGTTTCCGCCACCACGTCCGGGTGGTCCGGGAACAGCACGCGCATCTCCCGCTCCGATTTGACGTAGCTTTCCTGGCCGAAGAAGCGGAAGCGGTTGGGATCGTCCAAGTCCTTGCCCGTACCGATGGCGAGCAACACGTCGTGGGCTTCGGCGTCCTCTTTCCTTAAATAGTGCGCGTCGTTTGTGGCGAGGACCGGGAGGCCCAGCTCCCGCGCCAGCTGGAGCATGCCGGCGGTGACGGTCTTCTCGTCCGCGAGACCGTGGTCCTGCACCTCGAGCCAGAAGCCGCCGGGGGGGGGGCCGAACACCCGGGCGAAGTACTGGGCGCTCGCCTTCGCCGCCTCGTAATTCCCCTGCCGCAAGTACAGCGCAATCTCGCCCGACAGGCAGGCGGCGAGCCCGATCAGGCCGTCCGAGTACTGCTCCAGCACCTGACGGTCGATGCGCGGCCGCCGATAGAACCCCTCCAGGAATCCGATGGAGGAGAGCTTGACGAGGTTCTGGTATCCGGTGCGGTTCCGCGCGAGCAGCACGAGATGCGAATACGCGCCGGGTGCTTCAGGAGGGGGGCGCTCGCGCTTGTGCCGGTCGCCGAACGCGAGGTACGCCTCGAAGCCGAGGATGGGCCGGATCTTGTGCGCCCGGGCCTCGGAGTAGAACTGCCACGCCCCGTGCAGGTTGCCGTGGTCGGTGATCGCGAGCGAGTCCATGCCCAGCGCCTGGACCCGGTCGAGCAAGTCGGGGATCCGGTTGGCGCCGTCGAGGAGGGAGTACTCGCTGTGGGTGTGGAGGTGAACGAACGCCATACGGCTAGGGGAAGATATCGGCGCTCCAGCGCATTGTCAAAAGCGCGGTGCGCCGGATATTTTGCGGGCCCATGCGCCCCATGCGCGCACTCGCGAGCCTCTTCGCCCTGGGCCTGATGATGGCCCTTTTTCACCGCGTGACCGCGGGCAGTCCGCTCGAAGCGCGCGCGACCCTGGCGCTCGGGTTTCTCCTGCTCGCCGCGCACATCGGCGGCGAGATGGCGCGGCGCGCGCGGCTGCCGCGACTGACCGGCTACCTGCTGGTCGGGTTCGCCGTCGGCCCCGCGTGGCTCGGACTCGTGCGGCGCGAGGAAGTGGACGCGCTCCGGTTCATGGAAGAAGCGGCGGTCGCGCTGATCGCGCTCGCGGCGGGGTCGGAGCTGACGCTCGACGCGCTGCGCCAGGGGCGGGTTGCCCTCGCGCGCCTCGTGAGCGGCGCGATCGTGTTCCCCTTCCTCGCCGTCACCCTCGTCACACTCTCGGTCAGCCCGTGGTTCCCGCTCACGCGGCATCAGCCGTTGGGCGACGCGATGGTCGTGGCGCTCGTGCTCGGCACCCTCGGGGCGGCCTCGTCGCCCACCATGACGATGGCGATGATGAGCGAACTCGACGCACGAGGCCCCGTGGCGCACGCGCTGCTCAGCATAACGGTCGTGCAAGACGTCGCGGTCGCCATCCTCTTCACGCTGGTCCTGGCCAACGGAGGGCTCCTCACGAGCGCCGGCGCGCTGAACGCGGGCGTCGCGGGCACGGCCATCCTGCAGCTCGTGGGCTCGGTCGCGGTGGGCACGCTCCTGGGCTACGCGCTCGGCCGGTACCTGAGCCTCGTACGGCGCGACACGGCGCTGGTCCTGGTGGCGACGGCGTTCCTTGCCGCGGAGGTGGCGCGGCTCACGCACCTCGAAACGCTGATCATCGCGCTCGCTGCCGGGTTCTATCTGGAGAACTTCGCGCCGGTCCAGGGCGAGCGGTTGCGTCGCGAGCTGAAACGCGGGTCGCTGCCGGTGTATGTGGCGTTCTTCGCCCTGACGGGTGCGGGGCTGCGGGTCGGCGTGCTGGCGGATCTCTGGCCATGGATCCTGCTGCTCGTCGGCCTGCGGCTCGTGGGCCTGCGCTACGGCGTGCGCTGGGCGGGGCGGCATCCCAGTGTGACGCCCGTCCTGGCGCGGGACGGTTGGCTCGGGCTCATATCACAGGCGGGGATGGCGCTGGCGCTCGCACAGCTCGCCCGGCGGGCGTTCCCGGAATGGGGGGTCTCCCTTGAGGCCCTGATCGTGGCGATGATTGGTGTTCACGGGGTCGCGGGACCCATCTGCTGCCGCACGGCGCTCGTGCGCGCCGGAGAAGTCACGGAGGAAATACCCGATGCCGAAGCGCCTGTGGGTGGTGGGACTACCGTCGCTCCTCGCGGCGGCCTGTAGCTCGAGTCCAGTGACGCAGCCGCGGCTGGCGCCATGCACGGCGACCAGCGGGGGGCAGGTCTCGCTGGGGCTCAGCGGGTACACGGCGGTCGACCCGACGCAAACGGCGGGCTGCGCCGTCTTCCCGGCGAACATTTTTGGATCCACCATCGAGTATCTCGTGGTGCCGCAGTCGGCGAGCAGCATCCCGGACGATTCGCAGGCGTTCAAGCTGGGCGGTAACCCGCTCGCCGCGCCACCGGCTCCCACCGGTGTGACTGCCGGCGCGACGCCGGGCGTGGCCCAGCAGTTCGATCTGCGGCTGCGCCAAGCTGAGCGCGAGTTCGCGGCGCAAATCCCGCGGCCGCTCAGGGCACCGCCCCGCGCGCCCACGCTGGTGACCCCCGTGGATTCGGGCAACGTCCGCACGTTCAAGGTGTGCAACGTGCTGGCGTGCGATCCCCGCAAGCCGAGCACGCTCTCGACCGTGACGGCCACCGCCCTCAAGGTGGGAACGCACATCGCGATCTACGTCGACAACGCGGCGCCGCAACCTGGCCTGACGCTGTCGGACCTCGATAACCTGCGTGCCATCTTTGACACGCGGCTGTACGAGACGGACACGCTGGCGTTCGGTCGTGAGTCGGACATCGATAGCAACGGTATGGTGATCGTGCTCATGACCGGGAAGGTCAACGCGCTCGTCACGAGCGCCGCGTGCACGGCGACGGGGTACGTCGCCGGCTACTTCTTCGGTGCCGACCTGATCACGACCGCGCCGTTCGCGACGGGGAACGGCGCCGAGATCTTCTATTCGATTGTCCCCGATCCCTCCGGCACGCTCAGTTGCGCGCACTCCGTCGTGGCCGTGTCGCAGATCGTGCCGGTGACGTTCGTGCACGAGTTCCAGCACATGATCAGCTTCAACCAGCACTTCCTCGTCCGGGGCAACTTCCCGGAGGATCTGTGGTTGAACGAAGGCCTGTCGCACTACGCCGAGGAGAACGGCGGGCGCACCTTCCTGCCGGACACGGGGACGTTCTGCCGCTACGTTTTCGGGGATCTTTACAACTCGGCGCAGTACTTCACCGCGCCGCACAACTTCTTTCTGGTGGATACGGCCGGGATCGGGGGCCTCGCGAACCGCGGTGCGTACTGGCTGTTCGTGCGTTATCTCGTGGACCAGTACGGCCCCACGCTCGGGTCGTCCGACTCGGTGACGCGACGGCTGGACGGGACGGCCCTCATTGGCGCGGCGAACGTGAGCAACGCTGCGGGCGGCACCGCGTTCCCGACGGTCCTCGCGCACTGGGGGCTCGCCAACTACGTCTCCGATCTGTCGCTGCCGGGGTTCATCGCGCCCCCCGAGCTGCGGTACACGACGTGGAAGTTCCGCACGGACTATCAAACGATGAAGACCGCGTGCGCGGCCTTCGGGCTGAACACGAGTAGCCTTCCCAGTCAGTTGCCGCTCGTCCCCCCCGTCCTGGACGCCACCTCGGCGCAGGTCTCCGGGATGCTGCACGCGGGGTCGGGAAGCTACTCCCGGCTACAGCACGCGGCGGGTACGCCGGGGTTCACGCTGCTGTTTTCGAACAGTGCCGGCGGCGCGTTGCGGACAACCCTCGTTCCTAGACTGAATGTGATTCGTATTCAATGACTCCACGGCGTCGCGAAGCGGCGTCGCGAGAGGACGTCACGACGAGACGTCGCGGCACGCCGTAATGACGCATCACGGTGCCACGCGACGACGTCTCGTGACGCTTCTCTGCAACGCTGTTGCGATCTCCTCGCTTTCCGCACAGGCTGCGGGAGGTATCGGTGAGCTTCCAGGTTCCGCCCGGGCGGCGGGAATGGGCGGCGCCGGGGCGGCCATGGTCGGCGACGCCGGCGCCATCTTCGCGAACCCCGCGGGACTCGCCACCGTGCACCACCTGGCGATCGAAGGCTCATACGAGGCGTATCCGACCGGTGTGACGCTCTCCACTGGAGCCCTGGCGCTGCGCGTGGGGCGATTCACCTGGGGCGTGGGTGCCGCGGCACTGGGACCGACCTACACGTCGGCGGACCTGCTCGGCGTCTCCTCGCTCGTGCTCCGCACGGGAATGGTGGCGCTCGGCGCGACCGCCAAGTACGCGCGCGAGACGCTCGGCGGCGCCCGGGTCGACGCCTGGGCCGGGGATGCGGGCCTTGCCATCGCCGTCTTCGATCTGATGGCGCTGGGCGTGAGTGTCCAGAACATCGGAGGCGACTTCGGTCAGGCGGCTGGGGGAGCGCATCTCCCACGCCGCACGCGCGCGGGGTTCACGCTCAATTACGTCGACCCCCAGGGCACCCTGCGGCTGCTCACGACCCTCGAGGGCCAATGGCCGGCTGGTGGCGGGAGTGCTTTCGTCGTCCTGGGGCTCGAGAGCGGGGTGGTGACACGCGGCCTGGGGGTGCTCGGCCGCGTCGGATACGTCGGGCACTCCGGGGTGACGAGCGCGGCGCCGTTCACCGCGGGGGCGAGCGTCGAGCTCGGGGGGGGGCGCCTGCATCTCGACTACGCGTACCGAGCCGACGACGCGCTCGGCGCGCGACACCGCATGGGGCTGCGATGGATGCCGTGATCGAGCGCCGCGCGCCGAACTGGCGCCGGGTGGGGCGCCGCCTGCTGGCGTGGGTGCTCATCGGCGTTCCCGTCGTGCTCGCGGCAGCGCTCGTGGCGAGCGCCGACGCGCGCTACCTCGCGCGCGCCGGGGTCGAGGAGGCTCGGATCCTCCTCAAGCGGCGGGCGATTGCGCAGCTGGTCGCCGATCCGAAAACCGACCCGACGTTACGCCAGCGCCTGCTGCTCGTGCTCGCCGCCCGCGCGTATGCGGCGGATTCGCTGGGCCTGCTGGTGGGCGAGACGTACACGAGCTACGTAAACGTCGGCCGGGACACCCTGCTCCTCGTGCTCTCCGGCTCCCGCCGCGACCGGTTGCGCGAGTATGTCTGGCGCTTCCCCATCGTGGGCGCGGTGCCGTACAAGGGGTTTTTCGACTTCACCGCGGCGCGCCGCGCCGCCACGGCGCTCGAGCGGGACGGGCTCGACGCGTACCTCCGACCCGCCGGGGCGTTTTCGACGCTCGGGTACTTTTCGGACCCACTGCTGTCGACCGTCAGCGACCGCGACACGATGGAGCTCGTAGCCACGGTCATCCACGAGCTGGCCCACAACACCCTGTACTTGAAGAGCCAGACGCCGTTCAACGAGAGCTTCGCGAGCTTCGTGGGCTACCGCGGCGCCCAGGCGTTCTTCCGTTCGCGGGGAGACACGCTCGACGCGAAGCGCGCCGCGGCGCGCTGGCGCGACGAACGCACGCTCGACGTGCTCTACGCGGAGCTGGCCCGCCGCCTCGACTCCGCGTACGCGGGTGGACCGACCGGGCCGGCCCTCGAGCGGACGCGCGCGACGGTCTTCGCGTGGGCCCGGGCCCAGCTCACGGGCCCGGTGGGGCAGTCCCTCGAGACGTACGACTGGCGCTGGTTCGCCCGGGCGCCGCTCAACAACGCAGTGGTGATCGCCCAGCGCCTGTATCGGATGAATCTGAACCTGTTCGAGGAGGTCTACGTCCACTCGAACGCCGACCTGAAGGAAACGATCCGCGCGATTCAGGTCCGCGTGTTCACGCAGCCGGGGCAGGATCCGTATGAGGCGTTGTATTCGAGGGGCGGGGGATGACGGAGTGAGAATGCGGAGTGCGGAATGTGGAATGCGGAATGTCAGTGCTGGGTCGAACCGGAGTACGGGCTTCGATGCTCCCTCATCAATTCCGCATTCCGCATTCCGAATTCCGCACTCAGTTGCCGCGGAGCCTTTCAGCTTCCGCCACCCTCTGCAGTGCGATCGCATAGGCCGCCGTGCGAAACGTCACGCCCTTCTGCTTCGCCAGATCGCGCACCCCGATGTACGCTTTCGTGATGGTCGCGTGAAGCTCGCGATTCACCTGCTCGTGCGTCCAGCGGTACTGCTGAAGATTCTGCGCCCATTCGTAGTAGCTGACGGTCACGCCACCGGCGTTCGCGAGGAAATCGGGGATCACGGGGATGCCGCGCTCTTCGAGGATCAGGTCGGCCGTCGGTGTGGTGGGCTCGTTCGCACCTTCCACGACGACTTTGCAGTCGACGGTTCGCGCGTTGGCCTCCTTCGTGATGACGCCGCCGAGCGCGGCGGGGACGAGCCAGTCACAGGGGACGGTCCACAGCTGCTCGTTGCTGATCGCCTTGCCGGCCTTCCACTCCGAAACGGGTTTCCGGCTCGCGGTGTGGGCCAGCAGCCCGGGAATGTCGAGACCGCCTTCATTCACGACCCCGCCGGATACGTCGGAAACGGCGATGACCTTCGCACCCGCCTCGGCATGCAGCAGCCGCGCGAGGTGCCCCCCGACGTTCCCAAACCCTTGGATGACGACGCGGCTCCCTTTGAGCGGAATGCCGAAATCATTCGAGTATTCCATCATCACGTACATGACGCCCCGACCGGTGGCCTCCTCGCGGCCGAGCGAGCCGCCGAGCGAGATGGGCTTCCCGGTCACGGCCGCGGGCGTGTAGCCGTGACGGCTGGAGTACTCGTCGAGGATCCAGGCCATGACCTGCGCGTTGGTGGCGACGTCGGGAGCGGGGATGTCCCGGTAGGGGCCGAGCACGATGGAGATGCGCTGCGTGAAGCGGCGAGTGAGACGTTCCAGCTCGAGCTTCGAGAGTCGCTTGGGATCTACCGCGACGCCCCCTTTCGCCCCGCCGAACGGGATTTCCATGAGCGCGGTCTTCCACGTCATGATGGTCGCGAGCCCCAGCACTTCGTCGTGGTCCGCGTCGGGGTGGTAGCGGATGCCGCCCTTACAGGGGCCCCGAGCTCCGTTGTGCTGAATGCGATAGCCGGTGAACACCTCGATCCGCCCGTCGTCCATGCGCACCGGGACTTCTACCTGGACCTCGCGGAACGGCCGCATCAGGATGCGCCGCATGTAGTCATCGAGATTGATCAAGTTGGCGGCGCGCTCGAACTGGCTGTCGACGATCGATTTTCCCGTCATCGTGCGCGAGGGTCGCCCGGGGGCGGGGGCGGTCAACGGACCTACCCGCGGACGAGGCGGCGATTCGCCAGGCGGCCGGCCGGATGCTGCGCCTCGGACAGCGCGTGGGCGACGTTCGCCTGGCGGGTCCGCCGCCCGGCGGCGTCGGCGAGCACCCCGATCACGTCGGCGCCCGAGGCGGCTGGCTCGGGGAGGTGTTCGAGCACGAACACGAGGCCGGTCGCGTGCTCCGCCACAGCGGCGGTCAAGGTGGACCATGCCCTGTCCGCGGGCTGAGGGCGCTGGGCCACGACCAACGGGCAGGCGGCCGGATCGAACCCGGTGCGCGTGACGAGCGGTGCTCCCAACGTGTCCGCCATGGTGCGCCACACGGGTAGGGCGGGCCCGAACGCGACGATCTGACCGAACCGCCATCCGGAATCCCGCGCCAGGTCGAGGAAGGCGGCGCCGAGACTGGCATCGTCGGGGACCGCCGTGGCGTCGTCCGAGGCGAGCACCACGGTGCCGGTCTCGGCGAACCAGCGCTCGGCGGGGGTCAGTCCGTCCGGCCGGCGCGGGGCGTAGAACGCGTACCGCCGGGTGGCGGCGATCTCGCGCTCCGCCGCGACGCGCTGCTCCGCGTGCTCGGCCGCTTGGGCGGCCCCCTCGTAGGCCACTTCCGCGGCCTGGTAGCGCCCGGCGTCTCGCAGAATCCGTCCGCGCAGCCGCAACGTCTCGGTGTGGGGCTCGAGGCCGAACGCCCGGTCGAGCGCGAGCAGGGCGCGGTTGCGGTCGCCCAGGCGGAATGCGGCGTAACCCAGCTCGTGCCACACGAGCGCGAGGTCGGGATCGAACTCGAGCGCCTGCTCCAGCGTGGCGAGGGCTTCGCGATAGCGCGTGAGTTCGATGAGCGCCGCGCCCTTGAGGGCCAGCGAGAACGCGGAATCGCCGAACTGCGCCCGTGCGCCTTCGGCAAGCCGCAACGCGTCCTCGGCCCGCCCCTGACCGCGCAGCAGCTCGAAGCACTCCGCCCAGCCGGGTTTCAGGTCGGGATGCTCCGCCAGCAGGTCGCGGTAGGCCTTCTCGGCGTCGGCGACGCGCCCTTCGCGGACCAGATAGCGGGCGCGAGCCATCGCGCGCTCGCTCGGCGCGTCCGGGAACAACTCGTACGACGCGGTCGTCCGCATGTCGCGAATATACCCGCTCGCCGGTCGCTGGCTAGGCGCGGGTCCCTGGACGTCCGGCGGTTTCGTCGTCTAGATTCCTCGCGCCATGGACGCGATGAACACCGACCGCCTGCTGCGAGAGCTCACCGACTTTCTGCGCATCCCATCCGTCTCGACGAGCGCGTCGCACAACGCCGACTGCCGGGCGGCCGCGGAGTGGGTCGCCGGCGAACTGCGTCGGCTCGGCTGTCGCGAAGTACAGTTCCTTGCGAGCGGCACGCACCCGGTGGTGTGGGGCGTCGGGCCCGAGGTGCCTGGCGCACCGACGCTGCTCGTCTACGGCCACTACGACGTGCAACCTCCCGAGCCACTCGACGAGTGGACCACGCCGCCGTTCGAGCCCACGGTGCGGGACGGCAAGCTGTTCGCGCGCGGCGCCGCGGACGACAAGGGCCAGGTGTTCTGCCTGCTCAAGGCGATCGAGGGGCGGGGCGGCCGACCGCCGGTGAATTTCCGCTTCCTCATCGAGGGGGAGGAGGAGTACGGTAGCCGCGTGTTGTTTGAGCTCTTGCGTCGCGAGCCCGAGCGCACGCGGGCCGACGCCGTGCTCATCGCCGACATGGCCTACATCGCACCGCGCTGGCCCGCGGTCTACACGACGCTGCGGGGGCTGTGCTATGCGGAGATCAGCGTGCGTACGGCGAAGTCGGACCTGCACTCGGGCGAGTTCGGTGGCGCGGCGCCCAACGCGCACGAAGAGCTCGCCCGCCTCCTCGGTCGACTGAAGACGCCCGACGGCAAGGTTCACGTCCCGGGCTTGTACGCGTCGGTCAAGCGTCCTTCCAAAGTCGAGCTCGCTACCTGGAAGCGCCTCCCGTTCCGGGAAGGCGAGTTCTTGAAGCACCGCGTCCAGGCGAAGGCGCTCACGGGGCTAAAAGGCTACTCGGTGCTCGAGCGCCTCTGGGCCCTCCCGACCTTCGAGATCCACGGGATCACGGGGGGCTTCACGGGGGACGGCGCCAAGACGGTGATCCCGGCGGAAGCCACGGCGAAGGTGAGTCTGCGCCTCGTGCCCGACCAGAAGCTCAAGACGGTGGAGCGCCAGCTCGCGGCGGCGGTCCGGCGGTTCGCGCCCCAGCACGTCCAAGCGAGCGTGAGGTTCTTGCACGGCGCGGACCCGGCCACGGTGAAAGTGACGCACCGGGCGTTCCAGCTGCTCGATCAGGCATTCCGCGAGGTGGTGGGGCGGGGGACCGTCCCCGCGCGGGCCGGCGGCTCGATCCCGGTGGTCCCCGCGCTGGGGAAGGGCGGCGCGCCCGTCATCCTCACCGGCATCGGCCTCCCCGACGATCGGCTGCACGCGCCGAACGAGAAGCTCGACCTGAAGCAGTTGTGGGACGGCATCCGGGTGTTCGGCCGGTTTTACGAGCTGCTGGGCAGCATGGGAGTGGGCTAGCGGCGGAGCGCTTGGCCTAGAAGCGGGAGGCCGTGAGCGTCACATCCGCCCCGGCCCAGGCGCGTGCAAAGCGGGCGTCCACGTCCGCCGCCTCGGCGCTCTTCCCCTGCGCGCGCAGCGCCTGTGCCAGCCCGAACAGCGACCAGCCGTTTTCCGGGAACCGCTTGAGGTCCTCGCGATACAGCCGCTCGGCCTCCACCGCGCGGCCCTCCCGGAGCAGTACCGCCGCCAGCGAGTGGCGGATCGGGTAATACCAGTCGGGCGGCTCGGTGTAGAGCTGGTCATCCTCGATCTTCATCGCCTCGCGGAAATGCGCGATGCCCTCCTCGGGCGCACCCCGCCGTGCCGCGATCTCGCCCAAGAGCGCGTGCGTCGCGATCTGTAAATTCGTGCCCGGCGTCGTCCACCCGGCAGCGGCGTAATCTCGCGTCCCGCTTTTGGCGATCCGCTTCAGCGTGTCGAGCGCCGCCTGCGCTTCCGCGAACCGGCGGGTCGCCGCCAGCGCGACGCCGCGCGCGTACTGGGCCATGCCCCGCGAGTACGCGAGGTCCACCGGTGGCAGCGGCATGGCGAGCAGCTCGTCCCAGCGGCCGAACGTCACGAGGGTCAGGTAAGTGTAGTGCAGATACGGCTCGAGGAACGGCACCTGCTTCGCGACCCCTGCGGGAGTCGTCGCCGCAGTCCGCTTCGCGGCCGCGATAGCCAGGGCGCTCTTGCCGGCGAGCGTCGCGGCGAACGCCAGGAAGTGGTGGTTGTGCGGGTAGTAGGCGAGCGGATACAAGCCTTGCGGCTTCTGCCCCTCGATGAAGACCTCATCGGCGTGGACTGCGTGCTCGTTGGCCGCGATTGCGTCGGCGTAGCGTCCCACCCGGATGTATATGTGAGCGGGCATGTGGACGAGATGCCCGGCGCCGGGCATGAGTGCCGCGAGCCGCTCGGCGCACGGCACGGCCTTCTCCGGCGCCACGGCCTCGACCGCGTGGATGTAGTAATGGCATGCACCGGGATGGCGCGGGTCGGACTGCAGCACGCGCTCGAGCTGGGCCACGATCTCGCGGGTCCCGGGATAGGGCTCGCCCGTCTTCTTGTTCCAGTAGTTCCACGGACGCTTATCCATCAGCGCCTCGGCGTACAGCGTCGCAGCGTCGAGGTCGTCGGGATACCGCGTCACGACCTCGCCCATGCTCGCTGCATAGGCCGAGTCGAGCGACGCGCGATCGCCGGGCGGGATCGGGGGGACCGCGTACCGGTGCGCGAGCGCAGCGATGTAGGCCCGCTCCCGGGGGCTCGCGTTCCGCACGCGCGAGAGCGCCTGGTGCAGGGCCTGGTATGCCGCAATCCCCGCGGCCGAGTCCATGCCGGCGTTGACGTGCGGGCCGTACGCGTAGGCTACGCCCCAGTAGCACATGGCGCAGTTCGGATCCAGCTGCGCGGCATGGTTGAAGGAGCGGATAGCCTCACCGTGGTTGAAGCCGTACAGCAATCGCATGCCCTGGTCGAAGTACCGCTGGGCGAGGGTTACCGGCGTCGTGATCGGGACGTGATAGTCGCCGAGGTCGGTGTAGAGCGGGACCGTGTCACGGGGTGGCCCGGCCACCGCCGCCAGGATCACCAGCAGGGCATGTAGGTGCATGGACCTCCGCTAGACGCGCTTCTTGCTGAGACTCCGCAATCGGTTGATATCGTGTTGCGTGAGCCCCCGTCCCCCGTACCGCTCTTCCCTCCACGGATCGCCCCGCATGTGGTAGCCGTTCTGCTCCCAGAAGCCGGGCACGTCTTGGTCGACCAGCGTGAACCCTCGTACCCACTTGGCGCTCTTCCAGAAATACAAGTGCGGCACCAGCAGCCGGGCGGGCCCGCCGTGCTCGGGCGTGAGCCACTCACCGTTCCACCGAAACGCGACCAGATTGTCCGGGCGATCCAGATCCGTGAGCGGCAGGTTGGTCGTGAAGCCCTGCTCGGCGCTGACGAGGCAGTACTGCGCGTCGGGCTTCACCCCCGCGCGTTCCAGCAGGAGCTGTACGGCCACGCCCTCGAACGTGTTGTCGAGCCGGCTCCAGCGCGTGACGCAGTGGATGTCACAATGCACCGCCTTCCGCGGCAGCTGCAGCAGCTCGTCGTAGGCAAGCGTGAACGGGCGGTCCACCAGCCCGGAGACGTCGAAGGTCCAGGTGCTTGTGTCGACCTTTGGGACGTCACCGTAGTGGAGCACCGGCCATTTGGTGGTCAGCACCTGGCCGGGTGGTAAACGCTCGATCACAACGCCGTCGTGTGACGTAGCTGCTCGACGTCGTCTAGGGTCTCTGTCTGGAGGCCGAACGCGCCTTCGAACCCGCGCATCACTGCTTGAACGCTCTGGACCCAGAGGGACTGCTCCCCGCTCCCTGCTCCCAGCTCACGTTCGACCGACGTCATCTCCACGCCAGGAATCCCGCACGGCACCATGCGCTCGAACTCGGAGAGGTCGGTGGTGACGTTGAGCGCGAACCCATGCCACGTGACCCATTGCTTCACGTGGATGCCGATGCTCGCGATCTTCCGGCTCCCCCGGCTCCCCCCCCCGGTCCACACGCCGGTGTAACCGGGGTTCCGCTCGGCGGGTATGCCGAGCGCGGCGAGCGCGTCGATGAGCGCTTGCTCCAGGGTGCGAAGGTACCAGTGCAGATCCGGCGTGTGGCGGGTCAGGTCGATGATCGGGTAGCCGACGAGCTGGCCGGGACCGTGGAACGTCACGTCCCCGCCACGCTCGATCTCGAAGACCTCGACTCCGTCGCGGCTGAGGAGATGACCCGCGTGGGAGTTGCGGCCCAACGTCACCACCGCCGGATGTTCGAGGAGGAGCAGCACGTCGTTTGCCAGGCGGCCGTCGATGCGGGCCTGGGCGAGGGAGCGCTGCCACTCAAGCGCCTCGGCGTACGGGACGACGCCCGCCTGCGCGACCTCCAGCACACGCCTGGTCACGACCCGTCTCCCATGACTCCTCCCTCGTCCCCCGCCGTCGCACCCGCGATCGCCCAGCGGCTCGCGGCCGTTCCGATCAGGGCGCTCAGCACGCCCCAGACGATCAGGCCGGGGGACCCGAGCAGCCGGTCGGCCACGGCGGCGAGGAATCCCACGAGCAGCGCCCCCACCGTGGAGAGCACGCCGATCACGCCGCTCTGCCACAGGTTCTCCAACGGCCGGCTGCGGCGCCAGCCGAACATGCCGGCAACCGCGACCCCTGCGAGCAATCCGGCGAGCAGCGGGTCGCCCGCCGCGTCACGGTAGCGGTCGGCGTCGAGACGGCCCTGCAGCAGCTTCACGAGCAGCTGCGCGAGCGTGATGGTGGCGCCTCCGAGCCCCGCACCGCAGACGAGCGCGCCGAGCCCGATGGCCAGTGGGTCCCTGCGGACCTCGGTCACATATGCACCACGCGCCCGAGCGAATCGAGCGCCGCTTCGGCAATCGCCTCGGACATGGTCGGGTGCGCGTGAATCGCCAGCTCGACCTCTTCCACGGTGTACTCGTTCTCCCGCGCCACCGCCAGCTCGTGGATGATCTCGGACGCGTGCCCGCCCACGATATGGGCGCCCACGATCTCGCCGTACTGCTTGTCGCGGAGGATCTTCACGAACCCCTCGGTCTCGCCCGTGCCGCGCGCGCGGCCGTTCGCCGAGAACGGAAACCGCCCCGCCACGTAGTCGAGCTTCCGCTCCTTGCACTGGTCCTCGGTGAGCCCGATGCTGGCCACCTCGGGGTGGCAGTACGTCACGCTGGGGACATTGTCGTACTTGATCGCGTGTGATTTCTTGCCGGCGAGCAGCTCGGTGACGTACACACCCTCCCGGGAGCCTTTGTGGGCGAGCATCGGCGGCCCCGCCACGTCGCCGATCGCGTAGTAGCCCGGCGCCGTGGTCTGCAGGCTTTGATCGACCTTGATGAAGCCGCGGTCGCTCAGTTGCACGCCGCACTCCGCGAGACCGATGTTCTCCGTGTTCACCGCGCGACCCGCGGCCATCAGCACCGTCGCGACCTCGATCTTCTGCGCCGCGCCGTTCGCATCGACCTCGAGGGTCACCTTCTCCTTCCCCGGGGTGCCTTTCTTCACCTTGGCGCCGGCGAGCACTTCGATGCCCCGCTTCTTGTAGCTCTTCGCGAGGGCGTCCGATGCCTCGGCGTCCTCGAGCGGCAGGATCCGGGGGAGCGCTTCGATCAGAGTCACCTTGGTCCCGAAGGCCTGGAAGATGTCGGCGAACTCCATCCCGACCGCGCCTGCGCCGATGATCGCCATCGACGCGGGAGCCGTGTCGAGGAACAGCGCCTCGTCGGACGAGATCACGGTGGTCTTGTTGATCTCGAGCCCGATCTGCGGCAGGCCTTTCACCCGCGATCCCGTGGCGATGATCACGGCCTTCTTCGCTTCGTACACGTCGTTCCCGACCTTGACCTTGCGGCCGGGTTGGAGCACTCCGGCGCCCTTCGCGACCGTGACCTTGTTCTTCTTCATCAGGAACTCGACGCCCTTCGAATTCTGGTCGCTCACGCGGCGCGAGCGCTGCATGGCGACGCCGTAGTCGGTCTTCACGGCGCCGGCCTCGACGCCGAACTCCTTGGCTTCGCGCAGCAGGCTCGCGATGTAGGCGGAGTGGAGCAGGGCCTTCGTGGGGATGCAGCCGATGTTGACGCACACCCCGCCGAGCTTCTCCTTCTCGATCACCGCGGTGCTCAACCCGAGCTGGGCGGAGCGGATCGCGGCGACGTAGCCGGCCGGCCCCCCACCCAGAATGATGACGTCAAATTGGTTCGCCAATGGCACCCCTTCCCGAATGCGGAATTCGGAATGCGGAATGCGGAATGTCCGAGCGACCGTCGAGCCTCGAGACCGCCGTCGACCCCGATCCGTTCAATTCCGCATTCCGCATTCCGAATTCCGCATTAGAAAAGCATCGCTAGTGGATTTTCCAACATCTGCTTCAGGGTGCGCAGGAACGCCGCCCCCGTCGCGCCGTCGATCACCCGGTGGTCGCAGCTCATGGTGATCCGCATGCGGCGCCGCGCCGTGAGCTGACCGTCCACGACCACCGGCTTCTGGACGATCGAGCCGACGGCGATGATCCCGGCCTCCGGCGGATTGATCACCGCGGTGAACTGGTCGATGTCGAACATCCCCAGGTTCGAGACGGAGAACGTCGACCCCGTGTAGTCGTTCGGCTGCAGCCGGCGACTGCGGGCCTTCTCGGCGAGGTCCTTCGCCTCCCGGCCGATGTCGGCGAGCGGCTTCAGTTCCGCGTTCCGGATCACGGGCGTGATGAGCCCGTCCTCCACCGCCACCGCCATCCCAATATGCACCTCGCGCCAGTAGCGGATGTGGTCCTCTTGGAACCAAGCGTTGCAGGCCGGATGCTTGGTGAGCGCGTGCGCGGTCGCCTTGATGATGATGTCGTTGAACGAGACCTTGCCCTGGTCCCCGAGCTGTTTGTTCAGGGCGTCGCGCGCCTCGCTCGCCCGCTCCATGTCCACTTCGGTCGTGAGGAAGAAGTGGGGAATGGGGCCGAGGGAAGTCGCGAGCCGCTTCGCGATGGTTTTGCGGATCTGGGTCAGCGGAACGTCTGCGTACGCGGCTCCGGTGGGCTCGGGAGGCGCGACACGGGAGACGGGAGACGGTAGCGCGGCCGCCGGCGGTGACGCCACGGGTTGGCCGCGCTCCGGTGTGCGTTCGAGATCTTTCTTGACCACGCGGCCACCCGGGCCCGAACCCGTCACGAGCTTCAGGTCCACTCCCGCCTCCTTCGCCATCCGCCGTGCGAGTGGGGAAGCTTTCACGCGGGTGGCATCTGCCGCGGCGGCCACCGGCAGCGGCGTGACAGCTACCGGAGCAGGCGCCGTCACCGTCGCCACGTTTCCCGTTTCCCGTTTCCCGCTTCCCGAAGGGGTCGCCGGGGCCGCGGCAGCTGGCGCGGCACCGACGGCCTCGCCAGGCGAGACGATCACCGCCACCACGCTCCCGACCGCAACGGTTTGGCCCTCGGGGGCGGCCACCTGGCGCAGCACGCCGTCCGCGCGCGCCACCAGATCCATCACGGCCTTGTCGGTCTCGACCTCGGCCAGCGTCTCGCCCGCCTTCACCGGGTCCCCGTCGCGTTTGTGCCATTTCACCACGCGCCCCTCCTCCATCGTCGGGGAGAGCGCTTCCATATAGACGTTGGTGGCCACGGTCAGTCGAGGTAGAGGACGCGGCGTGCCGCCGCGACCACGCGGTCGGGGGAGGGCTTCGCGAGCCGCTCGAGCTGCTTGTTGTAGGGCATCGGGACATCGGCCTGCGTGACCCGCAGCACCGGCGCGTCCAGCTGGTCGAAGGCCTCGCGCTGGATGACGTCCACCACCTGCGCGCCGATCCCGGCGTGGGGCCAGCCTTCTTCGATCACCACCGCGCGGTTGGTGCGCGCGACCGAGCCGACGATCGCCTCCTCGTCGAGCGGGCGCAGCGATCGCAGGTCGAGCACTTCGGCCGAGACGCCTTCGTGCTCCGCCAGCTGCTCGGCGGCCTTGAGGGCCACCGCGACGGTTTTCGAGTGGCAGACGAACGTGACGTCGCGCCCCGGCCGCTTGACGTCCGCCCGGCCGATCGGGACGATGTGCTCCCCCTCCGGTACATCACCCTTGAGGTTGTACAGCATCTCGCCTTCGAGCACGATCACGGGGTTGTTGTCCCGGATCGCCGCTTTGAGGAGGCCCTTCGCGTCCGCGGGTGTCGCGGGCGCCACGACCTTCAGACCCGGGATATGTGACAGCCAGGAGTCCCACGCCTGCGAGTGCTGCGCCGCGAGCTGCAGCGCTGCGCCGTTCGGGCCCCGCAACACGATCGGGATCGGGATCTGGCCGCCCGACTCGTACAGGATCTTCGCGGCGGAGTTGACGATCTGATCGAGGGCGAGCACGGCGAAATTCCACGTCATGAACTCGATCACCGGGCGCAGGCCCGCCATGGCGGCGCCCACGCCGATACCGGCGAACCCCAGCTCGGCGATCGGTGTGTCCACGATCCGCATCGGCCCGAACTCCTCCAGCAGGCCGCGGCTCACCTTGTAGGCGCCCTGGTAGACCCCGACCTCCTCACCCATGAGAAACACGTTGGGGTCGCGCTGCATCTCCTCGCGCAGCGCCTGGTTGAGGGCGTCGCGGTAGGTGAGCGTCGCCATCAATCGGCCAGCACGTGGGTAGTGAGCTCGGCGGGATCCGGGTCGGGGCTTCGATCGGCGAAGCGGACCGCTTCCTCGGCCTCCGCGCGCACCTCGGTATCGAGGGCGTCCAGCCCCGCCTGATCCAGCACGCCCTCCTCCTTAAGCTTGCCGGCGAGTTGGGAGATCGGGTCGCGCTTGCGCTGCTCCTCGACTTCTTCCTTGGTGCGGTACACGCCGTGCAACGGGTCGGACATCGAGTGGCCCATGAAACGGTAGGTCCGAACCTCGAGCAGGGTCGGGCGGCCGCCCTTGCGCCCGCGCTCGGCGGCGCGCCGGGTCGCCTCGTACACCGCGAGCACGTCCATTCCGTTCACCAGCTCTGCCGCCATGTCGTAGCTGCAGGCGTGTTCCACGACATCGGTGACGGCCGCCACGCGCTCGAACGCCGTGCCCATGCCGTAGCGGTTGTTCTCGCACAAGAAGATCACCGGCAGCTTGTAGACGGAGGCCATGTTCAACGTCTCGTGGAAGGCGCCGATGTTGACCGCTGCCTCGCCGAAGTAGCAGATGCAGACCTGGTCGCCTCCCTTGTAGCGGATCGCGAAACCGAGGCCGGCGGCGAGCGGGATGTGGCCGCCGACGATCCCGTGGCCGCCCATGAACCGCCTCCCGGCATCGAACAGGTGCATGGAGCCACCCTTCCCCTTCGAGCAACCCGTCGCCTTGCCGAATAGCTCGGCCATGACCGCGTTCGCCGGCACGCCCCGCGCGAGCGCCTGCCCGTGCTCGCGGTAGGAGGAAATCACGTAGTCGTCGTCGCGCAGTGCGGAGAGCGAGCCGACCGCCACCGCCTCCTGGCCGATGTAGAGATGACAGAAGCCGCCGATCTTGCCCAAGGCGTACGCTTCGGCTGCCTTCTCTTCGAAATGGCGGATCAGGAGCATCTGACGCAGCATGCGCCGCTCCAGCTCGCGTTGGGCGGGCGCGTCGGTGGTCTGGGCGGTAGCCGTGGCCATGGCGATCGGTGAGCGGTCTAGCGAGTGGCGGTCGCTCGCGCCACCTGCTCCCACGCGTGGTAGCTCGAGCGCACCAGCGGGCCGGCTTCCACGTGACGATAGCCCATCTCGAGGCCGTGGCGGCGGAGCGCAGCAAACTCGTCGGGTGTGTAGTAGCGCGCGATCGGGAGATGTTGGCTCGAAGGACGGAGGTACTGGCCGATGGTCAGGATGTCCACGTCCTGCGCGCGCAGGTCCCGCATCGCGACCAGCAGCTCGTCCCAGTCCTCACCCAGCCCGCAGATGATCCCCGACTTCGTGAGCGTGTCGGGATGCATCGCCTTGGCCCGTCTCAGCAGTTCGAGCGCCCGGGGATAACGGCCGCCGGGTCTCGCCAGCCGGTACAGTCGCTCAATGGTCTCGAGGTTGTGGTTCACGATATCGGGCCTGGCGTCGACCACGATACGCAGCGCCCGCTCGCTACCCTTGAAGTCTGGAATCAACACCTCGACCGATGTTCCGGGCCGCCGTCGGCGGATCTCGGCTATGGCCGCCGCGAACATCTCGGCGCCGCCATTCGGCAGATCGTCCCGGTCAACGCTGGTGATGACGACGTGCCGGAGTTCCATCTGTTCCACCGCGGCGCCGAGCCGCGCGGGCTCGTCCGTGTCGAGGGGAGCCGGCGTCCCGTGCGCGACCGCGCAATAGGCGCAGTTCCGCGTGCACACGTCCCCCAGGATCATGAAGGTGGCGGCGCGGTGCTCCCAACACTCCCCGATGTTGGGACAATGGGCTTCCTCGCACACCGTGTGGAGCTTCAAGTCCCGCATCAGGTGCTTCAGGGCCAGGTAGTTGGGCCCGCCGGGCGCGGGGACCTTGAGCCAGGATGGCTTACGCTCGATGGTGTGGGCAGGACGCTGGCGGTTCAGTTGGACGAGAGGAGGGCTAGCCATAACTATCGCCAAAATAGCGGGTTCACGAAGGGCAGGGTAGCCGCAGGGCGACAATTTCAACCGTGCGGTTGATCTGGCCCAGCCTAGTGAGCCCGCTGACCTGTGGTGAGGGAGGGGCGGTGGGGGTCCTTCGATGACGCCGGTTGCGACGTCGCGTGGACGCAGCACTCAGCCGGATTCGCGCTCCCGACCAAGTTTTTTCCTGATGCGCTCGAGCTCCTCCTCGAGCAGCGGGTCCGAGCTGAGCGTACCGTCTGCAATCTCAGCGATCTCCTCGGCCTCCCTCCAGTGGCGCTCCAGATCTTCGACCTCCGCGCGCTCGTCCACGGCCATTTCGAGCGCGAGGCGCCGTTCCACGCCGAGGCTGCGCAGGGTGAGTTCGCGACGGGCCACGTCGTTGATGAGCCGGTCGGGCCCGCCGGCGCTTTCGACCAGCCGGGCGGCGTCCTCGACGCGTTGCCGGCTGCCGCGGGCGAGCGCGAGATACGTGAGCCCCTGGCGCAGCGCGGCTTGAGCGTCGCGGCCCACCAGCATCGCTCCTTCAGTACGGCAGGTGGGGCAGCTCAAGATCAGAGCGACGTCAGCCTGCGCCTGCCGCACGACACGCGCGTAGGCCACATGCTTGGCCTGCAGGTGCAGCACGCTCCCGCAGCGCTCGCAAATCGGCGGCTCGACGAGGCTCACCCGGCGCCGGCCGATGACGCCGGTGTACATCATCCGCGCGAGGTTGGGCATGTTCCACACGAACACGCCCAGCGAGCCGCCCGCCGCCACGTTGACGGCGACCGCGAGGCCGACGGCGGCGACCGTGACGGGCACCACGAACTTGAGCTGCTCGCGGCGCCGCGCCCGGAGCCGCTCGCCGTAGCGCCACGTCGCGAACTCCATGCGCCGCGGCTTCCCGACTCGCACCAGGTCGTAGGTCTGCCACCGGATCAAGGCGACCTGTTCGGTGGCCGCGGCCACGCGGCCCTCGCCCGCGGCGCGCGCCAGCGCCTCGATCTGTTCCAGGCGATCGTCGAGCGGAGCCAGATTCCAGCGCGAGCACTTCGGGCAAATCACCCAGAGGCGACCCTTCCACTCGTCAAACGCGAGCCGCCGGCCGACGCCGAGCCCCGAGGGGCCGCCGTCGCCGTCGAGTTTGCCGTTGCAGAAGGCGCAGGTGCGATACATCAGTTACCAGCCTTGCGGCTCGTGGAAGCGGTCAACGGTCAGCGGCGCAATGTCCACGTCCGGCACTCCGCTGGTGAGCAAGTCTGCCGTGATCTCACCCGTCAACGCCGCGAGCAGGATGCCGTTCCGTCCGTGCCCCGTCGCGTACCACAGCCGCTCCACCTCGGGGTCCCGGCCGAGGATGGGCCGTCCGTCGGGAGTCACGGGACGGAGTCCGGCCCACATGCGCTGCACCGGCTGCGTCATGAGGGCCGGCAGCAGCCGCACGGCGCCGCGGAAGATCTGGGCGAGCCCCTCGTTCGTGACCCGTGCGTCGTACCCGGCCCGCTCCATCGTGCTGCCGAGGACGGCGTCGGCGCCGCGGGCCAGGACGTAGCCGCGGTCGTGGTAGAGAATCGCCGGCGGGCAGCCATCGGGCCACGCGGTGGCGGCCATCTGGCCGCGCAGCGGCTCGACCGGGAGGGGGTGCGGCAGCCCGCGGACGTGCGGGGACCACACGCCTGCGGCGAGCACGGCGTGCTCGACCGGGGTGGTACCGCGGGCGGTGACGACCCCGGTCACGCGGTCCTGCGTGATCGCGAGCGCTTCGACCTTCTCGGCATAGAGGGTGGCACCCAAACGGCGCGCGTCCGCGAGGCAGGCGCGCGTCAGCGCCTGCGGGTCCAGCGCGCCGTCTTCGGGGGCGAGGAGCGCACCCTGGCCGTCGGGTGCGGCGCCCGGCCAGCGCTCGCGCACCTCGTCGCCGTCCAGCCAGTCGCAGCGGAGGCCGGCTTGCCGCTGCCGGGCCACTTCCTCCTTGAGGCGGTCGGCCGCCGACTCGTCGAACGCCACGGCGGCGATCCCCGAGCGCCAGAACCCGATGTCGATGCCGGTAGTTTCCCGAAGGGCGGGGGCGAGCGGCTCGTACAGATCGCGGGCGCGCACCGAGAGGGCGACCAGCACGTCGTCACCGGGCTCGATTTGGGCTGCCAGCATGCCGGCGGACGCTGGCGACGCGGCGGCGGAGTCGGGGCCCGGCTCGAAGATGGCGACTTCCAGCCCGCGCAGGGCCGCCGCGCGGGCGCACGCCGCCCCCACCGCACCGCCGCCCACGATCGCGACATCGACGGCCTTCACCGCCTAGCGCCCTCCTGAAACCTGCTGCTACATTGCGACGTACGGCCCGAGCGTCGGGCCACACGGAGGAATCCGCCCATGTTCCGCAGCATTCTCGGCTTCGCTATTTTCGCTGCCCTGGCGTTCGTCGCGCTCAACATCTTCTTCGGCATCCTCGGTGGCCTGGTGGGACTGGCCCTGTGGATCTTGAAGCTCGCCGCCATAGGGTTCATCCTCTATTTCGTGCTGCGGCTCGTCAGCCCCAGCACGGCGGACAAGATCCGCGAGATGATCAAGGGCCGCCCGGCGGACGCCTAGCGGTCCCACGGCAGCACCTGGCTGGAGTGCAGATGGACGATCCTCCAGCCCTTCGGCTTCTGCTCGCACACGAAGGTGGCGCGACCGGCCTCGGCTTGGTTGCGCTCTGCATTGATCCGTCGGTAGCGTGTCTGCGGCCCGGTCCCCCTGCGCGTCCAAGAGCGGCGCCTGTCGCGCCATCTCCTGCACGATATCCGGCGTCCCCAGCGCCGCCGTCGTGCCGCTCGGTGCGGGGCGGCGGGTGCGCGTCACCCAGGCCGCGCCGAGGGCCGCCGCGAGGTGCAGCGCCCGAGGCGCGCTAGCGCGCATCGAGCTCGCGCAGCACCGCCCAGGCGAGGAGCGGGATCAGAATCTCGTGGTGTCCGGTGAGCTGGATCCCGCGACCGCCGGCGAGCGTCGGGCGCTCGACGACGTTCACCCGCGGCCGGTAGTGGCGCTGCATGTCGCAGTCGCAGGCCGTGAACCCGGTCGGCTTGCCGCCACCCAGGTTGCGCGCGACGGTGAGGGCCTTGAGGAACACCTCGGGCATCACCACCGCGCTGCCGACATTGAGGACGACGCCGCCGTCATGGAGCGCGGGGAGCGACGCGGCGAGGCGCTTGAAGTCGCGGTGGCTCGTGGCGCCGAGCGCGGCGCCGTCCGCCGCGGGGTGCTGATGGATGATGTCGGCGCCGAGCGTGGCGTGCACGGTGACGGGGATGGGCCGTTCCGCGGCGGCGAGCAGGACGGAGACGTCGCGGGCCGCGAGCTGCGGGCGACGCGCGAGGTGGTCGGCGAGCGCCTCGCCCATGCCTTTGCCGGCGCGCGCGCCGTCGGCGATGGCGGCGTTCATCTCACGGCCCGTTTCCTCCGCCATGCCGAACGTGCCGTCCGCCAGCCCCGCGGCGACGTCCTCGCTCGTTCCCCCATAGGCCGCAAGCTCGAAGTCGTGGATGGCGGCGCTCCCGTTGAGCGCCAGGTGGGTGATGACGCCGCGGTGGATGAGCTCGCGGAGCAGCGGTCCCAGGCCGACCTTGATGACGTGCCCCCCGAGCATAGCGACGACGCCGCGGCGGCCCGCGGCCTTCACCAGCTGCCGGGCGACGCTGCGGAGATCCTTCGCGGCGAGGATGTCGGGGAGCGAATCCCAGAAGGCGGTGAAGCTCGCATCGCCGCCGGGCGGATGCGCGAGGAGGGAGGGGTCGACTTTGTTGGGCCGCTGCGCGATGGGGACCGTCTTCAGCCGGGAAAAGTCCGCCTCGCGGTAGTCAGTCATGGGTGCTCCGGGGGGGAGGCGGCGTTCTCCTTGATTGAATCGATCTGCTTGAGCTTGAGCGTCACCTGGCCGAACGAGAACTTCGATTGCAGCGCGAGCATGATGCGCAGGCTGTCGTCCGAGAGCCACATCCGCGCGTCGGCTTTCTCGGCGAAGATACCACCCCCGTTCGGGATGCGTGGGCTGACGACGATCGCGTCCCACTTCTTCCCGGCCACGCCCACGCGCTCGCGCTTCAGCACCTCGACGATCACCGGATTGCGCTCGGGGCGGAAGTAGCGGCTGTACTGGTAGCGCTTCCCGACTTCGAGGGGCACGGTGCGGATCCAGTAGAGGAAGGCGGCGTCGTCCAGCGGGTCCGCCACCGTCGCGACCGTCGTGTCGCGCCCGGCTTCACGGTAGAACCCCGAGTCCGGGTAGATCTCGAATTTCCGCTCCCACGCCTTGCCTTTTTCCTCCGTCTGATTCAAGAAGCGGCGCGAGCGGAAGTCGTGACGGCCCACCCACGACTCGAGGTTCTGGTGGATGTGGTACCACAGCGCGCCGCCGTCGATCAGGAACACGAAATGAACCGCCTCCACCCCGCGGATCGTGTCGATCCCGGCGACCTGCATCGTGGCCGTGCCGACGCTGAAGGGGCCGTATCGCGCCCCGTAAACCAGCCGCTCGCCAACCGGGAAGGGCACCGCCACGGGGGCGGGGGGCGTGACGATCGCCATGGCCGCCATGGATGGGACGGTGGAGGAATCGGCCCGGGTCGAATCCGTCCGGGAGGCGGTGTCCGACTGCGCGTGCAACCCGACCGCGATGAGGAGCAGCGCCACCACGGTGCGGGCCGCGCGGATGACCGAGCGGGCCCGCCACGCCTCCAGCAGCTGGCGCCACGGCCTCACGCGCGACGGGCGCTGCACCAGGTCGTAGCGCGCTGCCGCGGGGACGGCGTCGAGCCTGCGGGCGTGCGGCGCCAGGCGCGCGACCAGCTCCGCGCTCGCGCACCAGCCTTCGGTCTGGAGGAACTGTGTCGTGTCGCGGCGCAGCGCCTGCCGCAGCACGATCAGCCGCAAGGCGAGGAACCCTGACACCGTGTCGCGCAGCCCGGCGACGCGCAGCAGCCGGGGGGTCCAGCGGCGGGCGAGCCCCAGGGCCCGAGAGACTCGCCCCCGCTGCTCCACCAGCTCGGCGACCACGAGGTCCGCCCCCGATTCCAGATGCTTCACCATGTCTTCCATGCTCTCGGGGGAGTGGACGAAGTCGGCGTGGAGCGTGATGGCGCAGTCTCGCTTCGGCCGGTCGGTCCGTTGCAGCGCGAGACGCAGCAGCTCCTCGAGACTGCGCGCGTACCCCCGGCGCTCGCCGTGCGCCACGATCGTCATCGGCAGCACCTTAGCGTACGACGCCAACACCTCGCGCGTGTGATCCGTCGATGCGTCGTCCAGGACCAGCAGCTGGTATTCCCGCGGGAACGCCGTGAACACCTGGCGCACCTTCCACAGCACGAGGCCCGCCGTGCGGGCCTCATTGTGCACCGGAACGCAGACGTAGATCATGGCCCTGCAATCTAGACGAGCGACCGATACACGGCCAAGACGCCGGCGGCCATGGCGGAGGCCGTGCACTGCGCAGGCAGGGGAACGGGGGAGGGGTGATCCAGCGCATCAATCACTCTCCGTGCGAGGGCGTCGGCGTCCCCCACAGGCACGAGCCACCGGGGGGGTACGATCTCGGCCAGCCCGCCACCGGCCGTGGCGACCACCGGTTTGCCCAGCGCCAGCGCGTGGAGCACCACCGTGCCCAGGCCCTCGGCCCGCGAGGACATCACGACGACATCGCTCTCGCGCAGCAACGCGTCCGCTCGCGGGACATGGCCGAGCAGGTGCACGCGGTCGGAGAGGTCGAGCTTCCCCACCTCCACAGCGAGGGCGCGGCGCTCCGGGCCGTCACCCGCGATCACCCAATGGACATCGGGCCGGGCCCCCCGCGCGGCGTGCGCGGCGTGAATCAGGGTCCGTTGATCCTTCGCGCGCTCGAGCGCGGCGACGTTGGTGACCACAGGAGTGCCGGGCGGGAGGCCGAGCGTCGCGCGGATGCCGAACGACGGTCCGGCGGCGTGTCGCACCTCATCCGCATCGATGCCGTCGTGCACGACCACGATCTCGCCCGGAGGGAACCCGGCCGCGACCAGCGTCGACCGGACAGCCGCCGAGACTGCCACCACGACATCCGCCTGGTGCAGCGAGCTCCGAGAGCCCACGGGGAACACGACCCGGCGCGTAGCCACGATGCGCGGCGCGGACCCTGCGAGGTGGAGGAAGCGGCGGGCCCAGACCGCGAGCGTGACGGCGTGGCCGTTGTGTGCGTGGATCAGATCGGGGGGCCAGGCCAGGGCTTCGACGACGAGACGCCACCAGGCCCGCGGGTCGAGCCCGAGGGCCCAGGGGATCTCACGGACGGCCACGCCCTCGGCCGTGGCCCGGTGCGCCAGCTCGCTGCCTCGCTGTGTGACGAGCCGTTGCTCGACACTGGACTCGCGAGCCAGCTCACGGGCCAGCAAGCGGACCTGGTTCTGACCGCCCCGGAATTCCCGGCCGGAGTCGACGTGGAGGACGCGCACGCCCCCCCCTCAGGCCGGCTGCTTCGCGGCATGACCGAGGGCGGCGCGCAGCTCGGCCAGCGTGAACGGCTTGTGCAGGTAGGGCCGGCCGAGCGCTTCGAGGAACTGCAGGGTGTCGCCGCGCACCGTGTCGCCGGTGGCGAAGATGATCCGTTCGGCGACCCGCGGGTCCTGGCGGGCGAGCTTAGTGTACATCTCGCGCCCGGAGAGGTGCGGCATCCGCAGGTCGCAGATGATCACGTCGAACGGGCCGGCCAGAGCGCGCTCGAGCGCGTAGGTGCCGTCGCTCGCCACCTCGACGGTGTGGCCCCAGCTCTCGAGGGTGGCCCGCATGTAATGCAGGATGTGCGGTTCGTCGTCCACGACCAGGATGCTGAGCGGCTTGGACTCGCCGGGCGGCACCGGCGCGGCCTCGGCGCGCGCGGCGCGCGCGCCGATCGGCAGCTCCAGAGTGAAGGTCGCCCCGCCACCCGGCCGCGTGTCGAGGGTGATGCGCCCACCGTGCTCCTTCATGATCCCCTGGCAGATGGAGAGCCCCAGTCCCGTACCCTCGCCCTCCCGCTTGGTCGTGAAGAACGGCTCGAACACGCGGGCGGCGACGTCCTCGGTCATACCGGGGCCGGAGTCCGTGACGCTCACCGCGATGCTGTCGCGCACGTGACGCGCCGCGATCCAGATCCGGCCGGACGGCGCATCGCTGGCAATCGCCTGGCATGCGTTGTTGATCACGTTCACGAACACCTGCTTGATCTGGTTCGCATTCACCTCGACGTCGGGGAGCCCGGGCGCGACGTCCACGGTGGCCTCGACCTTGTGCGCCATCAGCTGGTTGCGCAGCAGGGCGAGGGTCGAGTCCAGGAGCGCCCGAATCGGCTGCCGCGTGCGCTCTCCCTCCTGGCTGCGGGCGAAGGACAACAGGTTCTTGACGATCGTCGCGGCCCGCTCGGCCTCCTGGCGGATCACCTGGAGCGGCTCCTGGAGCGAGGGCGGGACGTCGCCCGCCTCGGCGAGGAAGTCGCTGAAGCCCACGACGGAGGCGAGGGGGTTGTTCAGGTCGTGCGCCACCCCGGCGATCAGTTGACCGATCGCGGACATTTTCTCAGACTGTATGAGCTGTTCCTGCAGCCGGCGCCGGTCGGTCTGGTCCTCGAACACGAGGACCGCCGAGCCCGGCTCGGCCATGGGGATGGCGGTCAGGAGCAGCACGCGCTCGCCGGCGCGGATCTCCACCGTGCTCGCCGACGGCTCGGCGATAGCGCGCGCCACGGGGTCCGACCAGGCGGGCGGCAGGAGGCCGAGCCACGGCCGGCCGGGGATCGCGGTGACGGCGGTCTGGATCAGGTCGGCGAACACACGGTTGGCGCGGCGCACGGTGCCGTGTGCGTCCACAATGCAGATCGCCTGGGAGATGGCGTCGACGGTCTTCTCCCACTCGCGCTTGGCGGAAGAGAGGAGCTCTACCAGGCGGGCATTCTCGAGCGCGATCGCAGCCTGGGCGAGCACGGCGGAGACGAGCGTCAGCTCGGCCTTCCCCAGCACGCTGGACCGCTCGCTCGACAGGGAGACCGCGCCCATCGTGCGGCCGGCGGCGACGAGGGGCGCGCCGAGCCAGGAGCCGGGGGAAGGCGCGTCGTCGGGCAGAGCCGCCCCGCGCCGGCGGGCCTCTTCGCGTACGTCCCTGGGGAAGGCGAGCGGCCCGCGCCGTAATGCGAGCTGGAGCAGGGGGTCGTCGGTGCGCGCCGGAACGGGGTGCGTGTCGTAGGTCACCGCCAGCCGGTTCGACTCGGCGTCAAGTAGTATGACCGAGAGCCGGTCAGGCTTGAGCAGCTCGGCGAGCGCGCGCGCCACCAGCTCGATGACGGTGGCCGGCCGGAAGGCCCCCGCCAGCTCCTGGGCGAGCGTCGTCAGGCGCGCCAGCAACTCCGGCGTCGGTCGGGGGGTAGGAGCGCTAGAGGGAGGTTTCGGCATGATTCTGGCCAACGTCCGCGGTCGCCTGCGCGCACAGGACTTCCTGCTCGTCGCGCTCGCCCTGGCGCGCGGTGACGTGGCGCGCCGCGCGCATTACGAGCGAGTGCTCCTCGAGGAGGGACCGGACGAGCTGCTCGACGAGCCCGACCTGCTCGCCGCCCTGCTGGCACTGCGCACGCTCATCGTCCCGTCCCCGGCGCTCTTCACCTACGTGGCGGTGCGCCACACGTTGCGCGTCGCCGGCGTCGACGACCGCGCGCTGGCCGACTACCTGGCCGCCCTGCTGCTCGAGTTCGGCGATCACGACCGGAACGTCCGCATCCGCCGCACCGACGACGAGACCTACCATTATCTGGTCGACATGGTGGAGGACCTCATGGGGCTCGACGACGCCGGGGAACGGGCCTTTTTGCTGCGCGCGCATCTCGGCAACTACAGCCTCTGGCTCGCCGGGCTGTT